>JACCDO011637159.1_pt1 | contig 80157 bp, 92 predicted proteins | sample 7446101 | NCBI WGS metagenome assembly JACCDO01 (sample SAMN15323440, study PRJNA562643) | freshwater metagenome | isolation source: river surface water | place: USA:Blue River Watershed | collected 2017-08-16
GACGATCAGGTTTGTCAGGTGGGGCACATTGCCAACCATCTTGGCGTAGCCGGCCTGCTTGCCAGGCTCCTGGGTGAGCTCATTCCAGATGTGGAGCCAGTCACCATAGTGCTTGTCGATGCGCTGACCACCGATCTCAATCTCAACGTAGTTGATGAGGTTGTGACCGATCCAGTTGAGCCAACGGAACTGAGCGCCAGAGCCGTCAGTCGACTGGAGAGCGACCTGCGGGAGGGTCGCCTGGAGGTACATGCGGTGGATGAGGTCACCGTTGCGCTGGATAGTGCAAGTCACCTTCTTGCCGAAGTTCGGGGCGCCGTTAAACGGGTTCTCGATGGACTCCATGGCAAAGTTGGTGTGACGGCGGTACACAACCTTGAAAAAAGTGATCTGGGGGTTGCCGGTCAGGTAAACGTCCTGGGCTCCGTAAGCTACAAGTTGCATCAGACCTCCTCCTGTCATCTGTGGGTTTTATACTTAGACAATACAAAATAATTTTGGGAAAACACATCTTTACAAAATTTAGCCGGGGAGTTTGTAATCGAATTTTTTTCCATTTTTTTATTGTTAATCGTAATAGAGGGCATGATTCTCTTTATATTGGTAAAAATATAATGTTATTATAAAATTTGATCGATGATAACAGTAAAATGATAGTTAAAAATGGCAGAAATACAAAATGAATTAATAGAAGAAGAGAATCAACCAATTCGTCGGAAATATTATCCTAAAAAGTGTGAGCATGGTACAAGGAAAGATCTATGTATACCGTGTAAGGGGTCAGGAATATGTGATCATTTACAGATACGTCACATATGCAAAGAGTGTAAGGGCAGCTCTCTGTGCATTCATTTACGTCGGAAAAATATGTGCACAATATGTAAGGGGGCATCAGTATGTATACATGGAAAACAAAGAAATACGTGTAGAACGTGTAAGGGTGCCTCATTTTGTATTCATGATAAAATCCGTTCAAAGTGTAAATTATGCAAGGGGGGCTCAATTTGCTCCCATGATAAAGCAAAAGCTACATGCAAAGAATGTAATCCATCCGCATATTGTACTCACAAACGAATCAAATATACATGTCGTATTTGTAATCCAGCCATATTATGTATTCATGAACGACTAAAATCAAAATGTAAAGATTGTAATCCTAAATTATCTTGTGAACATGGCAAAAGAAAAGACCGTTGTAAAATTTGTAAGGGGTCATCTGTGTGTATCCATGGCCGTGATAAGTATGCGTGTAAAGAATGTAATCCATCATTGATAAAACCAAAATATGCCCGCAAGAAATGCGAACACGACCAATACACATTTAGTTGTATAAAGTGTCATCCTTCATTATTATGTGAACATGAAAAAATTAAAAAAAGATGTAAAATTTGTATGGGATCATCTGTATGTATTCATGCTCGTGATAAATATACATGTAGAATTTGTAAGGGTAGTTCAATTTGCACCCATGAAATATTAAAATCTGACTGTATCAAGTGCACGCCAACGATTGCATGTTTACATTGTAAACATATAAATGCCTCAAGATCCAAATGGAACCCCTATTGTTTCCGTTGCTACTGTGTTCTGAATCCAGATGCAGTCATTCCCCGTAAATATAAGTTAAAAGAGCATCATGTGATTGATAAACTGAAAGAGAACTTTCAGGAGAAATTTACGATGCGATTTGACAAGATCGTCGAAGGGGGGTGTTCACGTCGCCGGCCCGATGTGGCCATTGATTTTGGTTCGCACTGTCTGATGATCGAAATTGATGAAAATAAGCATACAAATTATTCATGTGAGGAGAAACGTATGGTAGAATTATATGAAGATGTGGGATTTCGAAAAATCGTATTTCTTCGATTTAATCCAGATCGATATAAGGACGGATCAATCGTGTATCCGTCGCCGTTTCGATATACTCGAGCAGGAATCCTTCATCTGGAAGAAACCGAATTTAATCGAAGAATGGATCAATTAATGGAACGAATTCGTGCTCATCGTATTGAACCAACGGATCAGATCACAGTCGAATATTTGTTTTATGGCGCCTGAAAAGCCACCCCGTATGATTTTTTCATGCGAGTCAAACGCAGTACATAGAAAGGAGGGTTTAAAACCATTTCACACATACCGTATAATTACCTTTCGGGACCATGAGTGAGAGTGCCTTTTTTAAAGTAAAGAGTTCAAAACGAAGTAACCCAGAAGCCCGTACCACACTCGATGCGATTCATCATCAAAAAATTCAAAGTATGATGGAAGAAAAAGAAAAGGTAGGAATGTATAAAGAAGCACAAGCTGCCCTTAAAAAGAAAATGAGTGAAACAACCTCTGATATGGAAATTTGGCGAATTGAACGAGAGATTGAAGCGTTGGAGAAGAAAATTCGTTCGATTGAAGATGGATCCGAAATGATGGACTATTATCTTCGAACGGGTGATATTCTATATCATTATTACGATATTCAAGATCAAATCCAGCAGGGCACGGCGAACTTTGTATCCAATAAGGCAAAACCAGGTTCCATTTTGGCTATTTTAGAAGAAGTCGCAGAGGATGAACATTCCGCGACAAATTCGTTTGCTCTCTCTTCCAGTGAAAATGAGCAAAAAACAGAAGGATCCACCAAAGAGAAAAAGAGCTTCCAACGAAATCAACTTTTGAACGATTATCTACAAATCGAAGATCCATCAATGGGTCGAAATACAATGGAAGAATATGATGATCCTTGGACAAATTGTGAAAACTGTGGAAATGAAATGATCATGTGTCTTAATGAAGCGAATCTGACATGTTCCAAATGCGGTCATCAAGAATTCATTTTGGTAGATAGTGATAAACCATCTTATAAAGATCCGCCCCGAGAAGTCTGCTATTATGCCTACAAGAAGATCAATCATTTTAATGAATGGTTGGCACAATTTCAGGCCAAGGAGAGCACTGAAATCCCATCCGATGTATATGATGAGATTTTACTACAATTGAAGAAAGAACGTATTACCAATATGAGTTCACTAAAGCCTACGAAGTTGCGTGAAATTCTTCGTAAAATGAAATGTTCGAAGTACTATGAGCATATTCCACACATCATTAATCGCCTGAATGGTCAAAATGCGCCCTTCATGTCACGTGAAGATGAAGAAAAGTTGCGCCATATGTTTCGCGAGATTCAACCCTCCTTCAAAAAGCATTGTCCAAAGGGTCGTCGAAACTTTTTGTCATATGGTTATGTTCTCTATAAATTCTGTGAATTGCTGGAAATGGATGAATATTTGGCATGCTTTCCTCTGTTGAAGAATCGCGATAAGTTGTATTTACAGGATAAGACATGGGAGAAGATATGCCAGGAGATGAAGTGGGGGTTCATTCGCACAACGTAGGTCAAATTTCCAATTTCTATTGTAGTTTGTATCATAAAATTTAAAAATTTGACCAATACAAAATCCATGTTTAAAAAACACACAGACTTTGTAAAGATACATACATAAAAACCTAATGATTTAAGAATGAATTACATTGTTACATCAATATGGAAGAACAGCTCGAAAAGCTATGCGCTCAATTGATAGAGCAAAATCGAAATAATCCAGATATAGCATGCAAAGATACAAGGCATAATGCACTGTTATCTATTCAAAATAGTATTAACATATTAAAAGAAAATCGGCTCCAAAAACGGCGTTGTCGAAAAAAGATGATATCCATCGTATGTTCTATCTTTTTCCTTCATATGATCATTCTGATTTATTTTGGCCTGACACCACATCTTACCACATATGTATGTACATCTCTTGTCTCACAAAAATATACACAGTTTGATTTCATTAGTACTCCTTCTCTTATAAAGGGGGCAACATGCCTAAAATTAATATATACTACTCTCGATCGAAATAAAGGATTGATCGATGGTATCTTCCAATTTCAAAATGGAACAATTTCTATTCAGGATACATGGAACGCGATCTACAGTAATATACAAAATACATCGCATGAATGGATTCAAGGAAAGCGTGATCTAACCACAACATGGTTATACAAAGATCTGACGATTCTAAAAGAATATATGGAATGGATCGGTTATTGTATATGGTACCCTTTTACGCATTCTACAGCCGATTCCACTCGCACAGTTGTACTATGGTTAAACAACAAAACACAAATTCTTGTGACACTGCGCAATTCGTTCATGGAATTGCCAGTGATTAAGCATGTGCGCGATGTAGTCAAATCCGTGGAACATACAGTAGATCATCATGTTATTCAACCGATTCGTCAGAAAATTACACATGCCATGCATGGTATAACAAATCGCTTTTTATACTTTGGCAAGTCCTTTATTCAATGGGCTAAACCATTAAAAATATCGAAAGATTCGATCAATACAGAAGTACAAATTGTGTCTAAATAAAAATAAACTCTATCTACAAAGATGGCGGGTGTAGGTTCAGAATTTTTATATCATTTAGTGGTCAATAACATTGCCCCAATCATGGCATCCAGTGTAGCTGGAATTTATACGTCTTATTTTTCAGGGCGAAGCGCCCCGACTCCCACTCTTGTCCGATCCGAAATCGATGATGAGCGTGAATTAGATTTATTACAAATGGAACGCATGTTAAAATGGATGAGTTTGATTTTTGAAGACTCATTTGTACCTATTCAAAAACCAGGAGATCCTGGTATCATTCCAACAGACGATACTCATAAAGCTTATAAAAAAGAGCTTTACAGTATTTATGTGACGATTTGTTCTGATTTTAGTCAATATCAGAACTGGAAGAAGTACAACGCGAATATATGGATGTTCTCTTCCTATCGAAACAAAAATACAAAAGATTTGGCTCGAAAGATTCTAGGTGATGTCAAATTGTTTCACGAAGGTCTGAAAATGTTTTCGATGTTTGAAAAATTACAAAATTGATTAATTCTATACAATAATTATGATTCAGCAATGTCACTTCCACTACATATTCAATTTCTAGAACAACGCATGGCATCAATATCAAATCTTTCCACTCGTTTTGAATATTATTCCGCCATTCATCTTACGAAACTTCACAAAGTTTGCTTTTATGCCTACCAGGATATTCCTATTAGCCATAAACGTTATGCAGGATTTCCTCTTGAGGATAAAGGGATTGATCTAATTGATGAAACATTTAGTCATATTGGCCAAGTGAAATACTATGGCCCTCGTTCAAAAATTCATTATGGTAAACTCTCTACCTTTCTAGCCACTCCAATTCTGGTTGGAAGAAAAAATCTTCAGCTAACACTTGTTCGAACCCATCATTCTAAACTTCATTCTGATATTCGTCGAATCGTTGAACGTGGCGATCTTACAGATATTGCGCTGTGTTCTCGAGAATTCTTGAAATATTAATGGTGTTTGCGACCAGTGTGACGTTTCTTATGATGAGTACGCCGTTTTTTATGGTGAGTTCTGTGACGGGTACCTCCTCGTCTTTTATTTAACCCTTTCGATCCTCCCCATAAATTTGGCCGCCTGTACATCGCTGCCCATCCTGCTTCGGCTTCCTGTTGCGCTATTCTTCTTTGATGTTCTGTTTCGGCGGCCACACGCGCTCGTTCGGCGATTTCGGCCTCCTCTGCCTGTCGGACACGGTGGGCTAGTATTTGTCTATTCAATTCTAAAACATTCGGCCCCATACTATGCCTATAATGAGCGATTATGAAATCAATTATAGCTGCATGTCTTATTTCACGTAATCTCATTAGATACTCATAACGGAACATTATAGATTCATTCATCCATTTATGCATGATTTCCTCTGTATTTTCAGGAAATAGCGCACATAATGCCATTGCTTCGGCAAACCGATCTTCCAATACATAGGGGATACCGCGAGTTTGAGATTCAGCTCTTCGTTCTACGTACGCTAGAAAGTTAACAGCAGATGGAGAAAACGTAGCGGGATTCATTGATCTGAGACTTTCGAGGCGTTGATCTGGGCGGAGATGCTCCCATTTGGTACGTACACCGCGATAGATAAACTCTCCAATTGCATTTATTACTAACACTTCAAGTTGCTCATCATACGAAATAGGTGGACTATTAGGCATGATAGCATTATTTGAACTGCTTGCGGCTGCCATATACTGTTAGATTAGATAATTGCATTATATTACAAAAGGCTAGACCTGATATTTTATATTATATAATCTACATCCAACAACATAATATCCAGAAATTTTGGAAAATATGTTATTTTAAAGATTTTAAGGAAAGTAGCATAGGATGGGGGTCGTACCGTATTTTATTTTAATACACGAAATGGATTCGGGTTTATTCAAAAATAGGTACTTACATACGTGCGGGGAAGCCCACCAAATTTGCGCCGAGGCCGAAGCCTGCGCCCTGTCGTGCAGTAACACCGACGGAGGGCGAGACCGCGTCAAGGATGGCAAACACAACGGCGGCGAGGACGGCGAGCGTGGCGACCTCATCAAGAGGCAGGGCGCGCTTCGGGATGAAGATGGCGGCGGCGGCAATAACGAGACCCTCGATCAGGTACTTAATGATGCGATTGACAATTTCAGCAAATCCGTAACCAACCATGATTCTATATTTACACGCAAGAAAAAAACTCGTCATCGCCGGTATATCATCCCTCATCCGAGTTTAAAGCATCCCTGTCTGAAACATTGTAGAGATGAGCTCAGACAACAACGCCGTAATCGAAGATTTTTTGGACGAGGACACCGAAATTCCAGGCCAGCGCTACGTCCTTCTAAGTTTTATCAGCCCGGAGAAAGTTCTCGATAAAAAGGACCTCTTCTTCTTCCAGAAGTTTCTTCATGCGTATGAGGTGGATTGGAAGATTAAGAACCTCGAGAAGTACATGGTTGATATTGTAAAGAATATCAATGACCAGCTTGATGAACGCTCCAAGGAGCTGGAGAAGGCAGATCAGATCGCGTCGGCAGAGATTTGCCGTAAGAATCGTCTGCGTCTGGATGATGTGCTGAGTCAGTATGGCTCATTTATTCAGAAGAACAAGGCTGATTTGAACAAGACCAAGATTGTGGAAGCATATGACGATTTCATGTTCACACACAAGACAAAGCTAGAGGAGGAGTTCTATGCTCTGAATGAGTTCCGCACCTCCATTCGTGGTGTTAAGGTTCGTGGTGTGTTTGGCAATCCAAAGGAGGCCGAGGTTAAAGCGAAGAAGCTTCAGTCCAAGGATAAGTACCACAACATCTTTCTGGGCGAGGTGGGCAAGTGGACTCCGTGGGATCCCTCTCCGAATGAGGTCAAGGATCAGGAGTACAACAACGATCAACTGAACACTCTCATGAAGAAATACAAGGAGAACGAGGATTCTCGCGAGCAGTTCTTCGAGGAACGCACTAAGGGTGCCAAGCAGGTGGTAGGTGCGTCAACTTCGGGTGGTTCCTCAGCGGGTCAATTCGATAGCATGTTTGGTGTTAAGGGTGATTTGGCCCTTCAGCGCAAGCTAGAGAAGCCAGTTGTCACCATGGAGAAGGTGGCCGCGGATGAGGCAGATGCTTCAAAGCCCGAGAATTCGGTTGTAACCCCTGATAGCGCGTAAAACTAGAGATATAGTAGAATGAGCATTGATCGTAGTGTTGGATTTTATTCCATAAAGGTCATTTCCCTTTTTATTGTATCGATACTGTATTTTATAACCGGTTCTATCTTTTCATTGCTACTGGATGAAGCCGTCCCTGACAATGATCCTGTACAACAATCTACCATCATGCTTCTTACGGAAGTATCCATTATTTTTGGTGTCATCGGTGTTGTTTTTTATATGAATCGCATGTTGATTAAGAAAATGCCATTTTTCTTAGACGGATATTTCGGATTCCGATATTCGCTGCTCCACGACGCGGCGAGTGGAATGATTGTTGGATATATATTGTACGCATATCAAGATAAATTAATCTCGAAATTAAAAGAATTGCGTGTGCGATATACGGACATCTACGACCGCGCGAGTCAGTCCATTCGTAGCGCATATCATTCTGTTTTTTAGAGTATATCGTATCAACATAATATCATGTGAGTATTCCATATGATATTATTTTGATAATAAGTCTGCTATTTATGAGAAGTAACCAATATCTGGCACGGCACCGCCGATGAATGTAGGGACACATGAATTAGATGGTCCATCGCAAAAAGTGCCTTCCGGGCATGATTTACCACTGTCATTTGGCGATCCGCACATATAATTCGTGTTGGGATCCGGATGATACGCGCTGACCATCGAGTTAGATGCCTGAGCGGGGACACGAACGGGTCCGCTAGAGGACTCATTTTGCGCTTGCGCTTGTGCCTGGGCCAAATCCTGAAATCCGGAAATCACAAAATGAGGCTCCATGCGATCAATATAACGTACAATCATCGGCAGCACAACAACTGCCACGACCAATAATACAAGCATTGCGCCAATTCCCATTGCTTTCGGATGAGCCATTTTCTAGCAATTGGTGAGGTTTTATTATGGTCAATAAGAGGTCGGTGGTGTCATACGCAGATCCGAAAAAGGGGGAAGAGTGGCAGCCACATCCGATCGGCAATATCCATTGATACACCGTACATGTTCGCCCGAGCAAGAGGGTAGATCGACTCCACATCGCAAAGGGCCTTGGACTGCTTTCTCTTGTAGTCCCTCTGTGCGCGACGAGTAATATACGTACAATACAACGCCTACAATCAATAACACAAATAATACATGAATTGCTCTCTTGTTCATTCTACTTTAGTATCGTTTTTGTACATTAATGGTCGGTCCTTTCAGTCTCTGAGATGCACGTGGATCAAACTGTGACGAATCATCGTCTCCGCCGCCGCGTGCCAACATCTCCGATTGTCGCCACAATTCTGGCGCGCCCATCTTGAATTCGCCATGGACTTCTGCCTTATACCAAAAAATAGTATCTTCTAATTTATTACTCTGCGTATTGTTATTAATGACCAAACATTCATAATTTTGCGTACACTGGTCCATCATTTGACAGAAAAATTCAAAGGAGGGAAAGGCGGAACCATAATTCTGATACAAACGCTGTCGATTGTTCATATACGGCTCTCTCAGAATAAAGACATAATCGACGTTGGTACGAAGAGCCGGTTGGATACCCAGTGGAAACTGCATGGTAATAATGAAAAATACTTTGAGCCAACGACCGTTCATAAATAAATATCGAATATTTTTATCATGAGTCCACGAATCATCGTACATACAATCATCCAAAATCAAAAAAGCTCTTGGATCGATATTGGACTTGATTCCCTTTTCTAAATCTTGTTGAATCCGTTGCATAACAAGTTTCTGTCGCTTTACGAAATTTGCCAAAATAACAGCATTGTACTCTCCATGAATGAACATGGGAGGGACAATTTTTTTAAAGAAACCGTTTGACTCTTCTGTTCCGGAAATGACACAGCCCATTGGCAAATCTTGATGATGAAATAATAAATCACGGACCAGGGTGGACTTACCGGTACGACGACGACCAATGAACACTGCGACCGCATCTTGTGGAATCGATTTCATAGCGAACTTCCGGAGATTGACATTTAGACCACCACCTTGTGCAGCCATACTAATTCTACTACAGCCCATTGAATTGTTGTGCGCTTCAGAAACACGCGCACAAGTCTTCCAATCAAAGAGATGAAAGCGGTACGAAAGACGCTTCTTCAAGAACCTTGTCGAAGTCGCGACCTTACAGAGAATGAACGTGAAACTTTTTCTAATTATGCCCATTTACAACGATACTTTCCTGCTCTTGATCAATTCACTATTCCTAAATCGGCGCTTTCTCATAAGAACATGGAACTCCCCACCAAGTATCAAATCAATCAATGGATTTCACAAGATCGTCCAAAAATTTGGAGTGCCATGCGCACACCGGTATCCACCGATGAGAATGCTGATCCGCCAAGCCCTGAATTGTGTGATGTATTCGTTAAAACCGTTCACTTGTTGAATCCAATCGATATCATTAAAGAGAAATACATCTGTCCAGAACATCCTCTTTTGCCTCAAAGCGAGAAGACATGGAAGAGTACACTCCTCAAGTTACACAGCCATAACAATCAGGCGTATGTCGATGCTGTGTGTAATTTTGTGTTGAGTCGCTTTCGTGAGTTAGATTTAACGCCGCATTGTATCTTATCATATGGTTCATTTACTGGAATTAGTAAAAATTATCAATATACGATTACAAATGAATACGATACGTATCGCCAGTGTCGTTGGTTTTGGAAGGGCATGGAATCCCATAGTGCGCGATTGACAGTACTTCATGAAAATAAAGCGGCTATCCCAAATTATGACGATTTCTATCGAGAGATTACTACGTGTCCGTTTGAAGATGGCGATGAATCGGATGTGGAATTGGAGCCTCTTGATTTAACGGATGATATGGACAGCGATGTAGAATCGGTTCAATCGATTACATTTGATACCATTGAAGAGCAGGCTGACAATTCTTCAAATATGATGGAGATCAATCAATCGATCACGCGTCGACAATCTTGTAAAAATCGATCTGATACATCTCGTTCCAGTTCGGGATCAGGTTCAGATTCTGGATCGGATTCTGGATCGGAAAGTGAGTACGGATCAGATTCTGGATCGGAAAATGGATCAGAATTAGAATTTGACATTTGTCTGGAACTCCCCAATATGCCAATTATCATGATCGCACAAGAAGCACAAGAGGGTGTGATGGATGAACTCCTGGATGTTGACGAGATCGATGGATTTGAGCGCGAATCACAAGGATGGGAGGCGCGTTGGATTGCATGGTTGTTCCAAGTGGTTTCGGCACTTACTTTTTTACAGGGCGCGATCTGTTTTACACACAACGATCTTCATTCCAATAACATTCTTTGGAGGAAGACAGACAAAAAGTTTTTGTATTATCGAAAGCGAGATGGAACCGTCTGGAGAGTTCCAACATTTGGAAAGATCTTTACGATCATTGATTTCGGTAGATCGATCTTTCGTCTGGGTCGCCATCTTTGGGTTTCAGATGATCACTGGCCCGATCAAGATGCCGGAGATCAATACAATTTTGGCCCATTCTTTGATCATTCCAAACCCAAAGTGTCTCCCAATCCATCATTTGATCTCTGTCGACTAGCGGTCAGTCTGATCGATGGTCTCTTCGATGAACCGCCGCAAAAGAAGAAAGGAAAAGGAATTCCGATCATGAGCGAAGAGGGATCATGGAAAGTGTATGAAACGAAATCCCCTCTTTACAATCTTCTTTGGAGCTGGACGATCAATGATGCAGGTCAAACCGTATACGAGACAGAAGAAGGAGAAGAGAAATATGAGGGATTTGAGTTGTACATTCGGATCGCACAAGATGTTCATAGTGCAGTTCCAAAAGATCAACTTCATCGCCCGGTCTTCCAACAATTTGTCTGGAAGAATAAAGTTCCATCGGACGAAAAGGTGTACTCACTTGGTGTATAATTTTTTGATTGCTGAATAGAATGAGACGTCGTACTTCTAAGAAAGTATATCGATGTGTACGACAAACCACTAAAAAATATACAACTCGCTCCTCTCCTCCCTATCCCGCACAAGAGTGTCCTAACAAAAAGATGAAAGGAAATGATGGGAAGATGTATATCTCTCTTAATTCTGAATTTGCACCATCCTATCGATGGTATCCATATTCAAAAGAGTTAATGAAACGTCGAAATGAAAATTAAATTGATATTTCCATTTATCATATAATGAAATCATCCTATGATAAATGATAAAACAAGTCAAATAATTAATTTGTTTGGCAATCTCCTGTAATAGGAGCGCACGGGCAACCATTGATCACGGTTGTTGCGCCACCATCCTGCTTGCGATAGTACTTCATATTGCCATCCTTCACAGAGTTAATAATAGACTGATCAAACACGCCAAGACGAGGAGCATATCCAGTATTAGGGTTAGCATAATTCTGGATGCGATTGATAAAATCGCCGGATTGCGCTTTGTTCATGCGGCGCTGGGTAATTTGAGAAGCATCATAAATAGTAGTCGGCATGTCTACCGTATTGCTATAAAATTATGCTAGCATTATCGACCAATTAATCGTGGTGGACCAACCTGTAACTCCATATCTTCTCCCATACTTACACCACTAAATGAAGGCAGGGCTGTAGGCAATTCCATAACGGGAAACAGATCCGGAACAAGTATACCTGTAAACGCAATTAAGATCGAACCGCTAATGAAATCTTGAATAAATTGTATATTTCTATACTCTTTGTCCTTATATCTCGCACCGACAAAGCTCATCACGATAAACAGGATTCCTCCCACAAACATCCAAGGGAACCATACGGGTATCATTTCCAGTTCGTGTGAGAAAAACACGCGTGTCCTATCCGCACTTCGTATCTACACTTCTTACAACTCCTCATAATCATTCAATCCAATTGATTCGGAGGGTGCATTAAGCACATCCAATGTTTCTACATCCAGATCGTTTTCCATTGAGATTCCTTCTTCTTCTAGGATTTGGAGAACCGGGCCGGATTCATGATCCGAACTGGAAACTGTTTCTTCATTTTCGTTTGATTCCAAGATCAGATCGGAATCAGATGGGTGATCGGAATCAAACATGGCGTTAAATTCTCCGAAACGAACCGTAGGCTTATCATCTAGCATAATAACGGGCGTAGAAGGTTCTTGTGGAAGTGGAGCAATTGGCTCAGGCGCGGGTACAGGCGCAGGTACAGACACAGGTTCATGTGTAGTAGTTGAAATTGGCACAGGTATTTCAGAGGCAACCGACGCGATAGATGCCTCTTGTGTATTCAAATCAACAGACGGAGGAACCGTAAGATCTTCTTTCTTTTCTGTTTCATCATCGCTGTCTTCTTCCTCTTTTAATGCAGACGCATCAGTTGTAGAATCATGATTGACAAAATCCTTCAAAATAGACTTAACCGGTACAAGACTTCGTACCGCTTGAATAATTCCTTCATGTAACATATTCTCAATATTACGATAATTCTGTTGTTTTTCCATACCCGGAATACCATCTCGGAACAAATACGTTGAACCCCATAATAACTTAGCAGTTTCACATAATACTTTAAACAAGAAATGTTCTACTTTTGGAATATTGATTTCCACCTTCTTATTATTTGTCGAAAGACGAATGGCAGTTAATACTTTTGTGTGCGCAATGAATACTGCCGTAAGAAGATCTTCTAGATAGTCACATCCTGAATTAACTTGAATCACATGAATTTCATTAACAACCTTTTCCATATTCCAGTCATGAATCTCATTCAAGTAATTTTGAAATTGCCAAAGAGCACGCTTTGGTTCGTGAATCATAACTCGCTTCGCTTTTTCCAGCAATTCAACATAGAATTGAAAATAAGCCGGAACTAGGAATACACAAAGTTGCTTTGTATATTCGGTACGAGCATCGGAATACACGGAAAGGACCGAATCACGATTCATTCTTCTTCCTTCTGTGGTGTTGTCGTGGCCTTATCGAACGCACGTCGATCAAGTGTACTTCCCAAAAAAGCCCACAATGAACCGGCTAATTCTGTACAGACACCGTAGTCTTTCAGCACATGATCATCCGATAGCAAAGAGTGAATAAACAATTCAGGATGATATCCTTCTTGAATATATCGTGGCAAACATTCTGACGATAGTTGTTTCATTTCTTCTCGTTCTTTCCTACGATGTTCGAGAGTATGATTCCACGTTTCAGGATAATGGAGTTGTAATTGTGCACATTGTTTCGCTCGACGATATGATAATTCATTTGTTGTTAGATACTCTTTGATTTCAAGGCGATTCAATCCGTCGATAGTAGATAAATATTGATCTAAATCCGCCCAGGATGGAAGACGAATTCGCTTCATTTTACAACGTGACCGAATTGGTTCTTGAAGACGTCCGGCGTCACGGCATTCCAAAATGAAGAGAACTTCCGACGCATGCGTTTCAAGAATACGACGAAGAAATGCTTGTGCTTCTGGTGTTAAATCATCTGCGCCTTCTAGCCACAAAATGGCAGGTTCGGTTCGTCGCGCCCAAATATGAAGTTTTTGGCGACCGTCTCGGAGAGTTCGATCTTTTCGACATGGGCATACAAATAGTTGTTTTCGTATTTCTTGTGCATACTTCTGGATCCAGTAACTTTTACCGCATCCAGGAGGACCTGTGACAATAAGTGGCGTGTGGTCCATTTACTCATCATAGTAACAGACGTGTTTATGCTCTGCGAGTTCCGTTGCGACGGGCATGGTGTTTACGACGCGTGTGTCGCGCTCCTCCCGCTGATGTTGATGGTACCGGTACATTCTTCATATCGTCTTGTTTCTTCTTACCTTCCATTATCCCGCTAATGAAGCCGGCAGCAGTTACTACTATTCCTCCGCCTATGAGTCCAACAACAATCGCCCATTCTGGTATCTTAGCCATTATACTGTCTGATTAGAAATTATCAGTGTTACTGATATTATTACGCACGCATCTATGCCTTACGAGTTCCATTGCGACGGGCATGGTGTTTACGACGCGTGTATCGAGCACCTCCTGCGGCAGGTACCTTCTTTTCCTTATTATGTATACTAGGAAGCTCGTCACGGCTAGGCATGGCGCCAAGCAGCCAAGCACCACCCATGCCTACTACGCTAGCTACGACAATTAAACTCACTTCTGTTGTTCCGATAGGGTTCGCGTTAGACATTATAATACATGATTAGAATTTATTAATATTACCTTTATCATAATTACGCACGTATCTATGCCTTTCGAGTTCCATTTCGTCGCGCTCGATGTGCGCGTCGAGTACCCCCCTTTACCGGTGTCATCTTTGCATTATTGACAGATGGATTTACTTTGCTATAGATTAGTGCTCCTGCAAAAATAGTAGCAACTCCAACTCCCAAGCCCAATAGTATCTTTCCAAATAGTTCTGTTGTTCCTGGAGCCGAATTATTTAGCGCAACAGTCGTCGCATTAACAGGTGGCAATGACATTATACTATAATATAACCAGAATTTAAAATTATATTTCTTAGTGATAATACAATAAGAAATAAATGTTAGTGAACAATAATTAGTTTTTCACACGAAACAGTGAACGAATAGATACACCAATGATAATCGCCGCACTTACTACTCCAACGCCCCATAGACTGCGTCGGTGACGCGATACCCATGATGTATTATCCTCTACAGGATGTTCGACAACCTCATCAGAGGGATTTGATGAATTAGAATTGCCTGGAATTTGTTGTGATGCCTCGGAAGACATGATTACTATCATGGTGACATATATCGTCTTTATATCGCTTTTTAATGACTAGATGACAGATATTGTCGATATTCGCGCACTGCCGCATCATCAATCTCGGCATTCTTACGAAGACTTTGCATAAGCGGGTTATTGTCTACCGCTTCGACCGCAGAATAAGTATTTCTTTCACGACTGACATCCAGTTTGAGAGGAACACGATACTCTACACGGCCGATGTCGCCTACACCTGGCGTAATATCAATTGAACGGTTAACAGCAAGAGCGCGATCGTTAATGACATCCGCATCAAGCTTCTTCGATAATTGACGACCAGGATCGCCATTGAAAGTAGCAGATGAACCCGAACCAGCAATTGGTTTGCGTCCACGAGCGATCTGTTCCTTATTCGGGTTTGTACGCATATTGTATGCTGCAGTTGGATCCATTGCATCCGACCATGCTCCATTTCCTCCCGGACCTGTCCAGGAGAGACCTGCAGAAAGTTGTGACTTCTGTGTCGGTCTGGCAATGTCATCTGGATCATATACCTTCAGACGCTCGGGTGCAACACCCGCAGCCATAATGCCCATACGATCCAAATAAATGGTCGATTCCTTAACAGTTGTACGAGCAATGTCCTTTGGATCCCACACTGTAATCGCAGCAGCACGATCAGCATAAGTGATTGGTGTACCCGTCATACGAATATTTCCAATAGTTTCACTGCGACGAGTTGGGCGTGAATCATCTGAATATCGTGCCATACCCAGCCCATTATCAGCAGGTACAGCATTCAATGCCATCACGCGCTCGGATGTCTCATTACGCTCGTTTGGACGAATTTCAATGGAAGACTTTCCATAATCGGCTTTATCAGCACCTGTATCCTTTGTGTAATAGCTAGTCATGTCCGCATTACGATAACCCGCGCCACCATATTGTTGTGACATCGGTGTACGATACGAACCAGTAACGTAACTCTCTCCGAAATCCTGCGATGACGCTACACCTTCATATTCAACGGATGTTTCCGGACGGACGGTATGAGGCATAACTTGTGTTGAGCGAACGGTTTCCTTGATCAAATCACCAGTTGTTGTAAAATAACGCTCACCCGTTTCATCAATGTAAAAGGTATCAGGCTTGTATTTGCGAACTTCACCAATATCTTTTAGCTCAGCATTTGATCCAATAAAGTGCTGACCTGGCACCATCGGCTTATCATAGGTTTCCTTCGGATTAGAGAGAACACGGAGTTCATTGGTGTCTTTCGGACGCATGATTTCATTGATTTCCAGCTGCTGAAATCCACCCTTTCCATTCACTCCAAATTTCTCTCCTAGACCCGAACCTACTTTGGTGGGTTCGAATGGGCGCTCACCGTTGCGCACCACAGGAGCCTGTGACGAAATACGTGACTGGAAGAAATCAGTATTGTCCTCCATGCCATAGGGATTTCCATAAGGCGCGCGCGAAGTTTCAAACATGTTCTCCACTTCACGTTTTCTCAATTGTGTAGAACCTGATCCATTATACATATCAAGGACGCTCGTGTTGGACTGCGGCGCAATATTTTGTTTAATACGACCACCAAAAAATGGCTGCATATTGTTATGTTTGTATTCAGTTGATACGATGCGTTGGCCAGATAATGGGCTAATAACATAATCACTATCCATGTAATTAGGACTAGCTTCCGTATTGTCTGAACGATATTCCGTCATGGGGATGTTTGATTCAATAGGAGATGGCGACGGTTGTGTACCCGGGAGGAATCCAGGTGCGTACGGTGGCTGGTTAGAAGCGTATCCAAGTGCCGTGCCGTATGGACCAGTGCTAGGCTCGGAGGGATAGGTTTGGCCATTTGGCATTTGATACATCATGTCCAGCTCAGGTCCAAATCCTGTAGCAGCGGCTCCTTTCGGAGCAATCGTTAAAGCATCTCCATTTGGACCACGGGCGGCAGGCAAAAATCCTTCACGACTCACTTGATGACGAAAAAGAGGCCCTGTACCATCTATGGGCGGTTGTGTATGTGATGATGGGGTAGAAGAGGAATCTTGTTTCTTTTTTTGGCCGGTTTTAGAGACCATAAAGCCTAATCCGAGGAGTCCAGCGAGAGCGGCTACTTCCATACTATCAGTTTCTTCCTTTAATTTTTTGATAAAAGGCGACAGAGTTTATTCTGAGAATATAAACCAAATCGTAATATAAACATTCAGAAATGTCGATCGAAGTAACATTGGAACAAGTTACACCATATTCCAATGGGAAAACGGTATTAACAACCGTTACTAATTATGGTTATCGTCTCTACACATTGAACATGCTGAAAAGTCTTGCTCCATTTGGCCTAGATCGTTCGGTATTGATCCTTTGTTTAGACAAGAAATCAGCAGATTGGTTTAATAAAAAAGGGTACCATGTAATTACTACAAACGATACTAATGAACAATTTTGTGCCTGGAATACAAAGGGATATGATCGTATCTGTTATTTGAAGCTGGAATGGATCTTTCGAATTCTCTCTCTGAAAATGAACATATTGTTGATCGATGGAGATATCGTTTTTCGAAAGAACCCGATCGATGATATTCAGAAATGGGAAGCGAATGATCAGTTTGATGGATGGATCCAAAATGATTCGCAAAATGATCGGAATACGGACAATCTTTGTACAGGGTACATCTTTATTCATTCAAATCCAAAAATGATCCAATTGTACGATTGTGTATCCGATGAGGGGAAACGAAAATACGAAACATGCGCATTTGATAATAATGATCAGACATACTTTAATAAATTTGTAAAACCATTTTCACGTTTTCAACCATTGTCATTGGAGCAGTATCCAAATGGCAAAATGTATTATGACAATACGGAACGGATCAATAAGACCGCGACTATGGTTCATTTTAATTGGGTTCAAGGTCACATTAAAATGGTAAAAATGAAACTTTATAAAATGTGGAATTTAACACCAGACGACGAGTCTAGATAGTACGATATGTAAATTCCTTTGTATAGACATCCATTTCTTTATAGGGAGTCTCGACAGTAGTATTTGATTGACCGCATAATATACAAGAAAAACAACACGAAAACATTTCAAATAGTTTTTGTATCATCCTATTATGGTAGAATGATACAAAAATAAACATACACACATATGGTTAACGCATATGCTTCTCGTGACCGAGTTCTGAAATGGGAGGCTGCTGAGAGGGAGTAAAGCACGCTTTTTCACGATGAGTATTATACTTCTCTTTGTCCAAATCACGTGTCGGGATAAAGAAATCAAATGGTGTTTCAAATGTCTCCTGCGGATTATGAAAAAGAGGTTGCCATCTATTCCAACCGGTAGCACGAAGAGTACAAGGCGGATCGACAAGACGAGCAAAGGTAAGTGGAACGACTTCATCCTGTGCATGCTTCAAACTGCGCTGATGATTACGATTCGTGTCGGGGTCATACTGGCCCGCATCGCAACGAATTTTACTTCCAAGACGATCAATGCCCTTCAGATCCGATTCAACATCTGTTTTCCATTCTCCTTCTACCCACGAAGCACCGCTTTTCTGAATACGAGTTGTCGCATTAACAGGAAAGGTCGTCGGACAATTCGCAGCTGGAGGATTTAAATAATAACGGGCCGCATAGGATGTGATACGCATGTCATCGACTTGATGAAACGGATCATGTCGAAGACGAGTTAAGGCTTGTTGGGCACACGGAGCTGCCATTCTTCTTACCCTTTTTATAAAAATCTTAGAATGACGCGCATCTATCGCTTAGTACTTCTCAGGTCTAACACATACCTCATTTACTATCGGAGCAGGAGCCATCACTGCGGGATATGCGATCATTTGATAGACCGGTAGGTGAACTGGTTGAACATCGATCTTGACCGCAATTTTCGTATTGTCTCGGACAATCTCTTTTTGATCGCGACGAAAGGGCTGGTATTGTCTTGACGGACAGAAGGTATTCGGAATATTAATCCCTCTCAAATCTGATTCTAGATCAACCATATTACCTTTGATCAAACTTACGTCATTGCCTCCTACCAATCCTAGAATATGACGTTGAGGTAAAGGGTGAACTTGTTGTGATGTTAGATCGTCGTAATGTTGCGGATTTTCCTTTTTCTCCCAATGAGAGGATAATAATTGACCGTATGCTTCGTCGATATTGCTAAGATAGTAGGCCATACTATTCCATCCGATGTAAATTAATTCATAAAAATTGACGATTCGATCCACCAGATATCAAAAATCGACCTCGCATTCATCATGTCTCACATTATTATCTCCCTGGACGGAAACATCGGTGCCGGTAAATCCACGCTGCTTGCTGAAATTCGCAAATCGATTCCCGAACTTCGTGTGGTCGATGAACCAGTTGGTCAATGGACCGCGTTGAAGAATAGCAATGGTAAAAATTTATTGGAACTCTTCTACGAGGACAAAAAACGTTGGGCGTATACCTTTCAAAACTGTGCTATTCTAACTCGTCTCAAGAACATCAAAGAAGCAGTAGAAGATTTGGATGCAAATGGAAAAGGACCCCAAGTGATTTTGACTGAACGCTCAGTACTGACTGATAAATATGTATTTGCTCAAATGCTACGTGATTCGGGTGACATGGACGATCTAGAATGGGAGCTATATGATAGCTGGTTCTCGATTTTCAGCAAACAGCACCAGGTAAATGGTATCATTTACCTTTCCACGAGTTCCACGACATCCAAGAATCGTATTCATATTCGAAATCGTCAAGGCGAAGATCGAATTCAGTTGGAATATTTGGATGCGCTAGATCGTCAACATAAACAATGGATTGAATCAACTGATATTCCTGTTCTAACACTCTCCACAGAACCTGGTGCCTCTCTGGAGAATAATTTACAACAAATTCGCGACTTTATTCAACAACTCAAAAAACAATAATTATGCGGTAGTAAATGAACTATTATTCGTCTTGATGGACCCTCTAGAAGGAAATAGAGAGGATTTTTTAGTTAACATCATATGTCTCTCCTCCTCCTGTAATCGTTTTGCTTCGTCTTCTTCATGTTTCTCTTGAAGAAGTGCCGCCCGCTGCTCGCGTCGCTGTCGTTGGGCCTCCTGTCGAGCTTCACGCTGCGCGCGTCGCTCCGCATCTCGCTCCTCCCGTAGAGCAAGTTGTTGACGACGACGATCCTCTCGAAGAGCATTGCGATTTTGTTTTCTCGCCGCTAATTCTTGACGTCTCGCATTGCGCGTCGCACGCGCCTCATTGCGTTCTTTTCGCATAGCGTTTCGTATCTTTCGAGTTTCATTACGAAGACGACGACGTTCATTCTTCTGTCGTTGTTTCAGGCTTCGTATTTGACGAATCACATTTCGGCGTAAACGATATTGCTCCGCCGCATTTAACTTGGGTTCGTCCTGAACTGCGTGTGGTACTACCTGTTTCCGTAATGAAATAGGTCGGTTCTTACGAGTTGAATGATACATCTTCTATTGTACGATCATAAATTATCATAAGATCCCCATATCATATGATAATTAATAAATAAAAGTACAAATTAACAATTAACATCACGAAGATACGAGCGAGATGGAATTCCGCCGTGAATCCATCCTTCCGCAGCAACCTCGGGGATGAGATTCTTCGGATTCTGGACATTGTTCTTCAGCACGGGAATCATCGGAGTGTATTGCTGCGAGAAGAACTGCTCGGTGACCGTACCGCATTCCTTACCCATACGCACCTGTTCCGAATGGAGTAAGAGACTCTCTACATCGCGTGATGGGTTACCGCCCTGCATGAAGGGGACGGTTAAGAAGGGGCGTGCCTGAGGACGAATCTGGCAACGATTGTTCTTGAACGCAATCTGGTTACGAAGGACGGAGTCCGCATCGATTGCGGAATTATTGAAGCCAAAACCTTCACGGGGATACATTAATAGTTGTTCTGATGCGATAGGGTTCACGCCGGTAGCCTTAGGTACAAGATTTGTAGTCTGATAACGTCCGGGTCCAACAGATTGGGCATAAAATGATTGAATTCCACAAAGGTCATCTCGGGAGTGAGTAAGTCGGTTAATCTCCATGATCTCTACACGAATGAGCTATAAAAAATATAGAATAAACAGGATGCGTCAAAACAAATCTCTGCTCGGATCTTTGTGTCGATGTATCAAATATGTGCGCAAGACCATTCGTTCCGTAGCGAATAAAGAAAAAGCTGCTATTGGAATATGTGTTCATTCTGTTCTTCACTCTAAGGGAAAAACGATCAGACGATTTCGCTGCGGAAAACATCCGTATCTTCATACGCAAAAACGAAAGTGAATCTTCATTTTATATTAAATAGAACTTGTATATTCTAGTTAATATAATATCTACAATAATTTATGGATCCTGGTTCAACCATGGTAGAGTGCTTCCATCTGAACCTGATAAGCAGGCATCACGGCCACCCTCCTTGCAGGTCTTTCCAGGAATCTTGTAGAGCCAGTCGGCGAATGACCCCTGATCATTTGGTACCGTAGTAGACGGTTGTGTAATAAATTGACGCTGGCCTTGATTTTTCCCAAAAACATCTGTAGGATCTGAAAACCACTGAACACGGAAGAAATCATCCATTGTCTGTTTTACAGTTGGATTACCAACTGTTGCTGCTTCAGGGCGATCTGGATTATATTTAATCTCATCTAGCAACACATTCATAAATAGATTACGTGATGTAGGAGGTGTAAAGTCAGGAAGTGATGCGCCCGCATAAGGAGCAGCATCTACTTCAGCCATACCAATCGGCTCTCCAACTGGTTGAACACTTCCCTTAGCAGATCCTCCATTAACAAAATGCTCGCTTAGTTGGGGCACTTCCACTCCAACTGGGCCAGCTGGATCGACTGTTGTCGTATAGGGTAGTTCATAATATGCGTCGGCTGCCTTCTTTACGTGCTTTGTCTCTTTTTTCTCCTTCTCACGGGGAGTACTCGCCACAACAACTGGCGTAGTCATTATAATCACAAACGCGGTGATCATGCCAAACAAAACTGCGACGAGTAATGCCGGCAAACCTGCCGCAACACTTGCGATCATTCCCAAAAAGAGTGACAATAATACAAGCCGGGCAACAAAATTTACCATTGAATGTTCACAGGTAGGCCGGTATTGTAAACTTAAATTTTGAAAAAGAACCGATGGTTCGGCCCAGAATGACGGCTCACATTCTTTCTTCTTCTCACTCATTCCTAACCCTTATCGACTTTATTTCTTATCAGCATTTGCGCCCTGTCGCTTCTTCTCTAGTTTTTTACGTAATCGGTCACGTGCCGTTGCTAGACGAGCACTGCCCTCTTTTCCCGCTTTGCGTGCGATATCCATATCCTCCATACCAAAAGCACTCTTGATTCCTGACATCATATCAACAAAACTGGAGTTGCTTGAAAATTCCTTCATCAACTCTTCCGCTTCTCGCGCGATCTCATGTGGCGAAATGGCACCCGATTGAACTTTCTGCTGAAGACGCTTTCCAATCTTCGCAATTGTTTTTTGAATGATTCCTGGATTATTTGAAAAGGTGGAAATCAAGATGTTAAAAGCCCGGGACGGGTCTTTTTCGCAATCCTTCATCATTTCAGGCGAGATTCCCAAATCCTCAGGAGTAATATCTTTCACCATCTCTTGCGCCAGCTTCGCAAGATGACCCTTCAGAAATCGCTCAGGGAGTTTGGGGAATCCATTCTCAAACATTCCCTTCAAATCCGGCATCCCTTTCCCTGCCGGTTCATTGGAGCCATCGTCTGGTTTGAAGAATTTCATAAATTTGTTAATGATGGCTGAAAAATCAACACTCTCCAGTTTCTTCTTCATTTCATCCATTGCATCATTCATCCATTCTGGCTTGGCATCGCTAAATCCCGCCTCCATGAAACAACAGATTGAAAGGATTCGAACGTGTTCCCAAATGGCTTTCTTCGAAGTGTCTGACAAGCAGGCCCATACACTATCTGCCACAGTCACACCTGGAAGGATCGTACTTGGATTCTTCGAATGATCATTAGAGTCTCCTCCACCAAGGGTATTTGATACTTTGACCTCCTCTTGGAATCGTTTAAGACGAGAATCTGAATCTAGAGCAGCGGCGGCCTGAATCTGCACCGTATATTCTGGAAGGGCGCCCAAAACATCCTCGACAAATTCATTGTATTTGGTTTGAAAGACTGATGATTCCGTAGCTGAAGCCATGATTCTTCTTATGCGTTACTAAAAACCCTTTAAATTAACTCGCGCGAGCTTTCTCTGCTAGAACACAAAGCACCTTCAAATACTGCCAGATGACATCTTGATTCTTTGCTCCCATCGTATCCCAGTATTTATCAAAAATAGAGAGTGCCGAAATCATTTCGTTGAATTGCGTGGAAATCTTGTGTTGGGCGATCTGGCGAAAGAGCGGAGCATTGCGTTCATAAATTGCCGTACCACAATCTTTATAGACATGCTCGAGGAAGAGATCCAGAATCAAGCGAGGGTTAATCTTTTTAGCACCTTTCACTGCCTCCGTTGCCATCTTAATTTCCTTGTCATCCGGAAAGGTCTGACACATTTCATCAAACAGGTTTACAAGTTGCGTGTTAAATGCGCTTAGAATCGACATTTACTATGGTTAGAAACAGCTGTTTGCTTTAGATTGTTATTGCCGGGTTAGAATAATTATTTGTTGAATTGCGATTGCTTTTTCAATAAAACGTTTCGTAGTATATTGTACCATTTGATTCCTTTTTATTTCTAGAATGAAATCAAATTTTATTGCGCTATTTAAAATTATTGACGGTTAATACGCTGGGGCATACCCATCTCACGTGCGGCCTTATATTGTTCCATTTGCGCATCTAACATCTCTTCCTTCTTACTTCGCTTGGCATTGGAATTCGTTGTCTGGAAGTTGGATGCCTCACGAGTACCCACGCTATCACTTCCCCCGAGGTATGTGAAGTTATGTTGCATACTTAAACCGCCATTCCCTTGTGCCGATGTATCTGTGCCGATGAAGGAATAAGAATCGCCATATCCTCCGCCCATCTCCATATCCAAGTATGGCTCCGGCTCTGCCGGACCCTGTCCGACAGCACCTCCATTTCCTCCTTTGGCACCACCCCCATCTTTCATTTTGCGCTCATACAACCAATTCATGACATCACTGTTCGTTCGTGGTTCAGGTTCGCCCGAAATGACAAGTGTCGGAGTCTGTTTGAGCCAACTGGGAAGGGATGGGCGATTAGGACTCGGATCCACGCAAATGAATCGAAATTCTTGATGATAATTTGTTTTTGAGATTTCTTCGATAAATGCTTTTGACCATTCGCACCGATTTGAATAGAAAACAATATGAATGGGAGCGGGGCGACTCATCCTTTTCTTCTGTACGAACGAATCGGAATCAGCTTGAACGCAAATGATAAAATTGATGAAAATGGAGTTCGGAAGGTAGGGTAGAGTCCTCCATGATGAAGTTCTTGAATGTCCAGCAAAAAGATGATCGCACCTACACCTTTACTTTGGAGGGAAGCCATGTGACATATGCCAATACGCTTCGTCGTTTGATGCTTACCGGCGTAGAGACCGTTGCATTTCGTTCCGACATGACTGCGACAGGAACGACTACGGATGTGATCGTGAAGCGAAATGACACTCCGATGACAAATGAAATGTTGGCCGACCGGATTGGTCTTCTTCCCATCCATGTTACTCAGCCAAATGAATGGAATAATAAAAAGTATCTGTTTACTCTGAATGTCGTGGGCGACAAAGACCAGGTCCGTTATGTCAAGTCGGAAGACTTTATCGTTACGGACATCTCCGATGTTGAACCGTCCGCCCCTCTTCCAGAAGGAGACGACGAAAAGGTGGAAGAAGTCGTCGGAAAACGCGTTCCGACAGAGATGTTCTTTCCTCGAAATCCACTGACCAATGATACCTGTCTTATCGCAACGCTTCAACCAGGCTCCGGCGCAAATCAGCAGCGAATTGAGATTAAAGCCGTTGCGTCGAAGGGTACCGGTCGAGAGCACGCACGTTTTAGTTCTGTGTCACAGTGTTCCTACGAATACACACCTGATGATAATCCTCAGCGAATTCAAGAATTGTTTTCGAAGTGGTTGACGGTTACGAAAAAGGTAAACAATCCGGACAAGGCATCCGAGCGATACGCCGAACTCCAGCGCGAATTCAAGACGATGCAAATCAAACGCTGTTTCAAAATTGATGGGAAGGGTGAGCCATACAGTTTTGACTTTACGGTAGAATCCGTCGGTGTTCTCGATGTGAAATACATTGTCAATCGCGCATGCGAAGTGGGTGAAAACATGTGCGGTCGATATGTCAATCTTCACGAAGGCGATCTTCCTGATGAAATTACACTCACTCCAGCGGATGCGCGCATCATTGGATTTGACTTCTTGTTTCGTGGACACGATCACACACTTGGTAATCTTCTTCAGACATGGTTGGTGCAGCATCACATTGAAGGTGAGGCTAAACCAGCCATTACGTATGCTGGATATTCAGTCCCTCATCCTCTTCGAGATGAGATGGTACTTCGAATTGGTGTCAAGGATGGAAAAGAGTCGACTGCTCGCGCAGCGGTTGCAGCGGCGGCACGTGGATGCGCAGGATGGTTCCAACAACTTCGTGGAGAGTGGAATGTAGCAACGGGTAAACCAGCTAGTCAAAATGTAATGCGTAGAAAGGTGCGTGTTGCGCCTACATCGGCTGCCGCCTCTCAATAATATTACAAATCTAATAATCCTTGTTGGTTCTTCATAAACTGAATTTCATGATAGATAAAATTAATTAATTCGGGCTGATATTCCCATTCCGTTTCCTCTACCGACCATATTTTTTGTTTCCACGATTCGTACATTTCGCGATAGGAATCTGTCTCATTTCTTGGTGTTTGTTCTAATCGTTTTACTATTCGTAACATGATTCGAATGATCTGTTTTCCATTTATTTTCGTCATATTATTTTCATTGAAGGATTGAATCCATTCCATTAATTGTAAGTGGAATAAATCATCGTGATCGATCTGAGTATGGACCTGATTATTGATTGTGATCTCGATCGGTTGTTTGCTCCGAAGAAGTTGATCGATATCGGTATGATTCAGATCAAATATATTTCGTTGATTGATCCGAATGATTCGATTTGGATCGCAAATGATCGATGATAAATCACGCCTCTCATCTCTATCGATTTCAGGGAGTGTTGGCAAAGCGGGCGTGGGATACGAAAGAAATAGATGAGAGAGAGATGGAAGCGCGGACGAAATAGCAGGAAGAGGAATATCATTTGTAAAATATTTCTTCATGAATTTTCCAAAAGGCCGATCAAACCATGTTGGACCGATCACTTGTTCTACCTTTTCCCAAATTCGTCCATAGTACGAAAGTGTGACCGTATACGCTTCATTGAAAGCATTTCGATTTTGCTGAAGTGTATCTTCCTCGCGATCTTGCCAATCATCCATCCATTGAAATAAGATACCTAGATGATTTCCCCATAATCGCCATACATTCGTATCTAAATGCGTACAAATCGCAACTGTTTCTGCAACTAATTCAAATAATACACCTGTTTTCATAGATGCCAATTCAACAAGTGTTCCCTTTTTCTCTAAATCATATGCCTGCCCCACCATGAGGCGTTGAAGATGATAAAGAATAAAATGTTCCCATTCTGATACGGAAATATGTTCTGGTTTATTTTCATTCCAAATTGTGTATACCATATACATGACATCGTGGCAGATCATCAATGCTTTTTTATTCGAAAATGACAAATGAAGTGTTTTTCTGCCTCGTCGAGTGGTAGCATTGTCCATCCATGGTGTATCATCGAGAATTAAACTTGCCGCATGAATACATTCAATGGCAAAAGCAAGTTCACCACATGGTTCCATATCCGGGGACAAATAGGACCACAATTCACAGAAAAGCCGCGCACGAATCTCTTTTCCACCCGAGAACAAATACACCCATGATTCTGCCGCAATATCGGGCGGATGCGTTTGATACCAATGTGTTTTCCATTTCTGATGAATGTGTGGTCGAAGTATTTCCCACATCATCCTGTCCTAATCGTAGTTGGATTTGTAACTATTCCTAAATTACACATCAAGTGTACGACCATCTTCTGAAAAATGGCACCGTACACCAAGTATTTCCATCTGTCGAATATGGGCGCCGCACATTTGAATGTATTTTGCAAAAGCTGCCTCAGCGGAAGGATGATTCTCAATCGAATACGGATTCCAGCTTTTTAGAAAAAACGCACGAATCGCATAGCATCCGAGAACACAATCATTCCTATCCCATGTCAAATTACACACATTATAGAATTTCACAAATGCGTCATATTGTTCTTGTTTGATTATTTCTTTAAAAAAATCTGCAGCAGTTACCCGATATCGTCCAGTCAATTTAATGATCATATCGTTTGCCTGAATTCCTAATTGATCAATCACCGCATGAAGATCAAGCAATTCGTTTACCCCTTTGCTTTTAAATTGAAGTTGGTTATGATCGGTATACACAACTGGAACTCGTTTGTTTTGATGTATAAATCGATCCAAACAAGTTGATCGTACCCCATTGTTTTCCACAATGATCGGTTGGATCGCGGCAGGAAGGTAGGACAATGTTTGTGTAATCGCTGAAATATATTCTTCCTCTCTTTTGGGATTTACTGTAAATCGATTAGTATGAAGTGACGCAGTAAGAATTAAATAAATCATCTATAGATGATATTTTTGATTCATTTTAGGTTAGCAACCACTTTTTTAAATCGAGCATATGCCATTCGATTGCATACAATTGATGTATGAAAATGCTTATGGAGATTTCCTTTATTAGAGAATGTCCCGTGGCAAAATCGACATTCATTTGGAGAACCTTCTACCGCAACTGTTTCTGCTAATATCTCATCCATAAAGACATGAATAGAGATAGGGTTATGTTCGTATTCCTCCTTATTGGGAAGCGTAAACCAATATGCACACATCGGTGTAATTTTATGATGGGTGAGGAGATTGGATGAGGTAGGAAATACTCTCAAGCATGCCTCGCATGTGAAGATTGTTCCTGACCGCGTCGAACTCTTCGACATAATTTCTTCAAGTGGAGACATCGTCGGTTTTTCCACTGGGGCTTCTGCAGGTTTTTCCGCAGGCTTTTCCACTGTTTTTTTTATCGGTGAAGGTGGAATTTCTACAGGAGGCGGTAGCGGTTTCTTCACAGGAGGTGTAGGATTCTCATTTGGTAATTCAAGTGGAGGAATATCAAGAGTTAGTGTCCTGCTCTGCGGTTTGTCTGTCATCAATGAAATCATTGGTGTAATCGCATGATTTGTATGGGGGGCAGTTTTAGAGGAAAGACTAGAAAGAAGATTATACAGTTTTTTATATTCTTCATCTTCTTTGCTCATTATGTAAATATACGCATTTTGATTTTAAATACGTTTAATCGACCTCCTCCACAGTTGGACCCGCACGTGCGCCAGCATTAGCGTTCGCATTCTCCGCTCCTGGCGAACCAGCATTCTCATACATCTTTGTCATGACAGGACGAATCTTCTCCTCGTACCATTTCTGCTTCTCGTCGAACTCAGCCTTTTCCGCATCTTGATGCGCCTCCAACCAATCAATTCCCTCCTGAACCCACGCCTCTACTTCCTTCACGGTGTCCGTGCCCAATGATTCCTTCACCTTATCCTCGCGTACAGCATTGCGCGTATTATACAAATACGCTTCCAATTGATTCTTGGCATCGACACGCTCCATGCGAACCTTATCTTCTGCGGCATGCTTCTCTGCCTCAGCCACAAGGCGTTCAATCTCTTCGCGACTCAGACGACCCTTATCATTGGTAATCGTAATCTTATTCGACTTACCAGTAGACTTCTCTGCAGCCGACACATTCAAAATACCATTCGCATCGACATCAAATGAAACTTCAATCTGAGGTACACCGCGTGGCATCGGCGGGATACCCTCTAGCTTGAAATCGCCAAGACGATTGCAGTCACGGGTAAACTGACGCTCTCCCTCATATACCTGAATCAGAACACCAGGCTGATTGTCGGCATAAGTAGAGAATGTTTGCGACTTCTTACACGGGACCGTCGTGTTACGCTTGATCAGAGGGGTCATCACGCCGCCTGCCGTCTCTAGACCAAGCGACAGCGGTGCGACATCGAGAAGAATCATATCGGAAGTACGATCCGTTGTATGCTTACCTGCCGTCAAAATGTGAGCCTGAACCGCAGCGCCATATGCTACTGCCTCATCGGGATGAACGGAATCATTCAGTTTCTTGCCGTTGAAAAACTGACTGACCAGCTCACGAATCTTCGGAATACGCGTCGAACCACCAACCATGACTACCTCGTGAATGTCCGTCTTTGACATCTCGGCATCGCGAAGAACTTGTTCAAGTGGCGCAATCGTGCTTCGAAACAGAGCATCGCACAGCGATTCGAAGCGAGCACGTGTCAGCATCAGATTCAGATCAATGCCGTTTGCCAATCCATCCACTTCAATATTGGCCTGTGTGGAACTGCTCAGACTGCGCTTGGCACGTTCGCACGCGGTGCGGAGACGGCGTAGAGCTCGATCATTTCCTTTAAGAGTGACTCCCTTATTTTTCTTTTCAAATTCCTGGACACACCAGTCTACCATAACACTATCAAAATCTTCTCCTCCTAGGTGCCCATTTCCAGACGTTGCTTTCACTTCAAATACCCCATCATCAATAGTAATAAGCGAAACGTCGTGTGTCCCCCCGCCGCAGTCAAAAATGACTACATTTTGTTCACCAGACTTCTTTTTATCAAGACCATATGCAAGCGCAGCTGCAGTTGGCTCATTGATAATACGCAGAACGTTCAGGCCGGCAATGATACCTGCATCTTTTGTAGCCTGGCGCTGTGAATCGTTAAAATAAGCAGGAACAGTAATCACCACGTCTTTTACTTCACCTCCAAGATATGCTTCAGCTGTTTGTTTCAATTTGGTCAAAACCATCGCCGAAATTTCCTCTGGAAGAAATGATTTTTGTTCACCTTTGAACTCCACTCCAATCCGAGGTCGGTTATCTGAACCAGCGGTAACTGAAAAAGGCCAGTGTTTAATATCGGATTGAATAACCGGATCATCAAAACGACGACCAATAAGGCGCTTCGCATCAAATACTGTGTTTTTAGGATTTTGCGCAGCTTGATTTTTTGCTCCATCACCAATCAATCGCTCTGTATCAGTAAATGCAACATATGATGGAAGAGTTCTGCTACCTGTCTCTGTAGGGATGATTTCTACACGATCATTCTCCCAAAATCCCATACAACAGTAAGTTGTCCCAAGATCAATTCCAAGTGCGGGGTAAATACGTTTAGTCTGCGATGCCATTTCTAAATATTAGTGTCACACGATTTTTAGGCCCTTTTCATAACAAATAAAAATTGATCATCCTTATTAAGGTGTACTTATAAAGTATATCATGTCAAAAAAAATACCAAAGATATTCAATGAAGATTATCTTATTGAACTACTTGATAGGGATGGTGCAGTTCATCTTGATTCGCCCACTACGCTGAATAGCGGAATGACCATACATTTTGAATGCAGATGTAGGAGTACTGTACAGAAACTATTTAGAGATATTGCGTATTATGGTGGAGCATTTTGTAAAGAATGTGTTAAAAAAAACAAAGAAATAAAAATAAAAGAAACATGTATGAAACGGTACGGTGTAATAAATCCATCATGTATACAGGAAATAAAAGATAAGAAAGAAGAAACTAGTATAAAAAATTATGGAATGCATCCCAAAAAGACAGAAGGAGTCCAATCAAAATATAGGCAAACATGCCTCGAAAGATATAATACCGATAATACAGCAAAAACAATAGAAGTAAGAAATAAAATAAAAGAAACATTTATTAAAAAGTATGGTGGGCATCCTATGCACAACGACATTGTTAAAGGTAAAGTAAGAGATACATGTTTAGAGAAGTATGGATGTCATCCAGCGCAGCGATCTGAAATACAAGAACAAATACAAAAAAGTGGTAAAACATATAAATGTTACACGATGCCCAGTGGAGAAGTTAGACAAATTCAAGGATATGAGCATTTTGCACTAGATATATTAGTGAAAGAATATACAGAAGAGCAGATTAAATCAAATCGAAGAGATGTACCACGCATCCTTTATGAGAGTAATAATAAACAAAGGTATTACTTTCCAGATATATATTTACCTCATATGAATCTCATCATTGAGGTAAAATCTACGTGGATATATAAAAAAGAAGAAGAAAATAATCATATCAAAGCGGCAGCGGCTCGTGCGCAAGGATATCAATTTGAATTTTGGATCTTTACTAATAAAGGGGTGCGGGTTAAGCAATAATAAAATATTATATTATTATATTTTTGTCTACACTACCGCCCGCCCTTTATCATCCTTCCAATCTTCTTCTTTGCGATCTACGTCGCGATTCCTTTCTAGCGCTCCACGCAACACGTATGATTTCATTCCGATCTTATTCATTTCATAGAGAAGCGCATTTGTATCTTTAGGAAAACACGTACCGCCAAATCCTCGTTTTCCATCATGTCCTGGAACGACACTGTGTGAAGTACCGATGCGTGAATCCAATGTAGCGGCCAAACGAACCACTTCATAATCCATTCCTTGATGACGGCAGAATTCCTCCATTTCATTACAAAATGATACCTTGACAGAAAGATATGTATTTCGAAAGTATTTTACCATTTCTGCTTCTTTATTTTTTAGAAAATGTACACGGCTATGTTTAATTTGACCTGCGGCTTTTGCAGATTGAAAAAGCGAACGGATCACATCTTGAAATCGATCATCAAATGGTTGATCGCGCAATCCTATGATCCAATTTTCACAATCAATAAAATCTTGGATATAATTTTTTTCAGTTAAAAATTCGGGCATGAAATAACATCCCAGACGATCACATGTTCCAGGAGGAACGGTTGAACGCAACACTACAAAATTCTTAGATGAATCAATAACAGTAGATAACTCGCGCATCACCGATTCAACGATTGACAGATGGCATTTACCAGATACCTCCATTGGAGTTGGAACACAAACAAAGATCACATCGCATTGATCCATATCAGCCAGTTTTAATCCAACTGGAATACATAATTCGGGACGTATGTCATAAATATACATATCGATATTGGAATGTTTCAATTGCTGTGTAGCTTTCCCTACAAAACCACTTCCGATAATTCCTACTTTCATATTCTAGATAAATAGATCAATGATTTAATTTAAGCTATCGCAGCAGCTTGAATCATTCCATAATAAATATCTTGAATTCCTCGAAGCAGAAATGAAATGCGTTGCCACGGCTGTTTGCGCAGATAATCATGAACTTCATTTAAAGTAATTTTCTTATTCGCTGCCCGAAGTTGGGATAGATAATGACCATGAAGAGAGTACAAGTGAGGATGATACATTTTATTGATCTTATCGATCGTTGTTGTTTTCCGAATATGGAGCTGTTGATATTCTTCGTAGATCGCACGGATCAGATATTTCATCATCTCTTGATAAAAGGAAAACATGACTGAATCCTCTGGATAGTACTCCAAATAGGTATGCGCAAGATTTTGGAGATACAAATGAACAAATCGATCGACCACGGAAGAAGAATTTCCACGAAGTGATCGAACGGCAAGATATGATTCTGATCGAAATCGCCACCGATTACCAGATTGATCTTTGAAGACAATGCCCTGAACCTCCCAGGATTGTGATCGAAGTTGTTCATGGACCCATGTCGTGATCTGATCTGATCCGTCAGTCATCGGAATAGAAGAAAGTGGTAGACAATTTGATACAGAGAGAAAACCTGGATCAGGTGTATCTTGAATCGAAATGGTTCCATCGGAATAGATAATCCCCTTATGAATGAGGGTCACGTTGTTCCCCTTAATCGTAGTGACAATTCGATGATCAACATGTTGTACGAGAAAACTAAAGCACGTTGCTACTTCATTTTGTTCCGACTTTGGTGAAGGAAAATCGTTTACCCTTCCTTGAATGATCATTTCCAATGATTCTGCGGGTTCCGTAACACTCCATCCCGTATAGGCCTCGATGAACAATTGGCGAAATGTCTTGGCGGAATGAAAGTGTCCGGACGCATCCAATTTAGAACGACTCGTGATATACAGTGTGTCGTCGCCGATACGCTTGAAACAATTGATCATAAATCCATCAATATGTTCTTGACAAATGACACCTGCGTTTACTGCTTCTTGTCGAGTCTTGAATGGAAATTCAGTAGATGACGATTTAGGGGGTGCGACTGAAACTGGCGTATTTGTATTGCGATCCCATACGACAGAGCGAAACCATTTACTATGAGGAAGATCCATATTGGAGATCCCTTTCTCATAGCGAATGAGTGACAACCCATTATTTTTGTTTTGATTTACGATACGAAAAAGCCCACCCTCTTCCGATTCCAAATACTCTTCCAATTGCTCCCAGGTTTGATATCGTGAACGCAATTCTTGAAATACGGTATTTGTGAAACAAATTGACATTTGTTTTTACTACATAAATAATTGATGAAACTCTTTATATCCACGCCATATTCAAGGAGCGATTTATCACATAATAGAATCTCATGACGAAGATAGGGAACATGGCATCTACTGAGATGGGTGTCCTGGATAATGAGATAGAGGAGGTATCCTTCAATGACATCGAAATGAAGCCAGATGATCAGGGTATTGAGGCATCGGCAGTAGAGGCGGTCGCAGTAAGTGACCCTATATCGGAATCCATACAAATCGCTCCGACAGTGAGCGAACTTGGACAAGAAGATAGTCCTAATTTATTTATTCAATTGGGCGATGATGTAATCATTGAATCTGTTACATATGGACGAACGATCGGTACGGTTTATTATCGGAGTTTGGAAATGATCCATGTGAAGCCCGACGGTGTTTCGAATGATGTTCATCGATTTGCAGTAGAACAAACCGAAGACAGAAAAGAGCGTTTTAACGAGGAAGATGGCGTGAGTGCCATTTACATTTTAAAGAAACGCGAACTTGAATCCTTTGTGGAACAACAAGATATTCGTGTCAATCAGGTTATCGATACATTTGATCAGGACCGAAAACCATATAAAACATATAAGGTAATCGATGTCGATAAAGAGAATGATAAGATTACGATTCAAGACCCGAACGAAGAGAATTCTGAAGAACTAGAGTTTGGATTTATCGGTATTCCAATCGAGAAACACAATGAATTTGTGGTAATACGTGTTCGCCCGATGGTATTCTCCGAGGAGCCATCATCGGAAGAGGATAAGTTACACGAAGAGCAAGATCTACAGCCGGATGTGGAACAAGAGGAAGCCGATGTTGCTGATTTTGAGGATATTGGAATTGAAGAAGTTGGTGAGATCGAAGTGGTTCGAGCAAAAGTCTATACGGAGGCTGCTGCGTATGAACAACGCATTCCGGATAATATTCAACGAACCGATGCACTAAATGATTTTCTTTCCAGTTTGGATCCAAGTCTTCAAAATGACCCATATGCGGTACGTTCAGTAAGAACATTGGTAGAAACCCTATTTTATTTAAAACAATCAACAATCGCATATGAGAAATCTGGAGAGATTCAGGGCGCTAAAGCACTATCGGCATCCACGCTTGTTGATCTGATTGAGCGTGCTGCAGTACCACTTGGTCGCCCTGTTCTTAATATCTCGAAGAAGGAATACAAAGTGGATGATTTTGATGAGAAATCTGACGCACAAAAGATCCAATTTGTGGATTTCGAATGGGAACTTCAGCAAATGAAGGACAAAATTAGCACTCTTGTATCTGGTTCTATTAAAGGTGATTCAAAGGGAAAAATTGTAACAGAGTGGCATGATCAGCGTACATTTCTAAGCCAATATTTGTCTCCATGGAGACATCTTGGAGTAGATGAACCTCTTTGGACAGCAATCGCTGATTCTGATTTTTTTAGAACAAATCCGCCTGATTCTGAACAAGCAACTCTTCCAGGTTACACTGCGAGTCATGATGAAAAATCTCCACCGATCTTTTACAAAGTACCGTTTGGCATGGAACGTGCGTTAACAACAACGTATCGTAAAGGTACAGAACGACGAAAGGTAGCACTATTGGAAGAAGAAAAAGCTTCTATAAACTCTTATGTTCTGTTTCCGATTCGCGCAGCGCCTTATTTGGGTTCCACCCGTTCTCATCATTTGGCGATAGATAGTGGCCGCAGTCAGCTTCCTCCAAAGACGATGAAGATGATTCTAAAAGAGTTGGGTGATCCTACTGAAATGGGTGCGACATCAAATGATGTCGTATTATTAAACACAGCTGGTCAAACCCTTGGAAATATTCCATTAGTGGATTACATTCGAGGAATCACATTTTCATCGCTGGGATTGGGTGATACTTTTGCTGTCTTAGAGCAATATGGTATGGAGAATATGGAATTGAATCAAGATCTCACAGGGGTGTTATTGGAGAAAATAAAAGCATCTCAGTCACAGCTTCTCTCCAGTCTTGGAAGCTTACGCGATGCGATGGTAAGTGCTGGAGCAAAAGAAGGAGAGCCTAACCCATTTCTAGAGAGCCCCGCATTTCTAGAGGAAGTTCGGCGTCAGCCTATTTTGGCAAAGGTATTACAAGACTATGAAGAGAAAAACATATCACTCTCTTCATCTGATCTTGGAAAAGTGATCCATTTAATGAAAGCTCATCCAAATTATTTTCAAGTGGCTGCTGGTAAGAATGCCCTATTGATGGGAAAAGCATTTATTGATGCGAATCGTTCGATCTATCTATCTCAACTTTCGAACGAGCAACAGATCGATTACAATAAGAATCATTCAGGAATTCGTCCCCGTAAAAATCCATGCCGTCACGTGGCAGATCTCGTAAGTGTACGAAAATTACGTAATGATTCAGAGAGATTTCAAGAATTAACAAAGTTTGCCCTTCGATATCAGGGTGCTCGTGATCAAAATTGGATTAATTGCAATGTATGCAGCGAACACCTGATATGTGTTCATGAACGTCTGCAGCTTCAGGCATATTTGAATCCGAAAGAGAAAGATACGATTGAAAAAGAGATCATTCTCATGTTTTCAGGTGGACAATTTCAAGGCAACTATATTTGTCGAAACTGCGGACAGACCATCCGTGAGTTGGGTTTTGATAATAATTTGGAATTTGACGATAATGGTAAACCCAAATCGGGCCGTGCGGTTCTCGTAGATAAAGACGCGTTGTTAGACGAACAAATCGATCAAGCTGTTGGTGTACCGATCGAACCATCAATGGAAAAGGAGATGAATTTGGGAGAATCAGAAACCGTTATTTATCAGATCGTCCGCGAGATTTCAGAACGCGTTGGTATTATACTGGATAAACAAGGATATCGAAATGTTATTCGTGGCGCACAAAGTTGGATCGATAAATTTCCTGATCGTAAGTCCTATGCGAGAAAGCAAGAGAAATCAAGAGGTCGTATGCCTGATTATGAAATCGCATCCTCTCGAGACATCATCAATGCGGCAGCCGTTTATTTGCTGATCGAGATCCAAACCAAAATTCCAGCGTACGTGGTTCGATACGCCCTGAAAGGATGTAAATCACCGGGTTTTGAAGGATATCCCCTCGATTCAAATGAATCGAATCAACAAGGTATTCAATATATTGCGTGTGCGATTTCATCCATTCGTAAAAAAGAGAAACCATGGACGCTCGCCTATCAAGCCATTCCTGATGACGCAGTACGCCAAGCGGGTATAGCAGTATCTATTGTAAAAATCATAAAGGATATTGTTGGCAATGATATTATTCAAGCTCAGTTAGAAGAGAAACGCAGATATTTGTTACATGTATTTGGTACGTCGTCTATCAATGATGAATCTAGAACAAAGGATTCGATTCCAGCCTCATTTCTTCCAGAACAGATTATCCTTACACCCGAAGAGGCCGCAAAACAGGTTATTTCACGAGAAGTAGTAGAAGCGGTAGGAAACGAACGCGCCCGTGCAGGACTCGTCGCATTATGGATTCGTCAGGCTCACGCGATTGCTGAAAAAAGCGCGCATTTGGTGCGAGGTACTGCCTTTTCGGAGACAACTTGCTGCGTGAACCCTATTCAAGAACCTGGTTCCTATTGGAAGTCGATGAGTGAACTCCCTGAAATCCATAAACGAACCTTGATGCCGCATCGTCAAGGACAGAGTCTTTTGACTGAATTCATTCCTCGTCCTGCAGAGGTAGGTGTGACCGAGCCAAATAAAGATCTATATTTTCGTCTGTTTTTGAAGTGCTGTTTTACAGGCCCGCGTATTGGATATTCACATCAACCAGGTGTAACACATCAATGTCTGTGGTGTGGATTCCAATTTCCCACAGATCCTGCAATTATGGATACAGACAAGGAGGGCAAGGCGGCACTTAGTGAAGTAGACACAAATACTGCCAAATTTACAGAGTTGTTAGATACAATTCATAATGTAAATCGTGTGGAACCGATACATATGCGTGAAATTTCCACTGTTAGAAAATGTATGGACGAATTGATTGGAATTAAACCAGTACCTCTAGATGATTGGGAGCGATTAATAAAATTAACAACAGACCGATTTATGAATCTTAATCACCCAGGTGCAACTGTAGACGATTTTGCGCTGGCGGCAGGTGAATTGTCAAACGCAACAAGCGATGCGCGTACCAGTGTGGAACGCAGATTATCATCTGAGAAACTTCATCGTATCTTGGAGGGAATCGCCCGTTTGTCGTGGGTCGATTTTTTTAAGGTACTTCAGACGTATTTTATCATTCCATTTCAACGTATCTTCTACAACTTCTCACCAGAATCTTTTAAAATTCCAGTGGAGATGGTGTTGTCCCTATCAGAGTCCCATGTCAAAGACGATTTACAGCCGGTTTTGGAAAAGGAGCTTGCTTTTCTTACTTCGAATAAGGGGCTGATTAGTGGTGACCAAATTCAGTTTGCGAAATTAAAATTGGAAGACTATCTTGCTCAAGTATCGGCGCTCCTACCCTCTCTGAATCATATTCGACCAAGTGTCATTCCAGGAAGAGATGCGGCGCTAGTATATATCCAGCAAGCATTTTTGTATGGACCTCTTTCGATGCTTCTTGATTCTTCGCGTGTTCCGACCAGTATTGGATATCAGAGTACTATGGATGCGATGATGGATCGTTCCATTGAATTCCTGCTTAGAATGGTTGGTTCTTCTTTGAATAAATATACCCGCGAATATTTATCATACGATGCGAAGGAGATTAAGAATTTGATTGCGGTTCGTGAAGAAAAGGAACGTGTAAACGTTGTTCGAGAATTTAATGCTCTATCCGATGAAGCCCGTCAAGTAGAATTGATGAATAAACGATTGGGCCTTGGTAAATGGGCGGTCGGTGGTACGAAGTTGATTTACGCATATGATAAGGATTACTATGATCTAGAACGCCAGAAACGCATCGATGCGGGTATCATTGATTTTCCCGGTCGAGGCGACGGTGAAATGGACGCACCACAGGGAAGACAATATGATAAAGAGGGCTTTCCTCAACACGATGATGAAGAATACGAAAGAGAAGGCGGATATGACCATAATCAGCATGGAGATGATGACGAAGAATAAGAGAATATTTCTGGATGGTTTTTTTCTAGTAAGAACAATAAGGAATGTCCCTGCTCATCTATTCAGGATTATTGTACTTATTAGGTATTTCAATCATTCTCACTTTTAAACCTGAAGTAATGTTTACAAAGGAGGGAAATTGGAAAGAGTTTGGACTAGGGCGTTCTAAGGCTCGTTATACATGGATGCCATTTTGGCTGTTTGCGATTCTTTGGGCGATTCTGTCGTATCTATTTGTATTGATCATTGCGAGTCATACAGGTCTTGCGGGTGTTACTGAAAATACAGAAATCAGCATATCAAAGGATACCATTGAACCTGAAAATGTGTCAATGAAAGCCATGTCACCGGTTCCACCGAATGTCCCTAAAAAGAAGCCAAATTCCATGGGAGATATGAAGAAGGGGTATTATATTTTGGATACAAATGAGACAATGAAGAAAGGTATTCCGAAATATATCTATCTAGGTCCTGAAGCTCCCAACCTTGTTTATCATCATCAATCGGAAGCCGACAATACGGTAGAAATAGACTAACATACAATCGCTGTTCCGCTACCGATTACAATTCCGAATAACATGGAGAAAAACAAATAAAACCCATATGCTAAACCGGATACCATAGGCGCTTTTGCTTCTATGCTTTCCAGTGATGGGAGAGGTTTACAACAGGTTGATGAATTTTTGGTATCAGATGTATAAAATGGTGCGATAATGGATACGACAGGTATACGGCAAAAGGAAATAGAAGAGATACCTAAGCCAACAAATACCGCAAAAATAGATGGAATCGCACCCATAAATGCTTTTCCACTATCTGTATTTTTACAATACATGTATTGTGATGCCATATTCATTCCTGACGCAATGAGAAATGCGATAATAGGAAGTCCAGCCCATAAAATAACATTAAAAAAAGGAATAGAGTCTTTCGCATAGAAAAGGAATAGGGTAATAATAAAAAGGACACATCCTGCAGGGATTGCGACTGATAACGCATTGACACTTGCGCTTCCACTATTTGTACCCGGATTCGACATGACTATCTTCTTAATAGAAATTATTCACATTGGTTCGGACACGTATAAAGACAACATTTCAAAATCAAGATGTACAGTAGAGATATGGCGGCAGAACCAACGACTGATGAGTTAAGACGATTTTATGATGAGCGTTCTAAGCCGACGAAAAAAGAACGTTTTCAAATTGATAAGCAGGGCAATTTGGCAGAATATAATACAAAAGGTACATTGGTGAAAACAATTGTTCTCCCTAACTATCGTCCTCCAACCGAAAAGGAAATCAAAGATATGGAAAAAGACAGACTTGACAATATTGCTATAGCCAATCGTGCGTTTGAAGATGCTCGTCGAAGCCTGTATCAAGCTCTACAAGAAGGAACCGCGAACCGGTCAGAAATATTGGATTTAAATCGCGCTGTACGCGATGCGGATATGCTTCTTCAGAAAGCCCGTTTTCCATTACGAGGAGTAGTAACGGAAAGTGGTATTAAAATAAAAGATATTGATTTTGCTCAAATACAGGAAACACGTGTTTTTCCATATAATATCGCATTTACACAAGTTCGCCCATTTACATTACAGCAGCAATATGTACGTGTCGGCGATCTTCCCCTTCCACAGGTGGTAAGTGTAGCAGAAGCATTACAAGCAAATACGCCGGCAGAAACCGTTATTCTGTTTTCGGATCAAAATATGGAAATGAGTCCTTATGGATTTTTGGCATTGGGATGGCCCGTCGCGATTCCTTTTAAGGAAAAAATGTACAAATCGGCACGTCATGCGATCTTTGCGGAATTAGCGAGAGAATTCAATGATCCAGAACGCGCAGATGCGATCCAGAATGCGGAATCAAGTTCGGATATTCGTTATACGATCGATGATGTAGCAGGAGGAAGAGATGTAAATCAAATGAAATGGAATACGACACTATCTCGTCTGATCGATATGGTAAATCTTGCTAAATTCAAGCAATATCCTGAATTGGGACAGCGATTGATGGAACTTCCGTCTCCGTTAGTCATTGGCGCATATGAACCGAATGACATGTATATGGGTATTGGATTATCTATTGATAATGTGAAGGCAAAAGATAAATTGGCTTGGACAGGTGAAAATCTGCTTGGAAAGGCGTTAATGAAGATTCGAGAGAACTTGATTGCGGAACGCGCGCAACTCGTCACACAAAGTGTGAAACGCCCGCGAAAAGCGCGCGCTCAACCATCTGCATCATCCGTATCTAGTACAAGTGTACCAGGTGCTACACCGACGGGAGTAGCACCGCCGATATTGCCACCCAGTGTAGGTGTTACGCCGATGGAAATGATACAGCCAAATGTTTCAACAGCTCCTGCTGCAGCACCCGCTGCGGTCCCTGTAGCAAACGCTGTACCTGTGGCTGTACCTGTGGCTGTACCTGTGGCTGTACCTGTGGCTGTACCTGCAGCAGCACCATCCGCATCGGTTCGCAAAGGCCCACGTATGCCCCCTCGTCCAAAACCTCAAGTAATGCCATCGGATAATCATAAATATGACACTTAATTTACTTGCTTAGCGGAAAATCCTTCAATTTATCTTGGTTCTTGTCACAATCCACCTTAGTGGCTTTGTAACGATAACACACACCATTTTTATCTTTATAAATTGTTTTATCTGCGATATCTGGGTGTGGATATTTATAAATAACAGTCTCTTCCGGTTTAACACATAAAATAGCAATGATACCAATGACAAGACCTGTCAAAAGGGGAACGATACGAATGTGATTGATCATCTTTACTCGATACCCAGAAAATAGAGTGAGGAGTAATCAGGAAACATGAACCTTCTCAAATTATTACACGATGATAAATTCAACATATTTTTCAGCTTGATGCTGGGAATTGGTATCATTTGTATTATTCGCCCCATATGTACTGGCTCAGAATGTGCTGTCAAAAAGGCTCCGTCGGAGAAAGACTTTGATCAATTTGTTTATCGCGTAGGAGGCGATAAGTGCTACTCTTTTAAAACAGAAACAGTGGAATGCCCATCATCAGGAGTGATTGAAGCCTTCCGAGAGCACCCATTGCTTACTGTACCACCCCAACCGCGCACTTTATTTGCGGTACGCAGCACACCGATTTTGTCCTGCGAGTAGTTTCCTCTAAAGGATTTCTGTCTTTTTCATAAGAAATGGCAAGTGCGGGTACACTGCTTAGTGACCTCGATAGCAAGGCTCCGGTATTGAGCAAAGACGACGATCTCGTTAATAAGATTCTAGCGGATATGAACATGCCGAGTTCATCTAATCCTATCGTGTCTGCTCCACCACCTCCTTCCGGTAACGGGAGTCGGATGATCCAATCTCCAAATCCCAATACTGTTTATCCAATGGCGACTGACCCCGCAATCGCTACGGCACATATGATTGGAAAGGAATATCCTTCTAGTGCTGATTTTGCGAATCTGATGCACGCACCAAGTTATTCACATGGAGGATCTCCGTATGCTAGTGTTGTGCCTCATCAGATGGTAGCCCCGCCCACTTTAGTGGAAACAAAGGGTAACCTCTACTCAGACATCCTAGCTCAGGTGAAGCAACCCATTTTGGTAGCTATCATCATTTTTCTGGTTAGTTTGCCTGTTCTCAATGTATTAATTGGTCACTATGTACCTTCTCTTTTGCGAATTGGAGGAGATGTTACTACGGCAGGATTGGTTGTAAAATCAGCGATTGGTGGATTTTTGTTTTGGTTCATTCAAAAAGTTCTAGTTCCATTGATGGCAGTATAGTAAAAACTTTCTTATGAAGCAAATAGGAGAAATGAACTTCAATCAAACTACTTATTTTATCTCAATGGTACTGCTGTGTATCACTGCGCTGTATACACTGGTCTATGCTGGTATTACAGGCCTACTCTTCTGCTCCGCTGTTGGTTTGATTGTTGCTGCTTTTGTGGATCAACCGGAGTTGGTTGCGGCAGCAGTGATATTCTTTTCCCTTTTTTATTTGTTTTTCCTGAAGCGATACTTGAAGCAAATGGAACCGTTTACAAATCAGAGCGATGAGATCGTGTCACGTATTGGAGACATTTCGTCAAAGCATCGCCCTGCCAAACAGAGTCTGTCTAATCCTCGTAAGGAGCCGGCTGGTGTGTATGATCCTGCCATTGAGGGATTTCAAGATGTTGGCTCTAATGCGGACAAGGATGGTGCGCCTTCCGATAGCTCTTCTGCGTCGACTGCTCTCACTGCGAATCAGGTCGCTTCGGAGCAAGTGAAGGCGGTGACAAGTGCACTAGAGGGAAAATCAGACGAGGAGGTGGAAAAGGAAGAGACCAAATCAGCGACGGGAACCCTGTTTAAAACCGGTCAGATGCCATCAGAGAACATTGGTGGGCCAAAGCTAGATGCTGGAAAAACGATCATGAAGGCCATGGAGGCATTTGATTCGAATACAATTGGTGCCATGACGGATGATACTAAGAAGCTTCTGGAGACACAAAAGAGCCTGATGGGAATGTTGACGCAGATGCGCCCCGTTCTTGCGGATGGAAAGGAATTGCTTCAGACATTTTCGGGCATGTTTGGCGGCGGCTCCAATGGAAACGGTTCAGGTATGCAGTTTAAACTATAAATGGGACGCAAGCCGCTTTGACCCATGAACCAACGTACTTGTATATAAAGTATTTGACGATTTTTTTATAAAAACGACATCAAATAATAGAATCATGGCTCGTGGTAGTTGTCCTCCAGGTGTATTTTGTTTATCAGAAGGAATTCTGCTCGTATTAGGTGTAGTGCTATTATTATTATTTATCGTAATTTACTTGATGAAATCGCCACATACTGTTGTCCTTCCATCATCCCATCATCAACTAGTTCCATCGTCGTCGCCGCCAGTAATAATTCATCAAGGCGGGGGTGATTCGCGTTACGATCGTGCGCCGCAGCCGTTGCGCGATTGGATGGGACGACCTGAATTTCCTCCACGCGGAGGATTATCATCCCTTCCATTTAATATTCCGACACAAGGTCTTCCTGAATCATTCCAGTCCGTTGGAATTATTAATGTAGGAGATCAAGTCCTGCCACTATACGGACGTAGAACCACAGGAAGCAGTGATCGATGGAATTATTATACCCGCACCGATACCTATAATCCGGTACCTATACCGGTTCATTTTGGTCGTCGTGATTGTATGGATGATACGGGATGCCAAGAGATCATGTCTGGTGAATCCGTTAGGATCGATGCACTTCACAAAGAAGGAAAGACCAATATTTATCGAATAGGGGGTCCTAAATATATTCCAGGATTGATATAGAAATGGCATCCCGTGGAGCAATTTTATGTATGGCAATCATCCTGGGTGCTGTCTTATATGTCGTATATATCAATATGAATTCACTTCAATCGCCTACTCTAGAAATAACGCCAGAAGAGGCTAGATCAAAACGTTTTCGATTAGTGATCGATGTTCGTACCCCGAAAGAGCGCGAAGAGTTGGGATATTACCCGAATTCTATTCCGATCGCGGTGGATCAAATCCGATCAGATGTTCCATTTTTGATCGGATCAGGTCTTCAAAGCTTACAATCACCCATCTTGGTCTATTGTAATGGTGGACGCCGCGCCCAGCTTGCTGCGGAAATACTGTATCATTTAGGATATAAACAAGTACGATATATTTCTACATCCTATCTCGCTCTGATGCCAGGAAGTCAATAATTGTACCAAAAAGATCCTATCTTTTTTCTAGAGAAAGTCAGATGTTTTGTCCAGTGGATGCAAATACTGGATTGATTCAATTGGTCGGACCCATTGCGGCCTCTGACTTATCAAGTATTACGGTGGATCGTGCTCCCCTTTCTATTCGTTTTGAACCTCGAAGTACTCCTCCGAGTCTTTCGGGGAATCGAATTGAAGAATCCGTAAAAAATACATGCACATATCATTCACAAAAATTTAGTTTGGCAGATGTTCAAATCGTATCATCTATTCACAAAGGATTTAATCTTCCAGGAAATACAGATACACCTGTTGCCGAATTAATTCTTAGCTTCTCGGCGAATTCACACGCATCATCGCTCACACAGTTATCAGGCCTATTAATGTGCTTACCTATTTATGAATCAGGTTCAACAAGTCACGATGCTTATTTGAAACAAATATTTGAGAATGATCCCACAAAACCGAATAACGCAACATTGGAGTCTCTGTTTTATTCATCGAATACAGATACAACACAAACATCATTAGGATATCGAACATGTTTTGAGACAAACGATGGTTATGGAACTAATACATCACGCAGTATATATGTTCTTGTCTTCCCTCATGGTATTCGTCTTGCTTCTGCATCATATCGGATGCCATCACGCTCTCTCTTTAGCTATCAACTTCCCTCCGGTCTGAGAGGAAATGACTACACAGTAAGTGCTTATACGTTAGACGATAATGGACGTAAAGTGATAACGCAACTTGGTTTGGGTACGATGTATACAACACCACTTTCAACTTGTAGCGAAGATTTTAAAAATCGATTTGAATATTTTACTCGTCCTCCCGAACGTTCTTTATCTACAAGTTCTAAATTGGCAAACAAAACAGCAGAAACATGTCCAACTGTCAAGCAGTACAAATGTATGCCTTTTGATCAATTACGCGATGTACACAACGGTTACGTTAAAGTATCAGATGGAACCTGTTTAGATGATATTATTCAACATGGTCAAACACCACTTCCTTCTACACCTAAAGAGTCATCTGGCGGAATGACTGTTGCACAGATTGAAGAAATTGTAGGAGGAGCAATTGCTGGATCATTAGGTTTAATTGTGGTGATTTGGGCAGTAAGTAAGATTTCAAATTCGAATGAATAACTAGGATGATTCTGGAACTATCCATTCTTGTCATCAGCATTGCGATGATTTGTTTAGCACTTTATTTACGAAATCATGATTCTACTACGGCAGAACCCTTCCAAGTAGAAGATGAATCCTATTTACATTCATGCCCTTCAGGATATACATCATACCATCTTTCAAATGGAAATACAGCGTGTTGTAAAGGAGAGATTATTGCAAATGAGTGTATGAGCGACGATATATGTCTTTTAAATGGAAAGGGAGGGAATGGTATGGAAAAATGTACGATTGTTATTACGAATGAATACAAACAAAAAGCTATTGAACAATGCCCTTCCTCGATGTCATCCTATTTTGAAGATATATCCAATCATAAAAAAGGATGTACCAATGGTCCTCTTAATACTACACTAACTGGCCCACAACATAAGAATCAGCAAATTTGTACCATTTATAATACAATGGACTTAAATCTTAATTCATTGGATAGTTGTTCAAATCAAAAAGAAATGGATGAGTTTCCATGTTTTGGAAACAATTGTACAAAGTCTCTTGTTCAAGCCGTGCCGAACGCGCCCGTTCAGATTTCAGTAGGATTCGTGGATTCAACTGGTATGCATCGAGTAGCCTATACACGTGCGTCTATGCAGCGATTTTTGGATGCGACGAAGCCCACGTGGAGAAGTCAAGGAATGGATTTATCGAAGAATGTTAATGTAGCAGAAGTAGCCAAAGAATACTATGTGGATCATACCATTCAACAGGAAGACGTCCAATTATAAGTAATTTAAATAGTTACAAACATCAAATTATTAATGAGATCTTCTATATCACTACCATATGTGGCAACTTCCATTGCCATTATGGCTCGTTTTATTTTTATGTATTTACTATATAAAAATAAAAGTACAAATCTCTATTCACTTACCTTTTGCCTTTTAAGTATTTGTTCTTCTTCCATGTGGTTACATTACAGCATTAATATCAATGATACGACTCTCATTTTTAGAAGTAGTACAGAGATCGCCTTATTATCTTTATCTTCGTTATATATTATTCATAATAAACTTATTGAATCTATATAACTAATTCGATTCTCCGAGTGTTTCAACGCCGTTGATATGGCCTACTCCCAACTTTTCAAATAAATGTTGCGCACCCGAACCCGATGAACTGGATGATAAGGGATAGATCGTAGACAATACCGCCTTTTGGTTGATGCTTGGTGCAATAGGCTCGAAATTGCTATCTTGATCTGAACCATCATCTTCAGGTACATATGCGGATTCTATGGGAGAAGGATTATCAAATTCACGCACTGGAATTGTTTTTTGGGGAGTGCTGGCTTCTTCCACAGTAGCCTGAGGAGCGCGTGGAACTTCCATCGCATCTAACTTTTTAAGGGCTAAACCGACCTTGCGACGATTACGTTCCAAATAAAGAGCGGAGATAGCAATTAGTCCAAAGATAGCGACCGTAGGACCAATATGAATACAATACAACAATGCGACAATCATTCCAAGTCTTACAACAAAATGATCCAATAAGATTAAAAGTCCAGAAGGCAAGAAAGGGGCCGATAAAATCAGGATCGTTAGAACCACAAAATATTGAATTTCGTTTCGAAACATTCCTCTGTATCGTATCGATAAATTAATATGGGATCTAAACCATTATCACGTATAATCTATCAGTAGCCCATGTCCGCACAAGAAAAGGATCGGGTATTGACCTCAAAAGGATATGCCATTAAGAAAACATTTTTGAATGAACAACAAACTCGACAGCTTCGAACAGAACTTACCATGAAACCGAAAGTGATGGATAAGTTTCAAAACATAACACCTAGTTTTCCTATTTATTATGAATCCAAAACCCGATTTTATGTTCCACGACAGTGGGGGAAAAAACAGTTTGGTGAACCGGAAGCCGATATTGTATCGGATGGTCTTCCTCTTCCGGATACGATCCAGTTTCGCACTACCTTTCCTCCTCACGCATTTCAACAAGAAATCATTCATACCTTTTTGGAAAAGGGTGCGAATGGTCTAATTTGTGTCCCTTGTGGTTATGGTAAAACATTTATGGCACTTTATTTGGCAATTCAGTTAAAGAAACGATTCTTGATTGTGGTGGATAAGGAGTTTCTTATGAACCAATGGAAGGCTGAGATTGAGAATTTTATTGATGGTGCGCGCGTAGGTATTCTTCAAGCAAATAAGGTACAAATGGAAGCGGAAAAATATGATGTAACGATCTGTATGATTCAAACGATTTGTCGTCGTGAATTTCCTGATGGGTTTTTTGATCAGTATGGGTTTACCATTTTTGACGAATGTCATCATTTGGGTGCGTCCTATTTTTGTCAAGCGTTGAAGAAGATCCAAACGAAATATATGCTGGGTCTTTCGGCAACACCGGATCGAGATGACGGTCTAACATGTGTTTTCGAGGCATTTTTGGGAGAACCGGTGTATAAAAATACGCAGCGAGCGCCTGATAAGGAGGCAGTCGTGAAAGCAGTATGGTTTGATTCAGAGGACCCTGTATACAAGGATGTACCTGTTAATTGGCGCGGGGAGACGGTCACAGCAAAACTATTAAATCAGGTAGCAGAGTTTGAACCGCGTAATCGAAAGATTATGACATTGTTGGAAGAGTATGCACAAGATAATGATCGATTTATTTTGATTTTGAGCGACCGGATTTCTCAGCTGGAATGGTTTGAGAAGGCTCTGAATGAAACATCATATCTTCACGGATATTACATTGGAGGAATGAAACAGTCAAAGTTGGATGAAAATGCTGAGAAATGCCAGATTCTATTGGCGACGTATCAAATGGCAAGTGAGGCTTTCAGTGTGAAGAAGCTTAATACAGTTATTCTCGCAACACCACGTAAGAGTGTCCAACAATCAACTGGTCGTATTTTTCGCCAGCGGATCGAAGAGAGAAAGGTGGCGCCTCATATCATTGATATCATTGACTCACACGAATGTCATATGAGACGATGGTATATTCGACAACGGTTCTATAAGGAATGCGAATATACGATTCGTCATATCGATAGGGCCAAACAGCAAAAAGAGGAAAAAGAAGAGAAGGAACAGGGATTTTTATTTAAATTTTAAAGATTTTTTAGAAAAAGTTCAAAGAGATAGTTTAAAATAATTTTACGATGACCTAGTAATAAATGAGTTCACCCCAGCTGAACTCATTACATATGTTATATAATGCGTTTTCGCATTCTCGACAAAAAGACAAGATTGATACTATTCTAGAGCCGCTTCAGGCGATGATTCAATTAACCCTGTTGGGAATTTGTCCGATTGGAACTAAACTTCGGATTCAAGAGAATATTTTATATATCCAGCTCCCCACATTGATGCAGCCTCTCTCCCGATGGTATAATACCGACAAAAAGGATGATCTATATTTCTTGTATTCCGTTATCAAACGATATATTAAATGGTATAATCCTATTTCAAATAAGAAAAGTCCTTTAACGATCGAATTATATCAATTGATCACCGCTATGGCGATAGAGGGACTTAATCAATTATTTAAAACGTATAGTTCAAGTGATGCGAACACAGTGATTCATGTGATTCAGATGTATAAAAATTTATTAGAATACAACAATGATAAAATATTATTGGATGAATATATTGTTGATGTAGAGAAAAATAAGGTGAATATCGACGAAGTATTTGAGCGTATTATCTCGGTGTATGACCAAAATATATTACAAGTAATATATCATACTTTGTTATTAATTAAACAAGAAAATAATGACACAAATCAATTTCATAATATTGATGGATTAAACAGTATTTTAAGTAAATATAATTTTGGAATTAAAGAATGGATCAAGATGAATTTAATTTTGTAGGACAGGAACTCCACCATGATCGGGCTTTCTTTGAGTGTTGCTTGGCGCGGCGTACAATGTCGGAATCGGTAGAATGATATGTCTTTCCACACAATAATAAAGAATGGACCCGTGCATATCCCCACTGTTGTTCTGTTGCGCCAGGTCGATGACCAGTTCTCCAGGCAGCCATGCCACGACGATATGATTCATCGAGATAATGTAGGGGTACACCTGATACCTTTGACTTTTGTGACATCGATATTGCCTTGGGATATCGTGATTTCCATGTTTTGGTGTAACTAGATGGTTTGCTTACTACATCGCGGTCGGTACGAAATCCCTGATAGGCACGCGGATTCTTCCACGATAATGCTCCAAATTTCTGGATTTCCTTTCGACGCTCTTGTTTTTGTTTTCGAGTTAGTCCTTGATAATATTTCCTGGGATGGAAAGGATTTTTTCGAGTATGACGCATCGTTACTACTAGATATCTACAATTAACCTCCATGAACGCGAATATCCCCTTTGTCGGCAATTTTCCAATCGATTAAGGAATCATATACATTTTTACGCTGATCGCCTTGTAATTGAATGACATCGCCGTGATCTGGATCATTTACCACATTTCCATTGGTTGAATAGGCTTTTTTAAGATATTTCAGGATCTTTTTCAGATCAAGATCGTCGGCAATACCATGAATGGAGGTGACACATTTTCTTCCATTGCGTTGTTGAACACGAATGTGAACCAGGTTTCTTTCATCCGTAAATAGATCCATCTTTTTTAATTAGTTCGCTAATATTTTTTAAGTCCATATCATAAATTCAATTTTATGATATGGATTATATTTATAGTGAGAATTATTTACTTATATGATTATTTACGATCCTTACGATGGACGCTACGCTTACGATGGACGCTGCGCTTACGAAGGCTGCTACGCTTACGATGGACGCTACGCTTACGATGGACGCTACGCTTACGAAGGCTGCCACGCTTGCGACGTGTGCTGCGCTTTCCACCATACTTCATTGGGAGCAGACCACTCGATCCATCAAATCCTCCACGACCTGTGATTTGACCATCCTGAAGAGGCGCGTAGGGAGAGGCGCCATCAGCAACGGAGCCACCACCTGTTTTACTGCATGCTGGGTTAAACGCGCGAGCATCATATGGAGTATTCAACATTAATCCGCCTACTGCGCTTGTGCCTGGATAGGTCTCAAATGCAGGACTGTGTCCTGCCGTGGGCATGCGGATCTGCATAGAATCAGCCGCTCCAACGGCGACAGTCGGAACGGCTCCACCGTGCATATTCAAAGAATTAATAGAACCACGTTCGCACGGAATGCTATGCACACCTGCGTAGGATTTCATTCCAATGTCACTACCTCCATCGAGTAATGCGCCTGGATTTGATTCGTAACGGCCACCCTTTTGCGGAACAGCTTGAACATGAGGCGGAACACCTGGCGCACCAACGGTGCCACCCACACCTGCCGTATCGGGAAAATACGATGGAGGATCCATTGGGGCAACTGCCAATTGATATCCTCCTTTCATACCGGGTACACCGCTTCCATTGTAATTGGAAATGAAACCAGGTCGTACATAAGAGCCGCCTGGGCAATCCATACCAATACCACTGTATGCCTGATGCACTATGTTACCCGCCGATACAGAATTAGAAGGATTATCGGAAAAGCCACCACCGCGGGCGCTTCGTTTACTACGACGTGCCGATTTTCTACGAATTTGACGTGCCATTCTATTCTAGACTATGGATAAAAAGAGCTTAGGATGAATGGTGATGATGAAAAAATCCAGCGGTGGAAATAGGTGTATTTTCAGGAAGAATACGTACAATTTGATATTTTTTAAAGTTATCGTTCCATGAAACTTCTACAGGAAGACCCTCCACTTTGTCGAGAAAGCGTTTACGAAGCTCAAGTGATAATTGAATGGTCCCAATCGATGCGAAGCCAAGAGGGGTCTTCTCTTGCGAGAGAAGTGTATAGGTATCGGGAAGAACTGATTTAGTGTAAGGGACACAATACGCACACAATGTGGAAACAATCTCAGTGTTGCGCTTGAGTTGTGGTGCGACAAATTCCACTTGTGGATGATCGGGTACCGTTACCGTATCTTTCCAGTACCATCGCGGTTGACGACTATGATCTGGTTGAATGATCCAATAAATAGCAGAATTGTAATGGAGATTCCAGTCCTTGAGGGGAATGGGCTTCACAATTTGAGGCTGAAAGGCGAGAAGAGGCTGATCGGCGGGGAGAGATTCCCAGAATTCGGCTAGATTCTTCCATCGTTCGGAAAATACCTTGTTCGACCAAAGGTCGCGTCCCTCCCAGATGATCAAATCTTCGATTTGTAGAACGGATTCACCCGATAGGATATTCGCAAGGCACACGGAGGGGCCAAATTGACAGAAAGTGGGAGGGAGCATCCAACGAAAGGTCATTCCTTCTTGGCGCTCGGGGTACCAGATACAGGGGGCAAATCCATCCATAAAAATCAAGTATCCAACGGGGCGCTTATCAAACTTGGGCCAGAGCCAGACAGTACCTGAACTAAAGGTTGGCTTGGCGCGGTGAAAAGGCATATGAATTTCAACTCGCTCTTTCAAAAAAGGAAACTTCTGGAACAGTGATTCAATGGCCGAGATATGATCGTTATCTAGGCGACGGAATCGTGGAACCTTCTGCTTCTCAAAATGAGGGGTTGTGTTGCTAATGGATCGGCTCATGTCTATCTATTTGATATGCATATGCTTTAAGTCCGTTATATCGTACAAAATATAATACAATAATGGATTATATTTAAAAATATTGTACTTATAATTAAAAGGATGAAAAGCTATTATCATTAAACGTATCGTTCGCAAAAATTCCTGGCATAAATTCACCACCACCTGATATGATTTCTGTTTGAAACTTCTGTGAATTGTCACTAGATACTTGAGTATGATGGCTTGCTACACCTGATTGAACGGCAAGCGAAGTATTGTCGTTGAGTGGTGTGGGCCGGAAGGCGCGTTCGGGATGACGCAAGTTCTCTGGAATATCGGAACTCTCTTGATTTTCGTGATAAGGGTCAGTTGCCTGAGGTTCAGCGTAGACCACCATTTCACCGGATGGTGGAGCCTGGCTAGGTGCATTTGGGCCGGAAGAGGCAACCACCTGGGGCGGATAGGACGATGCTTGACGAATTTCAATGGAAGCAGGGGCTGGAATCGATTGGGCTGAAAACTGTTCGGGTGGAGAAAGAACAACGGTGTCGCCATTATCAAAGATCTTGTCTCGAATAAAAAAGTAAACGACAAAACCAACTAGCACAATCCCAATAAGATAAAGATACGAATTCATGGTCTCTTTTTGGTCTCGTGAAAATTGTATTCTTATTTCTTCATCATTATGGGAGACAGAGTCCAGAGAAGTCACATGAGGCTACGACTACAGTAATATGTATTCCTATAAAATAATATATGTATTGTTGTTACGTTTGATTTATACAAAAATTGATGGCATGATGGCCTCCATATAATTCAGTACATTCGCCATTTAAGCGATATTCATTTATTAATCTCCAGGATGACTTCTCTTTCAACTGTGGTACTTTCTACGAAAGGAGAGGCTCGAAAGGCTAATCTGACGCTTACACAAGGGGGTACGTTGACCATAGAAAATATTCAAAAATACTTGAAAAAGAAAGAGCAGCCTGAACGACTGTGTTATTATGAACATGAACATAAAATTATATTCGTATTTGGCTACTCAAAGGGTAAAAAAGGGACAGAAAACAAAACAGAACTTCCTGAGCCACATTCAGGAATTACTATGTTTGGTGATGCACTTATTGTTGTATCGCTAAGCGCACAATGGGAACAACCGATTCCATTTACAACGGATCAATGGAATAACTTCTGTCAGGACGCAGGGGAGGAAGAAGATGAGGATGAGGATGAAGAGGATGAAGCGGAGGCAGAAGATGTTATTTCAGAAGATGATGCCACATCCGTTAAGGATGATTTTGAGGAGAGCGATACAGAGAAAGACTTGTTACCTGACAAGGATGAGGAGGTAGAAGAAGATGTCCCTGTTATCACGAAGCGTCGACGCGCTCCAGTTTATGCGAAAGTTGATACGAGCGCCCTAAAAGAAGAAATTTCAATTGACTCAGAAGCTGAATCTCAACCACTTCGCGTACTATGTATTAAATCACTATCCTTTCTTGAAGAGGCCTTTCCTCAAGAGGAGATTCGTTCATTGGAAAAAGGAATCTTTGAGGCATCCTTTCAGTATTCTCAGAAACAATACATTGCGCGCAACTGGAAAACACCTGCATTTCGGGAGGTCTATCGTCAAATTCTTCGAAGTGTTTTGAGTAATATTCATCCACAAAGTCCAGTACAAAATACTCGTCTACTAACTCGTGTCAAAGAGGGCGAATTTACACTATATGAAATCCCATTCATGTCATCTTATGAAATGTATCCAGAGAAATGGTTCGCGCTCAAGGATAAATTGCTTCAGCGTGAACAAAAGATTTTGGAAGGAAACAAAAGTCGTGCGACGGATCAATTTAAGTGTCGTCGATGCCAGAAGCGTGAATGTACGTATTATGAACTTCAGACTCGTTCTGCTGATGAACCGATGACAATCTTCATTACATGCCTCAATTGCGGCAAGGAATGGCGTCAGGGTGGTTAATCAACCAACGATTATGATTATTTTGTCTTATTTTTAATTACTTTTTCTTCTTTCTTACATTCTTCCATAATAGTATTAAAAAATATATGATCTGTATAATCTTTTAAGTATGAGGGGCGTATATCATGGATGCAATCATATGGGTATGGTTCACTATGATCATGATCGATCTCAGATGTAAATGGATAATGTTGATATCGAAGATAATGATGAAGTCGTGATCGATATGCTTCACCCGTTGTTATTCCATATTGAGGAAGGATCAGATCAGCATAGATTCCAAATCGATTGCGACTCGCAGATTGAATATAGGTAGAAATAAGTTGATCATCGACATGTCCCAATCCCGCTTCGATCATACACTGATAAAAAATATAATTAGAATTGGGAAATACCCATGTGATCGGTCTAGAAAATCGCTGATAAATATCCATTTGACCTGGATGAGCAGACAAATAATGAACTTCTTCAAGATTTGGAAAGATATCAGGTCTAAGAATACGATTTACACCCTCTCGGCTACAATTGATCAATGTAGCAGTGCGAGCATTTGGAAATTGTAATGTAGGAGAGATGATTCGATTTCTGAATTGATATATACAAATGTTGGAAGTCTGATTGATATATTTTAGAAACGTATTGCTGATCATATTATATTATATTTACGAAAATTCTTTAGATATGATTAATTTTAAGCTGAACGCCGAATATACGTTGAAGCACGGATTGTTGTGTAGATGTTGGAAGTGAACGATGTGATTCCAGATCTTTAAACGTATTTCGAGGAAAGGAGCATTTATGGTCTGCTTTTTCTTGTGTGAGTCCAAGTTCCATACGCTTTCGAATAAGGGCCTGAATGGATTCCGGACTTACGCGTTTTTTAGGAGGAGATACCTCATCGGTATTTTCTAATTTTGCAAGGCGTGCGCGTTCATTTTGTTCAGTATCACGATGTTGTGTAACCATATGCCCCTTTGATTGGGCCTCTTTTGTGGAAAGACGTCGTCGTAGTGTTACCGTAGTCCAATCTTGATCCATGGGTCTAATTATTCTGAATTCATATTTTATCATCAAATTTAATATCCTTCATTTTAATAAGGATGTTGGACTCCTTGGAGATAAAAAATATACCTGTTTCAATTTCCATATTACACGAACAAGAATATCATAATTTATGTAAAATGTTGTATCGAGTAAATAAACAGCGCCGCCGAAGAGCATTTACAGATGTGCGTACTCATTTAAATTCGTCGGTGAAACAGTTATTATATCTGTAGAAGATCCGCTAAACGCCAATACTCAAATGTTCCGTTGGGAAGAGGTCGTTTAATAATATACGGCAGGCGCTTTTGTTCGAGTTCAAGTCGCGCAATATCGCGTACATCCGTAATATGGGGTGGTACTACAATAAAGGGGGCAGAACCCTTGCTAATTTGGTTTGCTCGAAGGCCAATAATTTTGGTGCGTTCAAAGGTGGTAAGAAATGGATAGGTGCGATGATTGTTATCTGCTTTTGCGCCACCTGGAGGGACAACTTGGAGGGGAATTTTAGGAATGACTTGCTCAATGTAATCGAGGAGACATTCGGGATGTTGTTGATAGAGACGTTTTAACTCGGGTTTCATCTCTGTTTTCATCTCGACCTCCTCTTCAACCACCGCGTCCAAGTCATTCTCAAACTCCTCTTCGGCCCATTCCTGTTCGTATTCTCCTTCAAAATCTGCGAGGTCTTCTGCCATGGTTATCTCTAATGGAAGCGGGTTTAAATGATCAAATTTTAAAATTTCGAGATACGATTGATAAAATTGACATTCGGCCAACATAAAGATTCCAGTAGTTTCCCATTCAGAGATGACCGAAATTGAACAAGCAGCGACCGTAAAGGTGTACGAGACCTTTGATGAGATGGGTCTGAGTGATCCATTGACGCGTGGTATCTACAATTATGGATTTGAACTACCCTCCAAGATTCAACAGCTAGCAATTGTACCGATGAGTCAGCAAAATGATATTCTAGCGCAATCCCAATCAGGTACAGGTAAAACGGGAGCATTTACGATTGGTGCGCTATCGGCTGTGGATCCAAATTTGAAGGCACCACAAGTACTTGTCATGTGTCCGACGCGTGAACTGTCACAGCAGACGGAGCGTGTGGCGCAGGCAATTGGTTCCTATATGAACTTGAAGGTCCTTTCCGCAACGGGTGGCAATCAGATTCGAGCGGACGTGACTGCTCTGAAAAGTGGCGCACAATTCATTGTAGGTACTCCTGGTCGCATCTTTGATCTGATTTGCCGTGGAGAACTGAGTGTAGAGCATATTCGATATGTGATTCTGGATGAAGCCGACCAAATGTTGGAAGATTTGTTCGCTGATCAGATTCGTTCAATTCTTAATAGCAAATTTCCAAGCATGACACGTCTTGCGCTATTTAGCGCAACTATGCCGAAAAATGTACTGGAGATTGCTGAGAACTATTTGAGCAATCCAGTTCGTATTCTGCTTCCACCAGACGAGGTGACGTTGGAGGGTATCAAACAATACTATGTTCAGCTGGAGCGCGAGGATTGGAAGTTGCCAGTGTTGCTCGATTTATACCAACAGATTACGGTAAATCAGGCACTCATCTATGTGAATAAACGACAAAAAGCAGAGTGGCTTGCGAAGCAACTATCATCACATGGATTTACATTGGAGTTTATTCATGGTGAGATGGAGGTGGCAGAGAGAAAGAAGCGCATGGAGGATTTTCGTTCAGGTATGACTCGTGTACTGATTAGTACGGATTTGCTGGCACGTGGTATTGATGTTCAACAGGTATCATTGGTGATTAATTATGAGATGCCGATTCAGCGCGAGAACTATGTTCATCGGATTGGTCGTTCTGGTCGATATGGTAAGAAGGGTAGTGCAATCAATCTCATTTGTGGAGATGAGATCAATGCTGTAAAGGAGATTGAGACGCATTATTCAACTATTATTATGGAACTACCTGAGGATTTGAGCGCACTCAGTGTATCGTAAATAGGTATCATAAAATAAAAATAAAAATAGCAATCTTCTATTTTTATTTTTTGTAAAACGAATCATTACGATGATTCTACCGTGCCAATATTAGACATATTTATTTGTGGATCTGTTACGAGTTGTGGAGAAATAGAAAGATACATACGCGTCACCAGAAAGGTAATAAACATTTCCCCTGCAAATTCAATAAGAACAATATCAAGTTGGGAAAATACAAGATTTAGATAAATAAACCAATCGATATAGGTGTAAATCGCACTCATAATCGTAATTTCATAAATATATAGTTGCGATATATCATGTTTTGAAACTGTTGTATCGTGTACTACTAATGTAATCCATGCACATACGATTTTATTATTTAAATTACGTATTAACGTATTAAAAAATGAATAAAATACTACACCGGCATATAACGCATAACTATCAATCACCAATCCTAAGATGATCAGATGTTCAGATGGTCCAAATTGATAAAAATCCTTAAGAGCTGCGCCTTTTTGTAATAATACGCCTAATGCAACTAACACACTCGCTGTCCAGCATTGTAATACTCGAACGGTATAACGAACACGCTGTAGTTGTTCATCAGACATTCTTATTAAAGGAAAGGATATGACTCTTTACATCCTACTGATATTCAGTCTTTTAGGATGATTCGCGAATATCATGGCGGCAAGTAGGACATGTTACATGGCTTTGAAACCACGTATCAATACACGTTTGATGAAACCGATGAGTACAGTGGTTGATAATACGCATCATTTGGTCCATTTCAATCGGGTCTTGACAAATAGCACAATTATCATCCTGTACTTGAAAGGAACGTATAAGAATCGTATTGCTATTAATCTGTTCAGGAGTAGGCCTGACAATAACAGGTTGATCCAAAAAGGATTGTAGACCTCCTGCTAATTCGCTCGATGAACCACCAAGTAGGTTTCCAATAAATGACATAATAGGATCAGTGGCAGCGGCGGCAGCTGATCGGCGAACAGAGGCCATACGATTAGGACGCACAGGAAATAGAACAGGTTGTTCTAATACGATGTCATTTTGAGGATCTGTACCATAGATCATACGATTAAATTCTACGTCGGGCATAGTCGACCGAGACATGGATACGCTAATGGTTGAATTTATCGCATCAGGTACACGTGGATGATGTCTGTTATATTCTTCTTGGGCAGCCGTATATGGATTACGTTGTGCCACACCAATGACATAGTTTAGGAGATCGCCGATATTTTGAAATCGTTCTGGTCGATAAAGAATATCGGGAAAATGCTCATGGAGCTCATTCAATAGAAGAATCGAATAGGGGCGTGCCATTATTGTTACAATATATGAACGATGACTTAAGCCCTTAACACGGTTCTAAATTAGAATGGATCCGAGATTAATGGAAGAGAGAAATGCCCCGCCTACCGATAAGGATCCACAGTTGAAGGGTGTCGTTGGGATTCAGAATATGGGAAACACGTGTTATTGTAATTCAACTCTTCAACTTCTTCGAGCATGTTCGGAATGGGATATTTTTTGCCTTACGCAACCGCTTGCGGAGCAACTTGCAGCGGTCCCAGAATCGGATTCGAATAAAAAAATCTTATTGGCCTATCAAGATATTCTCAAATCGTTATGGTCTGCCTATCTACCCGCATATGTTCGCCCCTTGGGATTCATCTCGGAAGTATGTAAAGCAGTAAAAGGAACAGTCTATGAATCATTTGGTATTCCTGTGCCAAATGATAGTCATGAGTATTTGGTTTATCTTTTAGATCATTTCCACGAGGCTCTAAAAACACGATTTGAATATCAAGAGCAGATTGTACCCGCAGATGTGTCGCCAGTTGATCGTATGCGAATTTTGGCAAACAATGGCTGGAATAAGTATCTTTCAAATAATACAAGTAAAGTAGTGGATTGTTTTTTTGGAATGACACGCAAGACAATCCATTGTACGAATTGTAATAACAATACGTATCAATGGGAGATATTTAATTCACTGAAGGTGCCGTGTGAAGGTCAAACATTTATGGAATGGATTCGGCGAGAAGTGAACGAACAGTCCGAGATTGAAGGATATTCATGTGATAATTGTAAGGGTCGTCATACAGCAAAGATTCAGTCTCATCTGTGGCGACTTCCGAGCAATCTCTTTGTGACACTGCGTCGATTTAATTATGATGGGCGAAAGAATATGACACCGTGCCCGTATCAAGGAGATACAATATCATTTCAGGAGTTTTTTGCTCCAGAATCAGATGCTGCGCAGCAAGCATGGTCATATGAGCTTCGCGGAGTATCCGATCATCACGGAACCCACATGGGTGGTCATTATACAGCTCAATTCAAACACCCCATTTCTCAGAAATGGTGGTGGATGGATGATGAGAAAGCACGTGCCATGGAAAGTCCCCAGTTTTCGGCATCGAATTATATTTTCTTTTTCAAGAAATGCTCATAGTCGCCATTAAGCCTTACTAGTTGCCATTAAAGGCTTGCCGCCGAATCGGCCAAGTTATCTCCTTTAGGGTTCATCGCGTTGTATTCAAATCCCTCGGGGCCTGCATGATTAATGTACGCAGTATTGACCCGTCCCATAAATCCCGCCTCGCCACAGACACGGTAGTGAACGTGCGATTCGAGTTTACCCATGAAGGGGACCTTGTAGGACTGAGGTTCACGCACCTTGAGAATAGCAACACCATCTGCGTTCGCAACCGCTACACCTGCGTTGTCATATTTCTGATAGGCCTCCATCGCGGAGTTCACAGTCTTAAGGCTTTCACTCGCTGGCTCGGCGGCCCAATAGATAACTTTGCTGTTAGCCGGCACAATTACCTTCACTGCTTTCGTCGCTCCCGGAGGTTCACGTGGTTGTAATACGGAGCAAGGTGCCACCATCTTTCCAAGAAAGGGTAGATATGAGTCGCGGAAAAACATAATACTGATCGCCGCAATTCCGACAAGAATATACAGCACGTGGGTAATGCTCTTTCCAAAGAGAACTTCAAATGGACAAACGTCAAATACCGTCATAAAAAAGCAATTGAGTGCGCAGGCAATAAGAAGACCCATCGATACAAGAAAGAGGAGATGTTTGGCATATTCGGGGGATAAGATCCCATCCAATCGATCAGTGAACGACATTCTATTGAGGGTAAATAAATATCACAAGAAGAAGTAAGATGGCGGCTGTTCCTATTCCTGGAAATGCGAAATCCACGCTAGAGCAACGATGGGAGAGTCTAATATGCGATCGTAAAGATCAAGTTCCCAATACAATTCAAGAAATCGACGAATGGATTGCTCGCATTACGAGATGTATGAAAGTTGTACCTAATGCGCGTGATCAAATTGGTCGAGATCCGTCGGAACATATAATATCACCGTCATTTGGGCTGATAGTGGGAGGCCAATTGATGAACGCATTGGGAAATAATAATGATTGCCTGATCCATTCCTTTTTATCATGTGTTTCTCGATCGTTTCGAAAATTTTCAGACGAAATTCGATCTATATTAGCAAGCTTTTTCAGACGATTTGTTCTTCCTGCTATTCCAGACATTGATCCAAATGTACGTGATCGATTACGATCGTACAGATTCTTAACGGGTGGAGAAATTGAATTTCTTTCTATCCATTACCAAATTCCGATCATCAATTTACAAGATAGCGATCATGAGATTGAACGAAGTATGGAAATCTTTCCACCGTTGAATCATCCATTCTGGGAGGGCAAAATGGATTCATATACTGGTCCATTTTATTTGATTCATGGAGACAATACTCATTTTACACCGATTGCATATGGTGGTGTATATCCTATGCGATTGCACTTTGGCGGTGTTAAAAGAATTGCGGAGACAATTACAGCAGAACATGCTGCGGTCTTTGAAGCAGCGGCGGAAGACAATGCCAAATTAGATGTAGTGAAACAAGATTTTAAATATCGAATTCAACATATTATGGACAGTATTACAAAAGAAATAAAAGATTCCAAAAATAATAATAAACAGACAAAATCAATTAAAATGTCAAGTATGTTGGAGATATTAACACCACTCACAGAAGAATATATAGATGATATTATTCAACAAAAATTAGTTCGTGAAGATTTACTAGAGAAAGTACGCGCCACAATTCGTACAACTTTAGTAGATGAATTAGGCCAACATGTAGTATCAAACACGCCAAATTCCTCTTCAGAAATAATTAAAAAATTAGAAGATTTTGCTGGTCAATATGGGCTTAGTAATGATGATGCTGTAGCACAAGCAATTAAGGCATCACTTCCTATATCTACAAATACAGTGGCAAACTCAACAACAGCTGTAGTAAAACCAGCTGCTGTCTCAGCAAATGTAAAACAAGTAGCTACTTCATCAATAAAGTCTGCAAAGGATGTGTTACGTAGAATAAGTAATATTACAGCGTCGATTGGTAATAGCTCAACGCAATATAGCGCAATCGTATATAAACCAGTAGCTACCGCAGTAACGGGTGGAAAACGTAAAACCAAGAAGGTCAAATGCGTGAAAAGACGTAAAACCAAGAAGTCTAGTTATTGAAATAAATACATGTACATAGTATATGGCAAGTAATAACAGTAATACTCTTATCGAAGAGCACTTTATTAACATACCCATTCCCGGACTTGGAGATTGTTTTTATGAAACATTGCGTCTATATGGAAAATTGTACAATGTCCCTCAATTAAATCAAACCGTGTTACAATTGCGTAAGTATGTACATTCAGAAATAATGAAAAAAAGCGATACCAATGAACAATTTCAGATTGTATTATCCGGTATTCAGCCTGAAAATCTTGGTATCATTAAAAAGAAGGAGCAATTTTTAAATGACGCAAATATTGCAGCAGTCCAACTAGCATATCGTATTTTTAATATTAATATTATATTTTATAATGTTGATGCAAATGGGATACGAATTGATCGCTATCCAGAGAGGATCAATCCACATTTAGATACGATACACATTATACGTAAAGATGATATTCATTTTGAGTTATTAATACCGATTGGCGATCCTATACAAGTATATGGATTCGCCGAGATGATTCGAGATGCACGTCTTGAAGCAGACGATCTAGAAGAGGAACGTGATACGCTTATTACGCGCATCTATGCTAAAGAATTAAAAAGAACACTAGCATCTGTTAACAAAGAATTTAAGGATAAAATAGAAGGAGTACGCGCGGAACAAGAAGAAGCGGAAGAGCAGGCATCGGAATTGATGTCACATCCTGAAAATCAACAAGCGGCACACGAGGCATCACTTCATGCTGCGAGTGTATTTAATAAGAACCATATTGCCAATCTTAGCAATGCAATTCAACAATTTCACGTAGAATCATCGTATGGTCCGGCGATGGCAGCAGTAAGCAATCAAGCATTGTTTGCTGCGAAGAATGAACAAGAAGCAGCAAATGCCGCATTTGCTCATCAGCTAGCTTCGCAGCTAGAAGAGGAATCAAAACCAAAGAAGAAGAAAGGTCCTAAACTTCCACCTAAAAAAGGTGGCACACGAAAGAGACATGTGCGTCATATGCGTAGGACAAAGAAACTAAAACGATCAAAATAAATATGCGTATAATAGTATATGGCATCCAATAATAAATATATCAACCGGCACACACCTGATGAGGAACTATTTCAGTCAGGTGCTGTAAAATCAAACGCAATGGTTGCTGCAATGTTGTCAAATGAGTATGTACCAGGGGAAGCAGAGGAAGCAGGGAAGGTAAATAGAAGAGGTCCTAAAATTGCTCCACTTTCTCAAAGACAGATGCTAGCAAAACAGGTGAAAGAAAGATCGAATGCTTTGTTTGCTGCAATGTTGTTAAATGAGTATGGGCCAGGGGCCGCAGCTGTAAAGATAGGTCCTAAAATTTCTCCTAAACCGGCACTATCAAATATGAAAAAACGTGGTGGTACACGAAAGAGACATGTGCGTCATATGTGTAGGACAAAGAAACTAAAGAAACGATCCGTGTAATACATAAAGATGACAGACTATCCCAAAATGTTGGATAACGCGCTACTTCAAAAACACGGTGTCACTCTCTATGGCAGTGATGTAGATATGTATGATATCATCAACGATTTTCTAGAAGACAATCGTAGTGAACAAGCATTTTATGTCGTGGATCTTGGCGAAATTGTTCACGCCGTGAATCAATGGAAAACACTTCTACCGATGGTTACACCCTATTATGCTATTAAATGTAATCCAAACCCTGTGATGCTGGAAGCCCTTGCCTCTCTTGGCGTAAATTTTGATTGTGCAAGCGAAGCAGAGATCAAGACCGTGATTGAAATCACGCAGGATCCCACACGTATCATTTTTGCGAATCCGTGTAAAATGTCGTCGCAGATCCGCTATGCTCGCGCAAACGATGTAGATTGTATGACATTTGATTCGGAAGAGGAACTCTACAAGGTGAAACTATTCCACCCCTACGCAAAACTGATTCTACGTCTGGCAGTGGATGATAGTAAAAGCGTATGTAAATTTAATAAAAAGTTTGGATGCCGTGTGGAGCAAGTCCAGGAACTATTAGTGATTGCGAAGACATTAAAACTGAATGTGATGGGATACAGTTTTCATGTGGGGAGCAATTGTTCCTCAGAGGACACCTATTATGAAGCGCTTCGCACTGTTCGTGACGCAGTTGATATTGCGGCGAAGCTCGATATTTCTATTACGATGGTAGACATTGGTGGCGGATTTCGAGGCGTGGATGGTCCAGGTGTGAAATTTGTAGACATTGCGAAAAAGATCAATGAAGGTATCGCTGATTTCTTTCCGAATCGGGAAGAACAGGGAATTGAGTTTATGGCGGAACCTGGCCGATATTTTGCACAGCGCACGCATACGCTAGTGATGAACGTGATCGGTAAAAAGATCATTATGGACAATGATGAAAAAACCATTGTCTATTATTTGAATGATGGAATTTATGGCTCATTTAATTGTATTATGTTTGATCACGAGCGCCCTACGATCTTGCCGTTTAATGAACGAAATGAAAAACAGTTTCGAAGCCGCCTATTTGGCCCGACCTGTGATTCGATTGATATGATTTCAGAAGACGTGATGTTGCCCGAACTGGCAACAGGTGAATGGGTGTATTCAGAGAATATGGGTGCGTATACGGTGGCAGCAGGGTCGAACTTTAATGGGTTTCGTACGAATCTGTTTCGATACATTCTGAGATCGTAAATATCTTTTGAATAGATAGAATGTCAAGAGCATTTGATCCTGCGCTACATGCTCTTCCAGAAAAAAGAAATATACACCTTGTTCATCATGAAAAAATGAAAGAAAAATGTGAAATAATAAAACAACTAATACATAAACTAGGGTTTTTTAAAGATGGTTTCACTTTTGATTATAAAATAGATGAAGTCAAAAAACGAAGTAAACCTGTTATACAGGTTACATTTTACATTAATGATATTGATAATATTTTTTGTAGAACAATATTTACCACTCACAATTCAACACTAGATCATGCCCATATCTTATATGTCAAATCTAAATTAGGACATTATACAGGTGTATTTTTATTTAATATGAAATTAATATTGTGTTATTTATCAAACATTTCTGAGATCATAATAGAGAATTATACAGATGACCGATTGCGTGCAGCAAAAGGTATTTATAAAAGATTTATGATCGATAAAAGAGGACATTCTCCAAATGAATATAAGGGTAAGAATTTTGAGGAACAATTATTTACATCAGAAGATCAAATGCGTTTATCAATGACATCAGATTTATTACAATACATTATACAAGATTTACACGATATTTCAGAAAAGACGGAGGTTCCGTCAAATACAAACCCTTGGAATCCCGAATATTCTAGACGTCTCACTACATTTATTAGTAATGTTAAGCAATATTTTGGTGGTTCTAGAAGACGTATTACAATACGTTATACGAAACGCAGACAAACTAAAAATAATCGAAAGAGCCGCAGAAAGGTAAGGAAGTAATTACGTATACATGTGCTGGGGTGGTGCATCCGTCATCTCCTTCTTCTTGATAAACAGGCCAACATGCTCCTTCTTCACAATGAAGGGAAGGGAAAAGTCCTTGATATGAAATGGTAGTTCGGGTGAATTATACATGCGAAGCATATTAATCTTCTGTGTCATCTGTTCGATACTGCGTTTGAGTTCTCGCACACCCTTCTCATCCTTGGAATATTCCTCGATGACTTTGGTGAGAATCTCCTTGGAAATCGCCACTTTCTCTGTGAGATTCACTTCCTTCAGCGCCGCAGGAAGCAAATACTGTTCCGCAATCACCGTCTTTTGTTTGAGGTCGTAACCCTTCAAATCAATGACGAGCATACGATCGAGAAGCACCTTGTCAATCTTGGTAATGTCGTTCGCACTGAACACAAACATGACCTTGCTCAAATCAATGGGAACGCCTGAGAGATACTTGTCCTCGAAATCGCCATTCTGTACAGGATCTGTCAAGTGAATCAGTAGGTTCATTACTTCCTCACCCTTTGGTGTCTGAGAAATCTTATCGACTTCGTCAAACATAAGGACGGTACTCATCGATTTGGAGGCAACCAGTGAGTTGACAATCTTGCCGCAATGAGAGGATTCGTAGACCATCTGATGACCCGTGTAGGTACTGGCGTCGGAATCGCCACCGAGGGAAATGAATTGGAAGGGCCAGCCAAGTGCTTTCGCAATTCCGTTCTTGATAAGTGTTGTCTTACCAATACCAGGGGCACCAATCAACAAGAGACATAGACCTCGCGCATTGGGGTTCGCAATCTTGCTAGAGATGAACTGCATGATTTGGAGTTTCGATTCGTCCTGACCATAGACCGATTCATCCAGATATTTCTTGGCAGTACGCATGAACTCGCCGCATTTCTCAGGGCCGTCTTCTAGTTTGACAGGAATATCTTTGTAGACACCGAAAGGAATGCTTGTCACCTTGTCAAGCCATGAGCGCATTTTAAAGTATTCGTTACTGGATGGGTCCAAGCCCTGGAGACTGTTATATTTTGCCAAAATCGTAGCTTGAATTTCTTTGGGAAGTTTCATAGTGAGAATACTGAGCATCAGATTGAATCCGCTATTATTAGCGGTTGGACGATTTTCTAATGCTAGAATCAGCTCTTTTTGTTTTTCATCCGCCATGGCCTTGAATTGTTCAATTTGAGAATCAATGCTATTTTCTTCCATGGGAGTGGTTAGAAGTTTAACAAAGTTACGAACACGCTCTGGTTCTTTTTTCATATTGTACTTTTTGGGGACCATGGGATCATCTGCTTGACCGCGACCACCGCCTATCACAATTTGATACGTACACATATCACGTTCATCGTCTTCCTCATCATAATCTTCGTCATCTTCCTCCTCTTCATCATCGGCATCTTCCTCTTCCTCCTCCTCTTCCTCTTCCTCCTCCTCTTCTTCTGTTTCTTCAATATCTTCTTCCTCCTCTTCCTCCTCCTCCTCCTCTTCTTCTTCTTCTTCTTCTTCTTCTTCTTCTGTTTCTTCAATATCTTCTTCCTCTACAATGCGAGGTACCTTACGAGGTACCTTACGAGGCTCCTTACGAGGCTCCTTACGAGCCACCTTGCGAGGAGGCTGAGATGATTCTTGTGTCTGTTTACGCTTAACAGACGGATAATGAATCGTATTTGATGCTTTTTTATCTTTTAAAATTTCTTCTTTAAGACGGGCATTCTCATCTTCCAGGCGCTTCTTTTCATCTTCCTCTTTCAGGATTTTATCAATTTTCTTACGTGCTACAATAGATGCCTTTCGAACAGGTCGACGCGGAGGCTGATACTCCTCATCTTCTGATTCATTCTCGTAGTCAATTAAATCACGAATGTTTCCATGGCTATCTACACTGCTATCACTCTCTGCTCCATCGGAATCATCATGTTTTCCACGTTTCGTCAGATGCTTGCGTGCTTGCTTCTTGGATTTTTCTCCGCGTGACATTCTATTTAGCATGTTGGTTTTCGACATGATATAAAATATGCGTTGGTGTATTTTATATCATGTCAATCAAATTCGTCAATTTTATCAGCGTCGACGTGATACAGAATGGATCACGCGAGACATTAACTGATCCAAATAAGAGGGCATCTTTTTAGCGCGCGATTTCACACGTTTTACTAAAAAACGCACACGTTTTGTAGTGCGGCGATATACATTTTTAAGCGCTTTTTTAGTTTTGGGGACAGATACCGTACCGATTCGGAAACCCCTCTTTTGTGTATGACGTACCATTTTCTCTCTATTTAGAATTTTTGAATTCCTTCGTAAATATCTAGAAAGGTAAAGCGAGCTTTATTGCTCAATCCTACCGCCTCTGGGTTACGAACGGATAGGGGTTGAATACGTCGTGCGATCTCCTCCTTCAATGTAGTACGAATTCTACGAATTTTATTGTCGGAATCATCATCTTCTGAATCAATAACCGTATCAGACCAAATTGCCTTCATGATTTTCATCAAACAATCCGCAAATTCCTCATTGAGCTTGATAGAATCAGAACGAGTACGATTGGCCTCCACTTGATTGATAATCTTAATAATGCTTTTCATAAAGGTTTCAGCATCAATCACGTCATGTTTGATTAGTTCTGCAAGAAACTGCGAATAACCTCGACGATACTTCTTTTCCACGTTACGTTTACACAATTCATTATATGTTTCGGATGTAATATCCTCCGTCACTTCATCAAATATTTCCATATATTGCGCATAGAGATTTGCCATTTCTGTAAGAAGAACGGGGTATTGGATACTCAACTCACTGAGGAGTTTAGCATACAGCGGACAGAACATTTCCTCGCTAGCAGCTTTTTCAAATACCAATTTCATAAAGCATTTAATCATTTCTGTTTGACCACTGTCAATGATATGGGTGATAAATTCCTTGATTTCAGTATAATTCTGTTGACTAAATTTATTGAGTTTACCAAGAAGAATCGTATTAAGAATGGTGTCTTCCACTTTTTCAGACGATTTCTTAAATTTACTAACGTATTTTTGTGGGGGGTGACGAAATCCGTCACCATTCTCTTGCCATGAATGATGTTTAGGGGCTACTTGTGGTGCTGGTGCAACAGGAGGTGCTTGTGATGCTTGTGACGGTGTGACTGACGGTGTAAGTGGAATACTCGCGACGTTTATGGAAGGAGCGGCTTCCGTTCGAGAGCGATGTCCAAAGGCGGAGTCTCGATTTGCATAGGGGCGATGGTATGCTCCGCCTTGACGAGAATGAGAAGAGGATGAATTGGAACGTCCTCCGCCACCACCATTTCCGCGCCAATCGACTGTTTTCCAGCCATTATGGTCTCCATTATTCGAAATGGATTGATGAATCGATTCGATAGATGCACGAATGGAAGCTGGAATATTAGGTTCCCGGATGGTCTTCCGAAGAGCAAGGACAGCTTGTATGTCTTGGATAATCGAAGTCATAGAGGAGACGCTATGTGTAAGCCTGATAGCGTGTTTAAGCTAGCTATTATGTTTATGATTTATACACATCAATTTTACATAACATATGTGTTTATTCAGTGTGTAAAAAAATGAGAAGAGCGGCAAGATGAATGATGGAATGATCAATGCGATTCTGGACAAGGATCGATTTGCGGAATGGATAGGTCTCCAAACCGCCGCTTCGCGAATCTGTCTCGCCAAACAACTTCACGATTGGAAATCAAATGACGCAGAACTTATGTCATTGCGTACAAAATTCAAGCGATTCAAAGAGGCAATCGAAAAGGATTCCACTTTTTTCCAAAAAGCAAGTGGATTATTTAAAGAAATTGCAGAAGTGGAAGCAACGCTAAACACGCTCATGAAGCAAGATTCCAAATTAGAACAAGAATCATATAACGAAGTTTTATTTTTTAAGCCGATTCTTCAACCTCTCAATTTTGTTCCATTTGTACTTTCATTTTGGTCAGCAATTCGTGTCTATATTCTACCTGGTCTATCATTGCTTCTTCCATTACTGTCACTTATTGCTCCGTATTTGATTTTACGATTTTTCTTCAAAATTCCGATGAATTTTACCAATTATATGAATATTCTTCAATCGATGCTGACTGGAAATTTTCAATCCATTATGAATCCTGATGCGAAACAGACGCTTACACAATCTATATCACCTACTCATTTCATCAAGCAATTTGGTCTTGTACTTGTCACCTTTATTCAAGGCATTATTCAGCCCTATTGGACCTATAAACATTTACATTCTATTGACACGATTGTATGCGATCATGGTCGTCTTGTTCTGCGTTTTCGAGAGTTATATGGATCATTGGAAACGCTTCTTTCTTCTCATGGATTTACCTTCTTCAAGTCTCCACTTCCGATCATGAATAATGATCGAGATGCGACAGCACGGATCATGCTGGAGTCAAATTATTTCAAGCTAGCTTTAAAATATGTTGGCAATCTGGAAGTGATCATGTGTTTGGCAAATCAAAAAGAGATCCATCCGGTGAAATGGATCAGATCAAACTCACCGATCTTTCGGATCATTGATACGTTTGATTATCAAGTTCCAGTCGCCACCCGCAAAACCCTTTCCGCACAGATGGATACGAAACGCCATGCGCTTCTCACTGGTCCAAATAAGGGTGGAAAGTCTACCGTCTTACGCGCATTGTCGATCAGTGCTCTTTTGGCGCATACATATGGATGCGCACTGGGACAACTTACCTCTACACCATTTTCCCACATTTATGTTTGTTTGAAACCTGACGATCTGCCTGGATCAAAATCACGATTTGAACGCGAGATCGAATTTACGGCGAGTACGTTGACTCATACCGAACCCACGCTTGTTTTCATCGACGAGTTGTATCATTCTACTAATCCGCCCGACGCACTGAGAAGCTGTGAGATCTATTGTGGACAGCTTTGGAAAAAATCGAATGTGGTAAGCGTGATCAGTACCCATCTGTTTGAATTGGTAGAAAAAGCAGACGAATCGATTCAGCGCATATGTTGTCCCGCTACCATTGATAAAGACGAAAACATTCGCTTTTTGTATTCATTAGAAAAGGGCATATGTAAAGTCAGCAGTGTCGATACATTATTACGGATGAATGGGTTGCTCTAAAAATGAGTTCCTCACCGCGCCCCGAATAGGAGTAGAAAATCTCTTGGTCACGACAGAATGCTGAGCGATACACTCACGGTCGGTCTGGTCCTCGTATTATTGTTTGGCTCTATCGCATTGTATTTGTACACGTGTATTCAGCAATCGGAGCAGAAAGTCAGCTTGCTGGAGTCGATTTTGTTGGATTTGAAAATGAGCGCGGAGGTGAAATCCTATACGGAACTACCAATGGATACGGAACAGCCTGTTGATCTGGTGGCATCGGGTAGTGCCTCGTCTTCTCCATCAAACGCAACACATACGGCAAACGAGGAGTCTTATGCACCGTTTGAGGATCATGTCGAAGAGGGCGAGGTGGATGCCGAAACTCTACCGGCAGAGGAGGTGATTGATATCAACGAATACAAGTCTGCTATCGCGGATGCAGTGGAGGAACCGACATCTAGCCCTAATTATGAGGCGATGTCTCTGAAAGAGCTTCAGGCTCTGGCAAAATCGAGAAACATTGTGGGCGTGACAAAGAAAGGGCCGCTGATTGAAGCATTGAAGACTTCGGATCGCAGTTCTCCTGTGAAACCTAGCGTAATGAACGCAGTGGGGTCTAATTCGTTTTTAGAAACCAGTGCCTCCGTTAGTGATGAAACTGCCTGATTTCATTAGCATAGATAAAGATAGATGGAAGAGTATATCACTAACGAATTTACAAGAGATACTTATCCAAATTTATTCACTCATCCTTCATTTGGTACAGAGTATCATGGAGCACGTCAAGCAGCACTGGCGCCGATTAAAGACATCACTCCAGCGCGAGACAGTCGCTACCCCGCCCGCGCCGCGTCCCTTGAGGATGGTCGTTTGGTAACAGATTATCGCCCTCAATGCTCAAAGAATATCCGCACGGGTCAGCAATTCTATACAAAGAAGTGGATGATTTCACACGGGAATAAGTTGATAGAGGAATCACGTAAGCGACAGGTAGAGTGGTCAGGCGCAACTCTTCCGATGGCCAATACGGTGCCACCACCGGCGGCGGTCATTCATTCGACACCCTTTTACTCAGAAGTGAACCCGACAAATCTAATGGGAGGTATTGGCGTGGAGCGTGCAAACGCAGAGGCGCCACCGATGTTTGGTGCTTTTACGTATCAACCGACGATTTCGGAGATGCAAAATAATCGCAAGAATATTGCCATGACAACACGCGAAGAGGGTGGTCGCAATTCGAAGCGAGGTATTTTTTAATGAGTTTAAAGACTTATATATAAGTCTATTTGAATGCCTGTGATGAAAGGGTATCATAATGATCTTATGAATCATTTTTGCGTGTTCGAGTCACGCCGGGCATATCACATATTTCTATTTCATGATATTGATATAGAATTATAATACATTAATCATACAAAATAGAAAACATTCGAATTCTTGTTGTACAAAATTCTTATTATATTTTCCCATATCTTTAATAATAAACGGCGTATATCCATATCGTATAATTGTATCATATTTAATCTTATCACGCGTCTGTACTTGTATAAGTGATTGTGATTTCATAATTTGTTTATAATGCCATTGACCATTCCATAATACAGCCATTTTTTTAGATAATATAATAACATCAGCATCCCATCCTTCAAATATAGGAGTATTACATTGTATATCATCTTTACCGAAATATGTTTCACATAATTCAGCAAAATAAATCTCATTTTTACTTCTTCGCTGTTGTGATTTAGCAGATATTTTTCCACCTATTCGTCCATTACGTCTAGCTTTTTCTACAAATTCTACACTTGCTTTATTATAATTTATAGAACATTGTTTAGAACAATACAATCTCTTACTCAGTTTAGGAATAAATTCTATATTACAAAAATTGCACTTTATTGGTTGTAATTGTTTAGTTGCTTTACTTATATTTTTTCTACATTCTTCCGAACGTGGTGCAGAACATTTTCTTGAGCAAAATATTGTTCTTGATTTGATAGGTTTAAAACTTATTCCACATTGTTTACATATTATATTTGTAAGAATAATACGTTGTCTGTCGCAATGATATTTAGATCCCTTTTTTATTCCATTTAGCATTGTTGAACATTTATTTTGATATATTTCACCACAATGGCATTGTATATCAAGAATGGTGTCTTTGCCATTATATATAGTTGTTATAACATTATGATTAAGACGCTTATAGATTAGCGCTTTAACTGTCTCAATTGTATGTGTCATATTATTTATTATAGATTCCTATATTTTAAGTCATTCCGATCCATGTGATTGTCTCGGAATATCACAATAATAACAACAATGCAATTGTCGTCCCCACACTAGCCAGAAATCCAACCGCATAGGCATAATAGTAATTTCGAGACGTTTGATAATGATCCGCTACAACAATTGCGGTACTTGCGACTTGTACCTCTTGTTTGGATGCCAAAATTACATCCTCTAATGTATCGATCGTCGGCTGTTGTTCATTAACCATATGATGTAAAGTAGCCATTGTTTCATTCAAGGTTATGACTTGCCATTGAAGTTGTTCGATCACGTCCTCGTCGTTCATCTACTCTCGGGGACATAAACCATTCTGTCCATGAGCAGGAAGAGATGCCCAAAGTGCTCGCCTTTGATATTGGGATCAAGAACCTTGCATTTTGTATTCTAGAAGGCACGAATATGATTGCTCTGGAGAATGTCAATCTATTACCACCCGTTGAACCTGTCCCATGCTCTTTATGTAAATTGCGAGCATCTTATCATATTAACAATATAGTCTATTGTAAACGTCACATCCCCAAAACGCATACGATTTTGCCTGAACTCGCAAAGAAAAAACTGCCAGTTCATAATGTTCTAAAAGAACTTGTAAAGAAGCATGAATGTGAAACAGATGGAAAGACGAAAGAGAAATGCGTGGAAGCCCTCTCTAAAAAGTTTGCTTTTGCGTTTGAACAGCCGAAACAAGAAAACGCATCACATGTTTCTCTAGAGATCATTCATGATGCGCTTCGCCTATTTGCTCAACGATTGTGGCCAGATTTCTCTGGATGTACACATGTACTACTAGAGAATCAGCCAGCATTTAAGAATCCGCATATGAAATCGGTTCAGGTACTTCTCTTTGCCGTTTTGAGAGAACAATTCCTCGCACATCAACAAACTCCCGCGTATCATTTCATTCATGCGAAAAAGAAAGTGCAAGATGCTCAGGCAGGCGATGCGGGATATGCAGAGCGCAAAAACAAATCAGAGGAGCGCGTGAAACAATTATTTGAATCGGGGTCGGTGATCAATCGACAATTGTATGATAAATGGAAGGAGGCCACAAAGAAATCGGATATGGCGGATGCGGTATGTATGGCATTTGATTTCCAATAAATAGTAAGATGGACGCAGGATTTATTGTGCTTGGTTGCTTTATGTTTATCATAATAATGAGTATGATATCGATATATAGAGCAACACCGCGTCGCGTTTGATTTCTTTGCTTTCATCAAGGATGAATCTTATGGATCTAATTTCGATGTCAGCCGCGTTACTGTATGCAGTACCTGTTATTGGATATGCGTTAAGCGGAAATTTTATTCATATCAAGGCATTTATTGGATTATTCGCAACCATGGGACTAGGCGAATCCATTAAACATTATATTATTAAGGAATTATCACCTCGTCCCAAAGGGGCATATGATTGTAATCTATGGTGTAATGATGGATTACAAGAGGGAAAGCCCGGTATGCCATCAGGCCATTCATCACAAGTAACTTTTTTCGCCTCTTTTTATTATTATCAGACTAACAATGAATGGATTCGAGGCGGCTTAATCTTTTATGCGCTACTCGTGATGATATCTAGGTATTTGAAACGATGTCATACAATTCCTCAGATTATGGCCGGCGCTCTGCTGGGATTGATAATGAGTAGGTGCGTCAGGTAACGTGCTTAAAAAAGCCGTGAGGAGGAAAGACAGATGAGTAGTATATCCATCTCCGATATGCAAAATTTTGCCGAGAACATGGACGGTGGTTCCAATATCCAAATTAGCTCAAATATTGGAAATGTAATTGAATTGGGAGGGGACGATCTAGGTGATAATTTTGGAGCGGATCTTCTTACTAATATTCGTGTACCGCCTCGTCCGGCAGGATCGATTCCACCGATCTCTACGATGGAGAAGACAGATGATAGTGGATTTGGCGCACTAGAGCCGATGGAATCGATCTCATTCGATCTTCCGGAGGGAAGGGGTGGATCGAATCTGCCAGATGTTTTTATTAATAAGGAACAATCGTCTTTTTCAAATGGGTTTTCAAATGAACAGACAGCATCAGGTCCATCGATCAATCTCGCCGCTGCCTCGACGCGTCTAAGTGTGGATGAGGAGCGAAAGAAGAAGATGGATCTGATCAATAAACTCAACCGTCTGGAAGGAAAGGGATATAGTTTGACAAAGCGATTTACAATGGATAATGCTCTGGATGAGATTCAGCAGGAATTTGATCGCTTGGTGGATGCCAAAAATCTGGAAGCATCGCTGCGATTTCAGCGTCAGTGTTTGATGGGTGTGGCAACCGGTGCTGAATTCTTGAACAGCAAGTTCAATCCATTTGACTGGGATTTGGATGGCTGGTCGGAGTCCGTTCACGAGAACATTGAGGATTTCGACGAGGTCTTTGAGGAGTTGTATGATAAGTACAAGGGTCGTGGCAATATGCCACCAGAGGCGAAACTCCTCATGTCGCTCGTGGGAAGCGGATTCATGTTCCACATGAGCAATTCGTTCTTTCGTTCGAAGATGGGTAACACGACTTCGGCGGATATCCTTCGTAATAATCCGGAACTGGCAAGGCAGTTCGCACAGGCAGCTGCCCAACAGGCGGGACCTGGATTCGGTAATTTCATGGGCGCAGCCATGGGAGTACAGCCGCAACAGCAGGCACCGACTCCAGGCCCATTCTATCAGTCTTCTAATGCTCAGATGCCCCCGCAGATGCCGCAAAACATGGCGGCAATGGCGCCACCGGCAGCACCGCGTCGTGAAATGAAGGGGCCATCAGGAATGGATGACATCTTGAAGACATTCCAGGAAGTTCGTGCGGCTGAAATGGATCCCACGCCACCAATGTACCCGCCGCCCGCATCATTTATGAATCAGCCAGCGATGCAGGCTGCAGCTGAGATTTCAAGTATTCACTCGGGCGATATCTCGGATGTGGAGAGTGTTCGTACCACTGCGACGAGTGGACAACGGACGGGTCGCGGTCGTAGAAAGCCAACTGTGCCAGCGGGAAATACGATGACACTTAACTTGTAATTTTTAAAATACGTAATATGTTATTTATGTTAAATATACGATTACGCATAAAGAGGGTTTCACATACGAAGAGGGTTTCACATACGAAGAAGAGTGACATTTGCGGCATATACGTCCGTGTGGAGTACGTTATCATCATCATTATCAAGTGAAGTTGCTTCATTATTATTATTTGCATAACGTTGTGCTTTCGAACTCAATCGATGAAGAATTTCCTTTTCTTCGGGACTCATTCCCTCGCCAGGAGAAGAGCCTTCCGCACAGGTAGAACCCTTTGCTCCTCCATTTCCAAAGATACATAGAGAAGAATTCTCGTTAAAGAGATATCCTAGTAGTAAAACGACAGCAACGGTTGCCCAAAAAGATACAACAATGCTACGTGTACCCATGAAGAGGACTGTAAAGATTAGAACACGACGTACCCAGGGATGCTGTAAGAATAGTTCCTGTTTTTTTGTAATTTCTAGACCAATAAAGCGTCCGCCAAGATTTAGAAGTAACATCATAATCCCAATAAAATATGGATTTGTGTTAAAGATATGAAAGAACCCTTCAAAGGGGCTTAATGCCAGGGCCTGTCCAGCAGACATCGCGACCGGAAGACTCATTCTGTTAATAGGAAAGCTCTTTACAAATGGGGTAGAGGAGTGATCAGTGTATTCATGTCGCTCAAATAAAAGAAGACAACGAGGGCGACGAGGATTCCGATTCGGGGACACCATAAAGCAGCTGAGATTGCAAGAAATACAATCAACATACGCCACCACGGATAGACATACAAATCAATCAGTTTCGCATGATATTCTGTTTCAAATAGGGAACTGTACTGAATTACGATGAAAACCGCAAATAAGATAATAAGGGGTTGAACAAATTCGTCCGTAGTGAGCCAAGCAAGGGTTTTCATCTCTACTCCTATATCGTTTTCATTAGTCCGTAATGGCAGCAGTTTTTACTTGATCGGTTGCGATTTTGGAAGGATATTCTCCGAGTACTTTTTCGACAAACCAACGCTTTCCAACGATTTTCTTCTCTGATACACTGCCGCCACCATCAAACCCCTCTTGGACCGTACGTTTGGCGCCGGTGAGAAGAAGAAGAAAGGCAAGGGCGGTGAGAAGACCATAGATCCATCCCATGGTTTCGAGAACACCGTATACAATTACAATTCCAAAAATACGTCCCAATAAGGAATCAGCAAAGGAATGATATTCTAAGGGGATTTCTGATGAATACGTAATCAGTAATACAACAAGTGTGCCGTATAGCAATTTGGATGGCGAATCAAGTTGACTCATCATCTGTTGAAACGAATCAACCATCCATCCTTGTGAGACCATTCCTCCTTGATGTGTAGCGGCTCCTTTTTGTTTTGATCCTGGTTGTGCCATCCTGTTTACACAAATGATTTGTTTGTTTAAAGCGGTTCAAATGGGAAAGATAAGAATCATTGCTTTTGGTAGTAGGGGCAATGAACGGTTGCGCTTTGGATGATGCTTTTCAAACCATCGGAGGCGCACCCTCTCCGGGATGCGCTGCCGATTATGCCACCAAGATGGCACGAAAAGAGGAGCGCCGAAAAGCCAGACGATGTAAGGGGCCGGCAGCGGAATATTTGGATATCGAGGATAAAGATCCCGATCGACAATCGTCCCATAAACTGCCCGATGTTCCTTCCATGAATCCGGCGACTGGCCTGAAAGAGCATACGCCTGTAACGGCTCCACAAGGAACCGTCGAGGCATTTACTCATAGCAATAAACGGATTCCACTTGATCAACGTAATCGTAATTTTGATAAGGATCCGTTACATGATTATTTGGAGGATGAGATGGAGAAACGATTGGTACCGGTTAAGGTACCGACAGCTGAAATATTTAAACCAGCCAAAAAGTACTTTGGAATGGATCCGGATAGCGATGGTTTTGCCGATTATGAACCCGAGGCAACCAATGAGACATTATATCCGGATTTTCGAAAGACATTTGAACAAGCTGGTGTAGCTCGAGCAGGATCATCAGCAAGCCTTCCGAATCCATCCGTCAATATGTATTGGAAGCCATTGACGACAGCGGGGGCACAGACATCATTTGTAGAACATTTGCCACCGCCTGGTGGCAAGTACTATCAGCGCCCGTCATCAAATGGCGAAGTATCAATGGACAATGTCATGAAGAAACTAGATAAACTGTTTGCGCGCCTCGATGATATGAATTCGTCGTCGCCTGAACAGGTCACCTCGGAGCTTCTCATGTTCATTTCTAGTGGCATTTTCGTGCTGTTTATGATGGACTTACTGGTGAAGAAAGGCAGTAAGCTGCGATTTTAGAATATCAATTATACTGTTATAAACGGCGATATTGATATTATTTTTTATTATTTTTCTGTGTTCCAAAACGTTTCTTATGTTTTCGTTTCTTCTGAGTTCGGCGTTTTCCGCCTTCCTTTGGCTGTATGCGTGTAAGCAATTCATTGATTTTTTCAATTGTATCATAACATTCTTTTTGGTATTGTTTTATCGTTTCGGAATGTACTTTAGGATTTTCCATAAGATCATTAATTTCCTTCATACGTTGATCGATTAGCTTCATTTGTGATTCAATCTCACGCTCTGTTACACGATTTCCATCATTTTCATGATTCATATATTGTAATTGAAATCCAATTTGCGTTTTTTTAGCAGCAATGACCTTTGTTAATGTTTTCATTTGTATTTTTATCTTGTCTTCTTCGGAAAGAGTAGTCTTTTTAGATGGGTGTTTTTGAAGATTCTTTAGTAATTCTGCATTTAACTCATTAGCAGTGGGTTGTTTCTTTGTGACAGCAGTGGGTGTAGGTTTAGCCACAGGTTCAGCCACAGGTTTAGCCACAGGTTCGGTCACAGATGCTTCATTTTTAGAAGGAGAGCCACTAAAATTTACTCCTTCATTCTTTAATTGTTGATTGAGCCCTCTAAATTTCTTTTGTTTTAGTTCAGCGGTGAGCGCATTTCGCTTTTTAAAATTTTCTGTAAGATTATTGGGCTTTCCAGTAATTCCTTCAATTGTACCAGTAATTGTCTTTTTAACAGAACTTAGTGCTTTGTTGCTATTATTAATCGACGAAGGTGGCGGTACAGAGGAAGATAGTGCTACAGGTAAGGATGGTGGTGCTACAGGTAATGATGGTACAGAAGATGATGGAAGTCCGCGTGATACCTTATTAATTTCCTTAAACAAAGGATCATCTTCCAGTCTGTCTTCTTCTAGATGACTCAATGTATCGTCAATGTCTAGTAATTGACTAACAAGATCATTCATTGTTTTTGTTAATATGGATGATACACTGTTGCGCCCTATTTTTTTTCCATTGTATCGTGTTGTATTAGAAGGAGTTGTGACATATGCGAGTAGTTTGCTCCTGAGATCTTTTGAGTGGTCATTTAACTCACGGCGAATTCCAGATAATGTATCTTGATTACGAATCTTATCATTATAGGTTTTATCTCGCAGTGTATCTATTCTGTCGAGTATAGTTAATGTACGCTGAATCGTCGGATCATTACCTAAAATGGGTTTATATTCTGGTAGACTTTTTTCTAATATCTCTGAGTATTGGGGTATATTATTTGTATATTTTCGACGAGGGGCAAACGTTTTGATTTGCGAGCTAGGTAGAACAGAAGATGTTTGAGTAGCGGGTAAAGTTGCGGAAGAGGTCGAAGCAGGAGGCGCGGTGACTCGAGGCGCGATACTAGGAAATGTCGGCACAGTAGTACCACTTTTAGGCGGCTGTTTAATAGGCGAGAGATCATTATTTATTTGAGCAAGAAAGTCATCGAATTCTGGTTGATAACTTGTGGAAGTAGTGACGGGTTTTATACTAGGCGGTGGAGCTACGGTACCAGTATTTTGGACCAGAGCGGATGATGGCAGTGGTGGCGGAGGTGGCGGAGGTACGTTATTATTCTCACTTGATGAGGGTGGAGGAGGCGGTACTTTGTTCTTATTATTTAATAATTGTTCCTCTTGTTGTTGTTCCTCTTGTTGTTGTTCCTCTTGTTGTTGTTCCTCTTGTTGTTGTTCCTCTTGTTGTTGTTCCTCTTGTTGTTCCTCTGGTTGTTCCTCTTGTTGTTCC
>JACCDO010645638.1_pt1 | contig 80079 bp, 75 predicted proteins | sample 7446101 | NCBI WGS metagenome assembly JACCDO01 (sample SAMN15323440, study PRJNA562643) | freshwater metagenome | isolation source: river surface water | place: USA:Blue River Watershed | collected 2017-08-16
CTGTCGGATTGGATTCTGTCGGATTGGATTCTGTCGGATTGGATTCTGTCGGATTGGATTCTGTCGGATTGGATTCTGTCGGATTGGATTCAACGGCATTGGATTCGACGGCATTGGATTCAACGGCATTGTCTTTTTCGACGATATTTTTTTTCAGTTCATTTTCCCATAGTAAAATATGATTTGGATCGTCTTCGTCGTCCCATTGTTCGGCCATAACCATACGTATCGGTTCATTCGTGATGGGTTCTTCATCTCCATTTGTTTCGTCGTCTTCGTCGTCATCGAAAATGCCTAATTTCATTAGAATACTTTTAGCGTCGCCAGTTTTATGAGAGAACGCGGGATTGATGACAATATCTTCTTCCTCTTCGTCCTTTTCTTGTTCTTCAAGAATTTCCGGTTTCAACGCGTCTAATTTCCGAATGACGTCGCCGACATTTTTCGCATTTTGCGTCATATCGCAAATCGCCGTCAAATAACAGCGAATGGCGGGAAGGTAATAGGGAGATAATATTCCCGTAACGCGCAATTCCAAGATTTGTTTTCCTGTGGCGGGGTCCACTACGATGCGATTTTCGAGAGGAAACCCCGGTTTCGCCAATATTTCGCCGGAATCGTTTTTTGCACCATTCAAATAATCCGTTATCATCACAATCGCGTCTTCTTCTCCAACCTCGTATTGAACATGCAATTCCTTGACGATATCTCTCAATTCAATATTTCCTATGTCGAGTTGCACATACATTTCGGCAATCAATGTCTGTGCTGCATCCATTTCCTTATAATTTTCCACGCGTCGCATTCGCACCGTCGGCTCAGAACCAGCACGTTCTTTATGGACCGTGCACATAGCATAGATTCCGGGCACTTCGTCGATTTTAAACGTCTTTTTCGCGTCTCTCCGTTTGACATAGGACAATTCGACGGTATGAACGTTCGTGTCTAACCAATTCGTATAGGAAACTCTCTCAATGCCGACATTTTTCAAATAAGGGTTTAATTCGCCAAATACGGAGATGGACACTATTTTCATTACGTGGTCCGTCTCTTCCGAAGAAAACGGTCGTCGCATTTTTAGCTGGAACGCGACATCTCCCGACTGTTCGATGTAAACATAGAAATGGTGTAATTCGGCAATCAGTGGTGTATACCGTTCTGTATTTGTCCTGTCGGTATTCAAGACAATCCAATTCAGGTCTACGTAAATGGCAATTTGTTGCGACTTGCCAATTTCTCGCGACAATTTCAGCACGGTATACCGATTCAGTTTGGGAATACGAGCACCATTGCTATTGACCGCCGTCGAATACAATTTATACAAATTCTCTCGTCGAAGTCCCGGATTGTATTTAATGAACGGCAACATTGGACTGGTGTGAATGGAATGAAATACCATCTCCAATTGTAAATTTTGTTTTCTATAGCGACAAATACGGACAATCGCGCTTTCGATGCCTTCTCCCGACGTCGTTTCATTGGCCGAAACACTAAAATTCGAGCGCAGCAGCTGAATCGCGCGGTCCGGCTCAATGTCCGCGGTCTTAAACTGATGTATGCGTGTTTTCAATTGAGCCATAGAATGAATTCCTTTATCGAACAAAATGGGGAAAAATTGGCGGACTAAAGTCTCTTCTTTTTCCAAAACAGTGGACCTGTTGACCAAAACGTCTTCCACTAACCTATCACGTCCTGAAAGGACGGATTGGTCGTTCCTGTACCGTGGATGTCTCTCTGATTCCCCTGAAGGTGGGGGAATCAGTAAGTCTTCCACTAAACATACATAAATCTTGGAAGAGACGTCCAATCGATAATTCAACAACAAGGTCGCGTCATTGAAAAACAAGTCAATCGGTTCGTCGGAATGAAATGAAAAAGGGTCGGGGTTAAATTCGCTATGGACATTCACCAACGTAGCCCCGATAGGCACGGGTTTCCTATTTCGGTCCATTCCAAACAAATATATCCCCTCGTAAAACGAATCGGGAGAAAGACCGCTAATATGAAGAGCGTGCAGAATTTTGCGTTTTATTTTTCGAATGGTATCGTCGTCAAATATCACATTGTCCTCTTCGAATTCTATAGCAACATCGTTGGTGCGTTTATGCAAAACAAATTCAAATTGCATGGTGATTTCCTTTTTATAATTACCTTTTATTTTTTGCGGCGTTTTCGCACGAAGTCTAGAATTTCTATATAAGCTATATATACCATATACAATGACGAAACGCGCGGTCCTCATCGGTTGTAATTATTCGGCCACACCCAGCGTCCAATTGAAAGGATGCATCAACGATATCGTCAATGTGCGCAATATGTTAATCGACGCGTATGGCTACACCCCGACCAATATAATCATGTTGCGCGACGACAACGCCAACACAGCGGCGACCATGCCGACGCGCGCCAACATTTTAGCTGCGCTAAATACCGTGGTTTCCAGCTCGGCTGCATCCGACGAAATTTGGATTCATTACAGTGGACATGGAACCCAAGTCGTGGACACGTCCGCCAATCCGGACGAACCCCAAGACGAAGCCATTGTGCCCTGCGATTACCAGAAAGCCGGTTTCATCCTTGACGACGAATTGTTTGATATAATTAAAAGTTCTATAGCAACTACATTGATTACATTTGATAGTTGTCATAGCGGGACGGCGGTGGATTTACAGTATAGTGTCAATTATAACGGAGGCGCGTTGTCCGCCTCCACCAATGGCACGAAATTTATACAGAATCCGAATATTTTCATGATGAGTGGATGCCGCGACAACCAAACCAGCGCCGACGCTTTTAGCAATCTGGAAAAGATGCCGATTGGGGCTTTTACGGACGCGTTTTTGGAGACACTGCGACTCAACGAACACGACGCCTCCATTACACGCGTATATACGGATGTTTGCGTTTCTCTGTCTAAATCCGGATTTTCGCAAGTGCCGAGTTTGTCGTGTTCGTCGGCGGATTCCGAGTATACGTTTAAGAGGTATAATAACGCTAACGCTAATGCAACCACCACCACCACCACCACCACGACGGTTCAGCCAATAACAACACCCACATTAACGACGCCTATACAACAGACCGCATATACAGTGACTACCAAACCGAAACCGCCATTTGTCGGTAGCGTTTTTTATAAAGTATCGAATAACAAATATTCTTCTATAACTAAAATGCCGTTAGCCATGTCCAAAAAATGAAAACCTCATTTTTGTTATTATTTTTATATATCGTAAAACGGGCTGTCGCGGATATTCATGCCGCAGTAACGCGCCGGAGATTTCTTGTAGTCTTCGGGGTCATGGATTCCGGCTTCTTTGGCGCATTTCAATAGGAATTTGAAATTCTCCCAGAAATCGGTTTTGTGTCCGACCGATTCGGTCGCGATGTGCGACAATTCGTGGATGGCCACGAACGTCAACGTATGTTCGTCAATCATGGCATCCTCGCCTTTTTTCTCTTTATTCAGACAAAAGGCCAATTTCTCGCCTTTGTTTTCGCTATAGGCAGTATATTCACTGGTGGGGAGAGTCTCCATAAATTTGTCTGATTTGAATCCGTCTTTTAGTCTCTGAGCACAAGGGATGTCGGGGTGTTTGTCCGCCACATATTCCACTAAATCGCGGCATTTATTCGCCACTTTGGCCAAGAGATCCGCGGCCTCTTGGACTTTTTCGCGGTCACGCACACAATATTTATTTCCGTCCACCGACGAAACAATACATTTCAGTTCGAGAGTATCATCGGAATAGTAGATATATGCCGCGGCACCAACAACCAAAACAATAATCACGTAAAAAAGCAATTCGTCTTTGTCCATTTTCTATTTTCTATATGTATTGACGTATTTAGAATACATATAGACTTTGTCCAAATCTATGGTAAATGATTCATCCATTTTTTCAGGACGGATTCTTCGGGCAATCCGCCTCCCACCATCGTCAAATACGAATTCTCTTTTCTAAAATAAGTCCGAATCACGCGATGTATATCGGCCATCGTCACTTTCGAATAATATTCGCGATACATATCCTGATACGGAGTCACGGTTTTCAAATTCCGCAACAAAACGCGTTTGCCGTTCATATACGACAACACGTCGGCGTCTTCGACGGCCATCGCCACCTTGTTCTCTAAATACTGCATCGTTTCCGCCCATTCTTTGCGCGTAACTCCGTGCTGATATAGGTCGCACAACATATGAATCACGAGAGGTATCACCCCCGGCCCGTATTTGTGTCCGCGTCCTCGCTTATTTCCCCGAATCAATTTGTTGCTATCGGAAATGGCGAACACATAAAAAACCCCAGCGGGTTCATAATGTATCGTATCGACGTCGGACGAATAGGTGAGCCCATTGTCTTCGCGCAATAGAGTAAAAATGCGCGAGGACATGCGTCCTCCCAAAATATTTTCCAGGACGTGTAGCACGACCGCGTCTTTATGCATGAAAGAACAAACGCGGAACCCAATCGCTAAATTCGCGGAGTCCATGCGCGGTATGCGTTTCAATACAATACACGGTTCGCGGCGTTCGACCAAGACAGGATACATCGGAGCAACGTGGGAACAATCCCCGCGCATTCTCGCGAATTCCGTGTGTTTTACATCGCGAACAACCGTGGCTATAGGAATATTGGTGGTGATGCTGAGAAGCATGTTGGACGGCACGTAAAATCGGCGATAAAATTGGATCACGTCGTCGTATTTCAGTGTGTCGGCGGTTTTGTGATATTTGACCGAATCGATGGGATGTTCGAACACGCTGCCTTCGAACACGGCCGTTTCTAACGCGTCGACGGTGGCGGCTTCGTAATCCACTTCGTCTTTTATGTTTTCCTCGATGACCACGGCCAGTTCTTTTTTGTATTCTTTGCAGTCAAATACCGAATGGAACATCGCGTCGGCTAACACGCGGATGAATTTCGGCGCGTTATCGTCGGCGCATTTCACGTCGTAACAAGTATATTGTTTGACGGTATGGGCATTGAACACGGCGCCTTGACGGTCGAATTGTCGCACAATGTCGGCGGCAGTGGGATATCGGGTGGTTCCTTTAAAACACATATGCTCTATGAAATGCGAAGCGCCGCGCGTATGGGCCTCTTCGTTTGCCGACCCGACGTGGACAAATAGGTGAAGGTTGCTTATAGGTAAATTGTAGGCGGGCAATTGATGGACGATTCGAAACCCATTGGGGAATTCGATGACGGAGACTTTTGTTTGGTTGGATGATGATGGCATTCGAACTCACTCTCTATCTCCCGTGTAGTTTATATTTTGTTTCGTTTTTTTTGGGCTTGTGTTTTTTTTTAATTTTTGGCTCTGTAATAACAAAGCCAAAAATAAACAATATTTTTTTTTTAACCGATGACTTACTGATTACCCTTTCGGGTAACCCAGGTTCCCTGAAGGGGAATCAGAGAGACATCCACGGATACAATCCGTCCTTTCAGGACGTGATAGATTAAATCTCCCTGTCCGTTTTTGGAACAAAAACGGACAACAAAATGGACAATTTAGCGTCCACCATATCCAATTTCAAGAGGAACCCTGCCCAAATCAGCCTCGTAGGTGCTCTGGTTCCATGGCCCGACGTCCGCCTTGGGGATAATGGGGTCAGAACGCAACTGGAGATTGGCGTTCTTCAATGTCTGTCCAATGGTATCCAAACCAATGTGGTAACCGGCTTGTAACAAATCGGGAGTAGCACCAGCGTTCATGGAAGGATTCAAGGCAGCCCATTCACTGTTCGCATCGGAAGGAAGCAAATCGCCGGGAGAATTCACGGGACGCATTTCGTAACCGGAGACAGCAGGAGGAGCGGCCTGAGCAGCAGCAGGAGGAACACTCAATGCGTCTGTTTGTTGACTGTAAGAAGTGGCAGCAGCAGCAGCGGAATTGTATCCGTCGTCGTAGTTGTCTAAAGAAAATGATTTGGAGTTAGAATAAGAGAGGAGGGCAAATCCGATTAAAACAATAACCACGCCAATAACAAGTTCTTTTCTGTTAAAGAATTTACTAAATCCGCTTGAAATTTTGCTTAACATAGTGAATGCTGATGTATATAAACGGTGGATAAAATTATTTTTTTATTTGTTTTATTTTTCAACCATATCCGTCGATGCCAATTCCATATCTTCGTCGCTCTCGCTCATTTCTTCCAAGAAATAGGTATTCTTGATTCGTTTCGCCTCTAAATAATTCTGGAGAGCCACCATTTTCGCCTCGCGCGCCTTTTCTCTCGCCTCCCGATACAATTTCAGATAAATGTCGTTTTTCGGTTTCAATTGAATATTTTCTATAGGAACATTCGATTCGACTTCCAATATCTTTTCCGTCAATTCTCCTAAATCCAATTCCTCGATTTCATTTCGATCCGGATCCGGTTTTGGTCCATCTGATTTGGTGACCATTTTATCCATTTTCGTTAAATCATTTGGAACCACCACCTCGGATGGTTCGTATCCCGCTTCTGCTTCGTCAATGGGATCCGGAATAAGTGTATTATTGTCGGTCGTTTCCGCTAAAGGATTCTTGTTTTCCTTTGTTTGGAGAGGAGAAGGAGAAGGAGAAGGGTTGACCTTTTTGGGGGATTGTTCGGAATGGACAACGCTTCGGACAATACACTTATCGAACAAATTGCTCGGTTTCACCAACAACATTTGTTTGATTTCGATTTCGAATTGGAAACTACGGACAGAACAACGAATTCCTCTAAATTCGAAAATGACTAAACATCTTGTCCCGTCAACCACGTTTGCAATTTCGGTTTCTTTTTCCGATTCGTCGTAGATTTTCAAATCACATTTGTCTAAAGTCATTGGGACACCCGCCCGAACAATATAACATTTCCCTGATTTGTAGGATTTGTAGGGCGACATCATCGAACTCTCAATGTCGTGTTCGTCGAGAGGAGTTTCGAACCATTTATCGCGGTTCTGAAATAAAATCGACCTCGTTTTTTCCTCTAAACTTTCCATCCAAGACAAGAAAACGTCGTCGGTCTCATTGCTAAATACCAAATCGAACAACAATTTCTTGCCGGATTTCATTGCTCCCTGTTTCACATAACATTCGGGAGACTGGAAATAGAGCGGTGTGTTTTTCCCGGCCAAGAATTTCATAAAATAGCCTCCCGATTTTGTGATCGGATTCCCTAAAGAAAGTTGGTCGAGGTCAAAAAGCGAATCAGTTGAATATATTTTAGCCATTTTGTTGTTGAAAAATTGGTTATGTTCCAGAGAATAGAATAGAGAATAAAAATTCAACCCTAATTTACATAATTGCTATAGGAAATTCATTATTTGATTAACGCGTTGCGTGGATGCGTATTACGATACCCGTGTTTTTTCTTCGCGTTAATCAAATCGAATCGCTGAAAAAAAAAAGATGGACATTGCCTCTGGAATATTTGCGAACGAAGATGTCCAAAAACACATTCGTTCGGCTGCCAGTCATTTAGGGCCAATCGTTTATAACGAAATATCGGTCTATGTTTGGTTCATTTTCATATACAACATGCTTCTCTTGTTTCTCATCGTGATTAATTTGTATTTGAACATTGTCCTTTTGAGAAAACAAGAGAGATCGAACCGATTATTATTTCAGGAATAAAACTAAATGTCAACCTATTCTATAACAAAACAACAAAACAAACAATGTCGCAACTTTTGAAAAAATTGGCAATGTCTGGAGGCAAACACCACAAGGGTGGAAGCAAACACGTTCAAAAACACGTCGGGGGCGAAGAGCCTCTTGAAAAAATGTCCGGTGGGTTGGGTGCCGCCACTTACGCCACTTCCGTTTACGGGGATGCCGGTTCTCAACACGCCGGCGCAAATGGCGCTATTGCCATGACTTCTCCCATCGCACCCATTACAGGTGGTCGTAAACAAAAGAAGCGCAGCCAGAAACGTCGCAGCCAGAAGAAGCGCAGCCAGAAGAAGCGCAGCCAGAAACGCCGCAGTTCTAGACGTTAACCTATCACGTCCTGAAAGGACGGATTGTGTTCGTTCCTTTACCGTGGATGTCTCTCTGATTCCCCTTCAGGGAACCTAGGTGATCAATCAGTAAGTCATCGGTTAAAAAAAAATACGCTATATTTGTTTTTCGTTTATAAGCAATACAAATATACCTCCCTATAAGTGTAAAGAATGGCCGATTCAACATCATTATCGCTACATACTCCGGCGGAAGATTTAGTTCAAACGACCGAAGAATTGCCTCCCATCCGTTCCAAACCGGAATTCGTGGATTCCATTCGAAATTGGGTTATTTTAGACAAACAGCTCAAACTCGTAGCGGAAAAATCGAAAGAATTACGTTCAAAAAAAACGGCCATTGGCGACCGCATTTGCGAATTCATGGAGGACCAAAACATCGCCGACAAACCCATCAAAATCAATGGAGAAGGTCAAATCCAATTGGTCGAAAAAAAAGATTATTCGCCTCTCACCTTTTCCTACATCGAAGAACGTTTAGCAGAAATCATCGACGAAGAAGACCAAGTCGAATTCATCATCAATTATCTACGCGACCATAGAGAAATCAATGTCTATAACGACCTGAAAATGGTCGTTCCGAGAACACACTCGCGGAATAGCCGCAGTTCGTCGGCAAGAAAAAGATGACGGAACTATGTCACTATATTATAGAACATATATATTGACCTTTGGCACACACCCACCCAGTAGATTAACAAAACAAAACAAAACAAAACAAATGAAAATATTACCATCTTTGGCCGAGAAAATGGAATTCAAAGGAGACCAAGAACAAATGCGGGGAGGCGTTCCTGTATTTGGACAAACATCCGAACAATACGGCGGATTGGTCGTCCCGTTTGGACTTAACACCGAAACGCATTATAGTGCCAATCAAATTCAATATGAAAATGATGGTTCTATGGTGGGAGGAGCCGGGGACTCGGACCCCGTAATACCAGACGACACATTTAGTCAATTATTTGATAAAGTGATGGATACGAAAAAATCGAAATTTCACGGAGGCAGTAAAGCATCAAAACGATCCGTTCAATCACGACCAATCACAAAAAAAACAAAGAAACAACGTTAACCTATCACGACCTGAAAGGTCGGATTGTATCCGTGGATGTCTGTCTGGTTGATCACCTAGGTGATCAATCAGTAAGTCATCGGTTAAAATTTTTATAATTATAATTTTTACACAAAATACATTTTTATTTATTTTGATAAAATATCATTGCGAAATGCTTCGTAACCGTGATTCGCAATGTATTTCATTGCTCGCATCGTTATACCATAAGTACATGCACTATGGTCTTTTCCTGAATTCGTTTTGGCAAGTTCCGTGTTAATTCGTTCCATAGTCGGATCATCCCAACAACTATATCCACCATACCCATCAGGCGAATTTTGACGAAACCAATTCCATAATTCCAAACGGGTAATCACTCGATGTGCATCGCTATACATTTCGCGTGTATTCGCATCTCTAATAAAATTAAATTTTCCATCTCCAAAATAAGGAGCAGACATAGACATGTTTGATAGTAAGTAGTTGGGGGGGAGTTTAGTTTAGTAACAAATACAAGAATATTATATTGTTACTAAATAAGCAAATAAAAAGGCGTTCAATTTTTTTTACCGTGGTCGTGGTGGTGTTGTTGTTGGTCCAAAAAAAACATACAAAACGCTCCCCATAAAAAAAATGGTATAAAGACGTATTCACAATCCTTTTTATATTGTGCGTTGGTTGTCCCTTTACACAAAAAAAAATGAGCGAATTTCAAACCAAATCTCCCATTACCATTCGTGAATTAAACGAACAATATATGAATTCGTTTTACCAAGACAACGTCGTCAGCGATTATTCCGTCCTCAAGATTGCTATAGACGAATCGTTGTCTCCTGACGTCGTCGAACGTTTGACTGCATTATACCGCCCCCATATCGAGAAACACAACGCCGACCTATCCACCAGTGAATACCGCAATGCCGGGTTCGACTTGTTTGTCGCGAATACGACCACGTTTGATGGAAAAGACAAGGCCACCAAGTTTGTGAATTTAGGCATTAAATGTGAAATGATCTATTGTAAAAAGAGCGTTGCTAAATACATTGAATCGGTCCGTTCCAATGGAGATACGGAAGACGAAATCGGATTATCCTATCACACGGGCTACTATCTGTATCCTCGGTCGAGTATGTCGAAGACGCCGCTCATGTTGGCGAACCACGTCGGTATCATTGATTCGGGGTATCGCGGCAACATGATTGCCGCGCTCCGTTCTCTGTCGAAAGAGGAATACGTGTTGGAAGAAGGCACGCGGCTTTTCCAAATCGTGAGTCCGACGATGTGTCCGGTGTACGTGGTCCTTGTCCCGGAGTCGGAATTGACCACAACGGAGAGGGGCGCCGGAGGCTTTGGGTCCACTGGGGGGGAACCCAAATCGCAACGCGATTTGTTTCCCCCCCTATACCCCCCAACTAAATAAATGGATGGGAACCCCCCCCTCACCAAAGTAAATGGTGGTGAAACCCCAAATCGCAAAGCGATTTATTTTGTCTGCGAATTGCTTCGCAGACCCTACCATCCATTTTGTTATACTTTCATATTTACTATAGTGTAAATATGAAACAAAATGGTCGGCTTGCCGACCATAGGGGTATAAGGGGGGAAACAAATCGCGCAGCGATTTGGGTTCCCCCCTAAGAGACTTCCAAACACAATTTTTCGACCGTCGACCTAGGAATTCCGCAATATTTCGTCGAACGATCCATAGTGCTATATCCCACACAAAACATATCGTCCCGTTCTGAATGATAAAATCCCAACGTGTATTCCACTTTCTCCCCTTCAAACGTGAAAAACGGAGTATATTTCGCAATTTCATATGTAGTTGCATCTATGGCAACAAACATATGATAATAATACCGACGGTCCTCGTAACTGACACTATGAACAATAAACCAAATGTGGTTGCCGACACGAACCCCGTTGGTCGACCCGCGCACTCTCTCGAAAATGAATGGCGTGGGAATCGAATGGGTTTGCTTAAACAACAACAGCCCGGAATCCTCCGGGTCATCGCTCCCCACCAAATTTCCTATAGAAAGATTCCGCCATCCATAAATGACTTTTAGGTCCCCGTTCGCGTCCTCGAAAAACACCCAATTCTTCTCCACGTCGTTTCTTTGAGGTTTGTTGGGCATCGCTAAATGCCAATATTCGAGAGGCGTTTGCTCTTCGTCTGGTTCTGAAGGAACAACGACATTCCCGTGCTCCACGACGATTTTCCCCCGGTCGAGTCCGCGGTTCGCGTTATAGAGCATTTTGTTTTTATGGTAAAACAGGCGCACATCCTCCAATCCAACGTATATATTATCGATTTTCGTATCATATACCAGTTCGAATTCGCACTCTTTCGTCCAGGTTTCCTCGTCGAAAATGGCGACGGCGTTTTTCGTCTCGATTTTGTCGCGGTTCTCGTATCCCCCCTTTTCGTCGATGCGGTAATTGACGAACCGGACACACACCGCGACTTTCTTTCGACCCGATGCTGCTTCTTGAAAGGCCAATAAGGCCGGCGTCGTGCCGCTGAAATACGGTTCGGCGGATTGAACGTGCCCCACGCTCTGGAGCGCCTCGACCATCGTGGGAGACAAAGTCACCGTATAATTCGCGGTCAATTTCGGCGCGTAAAATTTGTAATTGCTCATGACGTTGTCGGTGATGGTCTTGTTGGCCAGAGGACAATTCAACACTTTCGTGCACACTTTCGGCATGGAATGTCCGTCGAAATTACAATAATACCCAATGATGGAGAATTCGTAGTCGAGTTTGTATTCGTAAATGTCCTTTTTCGTGAACAGGTAGTTCGGGTCGGGGCAAGGTCCCATCTGTTTCGCCGCCATCGAATAAAACAAATACGCGAGCTGGTTTTTGCCCGTGGTGCGATAATGATGAACAATTTCGTATAGATTCTCGACGCGTTTCGGGAAAACCTGGTAGGCTTCCATCCACCAATGAATGGCGGACGTCATGTCGCCCTTTTTGCTATAGCACATTCCGATTTGATACATACTCATCCAGATTTCCTCGAACCAACCTCCCAATTCAATGCGTTTTTTATACGTTTCTATGGCCAAATCCGTGTCGCCATTATCGCGATAACTGTTCGCCAAATAAAACGTGTATCGGTCGTTGTTGGGGCAATCTTCCAGTCCTTTTTTCAAGAGCCGAATGTCGCGTTCGAATTTGTCGGCTTTCGCGCCCCCGTCGCCAATGTCGCGAATGAAAGCGGCGGATTTCGCGATTTCCTCGTATTTCGTGCCAGCGGGTGTGCTCACGTATTCGTGCGTGACGCCCCAGTAAGTGGCGCCCAATCCGGCGCGAACCATGCGCGTGTTCTTGTAATAAAACGCGTCGCATCCCTGATACATATGGTATGCGTCCACTCGGAGTCCGCGTTTGAATGCGTCGACGGGCAGCTGTGGATTCAACCAGAACACCATATCGGCGTCGAGCAACAAAAGATAATAAGGTTGACCGGCAAACTCGGATAATACATACGACTCGGCGGCCTGTAGCGAAAACGTGCGGTTATACGCAAAATCGCGGAAGGGTTCATTCACGATTTTGCCCGGAATCGATTTTCTCGAAAAGAATTGTTCTATGATTTCGACGGTGGAATCGGTGCTACCGGTGTCGCAGATACAATAGGAATCAATGACGTCGAGTAATGAATCGAGGAGACGGGTGATGATTTTGCTCTCGTTTTTCACGATCATATTGAGACATATTTTAGGAGGAGAGGGGGTCACGTTTATGGCTAAATTCATTTTTTCGTTTTGTTTTTTGGTGTGTTTGAATTACGAAATATTATACATATTTCATAATTTATTTGGGATTCATTGGACGCGGCGCGGCCCAATATTATGTTTTTTTTATTGTTGTTTCAGAGAATAATCAATGTATAAATATTTTTCATTATTATACCGGTCTTCATCAACTTCAAATTTATATTTTATGGAGTATTTATTATTTAATATATTACACAAATTAATAATTTGTTCTTTCTTTTTTTTTTGAATTTTTTCATAAATTTCGGTTTGAATTTGTTCATCAAAATTTTCTACTTGTTCTCCATATTGTAATTTATATGGGCCTAAAATCATGTTTTGATTTTCTTTTCGTATATCCATTCCATTGTAAAATATGTCAGAAATGGTTAATAATAGAGCATATAAATCCATATCCATAAAATATTTATTGTTTGCCATACCGTTTGGTTTATTAAAAATTACCATATAATTAGGGGTTCCATCATGACTATTACATTTATCGGGAACACACGCAAATCCAAAATCAATATATTTAATTGACCCATTATTTGGATTAAACATAATATTTTCAGGTTTAATGTCTTTGTGTATAATATTTTTGCTATGTATATATTTTAACCCGTCAATTAGGTTATTTATAGTGGTTGCTTTGATTTCTTCTGATAAAATTGTTTGATTGTTGATTTCTATTGTTTTAAATGTATTCATGTGTTGTTGTTGGGTTTTCCATGTGTTGTGGGAATCTAATTGTTTTTTAGGAAAATTCATTAATTTTTTTTTCCAATAATCATACAATTCAGTGTATCCCTGTAAATATTCATATATAATTACATATTTTCCCTTATTTGTTTGTGTTATGTCATAATTATCCTGTCCATTGTCAACTTTACAATCACTTTCGTAAATACCATAGTCGATCGGGCACAGTATATATTTGTTGCAAGTGTCATCAGAATTTTTTAGTTTATTTAACATTTTTATATTTTCTTCGATTTCTCTGTTAAACTTTGTTGAGTTATCTTGACCGTTCAATGTAAAATGTCTATTATAAAAATTCGTATTAACATATTTAATTACGTATTGTTGACAATCATTTATACTGCATTTGTATGCTATGCCCTCAGCACCTTGACCTAATTTGTTTTGATTTGATGTATGATACGTAGTTGTCTCTGTATCATTAGTCACTTTAAATTCACATATATGTTCATCAGTGTCATATTTATCATCTTTCCATAAACAACATAATGTTTTTCCATTGGCAAACGTATATGTTCCAGAACCGTTCTTTTGTCCGTTTATCACATCACCTTCGTAAGTGTCTCCATTAGAATAAATTATTTTTGCTTTTCCCGTTTGTCTAAAGGTATACCCTTTTCTATCTCCATTATACGACTGAATATTATTTACACCTTGGGGTTGTTCATTCGAACCTTGGGGTTGTTTTCTTCGTAACATATTTTGTATAGCATTTATCATATCAGCACTACCTAGTCCCCCTCTCTGTCTCGCTGTTTTTCTCCCTTGTTTTTTCCCATTACGTTTTCGACCTTTTTGTGTCCGCCACCGTTTGATTCGTTTATTTTGAAGAAGAACCATTTTAATTTGAGTAAAGATAAAACAAAAAAAAGAAGAACAAACACCCAATATATACACTATGCAATATGCAAACATTTTCTCAATTTCCTCCTGTTTTTTCAAAAACCGCATCAATGTATGATGGTATACAATCCTTAATAACACTGGACAAAACAGAAGACCAATTTAATGAAGACATACAAAAAATAGAAAATATTTTATGTGTTTGAGTAGTTGGATGCAGAGAGAGTGAGACAAAAAATAATATGTTATAATATACAACATATAAAAAATGAAAAAGACAAGGCGGTCAAAAGTGCGTTCCAATAAAACACACAAGAAATATTTAGGCGGAAGTCCCAACTCATCAATAAATAACAAATTCATTTCACACCTGCAATACACATTAAAAGCACGTAAAGGACGTTCCCCTACGAAAGAAGAACTCGATGAATACATTGCTCAAAAGAATCAGGAGTTACAAGATTGGAGGGATCCAGAGAAAGGGCCACAAATGAGAGAAAACAATGGAAAATACCTGGAAGAAAGACAAAAACAATTACAAAAAGATTACGAACAATCTGAAAATGAAAGACGAGAACGTAAAGAACGTGAAAAAAGGGCAGACCAAGAAAGACAAAGAGCCAATGCAGAAAAACTGAAAGATCTTGAAGAAAAACTAAAAAATCAAGCTATAAAAGAAGAAAAAGCAAGAATAAAAAGAGAAAAAGAATTTGAAAAAACTAATAAAGAAGTAAAGGAATTGTTTGCCAGATTAAACGAAGAAGCGATAAAGCGACAAGAAGTGCAAGATGCGGAAGCAGCAGCGAGTGCGGAAAGAGATAGAAAATTTAAAGAAAGCATGGAGAAAGCAAGAGAAGAATATGAAAAAAACAAAACAAACGTAGATTCCTTGCCTATAACCCCCCCCCCTTCGCCATTAGATAATGATGAAGTACTACGACAACAAGAAGAAGTACTACGACAAAAACAAGAAAGAGATAAAGCTAAATATGAAGAAATAATAAAATGGGAGAATGCTTTGGAAGAACGCGTCAACAGCAACATTAAAAGAGACGCGGCGAACAAAATACAAAACTTTGTGAAATCCCAGAAAAAAAAATCCCAAAAAGCACAAAAAAAAAATACTGCAACTCCCTCACACTAACCACATAGCAAGAGAGAAAAAATAACACGCAGAACAACGAGCTATTGCTGCAATTCAAGCATTTCGAAAAAAACACAATGCCAAACCTTTCTCGAACCGACGCCGCTAACCCTTTGATATTTGGTTATTTTCAGATAAATTTACATTATTTGAAAATAAACCACCTTCCTATATCCTAATTATTTTATAAATATTTGTGCGAAAAGACCATGTACGGTCCAAATGTCGAACCGATAAAGATTATCCTATCACGTCCTGAAAGGACGGATTGTGTCCGTGGATGTTTCTCTGATTCCCTTCAGGGAACCTGGGTTCCCTGAAGGGGAATCAGTAAGTCATCGGTTAATCCCAAATATATATGACTATAATATAATATGATATAATATGGTATAATATAATGAAACGAACACACAAACGAATAAAATACCGACGGCGTAGGCAAACCATACGTAATAATAAAAGACTATTATATGCCAAAACAAAAAAGACACAAAAAGGCGGAGCATCCCAAATAGTTCCCGCTGAACATTTACCAATAACATATAAAAATCGGGGCATACGCGCGGCTAGAATATTTAAAACTGGATTGTCAAAGATATACCGTAGTATTGTTCCCCGAGTTGCTGCCGAGGATGGTTATACGTATGTTGTTCAGAACGATGATATTCCGTCCGATAAATCAGACGCAAAGTTAAATTTTACGAATTATAAGGGAAATACCAATGCGTTTTACGATTATGTAACGTTTGAAGGAACAACTGGTAACCACCACGATTTAGAAAGAGGAGACATTACACTAAAAAAACCATTTCGCATACAAAATAGCCATTCGTTAAAAATCTTAAAGCGATTATTAGACAACGATCATAATGTTTATGTTACTGGATATAAAGACATCAAATTTAGAAAGAATGTTCCAGACACCATTACTTCCAATGTAAAAATACAAATAAAGATAAATACAATGCCTTATGATATATTAGGTAAAATAAACAATCAATCTATAACAGAGTATACTATAGACAACCAACACGAAACATTTCCAGTATTTAAATATACAGATAAAGGAACCATTGAATTTAAATTCCAAAACATTTCCGATGAATATGAAGCACTTGAATATGATGATGATAAAACCAAATTTCATAAAATTAAAATAAAATATGATGATAAATCCGAATATGTGGGTCAATTCAAATATAAAGAAGATGAGAATAGATTAATTCCTGATGGAACAGGCCAAATGACATACAGCAATGGAGACGTATACGAGGGAGAATGGAAAGAGGGAAAACGGAATGGAACAGGCAAAATGACATACCGGAATGGAGACGTATACGAGGGAGAATGGAAGAATGGCGAAAAAATGATTGAGAATAAAATTCAAACATGTGTGAATAAGAATTCAAATTATACAATTGGAGATGATATTACATTACTTTCATATGGCGTTTGTTACATATGTCAAGAAAGTATAACAGCAATCGATTTATTTACCGATAATGTGTATGGACATAAATCCAAATTAACCGATGACAATAACAAATATATTCACCTTATTCACAAAGAATGTTTCGAAGCACTGAAACAACGAGAAGGTATATGTGATAATGACAAATGTAAGTGCCCATTGGACAGGGGAAAGTATACATTTGATTTAATAACTCCAAATTATTCGTATGATGGTATACAATCCTTAATAACACTGGACAAAACAGAAGACCAATTTAATGAAGACATACAAAAAATAGAAAATATTTTATGTGTTTGAGTAGTTGGATGCAGAGAGAGTGAGACAATAAATAGTATGTTATAATATACAACATATAAAAAATGAAAAAGACAAAGTCTTCAAAAGTGCGTTCCAATAAAACACACAAGAAATATTTAGGTGGAAGTCCCGAAACACCACCTAGAGAATCACGTCCCTCGACAATAAGTAGTAAACAACATCATAGAATAACGTCATCAAACCCCGCAACAAAAAACAAACCGTCATTATTGGAAGAACTTAATCAAATCGTCGTTAACGGGAAAAACTCAAGTGAGATTTTCAAACCACCACAAAGAACGGATCCAGTATTGGATGAAGAATATGCAAAATGGACAGAAGATATAAAAAAATGGAAAGAAGAATTCACAAAAAAAGATGAAGAACACGCAAAATGGAAAGAAGAATTAGCAAAAAAAGCTGAAGAACGTGCAAAATCGATGAAAATATTTGATCAATGGCGCAAAGAACGCATAGCCGCTAAGAATATTCTGACGTTACGTAAAAAACACGGTGCCAAACCGTTTGGAAAACGTAGTCAGCGAGGAATTCTGGCGAGATTGTTTAAGTTTAACCGATGACTTACTGATTACCCTGAAGGGTAACCTAGGTTACCTGAAGGGGAATCAGAGAGACATCCATGGTAAAGGAACGAACACAATCCGTCCTTTCAGGACGTGATAGGTTAAGTTAAGGCTGGGTAGAAGGACTACCTGATGGTAATATCGATGGTATATTGATGATTGCTTGGTGGGGCGTCGTGATGGGCGCACCGTGGGCTGGTTCGAAAATAATTATATCCTTGTTATTTAAATATAAATGAAAAAAACAAGGCGTTCAAATGTGCGTTCCAATAAAACGCGACAACACAAGAAATATTTAGGTGGAAGTGATAAATCACCCAAAATACCCCACCCCCCCACAACACCCCGTCCCTCTTACACACGACGAATCAAATTCATAAACAAACACAGAGAAAGAGACAACAAAATACAAAGTAACCAAACATCACCCAAAATACCAACATCACCCAAAATACCAACATCACCCAAAATACCAACACCACCCAAAATACTAACACCACCACATCCAATCGAATCTGGTGCGAGTGGTAAAGATCAATTAAGTGAAGTATTAAGTAAAGACATTCAAGCCGAAATAAATAATAACGTAAGACAAAGCTTTCTGAAGTTAGCAGAAACATGGAATCTAAAAAAAAAATAAAATATTTTATCTCTTTGTTAGTCTATCCGACCATATATGGTATTTTACACAAATATTTATAGGATATATTCTTTATAAAATAACCAAGATACAGGAAAGTGGTTTATTTTCAAATTATTTAAATTTATCTGAAAATAATTAAATATCAAAGGGTTAACCGATGTCTCTCTGATTCCCCTTCCAGGTAACCAGTAAGTCCATCGGCTAAGAAAACATTTTGCTCAGTTCTTCTTGTTTTTTCAAAACCGCGTCAATATATTCTATAGGAATTTCGATTTTAGTGCCCTCTTGGTTATCGATGAATTGCGGAGGTTCCGTGCCGTGTTTCACGACGTATTTGGGTGGATACGTTTTATGACCTCCTCCTCCGGATTGAATACACGATCGAATCGTTTCGGCGTATTTGTCGAACGAAAATTCGGCGCTAATTACCACCATTATTGTGTTTTCCATTGTTTTTTCGTTGTGGTCACGTTTCGAACGGACGAACGCCGCCCATCCCGTTTTTGGTGGTTCGGTAAAATATTCGGGCGGGATATAGACATTGTATTTTTGCGCGGAACCGGGAGGATACACATACCAACAAGCACCGGACGTGTTGTCTCGCCAGATTTCGTATCTCTCGGTTTCGACCGTTCGAAAATGAAGATATCCAATTTGAGTAGATGACATAACCGTAATATTATGGACGGATGGATGTGATACATCTATATGGAACCTTTGTTTTTAAGTTGAATTTTTCACAAATAATGCGTCGAATTCGGAAAATCCTCTCAATGTCATATCCGGATACTTTCGGCCAAATCGATTGCTCGAATGATATTGGAACCCAAATTCGGCCAAATAGTCCGCCAATTCCGTGAACGTCGCTCCCCCCGTATACGTGTTTTCAATGCTACATTCCGTGATTATATATTTCACTCGTTCCAAATGACGTCCTAGACTTTTCAGCGCGTTCAATTCGTAACCTTGTAAATCGATACACAACAAATCAATGTTTCCTATAGAATTCGATTCCAAAAACGTGTCCAACCGCGTTCCGTCGACTTTTGTTTCTTTCTGTGGATTCGGACGACCATAATCCGGATCATCGCGTGTTCTTTTCGAAAAATCGATTTTTAGCATCGACGACGCGCCCATGTTGTTGTATTGCTGTAAATCGAATGGATAAAACGTCACTTCGCCATTCTCCAGCGACACGGCTTTGTCGACTAAATGTACTCTGGATTGGGTCGATGCATCGACCAATTGTTCCAACGTCTTTCGACATTCCACCAAACAATCGGCATTACATTCAAAAGCATACACATTGGCCGTTTCAAAATACGCGGACAACTTGACGGCATCGTGTAAATCGCGACTTCCCAACTCAAACACGGTTTGAATGTGCGATTTGTCTATATTCGCTAAAAAATCGAAATAGGACATTTACTTTATTATTATTTTTTGATTATGTATATACATGGTTGTTATACTTGGTCTAATTTCCTTATAACGCATTGTTTTGTGACCTGATACCTCTCATAAAACATTGTCCGGCGGCGCACATTACACTGGAGACACGCGATTTCCACGTTGTCGCGATTATGGCCGTATTCGTTGTCGATGCGTTCGAGTGTCCATTGTTTCGGGTCGCGACAGAATTCGTAGAAGACGAGCACCGGTTCTTTACAATAGAAACATTGTAATTCGGAATCGCCCAATTTCGTCAAAATCGTGGCTAAATCGACGAATTTCGTTTCATCGAACAACGCTTTCTCTATGTCTTGGGCTTTATACCCTTGCTGTTTTATTTTGATTAATTTCAATAATATTTGCGACGGTTTGCTTGGATGATTTGTGTTTGTGTTTGTGTTTGTGTTTGTCCGTTTTGTCTCTTCCACCACCAATTTTTGCGCTGAAGTCGAGAGATTCGATAAAATATATTGGTCCCATTCGTCGGTTTTTGCCATCATTTTTTTCACGCGTTCTCGCGATTTAGCGACGGCTTCCGTTTTCAAATTGGAGGGTGATTCATAGACGATATGTTTCGTCGTATTGTTATTGTTATCTCCCACCATTATTTATCGTTATATAGGTTATATATATAGGAAATTTTTGTATTGTTGTTTTTTAAAACCATTTTAAACAAACAAATAAAAATGTCATTTACTCGATTTCACAACGACGCGGGGCGTATCCATAACCAGAACAGTATTTTGACACACACCTTGCGCTATCAACTCGACACGCCCGGACCTGGTGTCCAATTGCCGTTCATGGAGGACCCGCAAATCCGAATGCAGAAATGGGGCGCCAATATGTGGTCTGATTCCACCAATTTAGAGAGCGATTTGATGGGTTTAGGGAGACCACTCAACCACGACTATGACCGGACATACCACGATTCGACCGTGCCGAAACGCGGCTACCAGATTTCGTTTCCTGTCTCGGCTGGAGCACAAGTGGACGAATCGCGGGCGACGCATCCGGCGTGGATGTATCGAGACGTCGAACACGCGCGATGGGAGACGCCCTTGTTGAATCCACAGAATTTGGCTGTGCTAGAACGTCCGTTCCAATATGAAGTCCAATCGCGGATTTTAGCAAAAGATAGTTGGCGACCCGTTTTGCCCGTTTTGCGATAGAAAAAAAATTTACCAAAATACAAACATTTTTATTTTGTATTTTGTCACACTTCTTGTTTCTCCCGAAATAAATATAAAAAAAAAATTCAAATCCGGTCAAACAACACGGTGGTTGCCTCCACTTCCGCCATAATGGGGTCACGGTCCATACGCGATACCCAAAAACGATATTTTTCTGGGGTTTCAATTCCCAAAATATCAAATCCTATAGCGAATTCAATCGATTCACTGAAAAAATGGAACACATCCGTTCGGTATTTCGGCATCAACGTCGCCTTTTCCAGAGCCACCAAAAAATGATAATATGTCCGCAACCCTTTTTGATTCGCGACACTGAAATGGACCACGCCAACCAAAAAATCGCCGCGCACCATTTCCGCTTGGTTGGATTCTTTATGGTCGCTACGCGTATGAATCCGCTGACAAGGCACAAAAATGGACGACCCGCGACACGATTTGAATATCGGGTCTTTTAGCCAGACGGTGGTATGAATGCGCAATTGACAATTGGTGTGGGTGTCGTCGATTTCGCCGATCTGGTAAGGCCACCATTTATAGATAAATTGTGTTTTGCGGTCAACGTCGCGGCGAAACACGGGCACCCAATTCTTCTCGCAATGCGACGTGGGATCGGGAGGAACAATCGACTGACAGTCGAAAAACCGGCCTCCCATTCGGTCGTATTTTCCTATCATCATTCGATTGCCATTGATGGGAGAATATTCCATATTCGTGGCGATAAATCGGAGTTCGTCGTTTTCGCCGATATACAGACGAATGTCTTCGAGTCCCAAAGAAATGTATTTCGCTCTATCTCCCCGTGGTCTCGCCATTCGATGTCCGGCCGTATCAGCCAAAACCGTGCCTTCCATCTGTTGGACACCGACCAACGCGGCGGAACAATTATCCAAAATGGCCGAAAAATTCATCGACCGAATCGTGTAATCGTCGGTATGGAACATATAATTGGCGCCCTCATTCACCAACATATAATTGATGTATCGCACATTCACGATAGAACTGTTGTCGGGAGTTCGCACAAACGCGACCGAACCGGAATGGTATCCATCGATTATAGGAAAATCATATTCGAGTGTCCTGGCGATGGGAAGGGGCGCCGAACGAAAACGGAACGGCAATCCCTTCTCGATTTGGACAATGTCGTCGTTGTGGTCCGCGCGATACCAGTCGAGGGTCCATTCGTCGGCATTCGTCGTCGCGTGTTCGAAATACGCCAGAAAATTGACGTCCCACGTAATGCGCTGGTGGACGCGGACGAGCCGTTCTAGCGCGGCTACATATTCGGCGGCAAAGGCGAGGAGAGGCGCGCCCCGTCCGGCAATCACGCATCCACAAAACCGCCAACATATTTGGCCATATAGTTTGTCGCCGTCCATGGCGACGGGCTCAGACAAACATCCCGGCAAAAACACGGATTTGGCGTATTCGGCGTTCTCCGGGAGACGCATCTCGCGCAAGTAAGCGAGCGTCGTCTCTTTGTTGCGAAACATTTTCGCGACATTGGCGTCGACCCAGGCGAATTGGCTCGTCGAAAACGGGTTCGAACGACAGGCGTCGTGCAACAATACAACACGGTAATGTGTCCATATCAAATGTTCTATGGTATCTTTGTCGTAATTACGTTGCATTGGGAGAATGGCGTCGACATTTTCCGGCGACGACAACAACCCAAACAAATCCGTTTCTTTATACGAGTTCGGGAGGCGCATCGGCATTATACGGAAATTGTCGTATTGACGTGACCATTCAAAAAACGTGTCGCGGTGTTCACACGCAGAATCCATATAGATACAAATCGGAACGCCCGTCGATATCAAATCGTATACGTAATGGGGGTCCGTTTCCGCTAAATTGTTTTTAAAATAAGGAGAATGGTCATACGGAAAATAAGCAGTCACAAAAGTAATTTCCATTTCCATTGTAACACAAACTAACAAAACTAAGTTAAATATCCTATAGGAATATTTGTTTTGGATGCTGACGCCCGCCGCCGCTTTTTCTCTGAATCAAATCGAATCAAAAAAATTGAATCCTCGAATTACCATTTTGGTCCCCCCACAACAACACGTTCTTTTTACACACACACTCTCTCGACGAAAACTTTTATAAATATTTTCATAATTATTCTCTATTACTATGAATACCACCAACATTGTCCCCAGCCAAAACAATACTCTTTCAAACAAGATTGACGTCAGTAAATATATTGACACCAATACTGTGCGTTTTATCATTCAACACGAAATCCAACAATTCGAATCGACGTTGTTGGCCAACGACCAACCGTTGCCGGACGTGTCTTCTGTGCCTGCTCCTGTGCCTGTGCCTGCTCCTGTTCCTTCTAAACCATTTGTATTGAACCCGGTTCATCGCGTGATTGTGTTCGACGTGGAAGCGACGGGTCTTTGCCCGAAACACATTCCCGGCCAGCCGTATCCTCCCGACGAATTGTATCCCCACATTCTCCAGCTGTGTTACGTCGTCTACGACATGGACTTGCGTCGCGTCGTCGACCAAATGAACGAATACGTCCGCATCCCAGACAATGTTCCTATTACCGACGAAGTCCAGCGCATCACCGGTATCACGCGTCAAATGGTCAATTCGAGAGGGCGTTCCTTGGCCTCTGTGTTATTACGATTCTATGACGCGATGGTGCAATGCGACACACTGGTGGCCCATAACATTCGTTATGACCAGACCGTGATTCGCAAAGAGATGTTTCGCAGCAAGACCGATTTCAAGTATCTTACCGGAAGCGCGGCGAAAGCCGACGAAATGGCGCAATCCATGACGGAAAAATATTTCAAGGCACGAAACAAACAGACGGTATGCACGATGTCCTCGTCGATTAAAATATGTGACCTATGGATTCCTCCCCTCCTGGACCACAGTGGAAATGTGGTCAAGACGGCGCGTCGTAAAATGCCGAAACTGAGCGAACTATACGAATGTTTGTTTAAGGAACCGGCCCCGTTGGGTCTTCACGACGCTTTAGTCGACGTCGAAACGTGTTTGAAATGCTTTTTACACCTTTATGTGATCGATTGTGGAAGATTATAAAAACTATTTTTTTTTATATTATATTATATTATACAATGGCAAAAACAAAACATAATAACACAATGGCAAAAACAAAAACAAAACACCGAAAACAAAACCGAAACCGAACAACGCGAAAATGTATGAAAACCTGTATGAAAACCAATGCCGAAAAAGGACGGATGTTTTTTCCGGCAATGATGTTGATGTCGCAACCATTCAAATATCTTTCCAATATGAAAAAATACGACACTTTTTACGAAAAAAACAAAAACAAACCAAGCGGATTGACTGGCCAAGTTTGTAAAAGTGTATGTTCCAAAAAGACATAAATAATATAAACGTATTTATAATTTTTTTATTATATTATTTAGGATTTGTGATTGTTTTTGTCTTCATAAAAAAAATGTTACCGATTCACGCCGAAATCAACCGGAAACTTGACCGATTTATCATAAGCAACAAAATCCCCCACATTCTCTTCCACGGGTCTTCCGGGTCATCCAAATTGACGCTCGTCAAACAATTTTTGGCCAAAATTTATCGCGGCGACCACGCGAAAATGAAGAGCCACGTGATGATCGTGAATTGTAGTCACGGCAAAGGAATCCAGTTTATCCGCGACGAAATCAAATTCTTCGCGAAAGCCAACATCCAGACCAAATCGTGTGCCGAATTCAAAACCATTGTCCTATTGAATGCCCACCACTTGACCGCCGACGCGCAATCGGCGTTGCGTCGGTGTATTGAACAGTTCAGTTACAACACACGGTTTTTCATTGTGGTGGAGAACAAAAACAAATTGTTGACGCCGATTTTGTCGCGGTTCTGTGATGTCTATGTTCCGGAAATCGTGGATGCTGAAACGGGGTGTATTATCAATATGCATCAGTATGGACTGGATCGCGCGTTTTCGTTCAGACGGAGTCTTCGCGAGGAAAAACGGCAAATAGTGGACCGAATCATGACCGACGACAAAAAAACGACAAATATGGACAAATCGACGGAAATGTATGAATCGGGAGTTTCGGGGTTGGATTTGATGGACTGGATTTTCATTAAGAGCAACGCTAAGAGCAACGATAAGAGCAACGACAATAGGAATATTTGTATTGACGATGACCATTTGGTTTGTAAACAATCGGAACTCGAAGTGCGGTTCCATACTATGAAAACCGAATTTCGATGCGAGAAATTGTTGCTGTTATTTTTGCTCACGGAATATGAGAAATAATCATTTTTTTTATAGAGAGGTGAGACAACCTTTATTTTTTATGGACTGATTTGTTGGCCTTTTTGCCGCCCTTTTTGGACTTTTTATTGTATTTGTTGGCTTTTTTGCCGCCCTTTTTGGACTGTTTGTTGTGTTTTTGTTTACGGAGAGATTTCTTGGATTTGCCACCTGATTGTTTGTGAATGATATTAATAATGTCTTGGGTTGTCATTGCTTTAGCACCGTAATTTTTTGTTTGTTCATCATAATTTATGCGTTTATTATCTAGGTCTATCGCGTTCTGATTTTCATCATCATTATTTCTGGATCCAGTCATTCTCATCACGATATCATTTTTAGAATTTGGAATAGGAGACGAAACATCTGAAATGAAAATGATTTTGGATTGGTCCAATTGTTTTTCAGCGGCATATTCAAGCATATCAATTGCAGAACTTTTCACGCAATGGGTTCTTGCTTCTCCGCAAATGTAAACTGTGTTTTGGTTATCTTTCGTTCCCAATAATTGTTCAAGCAATTCATCATTTCTTTCAGTTTTTAAATTTCTCTTGGTTGTTACTTCTTCATAAGTGGTTGCGTGTTCTTCATCTTTTTCATTTTCTGCGTGATCACCCGTATAAACCAAAGAATTCTGCAATAAATAATTATACCCATCGAATGACTCGGCGGGATATTCGGCGCTAAAGATACTATACATTTCGGCCAAATTGTTTTGACCTTTAATGTGGTAAGTAACTTTGTCTTTATTTTTTTTATTATCCAACTCGCATTTTAATGTAGGATTTACTTTATGTCCCACTGTTCCTTCAATACAATGCTCAGCCCATATCATAGGAACTTGACCGTGTGGATTAGGGATATCCTTATTATAAAATGATTTAATGTATTGAATTGCGTAGGCTTTTAAGTCATCCTTTTGTGGCTCAATATAAATTTTTTCATTATTATCACCAACCTCTATATATATTTCATCATTATCGCATTTTATTTGCTTAAATATTTCAGTAACGTTAGAACCATCATTTGTTTTTTTCCAAAAGCCAGGATGACCAATATGTTCTTTTGTATGTGTATCTAATGAAACGTGGATTTCACTAAAAAAATTATCATCAACACTTTTTAATAATTTAACTAGTTTTTTATAGTCAGATATAGCACCGTCAACAGCCAAAGACCCAGCACAAACAACACCATTTTCTTCGTAAGGAAGATCAGTAAAATCATTCTGCGGGTCAATAATCAAGAGCACGTTTTTGCCAGACGCAATTGTTGGTTGTTCAGTTGGTTGTTCAGCCATTTTGTTTTTTTTTCGTAACAAAAGTATACATTAACCTCACATATTTTTTTATTCCTCTCCAATATCCAATATCTCTCAAATATAAATCCAATACATTCCCACCAAACAACTTGGTTCGCGCCGATTCGCACTTCGTGCTTATCGCGCTCACCAGAGAAAACACACCGTAAAAAAATTATAAAAGAAGATAAAATAGTTTTATGTAAAACAATTTTTCCTAAAACCTTCCTACGAACCATACAAAAAAAAGGTCAATGTCTGGTGAGCACGAAGTGCGAACCACTAAATGTTTTGAAAAGTTGGGGCACATAAACCACGCTACTTAAAATCGGCGCCAATACCGCCACAACGCGCCTCAACACCACACTTACTATAGGAATGGTTGCTATGGATGCCGCCACCATTATGTGTATACAAAAAGAAACGCATTTTTATCGCACCAAAATTGCTGAAAAGTTTGTGACGCATATCTCGTCCCATCTTTTTTTACCGTAATCGTTCATATTAAATATACCATTTTGTTTCTCAAACAAAGCACTCACATTTCCCGGTTTTATTCCGATATTGTTTCCGACATATAGCGACACAACTCCATTATAAAAATCGGCATATTCATTGACTCGATTGTAAATTTTTACGATTTTATCGATGGTTTTGTCTAAAATATAAAAATCACCTATGACTTGGTTGTTTGTATAGTCCGTCACAACAAACATATCCTTTAACTCATTATAATGCATCTGTCTGCAATCGTGTTTGGGTTTTGAATGCGATGCGTGTTTCGGTTTAGTGTATTTGTTGCGTCCTCCCAGTAATATGTGTTGTTTTCTTGTTTTGTTTGTTGTTCCCCATTGATTGGTTTTATTGGTTTTTTGCCATTTTTTTGCCATTTTCACCATTTTTTAAAAAAAATATTATATTCTATAGGCAGTTTATATTTTTATTTGGTAGGTTGGTTGGTCCCCTTTTTTTTGTTTCGTATTATTTATATTATACGAATGGCAAAAACGCAAAAACGTATATGTAAACCACGTCGTACAAAAACGGTAGAGTCGGTGAAATACTTTAACAAATCGAAACGAAATGGAATGGTAAGATACACCGATGGTTCCATTTTCCGAGGAACCATGAAAAATGGACATCCGGTAAAAGGGACCATCACGTATATGAGTCATGGGGACGGGGATGTAGGTAAACCACACACATATACGGGTCAAGTATACGATGGATATCGTCACGGAAAAGGAACGTATACATTTCCATCAGGAGCAAAATACATAGGAAATTTTAATATGAGTCGTTTTCATGGAAAATCCAAATATATATATAAAAAAAACAAAACATCCGGAAATTATAAATGCGACGCAAAAGACGGTAAATGGAAAGAAACTTTTCACAATGAGTATGTTTTACACTCTTCCAATGGTTCGTCGTCGTCGTCGTTTGTGGGCAATTACAAAAACAACTATCGAACTCGGGGAACATACACAAACAAACACAAGAAATATACGGGAGAATATGAGGATTCGTTGTATAATGGAAAAGGGACACTTGAATATAAAAACGGAGAAAAATACGAAGGCAATTTTAATGATGGAAAATATAATGGCGATGGCGTATTAACGTATCCCAAAACCGACACTCGATTGAAATTTGAGGGAGTTTTTTATGATGGAAAGGCGAATGGTTTGGGCAAATTAACGTATAAAAACGGCGACGTATTAAAGACGTGGTTTATTCACGGCGATCCGAATGGCGAAGCCACCAAATACGACAAGCACGGCAAAGTCATCGCAAAAGGAACATATACTAATGGCGGTTTAAATGGACACGGTATGGTTACCTATAAAAATGGTGATGTATACGAAGGCGCGTTTGTGAACGGCATAGCCAATGGCAAAGGCACCGTGTATGACGCAAAAGGGAAAAAAATCGTTAGTGGAGTATTTCAAAACGGACATTACATTGCGTTTACTTAACCAAATAAAAAAATATTTGATTTAACAGATGACTTACTGGTTGATCACCTAGGTGATCAACCAGAGAGACATCCACGGATACAATCCGACCTTTCAGGTCGTGATAGGTTAAAATTTTGTGACATTGAGAGAATTATTTTTTTATACGATACGATATAAAAATAATTTTTTTAATTTTTATGTTTTCGGGCGGTTTTTCCTCTACGCATTTTGTTCTTTTTTAATTTGCGAGAACGATGACGGATTCGTTTTCCTCCTTCTAAAGGTAGAACCTTTATTGAACTACTATATTTTGTTTTATTTTTATTATTATTATTATTATTTTCGGTGGATGGCGCGGGAGTAATCGACGCACTATTTCTTGGGTCGGAACCGAAAGTTCTATGAAATATAGTAGACAAAACGTGAGTTCTTGTTTTTCCCCTCGGTGTATGAGAATAACTCATTTTTTTTTAAATATAAAAAAATAATATACCGTATACATTCTATCCACACATTTCCTCTATCGCAACGCGCCTAAAATGTTTTGGCTATAGGGATTGGATTTCAACGAATCGAGCACCATCGGGTCACTGCGGTCCATTTGCATCCCGCTATACAATCCCGTATTTCCGGCCACGCGTCCCATCGTCGTCGCGCTCGGAGATTGGTAGGGCATCGAGGGCGCCGCGGCGTAATTCCGGCGGTCCAAATCCGCGTCCAAATATTTATTGTTGCGTTGGTTGATATCTGCATTGTGTAATTTCATATTTCCCTGGACCATTCTCCCGGCAATGGTCGACGATTTAATCTCGTTGTTGCGCTGGTTGTATTCCGCCTCGTAGTTGCGCAACTGTTTCGCATTGACGGTGGCGCCGGCGCCGGCATACTCGAAATTGCCCGTGTCTTGGCGCGTGGTATAGGCGGACTGGTGTTTCGCCGCCAAATACCCACCGCCGTTCTGGTTCGCATTGATGTTGTAATGCGCTTTGGCGTTCTCCGTGGTCTCGCGGATGGTCGTGGGCGCCGTGTCCATAGGGTTCAAAATATAGGAATTCTTCACGGTGGACGAGGCATTCTGGTAAGGACGCATGGACCCCACCGCGTTTTCTTTGCGCGACGGACGCAGAATGTCGAGGAGCGGGGCGACCACGGCGCCAATGGCGCTTCCCATAGCGCCGAAATAGTCGTCGTTGTTGGCCGTGCTGCGATTGTTCGTATAGGCCTTGTTGGACGCCATGGAATAGTCGCCTTCTCTCGCGAAACCATTTGTTTGGCGGATACTGGGGAGAGGCACGGCGCCTAAATCCTGGCGATGCGTCGGCATGTATTCGCCTTCCACGTAGGTGGCGTCTTGCCCAGCAGCAGCACCGGTGTAGCTGATGGATTGCGCGCTGCGGTGCGACGCGTCGCGGTCGACTTGGAGAGAATGGAGAGATTGTCCTAAACCTCCGCCTTGGACCGTTGTGGCTAAATATCGTTCGGTGCCCGTTTCGGCGAACCGGTCGGGGCGGTTTTTCTCGACGTGGCCATGGAGACCGCGATTGGTGATGGCGCTCATGGCGGGGCCTTCGTATCCTTGGGCAGACAAGCCACCGGCTTTGGGGTTGTTGGTGGCGCGCATTTGGTCGACGGTTTTGGGCATCCACATTTCGCGCGCCATCATGCCGGAATTAAAGCCTAAACTGTATTCTCCGTCGCGCCCTAACCCCGGTCGAACCCGTTCCTCTTCGAACGGTTTCACGTTCGCCATATTGGTGCTGACGTTCATGCGCGACTGGACGAAATCGGTGGCGCTGGGCATACCATAGGCCCATTGTAGATTTTCACTGGGACTGAACAGGGGAGGCTGTTCCGTTTTGGAGAATTGTTGCGATCCGGCGCCGGTCATATTGTCTAAAAGTCCTTCGTTGGTGTTTCCATCGACTATTAAGGACCGGACGGAACTGCCGAAAAAAGGGACCATATTGTTGTGTTGGAAATACGAGGAATCGACCTTTTGTCCAGTTAAATTGTAGTAGATGGACCCCGGTTTGCCGGCTTCGGGACTGGGTCCCATTCCTTCCGGATTGAAATATTTATCTGTATAGACCGAAGGACCGTCGTATTTGTTGACGGTCGAGAGAAGACTCGTTTGGTCCGCGTCGGGACTGACAATAGGATATTCGTCGGGATAATTCCGATTGGGAACATCCACGTTGGGTAAACGTCCGGCAGAAAATCCTTCCATTGGTTGAGGTTCGTCGTTTTTTTGGGTGGCCATGTAAAGAGAGCCTAAAGCTAAAAGGGGGATAGCAATTTCCATTTTTTTTTCTATACGGATTTAAAATTTACGACGATATGCAATACATATACTATTTTCATAATATAATTTGTCGTGTTTGTCGGATCCGATCGACAAACAAAAACAAAAATGTCCTCCCTGATAACAAATATAAACCGTCCATAGTATAATACCCTATGTATTTGTGTAATTATTCGTCGCATTTCATTACAATCCCTATGTCCGACAGTGTAAATGTATCAGACGCCACGTCTTGGGGCGAGGAGGAAATGCGTGTCATAAAAAGAAATGGCGAATTAGAGTCGGTGTCGTTTGATAAGATTCTCCAGAGATTTCGTCGTGTGGGAAAGGAAGCCGCCCTGTCGACGTCCATCAATTACACCACACTCGCGATGAAAGTGATCGACCAGCTCTACGACAAAATATCGAGCAGTAAAATCGACGAATTGTGTGCCGAGCAGTGTGCTTCGTTAGCGTCGACGCATCCGGATTATTCGGCATTGGCTGGTCGCATTGCCGTGTCGAGTCACCACAAAAACACGGACGCCGAATTCTCTAAAGTGATGAAAACACTCTATGAATTCCGCGATTTCAAGGGAGACCATAGTCCTATTATTTCGGAAGAACTCTATTTGTGGAGCGATCTGTTAGGAGACGAATTCGAAGCCATGATGGACTATAGTCGCGATTATTTGATTGATTATTTTGGATTCAAAACATTGGAACGCGCCTATTTGATGCGTGTCGGTGGCAAACGCATTGTCGAGAGACCGCAACATATGTGGATGCGCGTTGCCATTGCCATACATGGCACAAGCACAAGCACAAGCACAAGCACAAGCACAAGCACAAGTGTAACCAACCGCGTCGACAACGACCCATCAAATACAAGCGTAATTAAACAATGGAAGTGTTGTTGTTGTGACGCGATTTCCAAAGAAGACCATTACCGTATGATTCGCGCCGACCCCGACATTCGTGCAATATTAACAAAAATCAAAGAGACCTACGACGGCATGTCGCTAAAGCAATTCATCCACGCCACGCCGACCCTGTTCAATGCCGGCACACCGAGACCCCAACTCTCCTCCTGTTTTTTGGTCGCCATGGAATCCGACAGTATCGACGGCATTTACAACACGCTCAAAGAATGCGCCACCATTTCCAAATGGGCGGGAGGCATCGGTCTCCATATCCACAATGTCCGCGCCGCCGGTTCCTACATTTGCGGCACCGGTGGCACAAGCAATGGAATCGTGCCGATGTTGCGTGTGTTCAACCATACGGCCAAATACGTCGACCAGTGCGTCCTTTCCGACACGCAAGTGATCTGGCAAGACCCGACCACGAAAGAATTCGCCTGGCGTCCCATAGGACAATTGACCGTGGGGGACCGCATTCACAATATTCCTATTGCCGACCCGGAGGGGTTTGGTCAAGCGTTGTTTCTGGAGACGAACGACACGGGCGGGCCGGATGGTGTCGTGAGTTCCGCCAATGTATGTCCGGTGATTCCTGGGACAAATAAACCGGTGTCGATATTACAGCTAACTGGACCGCAATACACGGAATCGACCGATGTCGTGAAGACCGTCATTCAGCACGAATACAAAGGCGAGATATTGACGTTTAGAACCAATGCTCCCGCGTATTTTCTGCGGGTGACACCCGAACATCCGATTTTGGTCGTGAAAAACAAGACGCGGCTGTATGCGTCCACGATTGAAGACATGAATCAACGGGCGCAAGAGCTCGGTCGATTGGAATGGGTGGCGGCGCGCGACGTTACACCGGGCACATCGTTTTTGATATTCACGAATACGTTTTTGAATGTGGAATCGGTGGAGACGGAATGGTATGAGGGTCCCGTCTACGATTTGGAGATGGAGACGTATCCGAACTATATGACTACCTATGGATTGGTCCACAACGGCGGCGGGAAACGCAATGGGTCGTTCGCCATTTATTTGGAACCGTGGCACGCGGACATCGAGCTCTTTTTACAGATGCGCAAGAACCACGGCGACGAAGAATTGAAGGCGCGCGACCTCTTTTACGCGCTCTGGATTCCCGACTTGTTCATGGAACGCATGCAGCAAGGCGGCGACTGGACACTGATGTGTCCCAACGAGTGCCCCGGATTGGCCGACGTATACGGCGACCAATTCAAGAGTCTATATGAGCGTTACGAGCGCGAACACAAAGGCCGGAAAACGATGAAAGCCCGCGATCTCTGGCTCCAAATCCTCGATGCACAGATGGAAACGGGCACGCCGTATTTGTGTTACAAGGACAGCGCGAACCGGAAATCCAATCAACAGAATTTAGGCACGATTAAATCGAGCAATTTGTGCGCCGAAATCGTCGAATACAGCGACGCGAACGAAACCGCCGTCTGTAATTTGGCGTCGATTGCGCTCCCGGCGTTTTACGACGCGAATACAAACACCTACAATTTCCGTGCTCTTTACGAAACGGCGAAAACCGTCACATACAATCTCAATCGGGTCATTGACATCAATTATTACCCGACGCCGAAAACGCGCGTGTCCAATATGCGCCATCGTCCCATCGGCATTGGCGTCCAGGGATTGGCCGACGTGTTTTTCCTGATGAAACTCGCGTTCGGGTCCGAAGAGGCAAAACGCCTGAATCGCCAGATCTTCGAGACCATTTATTTCGGCGCGGTGGAACAGAGCATGGAATTGTCGAAAATGGAAGGACCCTACGAAACCTTCGACGGGTCTCCTGCATCCAACGGGAAGTTACAATTCGATTTGTGGAATGTGGACCCGACGGCTTCCCAATACGAAAACAATGTTCCTATAGGCACATTGCTGGGAGACGCAACGAAAACATGGACCGATTTGAAAGACCGCGTGCGTGTCCACGGGCTCCGGAATTCGCTGCTTTTAGCGCCGATGCCCACCGCGTCGACGTCGCAGATTCTCGGCTACAACGAATGTATTGAGCCGATCACGAGCAACATTTTCAGTCGGCGGACACTGGCCGGCGAGTTCATTTTGTGTAATAAATATTTGATGCGCGATTTGATGGAACTGGGACTTTGGAACGAGAAAATAAAGAACAATATTATCGCGAACAACGGGTCGATTCAACAATTGGAGAATGTTCCTATGGAAATTCGGGAGAAATATCGGACGGTATGGGAACTGTCGATGAAAACGTTGATTGATATGGCGGCGGACCGCGGGGCGTTCATTGACCAGAGCCAGAGTTTGAATTTGTGGATCGAAGACCCGAATTATTCACGGTTGACGTCGATGCACGTATATGCGTGGTCGAAGGGATTGAAAACGGGCATTTATTATTTGCGACGACGGGCGAAACACCAGGCGCAGAAATTCACGATTGAACCCGAGAAAAAACAGATACAAACGGAAGATGACCACGAAATCTGCGAATTTTGTTCGGCGTAGAATGTCCGTTTGTCCGTTTGTCCGTTCTGTTCCAGAACGGACAGAAAAATACAAGAGACAGAAAAATACAAGAGACAGAAAAATACAAGAGACAGAAAACAAATAAAAACAAAAACAAAAACAATAATAAACAAAACAATATTATATTTTTTTATACAACCAAAAAAAAATACAATACAAATACTTTTAAACAAATGGGAAAGTGTGAAACAGCAACCGTTTCTATAGGAATTAAAATATTATTGTCCGATTTGGTGAAACAAATCAACGCGGAAAATATGGAATTGGTGAAGGAAATGTTGTTGAACGGGTTCATTGAAGACGAAAATGGCTTGTTTAATGAGTCGTTTCAACGATGTATACTGGATGGGTCAGTTAACTCTTTGCATCGCAAAGATCATAAGCGTAGCGGAATCGTTTTGGGACACGAAATGACCGGTCCTGGTCATTTTGGGGACCAAATGGTTAACAACGTGGACCCCGATGTGTTGAAACGCGATTTGGAACGCGAATTTACGCGTAATGGCAATCTGTTGTCATTGCGCGGATATAACGAATTGATTCCCACATTGGAAGATGGGTGTTTGCTTGACCAGTATTTATTGGTTTATGAACAGGATATTTTGTCGACGAGCCGATGGGGATACGACCGAATGGGTGTCAATGGAAAATCGACGCCAATTGATTTTAATTTGTTTTTGAACCGGGAATCCTTGGAAAAATACAAAATGATTGAAGGGGTTGAAGTTGTGTTTATGATTCAACAATCCTCAGGATAAAAAAAAAAGTGTAAAATTACAAATTACAATATACAAAATATATGCGTGTGTTTTTTTTTTGTTTCAAACATTCGAATATGCGTTCGAAATAATATGTATTCTATGGACATCACTAAAATGGTCTTCGTTGTCGTAAAAGTGGACGCCTTTCACTCGCATGTCATCAATTGCTTTTTTTGTAGTATCCGGTGCGACACCTCGCGTGCAGTTCATAATCAAATGGACTTCGAATCCGAGTCTTAGTCCGTCGAGTGCCGTGTTATAGACACAATAATCCGTGGCGATGCCGACGAGAATGATATCCGTGATATCATTTTCCTGTAGCCATCCATACAGCGGGGTCTTTTCATACTTTCCTTTGTCCGCGTCGCCGAACACGCTGTAGCTTTCGACGTTGATTTTGGTGCCTTTCTTGATCATTTTGTCGGTTTTGGTGACGATTAAATTCGGATTTAATCGTGCACCTAACGTGTTTTTGACGCAATGCGTTGGCCATACTTTTTGGTCGACGGTCACATTGGACCCGTCTTCCATAACCAAATTGAGTCGCATGTTTGAAAATTCTTTTGCGTTGTGCGTTTGGGCGAAAGACATATGTTTCGGGTCGTGCCAGTCTTGGCTGACGAACACTTTGATATGGTCGTCATACATATAGCGAATTTTATTGATTGGAGCAATCGTTAAATCGGCGTCTTCGACGGCCAACGCGCCTCCTTTACAGAAATCGTATTGGACGTCAATGATACCGAGAGCGAATCTTTTCGTCGTTTGTCTGCCATCGACGACATTGAGGCAACGAATAGGAGCGATCTGAGCAGAAGCGTTGTTTCCCATTTTTGTTTTTGTTTTAGTAAATAAAGTAGTAGACTGGTAGAGAGTTTGTTTTTGATTTTGTTTTGTTTTCAATAAATGATGTATGTTTTGTTCATTTGTTGAAAAATAAAAAGTAGTTCAATTTGGCTCGCACTTCGTGCTCGCCAGATAATATTTCTATAGGAATTTGTATTTCTCTCAAAAACAATCAAATCGGTTCGTGTTTCGCACTTCGGTTCGTGCTTCGCACTTCGATTCGCACTTATCACCAGAAAATAAATATTTCTATAGGAAAAATAAATCTGAGGTATATATAAAGCCTCGGACTTGCACAAGGCGAGCGCGATCAGCGCGAGCCATTAGTTCTGGTGAGCGCGATAAACACTTCGTGTTTATCGTGCGAACCAAAAGCATTTGATTTCGGGACAGAATCGCCATACGGACCGTATATAATCTTCGCGGTCGTCGATAAAGATCACATTGTTCCATTTGCCTGACCCGATTTCTTTGCCGAATTTTTTGTGGATAAATTCTCCTTTGCTGATTTGGTTATCTGTATAATAGACTTCAAATTTGGATTCGTCAATGCCAATGGTCGTGAGATGGTCGCGCGTGAATTTGTCGCCGCGTTGTTGTCGCGCGGTCAAAAAAATCAATTTCCCGTTTCGGTTTTCTAGTCGTTCGATTAAATCATTGAATCCGGCTAAATCGGTATGTGCTGGCTTTTGTATTATATGATACATGTTCATCATCCCTTGCGCTTCGTATTCCGCCTCTTCGGGAGAAAATTGGTTCAATAAATCTTTCACCAGATTTTTAACAAATTCTTCTTTTTTCGGAAAATACAAAACGGTGTCATCAATGTCACATATGACAAGCGTGGATTCGGCAATAGGAATGTTTGAAAAGGAGGACAACTTTTCGAAATTCATTTGTTGTTTTTTTTTTAGAATATTTAGAATATAATTGGAATTAGGTTTTTATTAAGTTTTTTAGAGAAAACAAAAACAAAAATCTAGACATTTTCTTCGCTCCCCCCATCTCTCATATTTTCGGCTATTTCTTCGGGCAACGGTTCGCGGCTATTCAGTTCATAAAATTGGCGTTTGAATGTTTCCAGTCGCGCCTCTTTCTGTTGTTTTTGTTTTATCGCCAATTCCATCGTTTTTTGTCGATTCTCGTCGCTCGACCACGGATTCCGCGACAATTCCGTCGAAACCAATTCGTCGCATATTTCCGGCTTAATAATCTTCGGGAGACCAACCGTCTCCGCCTTCGTCATCGACGACTTAAATAAACGCACAATTTTGTCGGGAATTGAGGGACTAGTTTCCATGAGTCGGTCGAATTCCTCTTTACACATTTTGATCATTTGTGAAACATGGAGTCTCTCGGTGGGATGTTTCGCCAATTCGATTTTGACATTGCGGTAAAATTTGTCCCAGGCGATCGCCGAAACGCGGTGCGATTCATTCAGTTGCGTGATTTTCAAAAATTGTTGTATCGTTGTGATAATTCCGGCTAAAATATTGAATCCTCCCACCACCATCACAAAAATATACTGATAATTGGGAGGCACGCGTTCCTGCGCGAAATTGGCCGTCCCCGTCAACGTCGATATGACAATCACCGGGATCGTATACCACGCATTCAACATACCATAGAGTTCATGCGATTTCGAATGGAGCCAGCGGTAACACATCGCCTTGTCCGCCCATTCCACCAAAATCTGCTCGTGTTCTCGCGTCCATTCCGTCTGAATCGGCAACATTGTTTCCAACATTTCGTCCATTTTATTTGCCTCTCCAAATAATATTCCTATAGAAAGATATATTCTGTCCGTCGAATATAAAGAGCTTTATATTGTCCCACACAATTCATTGGTTAATTTAAGCATGGATAAACCCGCCGCTGCTGCTGCATTGAGACGCGACTTCGACACGATCTCAAACACACGTTTGGGTGTCGAGTCGATTTTCGTGTTGATGGAGCGCAATTTAGGTGTGTTAAAAACGATGTATAACGAAACCATCCAGTCAAATCGGAACGACGTGTTTATGTTCGGCCTGGATTCGTTCCATTTCCAGAGCAAATTACTCGACGTGGAATTCGACGATTTGAAGAGGCAGTTTTTGCTTATCAACAATCGTATGTATTGCGAATATTACAAGCTCTATCGCCTCGTCGTCGATTACGTCAAGAAAAACGTGCCGGACAAACGCCTCCACACTTCGATTCGGTCGACGAATTTGCCCGTCTATAAGGATTTAGAGCCGTATCGTGTGTATTCGTTTGATGTGATAAAAGACACACACACGTCGATTATGGGACTCCTTCACGGAATGGGCGAATATATCAGTGTGAGAGAACAGGAACTATCTACGCATCATCAAAAGCAGAATATAGGGTTGAATATCAACAATTTCGTATTGACGTTCGATTATAATATTCGCCTTGTCAAAGAAAAATTGCGGCTCTTTGAATCCTATTTGGCGTTTTTTCACGATTTACATTCGAAGAGGTTGAGCCATTTCAACGACAAAATGAATCTTCTCTATCGACGCATGATTACCGACGTCCATTTCGACGAAACGGGCGTTCCCGTCGAAGTGCAACCGTTCGATGTGGAGGACCAGTCGATTTTGGACGATACGGCTACCGCTACTCCAAATCCAAATCCAAGTCCAAGTCCAAGTCCAAATCCAAATCCAAATCCAAGTCCAATTCCAAATCCAAGTCCAAATGAAACAAAACGCAATATGCGCCATATTTTCCAAAAAAATGTGACGAAATTGATGCGCGGACTACGGTTTCTGGGAAAGAAAAAAACGGATTTGACAGAACCACCCTCCACCATGGAACCACCCTCCACCATGGAACCACCCTCCACCATGGAACCACCCTCCACCATGGAACCACCCTCCACCATGGAACCACCACTTTATGCCGTGGAATCCGTAATAGAATGCTATGTCGTGGAACAACCCTCTACGGAATCTGTCAACGAAACGGAAGAAACAATAGAAAATTTGCCTATAGAAACAAATATTTTATTGGAACCCGAACCCAATTTGGATTCAGAACCAGTTTTTGGATACGAAATGTATGGAGGAATTGAAGACAACATATGACGATAACAAAAGTAAATTGTATATTTAATCTCTAGTCCTGCTTCGTTTTAAAAAATAAACTCACGGAAATGTATTGACATATTTCTCCGTTTTTTCATCGTAAAACACATTCCACAATCCATCCCACATTTTCCCGTATCCAATTTTCGTGTTTTCGGATAGCCACCCTTTTCCCACCAAATCGTAATAAATCCGTTTCAATTTGTATCCCGGAACCCCCGGATCCATATGATGAATGTTATGATACTCGATTCCACAAGTAAAATATTCCAAAAAACACGGAATGGTCTGGACCGTCGACCCACTCAATTCCGCGTTCGCCCGCATCCACGTGTCCTCCTGGTCAAACGCCTTCCAAAACCCGTCATTCACTTGGTGTTGTAAATGAAACAATATTAATCCTATCGTTCCTGCTATGTATTGCGCCGCCAAAAACGCAATCAACAGTTTAGTGGACCCGACGTAATATAGCGCATACAAAAACGCCGCGTATTTCAGCAAGTACACCCAACGACCCGTGATCGCGCGATTTATCCAATAAATGTAGAGAGGCGCCAATAGGAAAAATACGGGAGGATACCTAAATATTTTGTAAAGTGTTTTCTGGTATTCGGGCAATTCGTCGTATTGACTGCTCGTCAATACCGACCGCGTTCCGTCCGTTTCGTTCAAATTGCCCAACACTCGATGGTGATGCGAATGGACATCGGACCATTGTTCGGCGGGATACGCCGTGAATACATCAATGATGGACGCAATCCAATAATTGAATCCTTTTGTATGGGTGGCTCTCTCGTCCGTCGGGAAAAAAGACCGATGACACATATCATGGAACAAAATGAAAATGCGCAAGGTCAATAGGCCCAACAAAATGGTGAGAGGCACAAGGGTGTTCATATGGGTCGATAGGTAAATCAAATACACGACGGCGAAATAAAACAGGAGAGTGGACACCAATATTACCGTAGGTTCGGTCCATTGGTCGGCGTGTCCTTCCGTTTTCAAATACGTTTTTATGCGGTCGATTTCCTCTCGCGAATACATTCCCGACGCTTTTTGTTATATATATTATTAAGACATATCTAATTTATTGATTTGAATCAACGGACCATTACCACCCGCATTTTTCTTTCTATTGGCGTTCGATTTAGGAGCACGGTGGTCGTATCCCTCCTGTTTTTCCCGTTGAATCGTCTCCCAACATTCCGTGATGGCGGGCAACACCGCGTCGAACCACGCCACGTTCCGGGGCACTTCGACACAGGAATATTTGTCCAAATACCAATAGGAAATTTGATATGCGACGTAGTTTTCCAAATAATGTAATTTCCTATCGCGAATCCACGATTCGATTTGCGTTTGAAGTTGGTCTTGGTCCTGTCCATTTTGAAACAAAACGGACATATGGTTATGTGTTTGTTTTTGTTCTTGTTTTTGTTCCTGTCCGTTTTGTTCCAAAACGGACAAGTAATCATAAAAAGCAGGGTGATTGGTTGTATTGTTGACACGTCTCTCGATGGCTTCGTCTACCGTAAGTCGTTCTGTGAATCGGATAACCACGCCACGGTATTCGTGCGACCGGTTGGAACTATTCGAATAGAATTCAGTGGAAGACCCGTATTCGCGGATTTGCGTCTCCACGAAATCGCACAAGTCCAAATCACAGACTTCCATTTGGGTTTGCATTTGTATCCAATAATGTTCGAGAGGCACGCCGGTGATTTCGCGGTTCACGATGTTCTTGATTTCCACCATACGTCCATATTTCGGCGATTTCGGGTCGACGACAATGGCGTCCGGCGACGCGCCCAGGAACGGATAATCGGGATGCCGAATACATCCATACGACGTCGAGACACGCGTTTGCTCTTTGTGTTCGTAGATGTGCACCGTGACCGGTTCGTATTTGATGCCCCAATGCATCGCGTTCTCCGTGCTGAGATTGGCGTGTTTGCTACATTCGGCGACGAATTGGTCATAGGGCTTACATTTTTCGAAAATGAGAGAATTGCGCTGGGCTTCGCTACCGAGCGCTTTCCAGATATTGCTCGCCGTGAGCGCGTCGTAACGGCTGTCATACCATTCTTGCGACCGTTGGGGCGGATTGGGGCAACTGTTCAAGAACGCGAGTTTTCGGTCAATCATGGCGCAATACAAGGGATTAGACGACGACGAACAACCTTGGTGTCGTTGGCGCGGTTTGACGCCCATTTCGTTCTGGAACGCGTATTCGACAATGTGCGTCAATACATATTCGTATATTTCCTCGTAATCCGATTCTTGGATACGGAATTCTTTCGGCATTTTCCCGTCCTGAAAAAACAATTCGCACGTGTCATACATGGCCGACGCAATGTAGGACGTTATTGTCTGTTCGATGATGGGCGACGACATTTTCGCACGATTCGTGGCGTCCTCGAAAAACTCGCCAAAGAGCCGCAAACATTCTTCGTGGAACATCTCTTGTTCGGGTTCCGTCAATGATTCCATAAAAGATTCTGGTTCTGAATCCGAATCGGATTCCTTGTTGTCGGAATCGGATTCCTTGTGGTCGGTCCCTTTACTGTCAGATTCAAGCTCGGAATCGGAATCATTCATTTCTTCATGGTCGGTTCCCTTGTGGTCAGAAAAACAAAAGGGAATATGGTTATTTGTATTAGTAGTAGTAATAGTAATAGCGTCACTGAATTCGTTGTCTTCGAAATCGGATTCGTGGTATTGCACAATCGAAGAATGGTGTGGATTGCTCATCAAAAACACCGTTTTGTTTGTTTCTATAGAATATTCTATTTCGGATTCCATTGGTTTTGTTGGGTTTTGTATTTTGTATTTTGTTCGTTTGTTAAATAAAAATACAAGATTTATGTTTATATTGTATTTGTATTTTGTTTTTTTGTTTCTTGTTTCTTGTACTTTATGTTTTCTGTCCGTTTTGTGTTTAAAAAAACGGACATTTATATGATGAATTTCTTTATTTCTTTTTCGAAATCAACATACGCCATATTATTACAAACCACGGAAGTTTTATAATGTTTATTTAAATTTCCTATATTGGAAAAAGATGCGTAACATTGATTACATTGTATTATTTCGTCTTTGCGTTTTTTAACCGTAATTTTGTTTTTTATATTCTCTATAAAATCAACAATAGACATATTATGCATGTTATAATTAATCGGTCTTGCAATTTCCATAGAAATCCATTTTTTACAAATTGCGTTTCGTTCGTGATGCCTTTTTAATGAACTTTTAGTTGTGAACATTTTATGACACGCGTCACATTGTATATTGTCGTCAGACGAATTGTGTTGTATTACTTCGGTTTCATCATAGATTTCTTCGGTATTCTTTATTGTGTCTGTTTGATCGGCATAATACAAATCCGGTTCGTGTTGTGTTTTTATTTGTATTGGCTGAAAATCAACGACGGGTTCCATGCTTTATGTTTTATTTATAGAGAATATTTTTATATATTTTACCGCACGGGAATTAAAATTCCCTAAAGAGTTGTATTTTCGACCATTTAGGAATTTTAATTCCCGTGCGGTAAAACTCAAAAAATAAACATGTCGCGAATGCTTATAATAATAACATGTATTCAATGAATTATTCGAAGTTTGAACCGGTTCCTCCAGCACAAACATATCATATTATATGGAATTTGCTTCTCGCCGATAAACAAGTAAAATTGACGCGAGAACTACTGGATGCAGAAAAAGTATGTCACATCATCGCTATTTTGCCGAATGAACAAACGTTTTCGGAATTAATAATTCCGGATGAAATCTCTTCCTTTCCATACACCGTTTTGGAATACGGAGACCAACATGTGCCGGTTATTGACAAACAAAAATTTGATGAGTGCGGTGCGTTTATAAATTCTATAGCAAAAAAAGAGGGATATAGAAACGTTCTTATATTTTGCAACAATGGGTATCAACGATCCATTCCATTTTTGGTTTATTATTTAACTACGTTCCATTCGGACGAAGTGCCCACCATCGAAAAAGCATTATCCATTATATTATCGCAAATTGATAGAGAAAATTACCATGAAAATATGCCAAAAATGGTTGAAAATGTAACGACCTTGTTAGGCGGTCTCGTCAACTAACGGTTCGGTGGTTCTCCGGATTTTCGGCGTCAACGATTTCAATGTGGTGACGCGTTTCGTGTCCATATTTTTCAACGTAAATGCATGGGCGTCCCTATTAAAATGGAGTGCAGGTATCGCGCTAATTTCTCTCGTTTCGCGTATGTATACCACATCCTTGGCACGCTGTAACTTGCCCTGATTGAGTGCCTCGACGAAAAACGTCTTGAGCAATTTGATGTCTTTCACGGGGAATCCGTGTTCCTTGCCGTATTTCTCGGCATACACGTGGAGTTTCTGGATTTTCTCCGTCTTGTCGATCTTGTTCCACGCTTCCGTCTTGTTCTGCTGCTTCTCTTGTTCGAGCATCTCTTCTAACGCCGAATAATTCATTTCACCACCATCATATGCGGTTGTTTGGTAAGCGTTCTTGAATTTCGGTTTTGTGAGTGGCGGTGGCACCGGTTCTTCGGCGGGGACGGAATGGGCAGGTTTAGGAAAAGAAAACATTTTTTTTTGCTGGAACTAAAGGAAAAGAGACTGATTATTATTTATATGGTTTCGTGTTTATATTGATTGGTGTTATTTGTAAAAAAAAATGGAACAAAAATCGGACCAAAAAATGGATGGTTCGATAGAGAAAATGACCGTATCGGGTTCTTTAGTCAATTTAGGGAAAAAGATGGCCTCCCAAGAATCCAACCATTTGTCCATACCGCCAATCCAGAATCCGATTGTGCAACAGCCAGAATCGAATGGACGACACAAAATGGTCCGAACCGCCGACGCTCCGAACAAGACAACCGATACAGATACAGCAGATATGGACGCATTGTCGGGGAACAAAGTCGGCGTGGAAATCGAGCCGGATGTGAAATCCAATGTGGTGAATTTGAATATGTGTTCTTTGGTTTTCTCTTGGAATTGTTTGACCTTTAGCAAAATGGCCAAAACAGATTAAAAAGAATATTCGGAATATTAGATAGAATAGGTAAATACATAATAATTACAATAATGTCGTCTGTTCCTTCTTTTAATTCTGTTGCTTCTGCTGCTCCATTTGAGCCATCGGGCAATTACGACACGGTGGTTAAAACTCCCATTCAAAAAACAATTGACGAGGCTGTCCGTAATGGGATACAATCATCCGATATTGATAAAGTGATTGACAAAACCGGTGCGAATCCCATAGTGACTTTATACGTGAAATATAAAGTGGACGAGAATGGTGAATTGAAAATCGACGGGAAATTTCATGTGGGTAAAGACGCAACCTCAGGAAAAGAAATTGTTTCGAAAATCAATTAGCGGGCGTTTCGGTTGTATTTATATTACTATACTGTATGTATAAGTGTATAGTAATATGTCCGGTTTAACAAGACGACGTGTAAACCCACCAACCAACAAACCAACAAACAAACCAACAAACAAACCAACAAACAAACCAACAAACAAACAAACCAACAAACAACCCAACAAACAAACCAACAAACAAACGAATGAACCGGATTTAAATGGTTCAGATGATGTGGATTCTACAAGTGAGTCTATACCCAACTCAAACGACAGTAAAGGCAACAAATTAACCGATGACTTACTGATTGATCACCCAGGTGATCAATCAGAGAGACATCCACGGTCACAATCCGTCCTTTCAGGACGTGATAGGTTAAGCAGTGCTAATTCACAAAGCAGTTCTGAATCATCCAACGCACGTGCTGTTAAGTTTTACAGTAATGGAGAATTAGAACCTCCAAATACAAAAAAAACATCAAAAGCTAAAATAACCAATTATAAAAATAAAATAAAACAACTGAAAAAAAAATACAGGGAGGAAGTGATACCACAAAGTACACAAAACTTAATTAACTCTTATAAAGAACAAATTAAAATTATTAAAAATAATAAAAACCAAAATATAAATGATGAGTCAACCTCATTGAACGGAAATAACGTAACGGATGAATCTGACGAGGACGAGGAGGACGACGACAATGACGAGGACGAGGACGAGGACGAGGAGGACGAGGAGGACGACGAGGAAGACGACAATGACGAGGACGACGACGAGGAAGACGACAATGACAAGGACGACGAGGAGGACGAGGAGGACAAGGACGACGAGGACGACAAGGACGACGAGGAAGACGACGAGGACGACGAGGACGACGAGGACGAGGACGACGAGGACGACGAGGAGGAAGAAAATATTGCATCAACCATCGATTCTTTAAGTGATTCTTCGTCGGAAGATGAATATAAGGATCCTAAACTTAGTAATAATCCTCCTAGTGGTTATGGTGCTAATGGTGCTCCTACTAATACTAATACTAATACTAATACTGCTACTCCTGGTGGTCCTCCTCCTGCTACTCCTCCTCCTGCTACTCCTGGTGGTCCTCCTCCTCCTCCTGCTACTAATACTGCTACTAATACTGTTGATAATGGTGTTCATCAGGTTCTTCATGTTCCTGCTGGTAATGGTGGTCCTCCTGTTCCTACTACTGTTCCTACTACTGTTCCTACTACTGTTCCTGTTCCTGTTGTTCCTGATAATAATACTAATACTAATAATGGTTCTGGTGGTCTTCCTGCTGCTCCTCCTGCTGCTCCTCCTGCTGCTCCTCCTGCTGCTCCTCCTGCTGCTCCTCCTGCTGCTCCTCCTGCTGCTCCTCCTGCTCCTCCTGCTGCTCCTCCTGCTGCTCCTCCTGCTGCTCCTCCTGCTGCTCCTCCTGCTACTGATAATAATAATGGTTCTGGTGTTCATGGTCCTCCTGATGTTCTACCTATTCATGATGCTAATACTCCTGCTTCTCTTGTTCCTCCTGCTCCTGCTACTAATAATACTAATAATACTAATAATACTAATAATACTAATAATACTAATAATACTACTGCTAATAATAATAATGTTTTACCAAAACAAGAAGAACAATCACCAGAACAATCACCATTATATGCTGTATCCACCTTGTTTGACAAAAAGTCTCCATCAAGTTCACCAAACAGCACCACCGACAAAGTCCAAAGAAAAATCATTGTCAGTCTTGCTCTTACCTACGACGAAAAAGGTATTCCCAACGGGGTCGACGACAAAACCATTCAATACGTGTATCCATCGAAAGACACGGATTGTCCCAATATACATTGGCGAAAATACGACAATTTCGACAAATTCGACGCATCGCACGACAAGGACGAAACGGCCGGAACGGATCACCGGATCTTCGTCCGTATGATTTTAGAGGAAGATATGGTCGGCAATGTTCAGGGTCTGATGAAGGACTTCAAGGACACCACGGATTTTTCGTATCCGAATTTACAGGCAGATTGCGATAGCAACATCCAATGGGAAAAATACGACATGAATCAATCGTAATTGTCCAACCATTTAGCGCGATAAAAAAAAACACTTCCAATGTATTTTTTTTACCGCGAATAAGTATATACCTATAGTATACAAGGGTTTTTGACGTATTTTTTTTATTGGAAATTGTTATTGAACTAAAAAAAAACAAAAATGACAGAACCGACAAATGAAAAAATATATGGTGGAGGTGGTAATACGAAGAAAAAACAGGGAACCAAACACAATAACAAAACGAAACGTAAATATGTAGCTAGGGGAGCAGGGTGGTTGGGGAAATCCCAAACCCCAGAAGAAAAACAAATAATTCAGGATATAGATAATTTGTTGGGATCATCGCCTTCGAAATTTTTAGCTCCAGATGATAACCCAAACGATGTTATCAGTGAAATAGATAAACTATACAAGTTAATTAATGAATTAAAGACTAAAAAAGACACAAATAAATTGAGTGGTTCAGACTACGGTGACATTAAGAATTTCCAAGAAACGCTACTAAGAGTAGATGCAAATGCCGAAAAAAATACGAACTTTCATACGAAAATTCATGAGTTGGACGATTCTACAATAAAAACTCGGAATCAGATAGAAATGGTATATAATAATAAACTTTATCAAGGTAAGGTATTTGGTGTTACTAAAGAAGGAGAAACCCAAATAATTCAGAAAAAAAGTAATTTAATCGATACAATAGTTAAGAATTTGGGGTTATCACCTTTGAAATTTATTGTTACAGATTACCTCAATAATGTAGATACCGTTAATGCGATAAATGACCTATATGCTAATGATATCAATAAATTTAAATCAGGTAAACAATCCGAGAAAATATTTATTGGTAAATTAGAAGGAATTTTGAACTTACAAACACATATTAAGAACAACGCGTTTATAACCAAAATCAAAGAAGCAAAAGAAATTGTTGAAAAACAACAACAACAACAACAACAACAACAACAACAACAACAACAACAATCGGCAGCAACAGCAACAGCACCAGCACCAGCACCAGCAACACCAGCAAAAACAAGTTTCTTTTCTAAATTTAGGCCCTCAATGCCAGATTTGTTCCCCAAAACAAACGAGAAATTGAATGAATTAACGCAACAAGTACAAGAGTTAACCAATGTAATCACGGATTTAAAGAACAGTGAAGAACTAAAACCGTTGTTGTCGAAAATTAACGATTTGGAAACAGAATTAAAAGAGCTAAACGATAAAATTGCCAACGTAAAAAACGCAACCCCGGCGTTGTCCCCCGAAGACCAATTCGCCGAACTAACGGTTTTAGAAGAGTCCACCTTGAAAAAATTAAATACGGACATAACAGATCTGGAATCCAAATTAACCAAATTACAGTTGGTCCCGGGGTCAACCGCGCATACGCTGCGTGAAACAACATTACAAACTCTAAAGACGTTGTTAACTAATGTGACCACCGCATTCAATGACGCAAAAACGGCTGCACAAGCAGCAATCACGAAAGCAGAACAAGCCAAGGATGTTCCTCCCGAACAAATCAACCTATATTCCTTTTTTGACAAGAAGGCCGAAGCATTGTTCGATGTCGCGAAAATCCAGAACAGTATAGACAAATATCACCAAGTGGACGTGGAGTTTGCATCTGACACGAAAACACAAATCTCGTGGACATTTTATTTCAAGGACGCCAATGGAAAACCATTCAAAATCAAAGTCGGGTGTCATGCCGACCCGAATGCACAACAAAATGTGGATAGTTTGAATACATTGTTGCAACAAGCTCAAACTGAGTTGGTTCAAGTTAAACAAGAGGCTAATCAACAATTACAAAAATGTCAACAAGATGCTGCTAAACAATTACAAGAATGTCAACAAGATGCTGCTAAACAATTACAAGAATGTAAAAATGCGGTTAATGATGCGAATCAAAAATTACAGCAATGTCAAACAGACGCTAGTAACGCTGCTGATACCGCTGCTAAAGATTTACATAAATGTCAAACAGATTTGAAATCCAAACAATCTGAATTTGACAACTGTATAGATGAAATTAGAGTTGCGACCTCTACAATAAATAAGGTGGATATCAATGGTAACCCCAAATCAAACAATGTTATTAAAGATGAAATTATTTCTATTTTAAATAATAATGCAACACAACTGACAGATCTTAAAAAACAATTAACTTCGTCTACCGATGAAAACAAACTTAAAATAGTCGAACTTAATAATAAAAATAGTGAACTTGATCAAAACGTTACGTCATTAACTACTCAACTTAATGAACTTAACACTTTTAAAACAAATGTGATTGAAGCTGTGTTTGACGATAAAACTGTCAAAGATGACCCTATTGACAAAATTAGACAGATTAAAACATCATACAAAGAGTCTCAGAAAAAAAATTCAGAATTAGCATCAAAAAATAGAGAATTAGAGACTAAAAATGGTGATATGAATTCAAAAAATTATGATTTAGAAGATAAATTATTGAAAGCAACAAATGATAATGAAACAGTTGTCTTACAATCGGCCTATTTATCGAAACAATTACAAGAAGCAAAAACAGAATTAGCCAAAGCACAACAATCATCATTAGCGAACAACGAAGACTATATGAAAATATCAGATTGCGAACAACAAAAGAAAGAAATACAACAAAATATTGACAACTTAAATACAGAATTAGCCAAAGCAAAAAGACAATTAGAAAACAGCATTTCAAAAGAAGCATGCAATGAAGAAAAACGAAAATTAAACGAAGAATTGAATAAATTAAGGGCTGAACAACTCGCAAATCAACAAAAGTTACAAAATTATGACGATTTGGCAAAAAGTACATTAGATTGTTTAAATCAATCATCATTTAAACCTAAAGGAACAAATGTTGAAGAAAAATATAATTCCGTTATAGACAAGGTGAAACAGTATGTAGATCTATTGAATTCACTATATCCAGGCAAGGTGAATGAAGACAATATAGATATTAAAACATTAGCAAATAATACCCAAATACAAGAATTATCAAATAAAATTGCGATGATGGTTAGTCCAATGAACAGAAATGTTATTAATCCCAGCTCAAAATTTAAAAATGGTGATCCTATATATGATAATTTAAATAAATTCTACAATACATTATGGGATAGACAAAAGTCTAAGTCAGGAAATGAGACCATTGCCGATCATATTGATTTAAAATCACTAAACGAATTAGTGAATCCCTTTTCACCCCCACAACAACTTAATCATTCAAAAGCAACATCAAACCTAACCAATCCACCCATCAACCAAATACAACTTCGGTCGGGAAAAACATATGGCACAAATGGCGCACATGGCGGTTCCACCCGAAAGAAACGACCAAATCGCAAATCAACCACTTTCCGTAATTATCAATAATGTTTTTTATCAACCAGTTTCAAAAACAAAAGTTTCTCAAAACATTTATTCCAGTATATAAAATATAAATACTGTAATAAAAAAAACAATACACAATACACAAAAAACAACACACAATACAAATGACAACACAACAACCACAAATCCAAAATCCCATCCAAAATCGATATCCTCTGATTCCTCTCATATCCCAAATCACCCCCATCAAAAGCCAGAGTTTAGCCAATGTGCTCAATGGGTTGGTCCAAGTCTTGCCCAAGGACACAACGTGGCTCAAAGTCGTCTTACAACACGCCATCGTCATCGCAAACGACGTTCTCCAAAAAAACAAACCGGATCCATACTTTGACCGAAAAAATCAAAACACTGGTTCTAAAAAAGAAGATTCCTCCGCTCCAGAGTTTTTATACGAAACAAACAACAACGGAGAAGAAATTCCCATAGCATTCATATTGGGAGAAATGTCTTATGTGGCAACCACCCCCGAAAATACATTCACTGAACATTTTTACGGAGAAGACCCAACCAAAAATAACCAATATTCCAAGATAGTCCGTGAACTCACATACAACGCCGATTCCAATACCATCACAATCAATGCGAATCCACTCACGAGCAAGCACTATACCAATTATGGCAAGTTCACGACCAATCCCACTATGTTCACGGACCACGAAACCAAATTAAAGAACGCCCTCAAGGAATTTATAACGAAACAAAACAAAAATTGAATCCACTAAATACCCAAAAAACCTAAACACTTAACCACCAAAAAAAAACCAAAAATGTCCCAAATCCAAACCACCTTGGTTTCGGCGGTTCCGCCGTATTTCGTGACGCAAAAACACATTCGTTACATCCAATTCTTCGTTGCTTTGCCGGTGTCGAAACTCATTTTCGTCCATTCGACCATTCTCGAATTCATCCTACAATCCGTCCGGTTCGACCCGAAAACCACGATTTTCGCGCCTTACGATAGGACATTTATCGACGAATATTTGCCCCATTTGGCACAATACGACAAATATTCCTATGAACCGGTGACCGAGTTATCCGACCTGGTGTTCCAGAACAGCAAACTCGAGATTCTCTGTAAAGCGATTCATGCCAATCCGTTCGGGTCGTCGCATTTCATATGGTTAAACGTGGACATTCGCGAATATTTGTCGAGTCGCATCGGCGACGCAAACCTCCGTGTGTTCCACGAATTAATCGCCAATGTCGTCGACAAATTCGCGGAGCTGTATCCTCGTCGAATCCGCGTGGGGTCGATGTGGAATTTGGACGTCGCGTCGGCGTTCAATGTGGATTTGTTTCGCGTCCAGACACGCTTTTTCACAGAGACGGTGTTCGGGGGCCACGGGTCCCGTCTCGTCAAATTCGCAAATCGCTATAGAGAAAAATGTATACAGATTGCAGACCGGCAAAAAAATAGGCTAACGTGGTTTTCAAATGTAGTGTTTTTGGTATGGACGGAAGACGGGGGACACAGTAACCGGTCTCCCGGAAAATCGGAGTTTGTGTTCAGTGTCTATGGATGCGTCGAAAACGAGAAGGCGATAGAGAATTATTTGTATGGATTGTAGGTGTGGTGATACGACCCCCCAGACGCTCTCGGCATTGCAGGAAGGGGATGCCATAAACATTGGTCGTTTTCGAGAGTCATACTGTTTTTTTTCAGATTGGTATTTTTCCAATAAAATTCGGGCCATCTGCCATTGAACCATTCCGTTTTCTGGTAAGGCAACATTTTCGGGGCTTCTGCCCAAAACGCGCGTTCAAGGCGTTCGTATTCAAAGTTGATAAGAGCGGAGTCGTATTCCAGTTGTTCACGACGTCGCTTCGTTTCGTTCCATTCTTTCATCTGTTGCTCTTTTTTGGCGCGGTTCAGTTTCCATAGGGCTAAATGTTGTCGGTCTTTTATCGTCCATTGTTGGATTTGTGTGGTGCTGGGCGGCGAATCTTCGACCCAGAAACGTTTGGGAGGTTGGTATCCCCAATGGCGCATATACAGATTGCGTTCCTCGACGAACTTGCGGTCGTATTCGGATAAACGGGAAATGTCCTGATACATCGTGTAATAATATTTCGACATATGGGGGGGGGTATAATTGAATGATTTTAAATAATAAATTCAAACGGTGAAAAATAAAAGTTTGTATTTATTGGATGTTTTTTTTTATGTGAAAATGGGTTCAATTTTGTTTTTTTGTTTTTTTGATATTGGTCTATCCCAAAAAGGATTCGGCTAATTTATGGATAAGTTCGACCCATTGTGGTCCGATTTCGTCTTTGGATTGATAGTCCGTATCTACATTGGCGTCGATATGGACGACGGTTTTGTCGGTATGTTCGCACATATGGTTCATCCATTCGTCGTAATATTGTTTACATCTGGCTAAATAGGATTCGTCGATTTTGGATTCGCCTTCTCTCGCTCTCTTGCCAATGCGTTCGATGCATTTTTTGGGGTCGGTGTCCAAATACACGGCCATATCTATCACGAATTCGCTGCTCGTGTTCTTGAACAACATTTCATAGACTTGATAGGACACGGAATCGATGGTGCCGTCGTCGTGTAACATTTTGGCGAAAATGTGGCGGTCGGCTTCCAATGACCTCTCGCAAACAATCACACGGCAATGTGGGTTTTCAGAGACGATGCGACGGAACGCTTCGAGTCGCGACGTATAGGCCATGATCTGAAAGGCGAACGCGTATTTGTCTTTGTCGGCGTAGAATTTCGACAAAATGGTTTCTCCCGTCACTTCGTCGCGCACGGATTCCCACAAATCGACGGGTTCCTGCATGAACACGATGTCGCCTTTCGGTAAATGGTCAAACGACGATTTCAAATGGCGTAACAGCGTTGATTTGCCAGCGCCAATGTTGCCTTCAATGGCGATGATAATGGGTTTAGTGGACAACGACGACGACATTTTTTTTTTCACGAATAGAAAACAGAAAACTAAATAACTATAGAAAAGAATGTTTATGTATGTTTTGGCATTGTCGTCATACTTTTGGGTTGGTGTCTCTGTTCAATTTTTTTTTCGTTTCCCCTAAAAAAAAACAATACAAAACAATAAAAAAAAATATAAAAATTGCTATAGAGATTCTATTTATTGTGTGAATTTTGGTTTTATTACAATTTTAGAAACAAATACAAACAAAAAATTCCAATGAATTTTCTGGCCAATTATTTGTTTTCGTCGACGGTTCCCGAGGTCGAAACGGCGCATTTGGTCGGTTTCGAAGCGGTGGAGCACATCGATTATGCAAAGACGCTGTTAATCAACACGATGCCGAACGACCTCCAGGATTGTCTCATTCGCGGAACCTTGACGGCGGAGCAGGAGGAGCAGGCCATCAACGACGCGCTCACGAAATACCGTCCTGGTTCTCCCCCCTTCGAATGTATTCTCTATGGCAAAAACAGTTGCGACGCGAGTCCCGACAAGAAACGGAAACAATTGTTGGAGCTCGGCTTTGGACTAAAGGAAATCCAAATCTATCGTGGAGGCATGTTTGAATGGTTGTTGTTACAAGATATTTACGGAGACTTAAAATTCGGAACAACGAAAAAAGAGCTGAATATATTGAAATATCGGGCGACCAAGAACTAAATCCAAATCCCTCCCAAAAAATATATTTAAAATAAAATGTATTAAATATATTTCCTCTAAAAAAAACAATAGAAAAATTATGTTTTATGAGTTGTAACAAGTTGTTAGCATTTTATTTTTTACAAACAAACAGACTCAAAAATCAAAAATGGACTTATCACAAAAGAAATTGACAAGAACGGAATGGAATTACGTCGAAATTCCCGTCGACGAGCAAGAGAAGGAAATCCTGGAACTCATTATGGCTGGATACAATCATCCCGACATTTGTGTCAATACGAATCAATCCCTATACGAATATTTGAAAATTCCGCAATCGTCTGAAATGGACGCGTTTTTGTTCGCTAAATATTTCCTCCCGGAAATCGAAAAATGTTCCGTCACTAAATCTTTCGCCAAAACGTTCTCGCAAACGTCCAAGAAAACGAAACCTCCCAACAAAGCCGACATCATTCGCATGCAAAAAGCCGACCAGATCATCGCCACCAATCGTTCCGCCATTTTCGAGTTCGTGTTGTTGGATGCCGCCTTCTGCTCTCTCGTTGTCTCCAAATCCAGCGAAGAGGTGGCGCGCATTCGCGCCCTATACAGCATATTATCCTATAGGAAATTACACATTCGCCATTTGAATCCGCATCTTGTTCGATTTATCGACGAATGTGTGATTCCTGCTTGTGATCCCGATTCTCCCGCCAAAATCGCGACATTGGTATGGAACGCGAGAGAATGTATCGAGAAGAACGCGGATTTGTATAAATACGCCGACCGCACGCTCTATTCTCATCAACAGGATCTGTTTCGTATTTTTCATAATAATCATCATACCAAAAAATTGGTGCTTTATATGGCGCCGACGGGGACGGGCAAAACCATGAGTCCCATTGGCCTGAGCAACGAATACCGCGTCATTTTCGTGTGTGTGGCGCGCCACGTCGGTCTCGCTCTCGCGAAATCGGCCATCAGCGTGAACAAACGCGTGGCGTTCGCGTTTGGGTGCGAGACGGCCGACGACATTCGTCTCCATTATTTCGCGGCGGCGGATTACACGACGAACAAACGTTCGGGAGGCATCCAGCGCGTGGACAACAGCAATGGCAGTCGCGTCGAAATCATGATTTGCGACGTGGCGTCGTATTTGGTGGCGATGTATTATATGAAATCGTTTTTTCCGGAGCGCGATATCATTACCTATTGGGACGAGCCAACGATCAGCATGGATTACGAGACGCACGACATTCACGCGATGTTGGCGAGAAATTGGCGGGAAAACCAGATCGGCCAAATGGTGCTTTCGTGTGCAACGTTGCCGAAATCGGACGAGATTGCGCCGGTGATCCAGAATTTCCGCGAGAGATTTGCCACGACATTAGAGGAGGAAGACGAGGAATATATGGGCGGCGACCTCGTGTTGCCCGACGTCCACGTCATCGACAGTTTCGATTGTAAGAAGACGATTGCCATCCAGAACAAGAACGGCGACACGGTGTTGCCGCATCAATTGTTCGATGCCTATCGCGACGTGGTCCGGTGTGCCGACCATTGCGACGCGAACCGGACGCTGCTCCGGTATTTCGATATAGGCGAAATTGTCCAGTTCATAAAAACGGTGGAAAGGATGGCGGGGGCGGTTCCGGAGGAATGGACCCTTGCTGCACGGTTCAAGAAGATGCGCGACGTGACCTTGTTCTCTATAAAACTCCATTATTTGGACGTGTTGCGGAATTTACAGACGGATTGGACGGAGATTATGGACCAAGTACGGGCGAACAGTAGTCACCATAGGAATATTTTACATATGAAAAGTGTGGATTCGGCCATACCGTCATCTGCAGCTGCATCGAGACAAGATGGTGGCGGTGGTGGTTTAAAACGAATGGCGAGTGTTCAATCGCCGCCTTTAGGTGGTAGTGGTAGTAGCGGTGGTCCTCCCGAGAAAATCCTGATAACAACGCGAGACGCGCATACCTTGACGGATGGTCCGACGATCTTTTTGACGAACGACGTGAACAAGATAGGGCAATTTTACATTCAACAAAGTAAAATACCGGAAGCCGTGTTGAATAAAATCCAAGAGACGATCGACAAAAACACGCAAATCACGAAACAATTGACTATTTTCGAGCGCGAAATGGAGGAAAAATCGGCGACAAAATCGAACGACGTACAAAAACAGCAGGATTCGCGCAAAGCGGAAAAGGAGCCTATGTCCAAAGAGTTGCGGCAGCTCCAAGAACAAATCGACCAACTCAAAGAAATGATCCAGACAGTGCGTTTGCCGGCCATTTTCGTTCCGAATACGACGCTGCACCAGAATCTTTGGACGAAAACGCCGGTGCCGAACGCGTTTGTGCCGAATGTGGACGACGACGAAGTGCGCGAAATCATGGCGCTATCCGTGGACAACCATAAGAAAATATTATTGATATTAGGAATCGGCGTATTTTCGGGAGAAACGGAAGACGCCGAATATATGGAAATCATGAAACGCCTAGCACAACAACAGTCGCTCTTTTTGATTATCGCCGCGTCGGATTATATCTATGGAACCAATTATCAATTCTGTCACGGATTTATAGGAAAAGATTTGGTCAATATGACGCAACAGAAAACAATCCAAGCAATTGGTCGTATTGGGAGAAACGCGTTACAACAAGAGTATACGGTGCGGTTTCGCGACGACGCGGTGTTGAAACAATTGTTCCAGCCTCAGAAAAACAATCGAGAGGCGGTCACGATGACCCGGCTTTTCACCACCACACAATAATATACAAAAAAAAATCACGATATTATTATATATAAAATATAAAATATAAAATAATGTCGAGGAAAACACGGAAAAATAAAAAGATGGTTGGTGGTTCTCCCATAGAACCCAAACAGAGATGGTGGCCATTCACAAGAAAACAACAATATGCCACAAAAGAAAATGGAAAAGAATCATTCAAAAATATTATTACAAAACATCTTAGAGAAGGGTTGTTCGGAAAAGACCTTGAATCACACAAAATAACAAAACAACCCGTTAAATACGATTTTAAAGTGAATTTTGTGAATGAACACACGACAAACTCAGAACAAACAACCATGTCTCTTATAGCGTATATTGACCAACTAACCATCAACAATTTCACGGAAGCAACCACATTTGTAAATGATTGTTTTAAGCACATTATAAATGAATGCCAAACATATGGTAAAGAGAAAGGACACATATACAACATTGCTTTGGACAATATACAAATGCGTCAAATGAATAAAAGTCCCACGATTTTTATTGATATTTTAACAAATGAACGCATAAAATGTCCCAAGTATCGTGTGTTGTTTAACAACGATAGCTGTAAAAGCAAATATTGGCATGTCAGCTACGTTTTATTTTTATTCAATATGTTATCCACTTTTACATTCAAACCCATTGAAACCAACATAGATACATTTATTAAACTATCGGGGGACAACACATCCAATGCAGGAGTCGAATTTAAACGAAATTATATTTCCAGTGTATTATGGTTTAATTCGTTTGCGTCAATTTTTCAATTTTTTAAAAAAACAAAATACGCATTAACTTATATTGAAGAGCTATATGAATGGAACCATACGGATAACAATTTTAAAACGATTATAGATGACAATGCGTTTTATGAATACATTGAAGCATTTAAAGACAATTCGAATTCCTGTTTGATAAGTGAATATTTCATAGCTGTTGAAAATGCGTTAGAATTAAAAATAAATTATAATAAATACAAAAATAGACCCTCTGATAAAAAAGTTACATTTGGAGATGACATAATACATGTAATTATCGATAACATTGAACCATCAACAATGTCCGACCAAATCAAATTTGAGGACAATCCATTATGTGTTAAAACAGTGCCTAGTAAAGTGCCTGGTAAAGACCCAGCAGAACCATTCACCTATCGCGCCCTGAAAGGTCCATCCATTCTTTCACGACGTGGTGATAGGTTAAAAATACAACAACAACGTCCGGCAAAGACTATCACTCTAAACCAATTATTAAATAAACCATCATCGTCCAACCGCAGCAGAAAACAAACACCAAAACCAAATATGCAAACTGAAAGATATACTCTCTCGATTGGTAAACCCAGTGCTACGAGCAAAAGTGCTACAAGCCGCATTTAACCTATCACGTCCTTTCAGGACGTGAAAAATATAAATTTTTCATAGTCGGCGATGCGTATAATTCTTTTGTATGGTGCGGCGTTTCGACGTGTATTGCTGTTTGCGTTTGGCGGTTTGATGTCGATGTTTTCTTTTGTTGCGCGTAGATTTGCGGTATTTGTTGCTATGTCGGCGACGGACGAACGTATTGGCGGCTTGTCCTCCGTAGATTTTGTTGGGATTAATGGATTTAGCGAAAGTGTGGAATGTGGATGTGGTTATAATTTTCCACATTACGTTCATATTGAGTCCTGCTTTATCGAACGCTTGCGTTTTGAGTTTGGGCCAGATTTTGGAGAAAGAATCGGCGTATTCATCGAACGTGTTTTCGATGTATTTGGTTTTGAGGACGGGGTGGCGCGACCGGATGGCCGAAAATTGGAGAGTGGCCGGAATGCCGCCGTCGTGACCAATAAAGGGCGATTCTATCGCGACTTTCAAAAGATAAAAATTGAGAAACATATACCAATGCGTGATTTGAGCGCGGATGGTCACATACGCGGAGCGGGGGTCCAGTATGGTTTCGTTGAGCAATAGAGACTTTGTATCTAAATCGAGATCGGGATACTGAGCATTGATTTCGTTGATGACACTGCGGTTTTTCGCTATAGAATTAATTGTATTGCGGATCGACTTTTGGTCGATCAATTCGGGAGTATATTCGCGGAACAAATAATCGAATAGGACGGATTGAACATATTGTTTCATTTTTGTTTTGATGATATCTCCCATCACCAATACTAAATTAGACAAATGTTGCGTCATTTCGGAACGGAGGCCTGTTTCTGCTTCTGCTGGTGGCATTTCTGCTGGTGGCATTTCTGTTGGTGGCATTTCTGTTGTTTCAGAATCAGAGTCAGAATCAGAGTCAGTAACTGAACTTGTTTCTGAATCTAAATCAGATTCAGAATCTGAGTCGGCATTTGTGTTTTGTTCAGGCGCACCTCCCGTTTGTCCTCCATTTTGTAGAGCAGGTTTCATTTTATTGATTAAATTTGTAGCAACATTGGTGAGTTTTGCATATTTTTCTGTCACGGGTTCTGTCACGGGTTCTGTCACGGGTTCTGTCACGGGTTCCGTCACGGGTTCTGTCACGGGTTCCATTACAGAATCGGGTGAAAGTCCCATTTTCGCGACGATTTTCTTGGCAATATCCAAGATGTCTTTTTGTTTTTTTTCGTCAAAACCGGCCATTTCATCAAGAGAGGAATTTTGAGAACCGAGTGACCCCAATAGAGATTCAATGGCGGATTCAATGGGTCCAGGAGGATGTAATGGTAGCAATGCGACTTCATAATATTCCTTTAGCATATCCAACAACAATTGCGATAGGATATTATTATCGGCAATTAAACCGGGTTTCGCGGATTCTTCATTTAATGAAAAATTCACGAATTTCGTCATTTTATCTTCGATTTCTTGGGCTTTGTATCTCCCGGCTCCACCGCCGCCAATCATGTTGGTCCCTGCACTATTTGCTTCTTTTTTCGGACGAGTAAGGAGATCTTTTCGGCTAATCACAAATTCGGGAGTATCCACGACACTAAAATCGGGTTTCGACACAAAATCGGTCAATAACGTGTCGAATTTGAGAGGATAAAAATACCCCAAAATCGACGGGTCATAGTCTCCCGGACGAAAGTGTTCATAGACGAAATCATACATTTTCGCCGTATTTTTCCCTGGTTCTTCGGCGTTGTATCCCGCCGTCTCGGGCACATAGAACATGATATTAAACAGAAAAATCCGATTGATTTCTTTGGGGAACATACTGATGATGCGTTTGGCTAATGTGACGTAGACGCGCGTCAATGCCTTCATAATGAGAGGATGAGGAGATTTGGTGTCCAGTATTCTCTTCAAAAAGACACTCGTATCGGATTCCATGTGTTCTACGATGGAGGATTTCAATGGGTCGAAATGTTCCCGCGTCTTTTCGATAAGGGTTCGGATGATTTTAGGCAAGATTTTGCTGACGTTGTAATACGCCGGATTGGCGGGATTCACGCGGTCCGAGCACGATTCGCCGTCGGCCATTTTCGCCCAAGACATGTCCACGCCGGGAGGCATGGATTCGTTTGGTTCGGATGGAGGTGGTGGTTCCGATTCGGGTTCGTCTCCCTTTTCCCCTTCCCCTTCCTCTTCCTCTTCCTTTCCAGATTTGGCGTGTTTGCTTTGTTCGTTCGGTTCGCCGGTCAATTTGGACACCACCTCCCGAATTTGCGTGTCTGGAATGGTGGGCACATTTAGGAAAATTTTGGACCCCGTGACCGGACCCACTCTCCCCCCGGATTGTTTAATCGCCGGACCAATAGGGGGAATGGTCACGTCGATTTCGTTATCGCGTGCCCATTGCGTCAAAGGCGAATCCGCGTTGTGGAGGAGTTCATACATAATAAACGGGTAATCGTCGGGGTCCACCTGATCCACCAAATATCCTATAGTGGGGTTGATGATGTTGTCCACGTCTCCATAGGCAACATTGTAGATGTCCTCTCGATTTTTGTGATTGTATGCGCGCAATATGTTGTGTTTTAAGACGGTTCCGATTTCTTCGGCGACTTTGGCGGCCGTGTGCGTCGGGTCATAGACGTAGTCCACCGATTCATTAAACACGTGGTTTATCAACGATTCCATTTCTTTGTTGGCTCCCGTTCCAGCAGGAGGAGCACCGGTGCTACTAGCAGAACCGAGTCCGGGAACTTTCGGTAGTTTGCCCGCGGGTAATTTGGACAGAGCGGTTTTCGCGAGGTCGGCTAGACCCCCGCCGTGAAATCCTTGTGTCTGGTTGCCAATGTCGTGATTGGACAACCGTAGAAACAGGGATTTGTGAATATCGAATTTTTTCCGATTGAGAGCGGTCATCATCACTTCCACTAAAATCACCTCTACGGCCTCGGCCACTTTCGAGACGAAAATGTCCTGTATGTCCAGTTCGTCCCGTTTCGTGTCGGCAATGTCGCGCAAATAGGACTGAAAGTCCCCCGACACATTTTGCGCCGGTATTTTCGCCAATTTCGGAATCACCTCCGCTTCCAATAGAGAATTCAATGTATTCAATATATTTTCCGTATTTTCGTCGACATTTAATTTCCGTTTCGCCGTGAATTTATTCGGTTCGGGACATCCTCCCGACATAGTAGCATTCCTTGTCGAGTCCATCATTATCTATACTATAATAATAAAAATTGAATCCACATTTTTCACGGAATTATACGTGAAATTAAAAAAAAAATACAAAAAATACAAAAATAAAACGGCTTAAAGCCATTCGCATTAATAAACAAACCTCGAACGAACCAAGTTTCTTTATATAATTTTTCCAAAACAATGAATTTATCTTCTTATGTGACGTCAATGAATGGAACGGGAACCTATAGAACGACATTAAACAGTAAATATGACAACGGCAGCAGTAGCCAAGAAAAGACGAAAAAGAAGAAGCACGTGCTGTCGTCGGAAACGAAACGCAATTTATGGGCCGCATATGACCGCGAAAATGCGAAATCGTCGACGACGACGTCGACGACGACGTCGACGGTAGAATGCGTCTATGATACGTCGTCAAAATGTGAATCGACGCGACTGTGTGAGGATTGCAATGGGTCTCTCAAGATCATGGACGACGGATTGCCGACATGCACGTCGCCGTCGTGTGGCCGCATTTTCACCGATATGCTCGATTATTCGCCGGAGTGGCGGTATTTCGGTTCGGAAGACAAGAACGCGGCCGACCCATCGCGTTGTGGCAATCCCATCAATCCTCTATTGGAACAATCATCCTATGGATGTAAGGTTCTGTGCTCGCCTAAATGTTCGTATGAGATGAAGAAAATCCGGCAATGGATTGAATGGCAGTCGATGCCCCATAGAGAAAAATCGTTGTATGACGAATTCCAGTTCATCACGGTGATGGCACAGAACGCGGGCATCCCGAAAATCTTCATTGATAGCGCGATGGCCATTCACAAAGACATCAGCGAACAGAAAATTTTCCGCGGACTCAATCGCGACGGCATCAAAGCCGCGTCGATTTATATTTCGTGTCGTTTGAATGGGTGTCCGCGCACCTCCCACGAAATCGCGGAGATTTTCCATTTAGACAAGGCCAGCGCCACCAATGGATGTTCTATGGCGACGAACATACTGAACAACATTGACCGCGGCGAGAAATCGGCGATTCGTTCCGACGATTTATGTGCCACGACGCCGAGCGCCTTCATTGAACGGTATTGTAGCAAATTGTCGATGTCCCAGGAATTGATTATGGTGGCGAAATTCGTGGCCACCAAATTGGAGCAGGGGAATTACATCAATGACAATACACCCAATTCCATTGCCGCCGGCATCATTTATTTTGTCGCGGACAATTGCCGTCTCAACCTGACAAAGACGGACATAAGACAGGTATGTAACGTAAGCGAAGTCACCATCAATAAATGTTATAAGAAAATGGAAGCGATCAAAGAACACATTTTACCGAAAATGATAGTGGCAAAATATGCCAAATAAAATAAATATCTAATATATTTTCTATAAAAATGGACGAAATGGATAACGAAGTAGGGGGAGAACCTGAATTGGATATAGAAAATATATATTTCACCTTGGATGATGAATTTGTTCCCGACGAAACCATCAATCCTATGACCATTACCGAAGAACAAACACAACCCTGCAATGAATCTGGAAAAAATACGCCATTATTATCGGCTAATGAAAATGAAAAAGACCATCCCCCTCCCATTGTTTTTATTGTTCCTTATCGAAATCGAGAGGCACATTTAGCTTTTTTTCGGCCACATATGGCCAAATTGCTTGAAAATGTGGATTTCAAATACAAAATCTTGTTTTTACACCAAAAAGACGACCGCAGTTTCAATCGCGGCGCCATGAAAAACATCGGACTCTTGGTGGTCAAAGAAATGTATCCCGATACATACCAACACATTACGCTCGTCTTCCACGACATCGACAATCTCTTGACCACGTTGGACGAAGTCCACAATTTTGCCACAACGCCGGGAAAAATACGCCATTTCTACGGATACACCCATACTTTAGGTGGCATTTTTTCTATTACCGCCGGCGATTTCGAGAGAATCAATGGATTCCCCAATTTCTGGACGTGGGGATACGAAGACAACGCCATTCAACATCGCGCCATGAAAGCCGGCATCGAAATCGACCGTTCCGTGTTTTACCTGACCAGTGCCGGACTCGACAAAATCCTTCGGCTGTATCAACCCAGCGTGCGCGACGTCAATTCGAAAGAATATGATCGGTATTTGAACCAAACCACCGAAGGCATCGATTCCATCGCGGACGTGGAATATTCCTATAGCGAAACCACTGGATTTGTCGACGTGACCTATTTTACTACTGGCGTCGAAGAATCGGTCGAACATACGAAAGAACACAATCTAGAATATGGCGCTCGTCCATTCAACGTTGATTCCAAACTCGTGATTAAAGCCAATTTCCGGAACATTTCCAAAACACAAATCACCGAACCAATTCGAATTGTGCCTAAACCACCGAAGACAACAACCATATCCACATTTTCGATCGGCGCACGTTCTCGCAAACCCGGTTCCATGTCTATGATGTTTTAGGTTAATGTCCGTAAGTATTTTTTTGTGTCAAATAGTTGTTATATATTTGCGACGGTGTCAATACACTGGTATTTCCTAAAATAGCACCAATATATCCACCAAATGTATATCCTGTAAAATCTGTCTCTGAACCAATCAATACATAGGTCGCGGTGCTTAATGTATTTCCTATATTACATATTCCACTAATGACCGGTAATCCATTTATGTATAGAACGACTTCGCCTGTATTTTTTTTGCGCGTGACAGCAACAAATGTCCATAACCCCGTATTTACTGACTGTGAAGAACGGATAGTAATGTCACTGCCACTAATAGAGCCATCCCCGTAAGCTAATTTCCCAGTATTATCAATACCAAAACCAAAATCATGGTTTAGTCCGCCTGTTTCCGTCGACACAATATACATGAGATTATAGTGATTTTGGCCATATCCAGTTTGGTCCGTTTTAATCCAAGCGCAATACGTAAAATCATCACTGATTTCATTCGGTCGTAAAAACCGTGCATAATTGTAATTCAGATATGCTGTCCCAGAATTCAATACATTCCTGGAAAATTGGAATGATTTTACGGCACTATTGTCGAACGTCGGAGGGGGCGTTCCAAGTAAAAGTGCGTTATATGTGGTTCCGCCAGTTCCAATGTTCCTCCATGTCGTCCCTGTTCCGGAATAACTATTTATGTCATTCGCTTCAAAATGTATCAATAAATCGTCCGTTGCTAAACTTGGCAATTTTATTTCCACTAAACAACATCCATAAGCTCTTCTGTGATTTGCTAATCCAGATCGTTTTCTTCCCATAGTATATAATATTTATACAAAAATACATAAATATTATTAAGTATTTTTTTCCTATAGAAATATTATTATTTTTAAAAAAAAAATTTGTTTATTGTTTGTATTTTAAAAAAAAAGATGCCGATTGTTTGTCCTGATTCTAGTGGTCCCGATTCGGGTCCCGATTGTGCTTTGTTCGAACAATTTCCCTATGAATTGTCGCCGTTCCAAAAACACGCGATTCACCACATTGTCGGTGGAAACCACGTATTGGTCTGTGCTCCCACTGGTTCCGGGAAAACGTTGCCCGCCGAATTCGCGATCCGCCATTTTGTCGGGCAGGGCAAAAAAGTCGTGTATACCAGTCCCATCAAAGCACTCAGTAACCAAAAATTTTATGAATTTTCCCAGAAATTTCCCGAAATAAGCGTCGGCTTATGCACCGGCGACATCAAAACGAATCCCACGGCGGACCTGATGATCATGACGGCGGAGATTCTGAACAATGCTCTTATCAACCATCGTTCGAATAAACACAATAACAATAACCATAACCAGAATGTATCAGGAGACCTCCATTTCCAAATCGACATTGACACGGAATTGGCGGCCATTGTCATGGACGAGGTCCATTATATCAACGACGACAGTCGCGGACACGTCTGGGAACAATCGATCATGTTTTGTCCGCCCCACGTCCAGCTCGTTATGTTGAGTGCCACGCTCGATGGACCGGAGAAATTCGCCGAATGGATTGAGTCGACGAATCCAGGGCGGCGCGTTGCTCTTACCCAAACCCATAGGAGAATTGTGCCACTCACGCATTACGCCTTCATTCCCTCTCTCGATTCGACACCGAAACTCATCAAGGACAAAGCGGTCGTCCAACAACTGAATCAAACCACGAATCGCCTCCTTTGCATCCAATCGGCCACTGGCGTATTCAACGACGAAACATATCATTCTATAGGAAATTCACTCAAAATCTACGACAAACACGACATCCGCGTGTCTCCCAAGCATACCCTGAATCAACTGGCCAAATTTATGAAGGGACAAGAAGACCCCGACGTGGACGATTGTATGTTGCCCGCCATCGTGTTCGTGTTGTCGCGGAAACAGGTGGAGAAATACGCCGACGACATCACGGCGAGTATGTGGCCCTTCGACGCGAAGGCGCCCTATACGGTGGCGAGAGAATGCGAACAGATTTTGCGTAAATTGCCGAATTGGCGAGAATACGCGTCTCTCCCCGAATACGCGACGCTCGTGAAAAACCTGGAGAAAGGCGTGGCGACCCACCATTCGGGCATGATTCCCGTGTTCCGCGAAATCGTGGAAATCTTGGTTTCGAAAAAAATGGTGCGGCTCCTCTTCGCCACGGAATCGTTCGCTATCGGGTTGGATTGCCCCATTCGCACCGCCGTATTCACCGGACTGAGCAAATTCGACGGAACCGGCGACCGTTTTTTTCATTCCCACGAATACACACAAATGGCCGGTCGCGCCGGACGCCGCGGCATTGATACCATTGGTAACGCCATCCACGTGCCGTCCTTGTATCGCACCATGCCCACCATGAAAGAAATGCGCAGCATTTTAAGTGGCACACCACAAAAGCTAGTCAGCAAATTCCATATTGACTATAGTATGATATTGAAAACAGTAGTGACTGCTACGAATACCGACGCGAATACCATCGATATAGAAAAGAAAGCATTCCAGTTCGCCGAAAAGAGTATGATACGCGACGAAATCGCGAAACATTGGGAGGCGGATAAAAAGGCCGAACAAGAAGCCAAAGAAAAATACGACGCAAAATGCACGGCTGTCGAAACGTCATTAAGAACGCCTCTCGACATTTGCCAGAAATATGTCGGACTGAAAAAAACGATTCCATATCTCGTCAACAAAAAACGCAAAGAGGCGGAACGGACCCTCGGACAACTGGAACAAGAATGGAAATGGATCAAGGACGACGCGATCAGGACGGAAGAACGCGACGCCCTGTCTTATGCATGGGCCAAAGCTCGCCAAACGGTGCAAGACACCGAACAATGGCTGAAAACCCAGACGCAATTGGTGATTCGGGTCCTGCTGGACGACGGGTTTCTTATCAAACACGACGACGACAACAACAGCGACGATACCAAACAAATCACAACGTTGGGATGGGTCGCCTCCCAAATCACGGAAATACATCCCTTGGTCATCGCTAAATGTATTTTCCTATGGGACAACATGGAACGATTCAGCGCCATTCAATTGGTCGGTTGGCTCGCCTCTTTCTGTGACGCGCGATTGCCCGAAGAACAGAGAGCGACAGAACCAACGACGCGAGACGAATATTTGCTCTATCGACTCAAAGAGATGCTGAAAATGTATCATAGGTATAATGATATGGAACGCGAATTTCGAATGAATACGGGAATCGAGTATTCGTCGGCATTGTGTTTTGACATGACGGACCTCATGATGGAATGGGCCCAACTGGAGGACGAAAGGACCTGTCGCGCGTTCATTCAAAACGAAATCCCGGTTTCCGTGGGAGATTTCGTGAAAGCGATATTGAAAATAAGTGCGTTGTCGAAAGAATTGCGTGCCTTGGCGCTAAATGCCGGTTTCGTTCGGTTCGCCGACCAATTGGAAAAAATCGACCCATTGATATTAAAATACGTGGCAACCACACAGAGTTTGTATTTGTAGATTTTTTTGTTTTTTTTTGTTTTTTCAAAAAAAAAAGTAAACATTTTTCTATAGGAAATTTTTACTTTTGGAAAAAACACACACACACATACAAACATTTTTTATCTCTTTTTTTTTTAAATTAACCGATGACTTACTGATTGATCACCTAGGTGATCAATCAGAGAGACATCCACGGATACAATCCGTCCTTTCAGGACGTGATAGGTTAACTAATACATTTCCTGTAGGTCATCCATTTCCATGTCATATGTGTCACAGATGGTTTGGAGGCGTGGCCAACTGAACACTTTCTGGGCGATTTCCTCGGCCAAACCGCTGTTTTTCATTTGCTCAAACATTTTACTATAATCATACGTAAATATGGAGGGATTATAAGACAACAATTCCCAATCGATTTTGTCCTGGTTTCGTTCCAATAAATGAATGGCGTTGGGATTTTCCGATAACCAATCCCAATACACTTTGTCCAAGTTTTGCTCAAGAATGGGAATGGCATTGGGATTTTGAGACAACCAAAACCAATCCACTTTATCCAAATGTTGTTTCAAAATCGAAATGGCATTGGGATTGGAAGACAAGTATTCCCAATTCACTTTGTCCAAATGTTGTTTCAAAATCGAAATGGCATTGGGATTTTTAGATAAGTATTCCCAATCCACTTTGTCCAGATTCCGTTCCAAAATCGAAATGGCGTTGGGATTTTGAGACAACCAACCCCAATCCACTTTGTCCAGATTCCGTTCTAAAATGGAAATAGCGTTGGTATTTTGAGACAACATATCCCAATACACTTTGTCCAGATTCCGTTCTAAAATGGAAATCGCATTGGGATTTTGAGACAACCAATCCCAATCCACTTTGTCCAGATTCCGTTCCAAAATGGAAATAGCATTCGGATTTTGAGACAACCAATTCCAATCCACTTTGTCCAGATTCCGTTCCAAAATCGGAATCGCGTTCGGATTGGGATTGGAAGATAAATAATCCCAATCGATTTCGTCACAGTTTTGCTCTAAAATCGAAATCGCATTCGGATTGGAAGATAAATGGGAAAATAATAACTTTTCCAGAGGAATCCAATCTCTCAATTTGTAATGAGATTGCAGAGGCTGCATTTTTTTTGATTTTTTTTTGATTGTTTAAATTGTTTTTTTTTGATTACATACAAACAACAATTTAAAATTGTGTTCAATTTTATTTTTATTTGTTATTTTCTATAGGAAATTTGGTTATTCTGGAACAACCGCCACATTTGTTTTTAGTTTTAGTTTGATCTTTTCGCGACCAACGTAAACGCATCTTACGATTAATACAAGTAATCCTATAAATGACACAGATGAAAAAGCAATCCACGAGAGGTCCGGTTGCGATTGTGAAGCAGTCATTGTGTTTGAAAGAGCAGTTGGAATCCCAGTTGGGACTACAGTCGGGACCCAGGTTGGTCCAATGGTCGGGACACTGGTTGGGACATTGGTTGGGACACTGGTTGGGACATTGGTTGGGACACTGGTTGGGACCCAGGTTGGTCCAATGCTCGGTCCACTGGTCGGCACCCAGGTTGGTCCAATAGTCGGGACATTGGTTGGGACATTGGTTGGTCCACTGGTTGGGACACTGGTTGGGACACTGGTCGGTCCAGAGGTTGGTCCAATAGTCGGGACACAGGTCGGTCCACTGGTCGGTCCAGAGGTTGGTCCAATAGTCGGGACACTGGTTGGGACACTGGTTGGGACATAGGTCGGTCCAAAGGTCGGGACACTGGTCGGTCCAAAGATCGGTCCAAAGGTCGGTCCAAAGGTCGGTCCAAAGGTCGGTTCATTGGTTGGGACACTGGTCGGTCCAAAGGTCGGTTCATTGGTTGGGGCACTGGTTGGGACACTGGTCGGTTCATTGGTAGGTTCACTGGTCGGTTCATAGGTTGGATACGACGACGGAGAATTCAAATTAAAAAACCGTAAATGTGTCGCCGAATTTTTGGACAAAATGTTCGACAAAGAAACAATGTTCGGCAATACGGATATTCCACCTAAATTCAAAATCGTCGAAGAATCCAATCCTATAGAGACAATCAACGATTGTAGCAAAGATTTGAACGCTCCCGTTTGTGACAAGGCGGACACCAATAACATTTCTGCTTGATTTAGGCTGGACGGGGGAATGTTGGTCAATATTTCGCGTTCTATGCGCTGAATGTCTAATGTGATGTTGAACGAAAACGCGTGCGGTCCCACTGTGGCCGAGAATTGTGCGAATAATGATTTCGCCTCTAGCATTCCGTTTGTAATAGGATAATAGATAAAAATGTAATATACTATCTATTATCTTGTATATTTTTATATTTTTATATTTTTCGCATTTTCGCTCGCGCATTCCGCACAGTTCCGCCTCTCGACACGGAATCAGACCCGGGTTTGTAATACACCGCCGCGTTGTTGCTGAACAAAGATTTCATATTCATACCCACGACGGGTGGTTTTTTAGCGTCGGTAGTAAAAGTGGGTGTGAAATCACGAATACCGTTTACCATTAGGAAATAGGAAATAGAATATATACAATGCGTATAAAGATATTTCTATAGGAATTTGTAAAAAATATTTAAAAAAAAAAAGTTGTGAGTAGAAAAAAATGGACATAACTAAATATTCGGTTATTAAATGCGATGTATATGCGATCCAGACGGGATTGTTGTATATTCAACAAAACGGATTTGTCGCCGATTCGGCTTGTTCGGTATACAAGAAACTTTACGGTGACGCGATTGCATCCGGCGAACAAATCTATATTGACGAAACCCATTTTGTCGCGGAAATGCGCGCGGCATTTCGGATATACGGAATCAGAACCACGATTTTAAATAATGAACCGGATACCATTGTCCTATATTACAACGATTTGTTCGACGACAAAGTGCGAGAAATAGCGCGAAACAATTATATGACCATTTTGAAAACGTCGTATATTTCGCCTAAACAAAGACAAATGATGTCGCACGTTTTTCGCGCGAGAATGTAATTATTTTATCCTTATTGTATAAAATAATAAAATGAAACTCAAGAAAATAATTCATTCGAATTTATTCAATGTGCTATTCATATTCATATTCGTTTTTATAACAGTCCTCGTGGTTTTTCAAAAAAACATATTGATGTTTCTATTGTTCAATGATTTCTATAGGACAAAAAATAAAACGGAGTTTGTAAACGAGGTTTATCTCGCGAATCCATTTTATCGTCAAAAATACGCGAGGTTTTTCTCTCAAAACGGAAAATGTTCCGACGAAACATTTCTTGAATTACCTTTCCTTCATAAAGAGGAATTAATTCAATTTAATGACGAAATTATCACCCCTCCTTTCAAAAAATGCGAATTAACGTGTAAAAAAGGATGTCTTTTAGACCCGGTGTTTTACGACAATACATGTTCTATTGGTCAATCGACGGGAGGAACCAGTGGCAAAAGCACATTTGTATGGATGAGAAAATACGACGCGTACATGTATATATGCACGTTTATGCAGTCATTTAAAAAAAACGGATATTCGTACGGCGATAAAATATTGGTTTTTTACCCAGCGAATTCATATTTCACAAATGAATATGAAAGCGCTAACAATCAACTTGCCTATTTAGGAATTAAATTTCTTTCTTTTGATAAAATCGACGTCGCTAAAACGGCCGAATTTACAAAATGCATAAACGAATATAAACCGGATTTTTTGGTTATTTTTCCATTTGTCCTATTACAGATTTGTATAAATATAAAAAAAGAGAATTTGACTCTTACCCATATTCCCAAAAATATAAATTTATCCGGAGAATATTTATTAAATTGTAGTTTGCGTTTTTGTCAAACAATCATGCGAGGAGCCAACATAGAAAATACTTACGGAGCCGTCGAATTTGGCGAAATCGCTCATCAATCGAAAACAGACCGACATATATTTGAAGTATTCAACCAATTTTGCTATTTAGAAAATAAAGAAGACAAAATAGTGGTTACCTCTCTCGTCAATGAAACGTTTCCTATCATTCGGTATGTAATGGAAGACATAGGCACCATAGTAAATCGCGATGGAAAACAATACATCCATAATTTGGTCGGCAAAAATACGAATCAAATAAAAATCAATGGAAATACATTATCGTCGATTGACATAGATACAATGATAGATGAAGTCAATATAGAACAAAATATTATTTCTATTGTAATTAAGTATGACAAATCGTCTATAGACATTCATTATATCGTATTGGAAAAATATGGCAATGTCGGAGATATTACTCAGATTGTGAATAAAACCAGAAAAAGAGTAAATGCTACATTCGGAAACATAGAATGTAAAGTTTCGTTTTTAGAAAAATACGACCATGATTATCTAAAAAAATTCAAAATAATTATGAAAAAAGACAATTCGGATTCAGAACCGGTTGGCGGATTTTTCAAGACTGACCCGAAATTGAATCCAAAAAATTGAACTCTCGTTTCATTTAAAATTTGTATTTAGTAAAATAATCCACTTTTATTATTTTATTAAATAACAACCGTTTTCTCTTTCTATACAAGAATAATCCAATGGACTATAATAAAATTGTTGCTGATCTGTTAACCGATGACTTACTGGTTACCCCTTCAGGGGAACCAGACAGACATCCACGGATACAATCCGTCCTTTCAGGACGTGATAGGTTAACGAAGCCGGTGGTTGTCTCTGTCGCCACAAAACCCGACAACGAATGCGACAACGAATGCAGTGAAACCTACAATTACGATTCCGACGAGGAAGAACGTCGCCAAACCAGAATAGACAAGGGAGTGGCCATGTGCCGAAGTCGCTAACTCATTTGACACCTTTTCTCATTCTAAATGTCCGTTTTTGGTTACAAAAACGGACAAACTAATCATCAAAGGTATCGTCGAATTCATCGTATTCGTCAACATATGAATCGGTGTCTGTGTCGGAACCTTCAATAATATTGTCTTCGTCGTTATCCTCTTCATCTGCTTCGTTATTTTCATTCGTTTGTTCTTGTTCTTGTTGTTGTTCGATATGTGTTCGATTTGCAGGCAATTCATCCACACGTTGTCTGCGCAAAGGTTGTTCTGTCCGCATTCTCGTCCAATCGCGCATATTTGACCGAATTTCTTCCATTCCCGTATCATACGTTCGTTCCGTGTCTCCCATATAACTATATCGATTGTTTAAAACATCATCATACGCGTGTGTTTCCATAAAATAACTCGAATATTTATATTTATCATTGGGTGTTTGGTCGTGAAATCCGACTATTTTTTTTGCTCCCGACACGTTTCCAAAACACGAATAAATTGGTTGCCCGAAATTCGGACAATATTCCATCAAATTTTTGAATGTATGTTTCAATAACGCGCCATAGCGCTCTTTCCCGTTGCGCGTATACGTGAGCAAAAAATAGAGTTCAAGATGGGGTCGCAGTTTACCAATCAAAGTATCTATAGGAAAATCTTTATGGATGAGTGTCGGGTGAAATCGCGACACGCCCGAATCGGTTGTTCCTCGCGAAACATACCTGGCGAAAATCGTTTTCGCGATTTGGCCGAGAGACTGTTTCGACGCGTTTTTGAAAAGAGTGAGTGCCCCTTCGCGTTCGATGTTTTCCGCGTTTTCCCGCGAAAATCGGTAAATATTGAAATCGCAGCTGAAAAAACGGCGGATATGTTCGTTTACGCGGACAAACGTGCGTTCCATTTGAAAATACATATTGTAGAGGTCCGATTTCTTGAAAGGAACATTGTTATAGGGATTTTTGATGATTTTCGGGAGATGTTCGAGCCGGTCCGAATAGGGAATCAAATGGCAATTCATTATTGAGGAAACGACGATGTTCGTCAAATCCGACAGGGAGAACAGATATTGTTTTCCGTTCTGGAAAAGGCGGAACGTGAATTTGCTCGCCGGGTCGAGAGGCGTCATATACAAATCGCAACCAATTTGGACCTGGGTTCGGCGGATTTTCCAGAGCCGTGCAAAGCGTTTGAATCCGCCAATGACGCGATATGTTTTGAAATAGAGTTCGGCCAATCCTTGGCGTATTTTGGGCGTATACCACGGATTCGTTTCGACGTCGTCCAAATACTGGACATTATACGTTTTGAAATAACGCGACGTGCTGAACAGTCGGGTTTCCAATCCAATGTATTTCCTATAGAGAATGTGTGTTATGTGCGTTTCTTGGTCCCAGACACGCTGGCCTTTCTCCCACACGTCGATTTCGAGAGGTTTGTATGCAGCACACGAAAAATGAGGACAAATGAAATTCGAACAAATGGAATGAGAAGGCGCGGATTTTGGACATGCGATTACCGTATTTTCGAGAATACGACAGGAAATGAAATACATGAAATAATTGGGGAGATACATTTTATTTTATTTTTTGTTGTAGTGAAAGAGAACTAAATAAAATGTATGAAAACGTTTATTTTGTTTTTTGTTGTTTGTGTATATTCTGTCTATTCCGCATTCGCGGAATGGACATTACATCTTAATGATCCAGTTGATACCCAAATTGAAAGGACGAGTCTCTTTGTTGTCAAGGCGAACGGGAGGATTGCCTGCCACATTCGTATCTGTGGAAATGACGTCGTTGATAGTAATTCCGGTGGCATGATTGTTGACAGTGATACCGGTAGACGCATAATTAATAGTAATTCCCGTTTGTGCAGACGCAGTGTTAGATGTCCCATCATTTTCAACATATTCTGATGCGACTCCCGAAGTTACACCTTCTTTTGTAGAACCACCTCCGTTCTGGGTATGATAATGTCCCGGATCGGTGATGCCGTGGTTATGTGACGGATCGGTGATTCCGTGGTTATGTGTCGGGTCGGTGATTTGATGGTGATGGACCTGGGTCGCGTGGGTCTGAATACTGTTCAAACTACTTCCAGCATACTCCGTATATGCCGCGTTGGTTCCGGTGCCTCGCAAAAAGGAGCCTCGCAAATCGGGCAGCCTAAAGGTATATACACCATCGCCACCAAATTGTGTGCTGATCACAGCATACAGAGATTCGTGGTCCTGAATGGAGATCGTGCGACCGTCGCAAATCATCCAGCCTCTTGGGTCAACCGACCCAGTGTAAGCAATGATGGAACCGGAGGGAGTATCCTCTTCCAATTCTGCAATTTCTCCACGAACGGGTTTGAAATGCTCCACTAATTTGTTGTTATAGTAATTGGTTTTGTTCTGCGAACCGGTGCGTTTCAATCGAGCCACATACGACATTTTTTTTATTTACTATAGAGATTTATTTTTTATTGTTGTATTTTAGCGCTAAGCGCCAACCCACGTTTTATACCCTCTTTGTCTTATTTCAAAGTCATCAAATACAAGAATTGGTTCACGTCTCCCAGAATTTCGTCGCGAATGTTCAAGAGGTCGCTATTTCCGGGACCAAATGTCTTGTCTAAATCCACTAAATAATTGCGGAACCAATACAATCGTTGTTTGAATTCGGGAGGCATTTTCGTCGCTAAAGGTATTGTGGTCGACAAATGGTGGAATCGGTCTTCGCGTTTCCCCAGCAACGTTTCGACGAATTTGTCCACGTTCGCTTCCAATCTCTCGTGTAATTCGTCGGTGGCTTTGTGTTGCGCATACGACCGCGTATTCCAATGATAGATTTTAATCATCGTCAATATTTCCATGAAGGTTTTCACGATTTGGTTCTTGACGTTGAACCCGGCGACATTGATTCTCTTGGTTTTTCTCGCCAACTTTTTTCTCGCCAACTTTGGGTGTCGTTGTTTTGTTTTCGACATCTTGTTGTTTTTTATTTCTTTCCAAAAATATAGAATCTCTATAGAATATGTTGATGTGAGAGAATATCGTGCATCGCGTTGGCCCCAAGAAGCAGGGGTCCGGCATCAAAATGGGAATGTAGGCGAACCGCCGACAAATCCACGTCGGTCATGGCGAAAAGGCGAATCCCGTCTCCCGAAACGAACGAAACGACGTTGCTTTCGGGAGAATGGACTAACGAAATCAGATAGGGAATGGTGTTTGGGTCGATTTCTTCCACACAGTTCGCGTCGAAGAGGAGCGACAAATTCGCGTTCCAATTGTATTCGATAATGGTGTCTCTCCACGCGCGATCCATTTTATTCGCCCAAAAGAATTTGTGGTTAATGATACACCCGAAAACGACGAATGTGATTTCTTTCGTTTCATTGCCCCGTGCAACCGTCGTTTTGACTAAATCGAAAATGCTGTGTTCGTCGGGTCCATAGACAAAATCGAATTTGTAAGTGGATTGGATATGGGATTGGATTTCGTTGAAGGTGGCCGCGTAATTTTCGACCAAATATCGCGAAAACTGGAGGAGGTCGGTATGTAATCTTGGCGCCATTTGTTTTTTGTTTTTTGTTTGTTCAGTAAAAACGGATAAATAAAAAATAATATACTTCTATAGGAATGTTTACTTTTATATTTGTTCGTTTTGTTTAGACGAAGCAGGACTTTGAGAGATTACGGACTTTTATACATATCGACCCCCGTAACAATGCTATTGAATTCTCCCGGAACATAAATTTTGGAATGGACGATAGAAACAATATACATGAATCCTTCGTAAATGTAATATTCGAAAAAGAAAATCAAATACGGATACGTGAAAAACACGGTCAACCAGACCGAATCCCAGAATTCACTGCGCGGAATGCCTCTCAAATATTGTTCGAAAAACAAAACGTGAATCATCGTAAAAAGAAACAAATACAAATAGACGAGTCCCGTGTTGACCAATTTCATGAGAGAATAACTCTCAAACATATGTTCGTATCGTCGTTCGGCGGTATCGATGTCGACCGATAGTCGTTGGACCGCGTTATTAATCATATCCGTCTGTTTTTGAATTGTTTCGGCGGCAGAAATGGACATGGCTATAAAAAATAATAATACGTATTATGATATATTATGATATTCTCCAATAAAAATATATCATACAAAGAGAAAGGAGCTACTCTACTCTCTAAACTGAACTAAATGGAACAGTTGTCCCACTAACCACCGGTATAGCATTGGAACTTGACCCAAGTTGACCGTGATTTACCACTGGCAATTGTCCTGTCATCGGAGCAGCAATAGGCTTATGTTCATATGCTTCGCCAATTGTGCTAAACCCCGCGGTTTGACTGGCAACGCATTTACGGTCTGTTGCGTCCCAATGTGTTCCATAGGAACAGCATTCAGCTTGGGTGCATGTATCGACGAGACCATTATTGGCGCTTCGGGCGGGTGTAATGCCGATGTTGCCGCCAATGGTGCTGTTGTTCATGGTAATGCCGCTCACGTCGACGGCGGGCATGGAGACTTCGTCGTAATTCATGTTGCTGCGATTGAACAATTCGAAGAAGGCGAACAGTAAATAGATGACGACGAGAGCCACGATGATCACGGTGAGCACGTCAAACAAGATGGGAGGCAAAGCAGGGAACATGGTTTGAAAATAGGAAATCGCCATATAGGCAATTGTGGCTAAAATCAAAATAGTGAGAATTTCGATGTATTTGGCATATCTCTTGCGGTAACTATCGTTCAACACTGCATTGCGCATTTGGGCATTGTAGGCGGAATCAACGCTGGCTTTTTTTTGCGTCAATCGTTGGGCTTCGGCGTCTATATATGTCGTGACCTCAATAGCAGACATTTTTTTTTGTTTTTATATACTATTATTGTACTATTCTTGTAATATAATAATATATTATGTCTATGTCTATGTAGAAGGGGCCGAAGGAGGTGTTGAACCGCTGACAACACCGTTCGATATCAGCAATCCGACGACCAAAATGGTCACTCCTCCTAAAAGTGTGAATCCCAAGACCAATTCTTCCATATCCATCATGGATTTGGAATCACTGGAATAGGTGTCTGCCAACGTTTGGGGAACGTAGAGAGGATGGCCTTGTGGGAAATTCAACAAACGATCCGACATATCATATTTCGGGTCGCGAATCATTACGTTCCAATTTCCGCTTACATCGGTAAATGTAAACCCTTCTTTTATTTCGTCTGTGTGTTTGTCCTCTTTGTGTTTATCGGCTTTTTGTTCGGCGGCTTTCGACATGGATGTTTGACCGGAAAAGGAAACATAGGACGATTCGTTCGTTGGGTTTTGGATATTATAATATGGTAACGAAGAGGAGGACATTGCAATTTTTATAATATAGACATAAATCTTATGTTGGAAAACAAATTTAGCCTTCTTCTCTCCCAATTAAACCCTTGAAGAATTAAAATGGGACATTTTAATTCTTCAAGAGTCGGATATCAGTAATGATTTGAAATGAGCACCCCCTAAAGGGGTGCGGTTTTTAAATCTTCACTGGTATAAATTCCCCCAAAAACAAAAACAAAAAGAGAATACAAACTTTGGCTAAAGATTCTTGAAAGTATAATACAAAACGGTGGTGCCCAACATCGCCCAAACCACGCCCACCAACATAGTGGTTCTATAGTTCTCGTCAAAAGCGGCTGAATTCGTGCCTTGTGCTCCGTAAATTTCCGCGACTTTATTGTCGATTTGGTTGCGATCTGATTGGTTCGGTAAATCTGTCGGTTTAATGTATAAATCTACCTCGTTATTAATCGACAAAGGGTATTTACCAACAAGTTTTTTTGGGTAACATCCACCCTTGTATTTACTGTTGTTTCCAGAAACATATGAAACCGCGTTGCAGTCTTTCAATCTATCGCATATGGCCAAACATTCACCTGCAGTGGAAATTTTGGTGTAACTCGGAGATAAATCGTATATATTATTTCTAACCTTTACATCTGTATTTTCAAGTCTTATATAGGACATTTGTTTGATTAAAATAGAAACTGAATAATAATAATAGAATAAAGATAATATATTATATTATATTAAATTATTGGTAAAATGTCATAATAATGTCGACAATCTATTGTAAATTATTCGCGAATCCATTTTCCGTTGGTTCAAAGAAAGGACCCAAGTTGCCCTATTCCTCTCTAAAAATCAAAAAAACATTCCCTCGTCAATTATGTGAACTCGCCGTGTATTTCCCTGCCTCCCACATTTCGCCTCTTTCGCCAGACCATTTACATTTGGCCATAGACAGTGTTGGTTTGAAACAACCCGGCACAAGTCTTCAATACGACAACATCTATGTCCTTTTTACCGGATACGTAGCCGACCTTCACTCGATTTGCGCTAAATTCGATATACCCGTTGATTCGACGAATACGGACTGGACGTTAATGTCTGGCACGGAAGAACGGAAGCCCGCATTCGTTTCGACGAATACGGACTGGACGTTAATGTCTGGCACGGAAGAACGGAAGCCCGCATTCGTTTCGACGAATACGGACTGGACGTTAAGTCGCACCTTATTCATAGCCATTTATGTTCGCTACGGATTCATTAAAATGCTAAATATGATTCCGGGACAATATTCTCTCATATTGTTGGATATGCGCAATCCCACTCTTCCGTTCGTCTACGTGTCCAGTGACGTGGTCGGCGCATCACCCATCTACATTGACCAGTCGTCCACGGGCGATGTTTCCATTTCAAACGCGACTACAATGTCGTCCAACAAATCCGTCGCCATTGAACCCGGCCATTTCCGGCTATACGAGTTATTGGACCAAACTCAATGGAAACAATTGTCCTATAGGAAATATTCTATTGAGGAAAAGGCAAAACAAGGCCCCGGATTGTTTTCGGTCACCTCTTGTCATTACGCGATTCAAACCTGTTACGAAGAAATGCGGCAAATGATATCTCCTAAACAAAAAGTGGTTTGTATGTTGTCGGGAGGACTCTTTAGCAGCGTCGTGGCGATTCTCTTGTCGAAATGCGTCGCAAATTTGGTCACCGTGTTCGTCGGCGCAAATGGGGGAGCGCGCGGGTATCAAAGTGCCATGTTTTTAGCGGAGCGGTTGAAAACGCGACATATAAATGTGTTGGTGGAGGAAATGGATTTTTGTCGCGTGATCGGGAACGTGGTTTGTCTGTTGGGGACCGACGACGTTGGTTCGGTGCGTGATTCGTGTGTCCATTATACTGGCGCGTCGATGTTAAGATTGAACCTGGACGACGGTCCGACGGCGGTGTTTTTGGGGACGGGAGGCAACGAAATATTCGTGGATTTGGTGGAGGAGGAGGAGGAACCGGAGCGTGTGTTCTGGTCGTCCCAGAAACACAATGGTGTATGTGAACCGGCGAAAACGACGGTGGCTAAAATGGACCGGATATATCGTGATGCGTTCGGGTTTGAACCGCGGTTCCCTTTTTTCACGCCAAAACTGGTCGAGTTCGCGAAAAAATGCGAATTTATGCGAGAAGAAATGGTTGAATGGTTATGCGAATTGGTTCCGGCGACGTATTCGGAGTATTCGATCAAACGCGCGCCCGTAGTCAGCGCACTATCGATTGGTGTCCAATTCGACACGACAGTCCGGGCATTCGCACGAATGGACGAACAAACGTATTACAACACCATTTTGACGGGACCAGATAAATTTAATCGCTAGTTCTTTTACTTTCGATAGGTGTTCGTTTTGTTTTTGCGATGATTCTTGCGACTTTTGTGTTGTTTTTTGCGTGATTTTCGTTTACGACCACCTTCTTGTTTTTTATAAAATGTATTTTCAAACACTGTGGTTTCATTGTCGTTTTCTTTGATTGTATATGATACTGGTTTTAATTTATCAGAATTAACCGATGATTCATAGTGTGTGGCATTATCGTTATATTTTATAAACACAACCGGTATATATTCCCCATTTTCATCTAAACGAAATACATTTACGTTATTCATTGTTTTTAGAGTTTCATCATCTATTTTTACATACGATTCATTGGATGGGACGTTGTCATCAATTGCTATTTTTAGTGTTTTATCATACTTCTGTTTTGTAATATCGCAAAAACCTAATATGTTATTATTGTTTGCTTTAAGTAATAATTCCAGCGTAGGCTTTATTTTAATATATTCAATATTGCTATATGTTAAACCAAAACCATAAAAAGAAAAAAACTTAATTATTTGATCATCACGATATGAAATTGTGTATGTTGTTTTATAATTGTTTATATAGTTTGCATCAAAAAA
>JACCDO011324931.1_pt1 | contig 80001 bp, 65 predicted proteins | sample 7446101 | NCBI WGS metagenome assembly JACCDO01 (sample SAMN15323440, study PRJNA562643) | freshwater metagenome | isolation source: river surface water | place: USA:Blue River Watershed | collected 2017-08-16
ATGCCTGGTGACAACGTATCAATCACTGTTGAATTGATTCAACCGATTGCTATGGAGAAGAACTTGCGTTTCGCTATCCGTGAGGGTGGTAGAACTGTAGGTGCTGGACAGGTTACTGAAATTATCGAATAATAGCTTAGGCTGTTGTTGATAGGAAAAGGAGTGCTCCGGCACTCCTTTTTATACGGGCATAGTTCAATGGTAGAATAGAGGTCTCCAAAACCTTTGATCAGGGTTCGAATCCTTGTGCCCGTGCTAATAAAAGCGCAATGTTTGGAAGAATCAATAACTACTTCCGCGAGGCTAAAGACGAGTTGGTAAATAAAGTGTCTTGGCCTACCTGGGAGGAATTGAGAGAAAGCACATGGATTGTGCTTATCGCCTCATTGATATTTGCTCTAGTAATCTGGGGCTTGGACAGCGTATTGGGTGTTACACTCACGCAATTCTACAAACTATTTAAATAAGTGGATCGATGACAAACACAGAAGAAAGACACAAATGGTATGTAGTGCGTGCAATCACCGGACAGGAAAAGAAGGTGAAGCACAACATTGAGGTTGAGTTAGAACGCGACCGCAAGTCTGATTTTGTGCCTGATATTCTGATCCCTACCGAGAAGGTTTACCAAATTAAAAATGGTAAAAAGACCATCAAGGAGAGAAATGCGTTCCCAGGTTACATTTTAATTCATGCCGATTTTTCAGATCCCGAAGTAATGCCCTTAATAAAGAGTGTTAGCGGGGTAGTGGGATTTTTGGGATCGAAGGATCAACCCGTTCCTTTGAGACAGAGTGAATTAAATCGTATTTTAGGAACTGCAGATAGTTTAACAGACACCGAAGTGGTGGATGAAGAACACTATTTGGTAGGAGAAGCCGTTAAGGTAATTGATGGTCCTTTCAATGATTTTGATGGTGTTATTGAAGAAGTAAACGAAGAAAAGCGCAAGCTCAAGGTTATGGTGAAGATTTTCGGTCGCCGTACACCATTGGAGCTTAATTACAACCAGATACAGAAATTGTAAAACGTAACAGTAAAATGGCAAAAGAAATAACAGGGTATGTAAAGCTGCAAGTTAAGGGTGGTCAAGCCAATCCAGCGCCTCCAATTGGTCCGGCGCTAGGTTCAAAGGGTTTGAACATCATGGACTTCTGTAAGCAGTTCAACGCTCGCACACAAGACAAGATGGGTAAGGTGTTGCCGGTAGTAATCTCGGTTTATGCAGATAAATCGTTTGATTTTATCATTAAAACCCCTCCCGTTGCAACTCAGTTACTGGAAGTAACCAAATTGCAAAAAGGTTCTGCTGAGCCAAACAGAAAGAAAGTTGGTTCCGTATCATGGGATCAAGTTCGTACTATCGCAACAGACAAAATGCCAGATTTAAATTGCTTCACCGTTGAGTCAGCAATGAAATTGGTTGCAGGTACTGCTCGTAGTATGGGTATCACAGTAACAGGGGATGCACCCTTCTAATTAAATTGGTTATGAAAGTTGGTAAAAAAAGAAAAGAAGCGTTAGCGAAGTACGACAATACGAAGTCATACAGCTTGTTGGAGGCTTGTAAAATCGTAAAAGAAATTTCGAATACAAAATTCGATTCATCTGTAGATTTGGATGTTCGATTGGGTGTAGACCCTCGTCAAGCAAACCAGATGGTTCGTGGTGTAGCTTCATTGCCTCACGGTTTGGGTAAAACAATCCGTGTTTTGGTATTGTGTACACCGGATAAGGAACAAGAAGCTCGTGACGCTGGTGCAGATCACGTTGGTTTGGATGACTATATCGAGAAAATCTCTGGTGGTTGGACCGATATCGACATCATCATCGCTGTTCCTAGTGTGATGGCAAAATTGGGTCGTTTAGGTAAAGTATTAGGTCCTCGTAACTTGATGCCAAATCCTAAGAGCGGAACTGTTACTTTAGAGGTGGGTAAAGCGGTAACTGAGGTTAAAGCCGGTAAAATCGATTTCAAAGTGGACAAGACTGGAATTATCCATTCATCCGTTGGTAAAGTATCCTTTGACCCTGATAAGTTGAGTGAAAACGCATTGGAATTAATCCAGGTGTTACACCGTTTGAAGCCAAGTGCAGCAAAAGGTACATACTTTAAGAGTATCTATATGAGCAGCACGATGAGCCCAAGTATTATAATTGATGTTAAATCCATACCTGGTATCTAAGCGTTATGAACAGAACAGATAAAGCTGCGGTAGTAGCAGAATTAACCGAAACATTTAGAAACAATAATTTTGTTTATTTAGCCGATACTACGGGTTTAACGGCAAACCAGACCAACGCATTCCGTCGTTTGTTATTCGAACAAGGCGTTGAGATGCGTATGGTTAAAAATACTTTGTTGCGTATCGCTATGGAAGATAGCGGAAAAGATTTCGGTGCATTGAAAGATCGTTCTATGAAGGGTCAAACTTGTGTATTGGTATCAGACGCTCAGAGAACACCTGCAGAGAGTTTGAAGAAGTTCCGTGGAGCTTCTGATAAGCCTTTGCTTAAAGGAGCTTGGATTGATAACGCTGTTTTTGTAGGTGATGATCAATTGGCTACCTTGGTGAAGTTGAAAACCAAAGAAGATTTGGTTGGAGAAATCATTGGTTTGTTGCAATCACCCATCAAGAATGTTATCGGTGGTTTACAAGCAAGTGGTCCTCAGAAAATTGGTGGCTTAATCAAAGCTCTAGAAGAAAGATAATCTAAAAAAAAAAATTAAAAAAAACTCTTAAATTCAATAACAATGGTAGATTTAAAAGAATTCGCGAATCAGTTGGTAAATCTCACTGTAAAAGAGGTTAATGAACTTGCTCAAATCTTGAAAGATGAGCATGGTATTGAACCTGCTGCTGCTGCCGTAGCTGTAGCTGCTCCTGTCGCTGGCGACGGTGGTGCTGCTGCTGCCGCTGAACAGACAGAATTCGACGTTATTTTGACTAACGCTGGTGCTAACAAGTTACAAGTTGTTAAGGTTGTTAAAGACCTTACTGGCTTAGGCTTGAAAGAAGCTAAAGATGTAGTTGATGGTGCCCCTAAAGCTGTAAAAGAAAAAGTTTCTAAAGCAGAAGCTGAAGATTTAGCAGCTAAATTAAAAGAGGCGGGCGCTGAAGTTGAAATCAAGTAAGATCCCAACCCTAACTCCAAAAGGCCCCGGTATTACCGTGGGCCTTTTGGTCGTTTGAAACCTATAACAGGGGTTTTAATCGTTAAGACCATTGTAAAACCATTAAAAAAAACCAACATTGAGTACAACACAAAATAAAAGGATTTCATTTGGCAAGGTTAAACATGCCATTGAGTATCCTGATTTCTTGGACGTTCAGTTGCAATCGTTCCAGGAATTTTTTCAGTTAGACACTCCATCGGATATGCGTGAGGGTGAGGGATTGTATAAGGTATTTGCCGAAAACTTTCCTATCAACGATACACGAAATATCTTTAACTTGGAGTTTTTGGATTATTTCGTAGATCCTCCACGCTACACCCTACAAGAGTGTATCGAGCGAGGTCTTACTTATGCTGTTCCGTTGAAAGCTAAATTGAAATTAAGCTGTAACGATCCAGAACACGAAGATTTTGAAACAAAGGTACAGGACGTGTATTTGGGAACCATTCCTTACATGACTCCAAATGGTACCTTTATTATCAATGGCGCAGAGCGCGTTATTGTAAGTCAGTTGCACCGTTCTCCAGGGGTATTCTTTGGTCAGAGCGTTCACTCCAACGGAACGAAGTTGTATTCGGCCCGTGTAATTCCATTTAAAGGATCTTGGATTGAATTTGCAACAGACGTAAATGCAGTAATGTATGCGTACATCGATCGTAAAAAGAAATTCCCTGTAACTACGCTATTAAGAGCTATAGGTTACGAAGGAGACAAGGATATTTTGGATATCTTTGGTTTGAGTGAGGAAGTAAAGGTATCGAAAGCCGGTTTAAAACGTGTTGTAGGCCGGAAATTAGCTGCTAGAGTACTTCGCACCTGGATTGAAGATTTCGTGGATGAAGATACTGGGGAGGTTGTATCCATTGAGCGTAACGAAGTGATTCTTGAGCGTGATACTACCATTAGTGAAGATCATATCGATATTATTGTTGATGCGGGGGTGAAATCCATTATTTTATCTACCGAAACTAATAGCAATATCAGTTACGATGTAATTTATAATACCCTTCAGAAAGATACGTCCAACAATGGTAAAGAAGCGTTAGAAGTTATTTATCGTCAATTGCGTAATGCAGATCCACCGGATGAAGAAACGGCTCGTGGTATCATTGAGCGTCTGTTTTTCTCCGATAAGCGTTACGATTTGGGTGATGTAGGTCGATACAGAATCAATAAAAAGTTAATGATTGACACTCCAATGGATGTTAAGGTATTAACTAAAGAAGATATCATCAGTATCATCAAGTATTTGATTGAATTGTACAATGGTTCTGAAATTCTTGACGATATTGATCACTTAAGTAATAGAAGAGTTCGTACCGTAGGTGAGCAATTATATTCTCAGTTTGGTGTTGGTTTGGCTCGTATGGCTAGAACCATCCGTGAGAAGATGAATATTCGTGATAACGAAGTATTTGCTCCACAAGACTTGGTGAATGCAAGAACGTTGTCCTCGGTAATTAATTCGTTCTTTGGTACCAACCAGTTGAGTCAGTTCTTGGATCAAATTAACCCCTTGGCCGAAATAACGCACAAACGTCGTTTGAGCGCACTGGGTCCAGGTGGTTTGAGCAGAGAGCGTGCGGGTTTCGAGGTTCGAGACGTACACTATACTCACTACGGAAGATTGTGTACCATTGAGACTCCTGAAGGTCCAAACATTGGTTTGATTTCCTCTTTGTGCGTTCATGCGAAAATCAACAGCATGGGCTTCTTGGAAACTCCTTACAGAAGGGTAGTTGACGGGAAAGTGGAAGAGGGGATTACCTATTTGAGTGCTGAAGAAGAAGACGGTAAAACAATCGCACAGGCGAATGCCGCTTTGGATGAAAAAGGCAACTTTAAAACGGATTTAGTGAAGAGCCGTAAGGAAGGTGACTTCCCGTTGGTTCCCCCTGCCCAGTTAGAGTATATGGACGTAGCGCCGAACCAAATTGTATCGATTGCAGCTTCGTTGATTCCTTTCTTGGAACACGATGACGCAAACCGTGCATTGATGGGATCAAACATGCAACGTCAGGCAGTTCCATTGTTGCGCCCAGAAGCGCCAATCGTGGGAACAGGTTTGGAAGAAAAAGTAGCTCGTGATTCAAGATCGTTGATCAATGCTGAAGGCGATGGAGAAGTTGTGTATGTTGATGCACGTGAAATCCGCATTAAATATGACCACAACGATTTCGACGATTTAGTAAGTTTCACAGGAGATACTAAGACTTATTATTTAACCAAGTTCCGCAGAACTAACCAGAACTCTTGTATTAACTTGAGACCAATTGTACAACGCGGTGATCGAGTTAAAAAAGGTCAGGTGTTGTGTGAAGGTTATGCTACGCAAGGCGGAGAATTGGCGTTGGGTAGGAACTTGCGAGTAGCCTACATGCCATGGCAAGGGTATAACTTCGAGGATGCTATTGTAATTTCGGAGAAAGTGGTAAAAGACGATTGGTACACCACCGTTTACATCACTGAATACGAATTGGAAGTTAGAGATACAAAGCGCGGAGAAGAAGAATTAACCAATGATATTCCAAACGTAAGTGAGGAAATGACTCGTAACTTGGACGATAATGGTTTGATTCGTATCGGTGCCGAAGTAAAAGAGGGCGATATCATGATTGGTAAAATCACACCAAAAGGTGAGACCGAACCTTCTCCTGAAGAAAAATTATTGCGTGCGATTTTCGGTGATAAAGCCGGCGACGTTAAAGATGCTTCATTGAAAGCGCCTCCAGGTGCTCAGGGTGTAGTAATTGGCAAGAAATTATTCTCCAAGACCAAGAAAGACAAAGGTGCAAGAAGTGGTGATAAAGCTCGTTTATCTAAAATGGAAGATGAGCATCGCAAAGAATTGGGTGTATTGAAGGAAGAATTAGTGAAAAAACTGTTCCAGTTGGTGGGTGGTAAAACATCGCAAGGTGTTTACAACATGTACAGCGAAGAGTTGATTCCTAAAGGAACTAAATTCACTCAGAAAAACTTGTTGAGCATTGATTATAGTAATGTTAACTATCATAATTGGACATCGGACGACGATAAAAATGACTTGGTAGTTCGTACATTAACCAACTATATCAATGTTTATAACGATAAAGTAACCAACTTCAAGCGCGATCATTACGCAATTAGCGTAGGAGACGAATTGCCAACCGGTATCTTGCAATTAGCGAAAGTTTATGTTGCTAACAAACGTAAGTTAAAGGTGGGTGATAAGATGGCGGGTAGACACGGTAACAAGGGTATCGTTGCTCGTATCGAGCGTGAAGAAAACATGCCGTTCTTGGATGATGGAACACCAATGGATATCGTATTGAACCCATTGGGTGTACCTTCTCGTATGAACTTGGGTCAGATTTATGAAACCGTTTTAGGTTGGGCTGGTAAAGAATTGGGAGTAAAGTTTGCTACCCCAATTTTTGATGGTGCTACCAACGAGGAATTGGATGCTTACACCGAGAAAGCTGGAATTCCTAAGAATGGTTTGGTGTATTTGAACGACGGTCTAACCGGTGTGAAATTTGACCAACCCACTACGGTAGGTGTAAGTTACATGCTGAAATTAGGACACATGGTTGACGATAAGATGCACGCGCGTTCTATCGGTCCATACTCACTTATTACACAACAGCCGTTGGGTGGTAAGGCGCAGTTTGGAGGTCAGCGTTTTGGTGAGATGGAGGTTTGGGCGTTGGAGGCATTTGGTGCATCGAACATCCTTCGCGAAATTCTTACTATTAAGTCTGACGATATCGTGGGCCGTGCTAAGGCATACGAAGCCATCGTTAAAGGCGATAACATCACCAATATTGGAACGCCAGAATCGTTCAACGTATTGTTGCACGAATTGCGCGGACTTGGATTGGAAGTTACTTTCATGGAATAACCCTTCTGGAAAAAAAGAAAAATGCAACTTCAAAAGAAAACACAAAAAATTGGTAGCAATTTCAGCAAGATTAGAATCTCGCTGGCATCGCCCGAAAACATATTACGTCGCAGTTTTGGGGAAGTAACCAAACCCGAAACCATCAACTATCGTAGTTATAAGCCTGAAATGGGCGGATTATTCTGCGAACGCATCTTCGGACCTATTAAGGATTACGAATGTCATTGCGGTAAATACAAGCGTATTCGTTACAAAGGAATCGTTTGTGACCGTTGTGGTGTGGAAGTAACCGAGAAAAAAGTTCGTCGTGAGCGTATGGGTCACATCAACTTGGTGGTACCCGTAGCACATATTTGGTATTTCCGTTCATTACCTAACAAGATTGGTTATTTGTTAGGTATCCCAACCAAGAAATTGGACATGGTGATTTACTACGAGCGTTATGTAGTAGTTCAGCAGGGTATCGCAACAGGTGCAAATTATTTGGACTTGTTAACGGAGGAAGAATACTTAGATATTCTTGATTCGTTGCCAAAAGAAAATCAGTTACTAGAAGATAGCGATCCAAACAAATTCATTGCTAGAATGGGTGCTGAAGCACTTAACGATTTGTTGGGACGATTGAATTTAGACAAATTAAGTTACGACTTACGTAACCAAGCGGCAACGGAAACATCTCAACAGCGTAAGCAAGAGGCTTTGAAGCGTTTGAAAGTAATCGAAAGCTTCCGTGGTGCTCAGCATACAGGCGAAAATCGTCCTGAGTGGATGATTATGAAGATGTTGCCTGTGATTCCACCCGAATTGCGTCCGTTAGTTCCCTTGGAAGGTGGACGATTTGCTACGTCGGACTTGAACGATTTGTATCGTCGAGTAATTATTCGTAATAATCGTTTGAAGCGTTTGATAGAAATCAAAGCTCCCGAGGTAATCTTACGTAACGAAAAACGTATGTTGCAGGAAGCGGTGGATTCATTATTGGATAACACACGTAGAGCATCGGCTGTTAAGAGTGAAGGTAATCGTCCTTTGAAGAGTTTGAGCGATATGCTTAAAGGTAAACAAGGTCGTTTCCGTCAAAACTTATTGGGTAAGCGTGTTGACTATTCTGGTCGTTCGGTAATTGTGGTAGGACCAACCTTAAAATTAAATGAGTGTGGTTTACCTAAAAATATGGCGGCTGAATTATTCAAGCCATTTATTATCCGTAAACTGATTGAAAGAGGTATCGTTAAAACGGTAAAAACTGCAAAGAAAATAGTTGAAAAGAAGGATCCGGTGATTTGGGACATATTGGAGAATATCTTAAAAGGTCATCCAGTATTGCTAAACAGAGCTCCTACGCTTCACCGATTGGGTATACAGTCTTTCCAACCAAAGTTGGTTGAAGGTAAGGCTATCCAATTGCATCCATTGGTATGTACAGGTTTCAACGCTGACTTTGACGGTGACCAGATGGCGGTTCACGTTCCCTTGGGGAACGCTGCAATTGCAGAGGCACAGTTATTAATGTTGGCATCGCACAATATCTTAAACCCTGCGAATGGTTCACCGGTAACGGTTCCTTCTCAGGATATGATCTTGGGTCTGTACTACATCACCAAGGAGCGTAAATCTACTCCTGAGCATATTGTAAAAGGGGAAGGTTTAACGTTCTATGGCGCGGAAGAAGCAATCATCGCGTACAACGAAGGTCGTGCCGATTTGCATGCTAAAGTGAAATGTAAAGTAACTGTGCGTGAAAACGACCAATTGGTAACCAAATTGTTGGATACCACCGTTGGTAGAGTAATATTTAACCAAGTAGTTCCTGAGGAAGTAGGATTCTTAAACGAGGTATTAAAGAAGAAGAATCTTCGTGATATCATTTCCGAAATCATTCGTTTGAGCGGTGTTGCTAAGGCAGCAGACTTCTTGGATAATATCAAAAACTTAGGTTTCCATTATGCATTCCGCGGTGGATTGAGCTTTAACTTGAGTTATGTTCGTATTCCAAAAGAAAAAGAAGAGTTAGTGAATAAAGCAATCGAAGAAGTATTGGAGATTCAATCCAATGCCGATATGGGCTTTATTACCAACAACGAGCGTTACAACCAAGTTATTGACTTATGGACACGTGTTAACAACCAGTTGGCTCGAATTCTGATCACCGATTTACAAAATGATGTTCAAGGATTCAACCCAATCTACATGATGTTGGATTCTGGAGCTCGTGGATCTAAAGAACAGATTCGTCAGTTGGGCGGTATGCGTGGTTTGATGGCTAAGCCTCAGAAAAATACCGGTAATTCCGGTGGTGACACCATCGAAAACCCAATTATTTCGAACTTCAAAGAAGGTTTGAATGTATTGGAATATTTCGTTTCTACACACGGTGCTCGTAAAGGTCTTGCAGATACGGCGTTAAAAACTGCGGATGCAGGTTATTTGACACGAAGATTGCATGACGTTGCTCAGGACGTAGTAATCACTGAACATGACTGCGGTACATTGCGTGGTATCAATATGTCTGCGATTATTAACAATGACGAAGTAACCGAATCATTGTATGAGCGTATTTTAGGTCGTACAGCATTAGATGATGTGTATCATCCTCAAACTGGCGAGTTAATTGCAGCTGTTGGAACGGAATTGGATGAGTCTTACGCACAAGCGATTGAAGATGCCGGTGTTGAAGAAGTTGAAATTCGTTCAGTGCTTACTTGCGAAACACTTACGGGTGTTTGTGCTTTGTGTTACGGTAGAAACTTAGCTACAGGTCGCAGAGTAAATGTGGGTGAAGCAGTGGGTGTAATTGCAGCTCAGTCTATTGGTGAACCAGGAACTCAGTTAACACTTCGTACGTTCCACACGGGTGGTGCGGCGATGAACATCGCGGCAGAAAATACGTTGGATACTAAATACGATGGTATTATCAGTTTGGATAGTATGCGTACAGTAACCAAAGTTGAAACTGACGAAAATGGTGAAACTAAGAATACTGAAATTGTATTAGGTCGTTCGGGTGAGGTAAGAATCTTAGAAGCAAAAACTAAGACGGTTATTACTACCTATAATATTCCTTACGGTGCGCATTTGAAGGTTAAAGAAGGTCAAAAAGTGAAAAAAGGAGATCTTCTTTGTACTTGGGATCCATTTAATACCTTAATTATCTCTGATATCGATGGAACTTTGTCTTTCGAGAACATCGTTGAAGGGGTGAATATGCGCGAAGAAGGGGATGAGCAAACAGGTTTATCCGAATTGGTAATTACCGAAACAAAAGATAAAACACGTACTCCTCAGTTCAAGGTTGACGGCGGGGAAGATAATATCAAGATCTTCAACATGCCAGTAGGTGCCATCTTGGTTTCTAAAGATAAAGCCAAGGTTAAGGCCGGTGATATCTTAGCAAAGATTCCACGTAGTGCAACGAGAACCCGAGATATTACGGGTGGTCTTCCACGTGTAACGGAATTGTTTGAGGCACGTAATCCATCCAATCCAGCAGTAGTTGCTGAAATTGATGGTGTTGTAACTTATGGTGTTTCCAAGCGTGGTAACCAAGAAATCATTATTACATCCAAAGACGGAGAAGTTAAGCATTATCAGGTGCCATTGTCTAAGCACATTTTGGTACACGATGGAGACTACGTTCGTGCGGGTCAACCGTTGAGTGATGGTGCAATTACTCCTCAAGATATCTTGCGTATTGAAGGTCCTGCAGCAGTTCAACGTTATGTGTTGAATGGTATTCAGGAAGTTTATCGCTTACAGGGTGTAAAAATCAATGATAAGCACATTGAAGTTATCGTTCGCCAAATGATGCAGAAGATGGAAATTGTGGATCCAGGTGATACACGTTTCTTGGAAAGCGAATTGGTAGATAGATTTACTTTACGTCGCGAAAACGATTGGATTTGGGATAAGAAGGTGGTTACTGATGCAGGTCAAAGCGCAGTGATGCATGCTGGTCAGATTGTAAGTTTGAAAGATTTGCGTCAAGAGAACAGCGCATTACGTCGTCAAGACATGAGCCCGGTTCAGTATCGCGATGCAGTACCAGCAACAGCACAGTATGTATTGCAGGGTATTACCAAAGCTTCTTTGGGTACTCAGAGCTTTATGAGTGCGGCATCGTTCCAGGAAACTACTAAGGTGTTAAACGAAGCAGCTATTTCGGGTAAAGTAGACGAATTGCGTGGTTTGAAAGAAAACGTAATTGTAGGTCACTTAATCCCAGCAGGTACCGGTATCCGTGCATATGAGCACGTTGTTGCTGGATCTCGCGAGGAATACGATCGTTTGATGGCTACGAAGTTTGCGGATGACGAAGTAGAAACCGAAGCATAATCGATCTCTATTGTTATACAAAAATGGCTACCAATTTGGTAGCCATTTTTTTTGATACTGGGTAAGAGTATAAGTCAAGAATTAAATCAACTTTGAATTTGAGTTTGATATAGATTGGCGTAATGCCCTTTTCCTGCAATCAATGATTCATGGTTTCCCTCCTCAATAATATTTCCCTTTTCCAAGACAATAATTTTATCGGCTTGGGATATTGTACTTAATCGATGGGCAATAACAATAGCGGTTCTGCCTTCTAATAGGCGAGCAATAGCTGCTTGAATTAGTTGTTCAGTTTCTGTATCGATGGAACTGGTAGCCTCATCCAATAGGATGATACGAGGATTAAACGCAAGGGCACGTATAAATGAGATAAGTTGTCTTTGTCCTAAACTCAAGGTCATACCGCGTTCCATAACGTTGTAGTTAAAACCGCCGGGTAATTTTTGAATAAATTCGTAAGCTCCAATGGATTCAGCCGCCGCCTTCATTTTGTTTAGGTCAATATCGGGATGATGAAGTCGGATATTGTCATTAATCGAACCGGAAAACAAGAAAACGTCCTGCAAAACCAATGCAATTTGCTGTCTAACAGAGGTTAGATTCAAGTCTTTTACGGATAAATCATCCAATAATATTTCGCCTTTTTGATGGCAGTATAATTGATTTACTAATCCAGCAATGGTTGTTTTACCGCTGCCGGTGGAACCAACTATAGCAAGTGTTTGGCCCGGTTGAATAGTGAAATTAACCCCTTTTAATACCCAATTATCCTCGTTGTAGGCAAACCAAACATCTTTAAATTCAATTTTACCCTGAAAAATAGGGGCTAGATTCGTGTTTTCTGGTTCTTTATATTCAGTGGCGTCAATCAATTCGAAAATTCGCTGTGCGGCAACAACGCCCATTTGGATATTGTTAAATCGATCGGCAATCGCACGAACCGGACGAAAGAATAAGTTAATAAACATAATGAAAGCAGTAAGCTCACCAAATTGCATGTGGGATTGAACCAGTTGTCCCGACCCATACCAAACAATAAAAGCAAAACAGAGCGATACTAAAACTTCCACGATAGGAAAGAAAATGGCATAATAATAAACCGATCGAATATTAGCATCACGATGTGCTTGATTAATCGTGTCAAATCGGCGCATTTCTTCTTTTTGCCTATTAAATAGTTGCACAATTTGCATTCCGGTAATGCGTTCCTGTAAAAAGGCGTTTAGGCGAGCAACCTCTGTTCTAACATCCTGGAAAGAATCGCGAATACCTTTGCGAAAACGATTGGCTGCAAATAATAATAAGGGTACAACGGATAGGGAAATAAGGGTTAGTGTAACGTCCATGTAGAGCATGCAACCCAAAATGATAATTATCTGAATCAAATCTCCGGCAATAGTAATTACCCCGGAAGAGAATAAATCGGTGATAGTTTGAATGTCTGAAATACTTCGGGTAACGGCTGTCCCAACGGGGGTCTTGTCGTAAAAATTTAATTTCAACTTCACCAAATGTTCGTAGACAAATTGGCGCATTTTAAGAATTACAGACTGGCCGATACTCTCGCCAATATAGGAGTTGATAAAGCCCAAGGATGCCTGAGCGATTAACCAAATAAGGAGAATCATCGCCCATTTATCCAATAATTGAAACTGCTTGGGTACAATAACCGAATCGATCATTGTTTTGTATAAAAAGGGCTGAAAAGCAGTTAATGCACTTTGTACGATGGTTAGAATTACCGCAAAAACCATCCAATTGCGTTGGAATTTCGCTAAGGAGAGAACCCGTTTAAATAAAATCCATTGTTCTTTTTTGCTGGATTTTTTGGGAGACGAAGTATTGTTTTTGGAAGGGTTTTCCGAGGATGACATGCTGATGCAAAGGTACAATTTGAACGGGTACAGAAGGGGGTGGTCTTACGGAAATTGTGTAAAACTTTTATTCGGGTTTCAGTTGGTTAGCGCAGGGGTTAAATAGTATTATTGCAGTATGGCCAAACACATTGCCATAGCAGGAAATATAGGTGCTGGTAAAACTACTCTAACCCATTTGCTATCAAAGCACTATGGTTGGGAAATGCAATTGGAAGATATGGATGATAATCCGTATATATCCGATTTTTATGAGGATATGCAACGTTGGAGTTTTAACCTCCAGGTTTATTTTTTAAACGTTCGATGGCAAAATGTTCAGCGAATCAGGGAGGGTAAGCAAACTGTAATCCAAGACCGTACAATTTATGAGGATGCTCATATTTTTGCACCCAACCTACATTCGATGGGTTTGATGAGTACGCGTGATTTTGAAAACTATAAATCTTTGTTTGAGAGTATTAGTTCTCAGGTACAAGAACCCGATTTGTTGATTTATTTGCGCGCCGGCATTCCAAAGTTGGTTCATCAAATTCAAATGCGAGGAAGAGATTACGAGGACGCGATTCGCTTAGATTATTTGAAGCGATTGAACGAACGCTATGAGGCTTGGATTTCCACCTACAAAGGGAAGTTGCTTATTTTCAACGTAGACGATATGGACTTCCAAGAGAATGCAGATGATGCATCGGAAATTATAAATAAAGTACAGTCTACTTTAAACGGCTTGTTTTAATAGTAGTTAACAGCCATTTTGCCACATCATTTTTGCGATTTTTGCAAAAGGTTGTAGACACTTGGCCGTTAATATTTGCGTAAATTCGCAGTCTTATGAATTTTCAGCAAACACACATTCTTTGGTTTTTGTTTTTGCTGTTAATTCCATTGATCATTCATTTGGTTAATTTTCAGCGAACTCGAGTTCTGGCGTTCCCAGGAGTGTATCGATTGATTCAGCAAATACAAGTCGCTCAACAACAGCGTAAATTACAAAATTGGCTGATTTGGCTATGTAGAACTTTAGCGCTGTTCTGTGTGATTGTGGCATTCGCTTTACCTACATGTAACGATAAAGCCGGTATTAAAAATGGTTTTGATCGATATATTTTGGTGGTAGACAATTCCTTGTCTGCCGCTGTTAAGGATGAAGAAGGGATATCATTTGAAAAAATGCGTTCGGAGATTCAACAGTTTTTGAAAGGCTTGCCCCAAGATCAATTGGTGTGTCTCATTACCCAATCTTCGGATGATTACAGCGGTTGGTTAACGGCCCAAGAGGTTTCGGAAATCGTTGATACCATTACGTGTACTGTTCAATGTTCGGGCTGGGTACAATGGAAATTACAAGTAGAAAAAGCGATTCGATTGGGTGAATCTAACTTCAACTTGATAAGAAGTAGGACGAAAGTTTTAGTTTTTACAGATCTGGAGCAATCCACAGCAAATGGAATTATTAACTATGGTGTGAATCCGGAGAAATTGAAGGGAACAACATCAAATGCGCTGGATACAAATACAATTCATGCAAATAAAAGTGGTGTAATAGGGGAAGAATGGCAGTTGGTTCAGTATCCATTGGCAGCCATTAACCACATTTCTGTAGATACGGCGTTTACTACTGGGGGCGAGGATTCTGCTTCCGTTCCATCCGTAATAGTTCGATTGAAAAATTACGGTTCCAAGGTGTCTACTACATCCATTTCCTTGAAATCTATGGGTAAGGTAGTGGGTAATAAACAGGTGGAAATTCAGGCCGAAGGTACTTCAGAGGTTCAATTGCCGATAGCCCTTAAAGATGCGAAAGAGAATCTCAATACGGATAAAACAAGAATAGAAGGTCAAGGATTTGTTATTGAAAAAATTGAGGATGCTTTTCCGTGGGATGATAAATTGTTTATTCATACCGTTCCAGCATGGAAATTAAAAGTTGGTGTAATCGGCAGTAATTCGCAGATTGAGCGCATGTTTGCGGTACAATCGTCATTAGTAATGGCCTCCATTTCTAGGCCCATTGTGCCAAAGTTATTGGAAGAATATCAGTCACTGGTTTTAATTGGGCTCGATGGATTAAATTCCAATGAAATGGCAGCCCTTAAAGACTACATGGATGCGGGAGGAGTGATTTTTCAGTGTTTTAATGATGTGTCTGTAAATGGTAAGGTGAACGTAGCCACGCCGTTCGGTCAACTCAAAGGGAAAAATAAATTGGATGAATTTTTGATTGATAAAACAGGGTTTTCAAACCCTATTTTTCGAAATGCTTTTAAAGATTTACCAGATGACGGAACAATAACTCCAAACTTTTCATATTCGTTGCAGTTTTCGGATCTTGAAGATTATAATTCTGTTTTGGTTGGCGAGAATGGGACTGCATTGCTACTTCAAAAAAACTGGGGAACAGGTAGTTATTGGTTGTGGGCTAATGCATTGAATAAGGGTTCTGAGGCATGGTTGAAATCACCTTGGTCATTGCCCGTTTTTACGGAAGTCATTTCATCCAACAATAAAAGGGACTTTCCATTGTTCGGTCTGTTGAAATCTTCGGGGATAGTGCAAATTCCTGGCATTAAACCTAACAAGGAAAGATCGGTAACGATAACGTATTTAGGAACTGAGGATAAAATGAAATTACTTCAGAATAAGCCCAAAAGTTGGATTAAAGAATGGCAACAAGATATGCGAGGGACTGGTGGTATTTATTGGGGTGCTGAACCGGAGTTTCCCGGATTTTATAATGTAGTTTCATCGGGTGAAGGGAGGTTAATAGCTATGAATATTGGGAGAAATGAAAGTGCCATGAGAGGAATATCGGATGTTGATTTTGTCCTTCAGAAATTGGGGATTTTAAATTTTCAACGGGTGGAAGCAGGTGCTTTACGCCAAGCTACAGATAAATCAAATTCACAGAAAACTTGGAAATATTTCTTGTGGGTTTCGGTGATTTTTTTAGTCTTGGAGGTTGTATTGCAGTGGTTTAAAAATAAATCGGTTAAACAAGGATAAATAAAAGTTAAGATTTAACATTGTATTGAAATGAGTCATTCGGTTTTTATAAAAAATGCTCGATTGTTTTCTCCAGAACATCCATTGCACAGAAACGTAGTGGACATGTTGGTGGTTGATGGGAAATTAAAGGAAATAGGAGAGAATTTAATGTCTTCGGGAAACGAGTACTTGGATATGACGGGTTATTGGGTGTCTGCAGGTTGGGTAGATCCATTTGGGGTTTGTCCAGAGCCAGGAGAGCCTTGGAAGGAGACGATTGTTAGTTATACAAAAGCGGCTCAAATGGGTGGATTTACGGATGTTTATGCATTAGCTGGTAGTTCACCCAAGCCGGATAATGAATCGGTGATTGCTCAAGTAAAGCAATTGGGCTTGAATCAGCGTGCTACCTTGCATCCTTTGGGCTTGGCTACGGTTAATGGGGACGGAAAAGAAATGGCGGAGGTTGCGGAGATGGCGTCCGTAGGAGCAGCGGCATTTTGCGATGGATTGCATCCATCGGCCTCTGCGGGACTCAGGCAAAAATTAATGCAATATTGTAGTTCGTTGGGGTTGTTGTATTTAAATTATCCCTTGAATAAATCACTAAGTGCGGAGGGGAAAGTACATGAAGGGATTGTGAATTTGCATTTAGGAATGAAGGGTATCTCAAGCATTGCAGAGACGATTGAGTTGTCAGTGGACTTGCATTTAGCGCAGTATAATCAAACCGAATTGAGAAGTATAGGTATTAGTTCTGCGGAGTCTGTGCAAATGATTTCGGCCGCAAAAAAAGCGGGATTAATGGTGAAAGCAGCCGTACCCGTTTTGAATTTGTTTGCATTGGATGAAGATGTCTTAGGATTTGATGAAAATTTAAAGGTACTTCCACCGCTTCGTTCGGATAAGGACAGATTGGCGTTAAGACAGTCTGTAATTGAGGGAGTAATTGATGCGGTATTCAGTAATCATCATCCCGAAGATATTGAAAGTAAAAAAGTTGAATTTGATTATTCAGCTTGGGGCGCTGCAACATTATCGTATACGTTCCCAATGATGTTGGAATCCTTAGGGGAGGAGTTGTTGGATTCTTGGCTGCCTATTTTAACAAGGAAAAATGCTGAATTTATTGGTGTTAAACCCAATGAGATTAATGTTGGAGCAGATGCAACTTTTACATTTTTTAGTACTTCAGAAACCACGGAAGTAACTGGGCCTAAAAAGAATGGTTCAATGGCTTGGAATGTGCCTTTTGTTGGTAAGAAATTGTTGGGAAGAATAAAGGGTACTATGATTCATAGTTGCTACATGGAGGCAAATCATGATTAATATACGGAATTTTACATTTCGCATACTTCCATCCTATGTGCAGGGCTCATTGGCAGGGGTTTTAATTTTTATGAGTAAAATGGTGGTTTTTAAAAGTGGAACTTGGGAGTTTGTTTACGCCCCTGCTTTTGGAATGGTAACCGGTATTGTACTCATTGTAGCCATGGTAATTGGAACACAAGGCGATAGGAAAATATGGGAGGAAAACGGAGGAAGTTATTTTACATTACAAACTGACGACACAAATGCCGTTGGATTTGGGGTTTATAGTTTTTGGAGGGCTTTTGGAAGTTGTATTCGCGTGTTGATGATTGCATTGTTGTTTTCAGGTTTGGCCGATTTTGTGTTGATGAATTGGGTGGATGCTTCATTAATTGATCAAACAAAAAATTTACGAATAGAACAAGTAAAAAATACTTATAGCGTTTTGGGTTTTGACAATGACCAAATAGATTATGCTATCAATGAAGTGAAACGAACAGACTTAGGTTCTTTTTCAAATATGATGGTAGAAGTTTCCAATAAGCTTTTTGTTAATGGTCTGGTTGGGTTGATTGTAGCAGCATTCTTACGTAGGAAGAAAAATCAACATTGGGTTGACAATTAATTTCAAAGGATTGATGAATCGAACGCCTAAGCAAATTTCTAGCAATCAGAATCCATGGTTGAAAGAAGTGCAGTTGTTGATAGATAAGAGCAAAGTTCGCCAATCTAGAGGGTTGTTTGTTGTTGAAGGTATTTTTGAGATCAGGACAGCAATTCGCGGCGGATTTCAACTTGTTACTTTGGCTAAGCCTCAGCACGGAATTGTTTGGGAAGATTTATTTGAGCAAATTGAATTACGCTCTGAAGCAGAATTGTTAGAGTTAACAAGTCAGCCTTGGGAGAAAATTGTAGTTCGGAAAACAGGGGCTAATGCACTTGCTGTTTTTAAACAAGATGATAGATTTGTTGATGCTTGGTTGCCGAGGAAAGACGAGCTGTGGTTGGCTGTAGAATCGGTGGAGAAACCCGGTAATTTAGGTGCAATTTTACGCACGGCCGATGCTTCTGGCGTACGCGGAGTCTTGGTATGTGAGGGATTGGTGGATTTATTGCATCCACAAGTAATTCGTAACAGTGTAGGTGCGGTTTTTACTGTTCCAATAATTCAAATATCCAAAGAAATGTTGTTGGAAAAAGCATTGAATGCAGGTGTTCCGCTATACAGCACATTTATGGAAAATTCTAAAAGCTGCTATGATGTAGAATTGGGAAAGGGAGGGGTAATTATTGTAGGGACAGAACATCATGGAGTGTCGGATTTTTGGCGTGGGAAAGTTGAGAATATTCAGATTCCGATGTACGGGCAAGTAGATAGTTTAAATGTTTCGGTGGCAGCAGCTTTGTTAATGTATGAAGCGGTTAGGCAGCAAAAAATGGGGGCAATTTGATGCAGATTTTAGTTTTAGGTGCAGGTAGGAGTGCTGGTTACTTAATAGAGTATTTGGCGGTTAAATGCGATGATCGTGGGTGGTATATGACGGTTTGCGATCAAGATTTTACGCGATTACAACATTCATTTGCATTGAATGATCGAGTTACACTGAAGCAGGTTGATGTTACGGATGAACAAATATTGCAATCAATCATCGGTGAGCACCATGTAGTTGTGAGTTTGTTGCCACCATTTTTACATGTGATTGTGGCAAAACTGGCAATAAACAGTGGGGTCTCCGTGTTTACCGCATCTTATATATCAGAAGAAATGAGGGGTTTGGATGCCTTGGCTAAGGAAAAAGGCGTTTTATTGATGAATGAGATGGGCTTGGATCCAGGTATTGATCATCTATCGGCAAATGCAATTTTAGATTCTATTGATCATGAGAATAAGGGTTTGCCTCCGGATGAGCGATGGAAAATAATCTCCTTTGAAAGTCATTGTGGAGGATTGGTATACCAAGAAGATTGTACAGAAAATCCGTGGGGGTATAAATTCTCTTGGAATCCTACCAATGTGATTCTTGCCGGACAAGGGAGTGATAGTATTTATCGTGAGGAAGGAAGGGTTGTGAAAATATCACCATTGGAATTGTTCGAGAAAGCGGAATCTATAAGTATTTCAGGAATTGGTGAGTTTGATGTGTATGCTAACCGAGATAGTTTGGGTTATTCGGCCATTTATGGGCTAGATGCTACCGATAAGTTATTGCGCGGTACCTTGCGTAGAAGTGGTTATTGCAAAGCTTGGCAGCAGCTAATTTTAGTTAATTTGACTAGCACTGATATTTGTTTTCCGGATTATGTAGATTCTGCTCAAAAAGCGTTTTTGTATGTGACCGGTTTTGAGAATAAAAAAATGTGGGTTGAATATTTGGTTAAGGAGTATGCTATTGATACTGCGGTATTGGATAAATTAGATTGGTTACCGCTGGGAGAAAACGATTTTTGGTTTGCAAAAGTTGAGTCGGATCCTCGTTGGTTTAAGGGGAAAACAGCCGCTCAGTTTCTTGAGAGGTTGTTGTTGGTTTGTTGGAAGTTGAATGAGCATGATAGGGACGAAGTGGTGATGCATCATCGTTTCGCGTTAGTTAATGATAAGGGAAACAAGAAGATAATTACTTCCAGTTTACAAGTAGTTGGTGAGGGTGGAGACAGGACGGCCATGTCGAAAACGGTGGGTCTGCCTTTGGCTATTGGTTTAGTTGCTTATTTGGATGGTGATCAGACGGAAGCAGGTGTTGCGATTCCATGGGGAAAGCGTTGGTATTCAATCGTTTTGAAAGAACTTGAGCGTTTTGGGGTGTGTTTTTCGGAGAAGGTAGTTAAAGGGATTGTCGAAGATTAGAGTTCTTTTAACGAGATTTTCCACAAACAACTGAATATTAGTTAATTTGAATTAAATTTGATTATTATGAAATTCTTGCATCGATCCTTTGGAATTGCCTTTGCTCCAATAGTGGTAATAGCTTCGTTGTCAGGGAGTTCGACTCTTCAGGCTCAGTCGAAAAAACCTACTCCACCGCCAGCATCTCCAATTGTGATTGATAGTGGTTTTGTTATTCAACAAAAAATCATGGGACACAGCAATTATGTGAATGCTGTGGCTTATTCCTCCAATGGTAAACTGATGGCATCGGGTGGTTGGGATAATAGAGTAATTGTATATCAGTTGGATTCGGTAGCCGGGACAGGTACTGCGGTGAAAAATTTCACAGGTTATCGCTCAGCAGTTACCACATTGGCATTTGATAAAGAAGGCAAATGGTTAGGAAGTGGATCTAAGGATTTTGGTTTTAGGGTGCATGATTTGAATTCGGGAGAATTGGTTTTTCGGACAGAAGATCATAAGGATGCGGTAACCGCTGTTCGTTTTGATGGGGCTGGTAAATATGCATATACTTCGTCGTTAGATGGAACATTACGTATGTACGACATTGCTCAGCCATTAAATAATATGAAGCCTAAATTCATAAGTTACGGTAAGCCGATCAATGATTTTTTGTTGTCTTCGGGAACTAAGCAGTTGTATGTAATTGCTAGTAATGCAGCGGATATTGAGGTGGTTGATTTTGCGAGAACGGTTGTTAGATCGTACAAGGGGCATACCGCAGGGGTGACAAGTTTAGACTTAAGTGCCAATAAGAAATTAATGGCCAGTGGAAGTTTGGATAAGACCGTGATTGTTTGGGATGTGGCAACTGGTGCGATTGTAAAGAAGTTTGAAGGTCATACATGGAAAATAAATAGCGTGCATTTCTCTAAGGATGGAAAATACGTAGTTAGTGCCTGTAATGATGGCGAAACACGCGTTTGGAACGTGGAAACTGGGAATTGTGTTGCAATTTTCAAAGGAATTGTTTCAAATGCTCAATGTGCACAGTTTTCGCATAATAATAGGAGAATAGCCGTAGCTGGGGCAATGGAAGCTCAAGGCAATAACTTTGGAGTTGTATTGTATAAGACACCAATTGGATGGCCTGCTGTTAAGGCGCCTAAGGCGGGAGTTGGCGGAGCGGGTTCAACGGGATCTGCAGCTGGAAATGGTACCGGTGCAACAGGTGCTCCGACTAAAAATGGAGCTGGACAAACGGCAACAGGACAGGGTGCGGGAACTCAAACTGGGTCCAATGCCAATGCTCCTGCAACACCTAAAAGACCGGTTACAAAATACGAGGGAAATGTTTGGCCTCCACCAGCACCTAAAAAGAAGTAGTGCGTGGTTGGTTGTTCTTAATTTGTTGCACCTAATTTTTCCTCCAAATATGTTACACCTAAGTTGTCATTCTTAATTTGCAGCTTATAAAATGTTCTCTAAATTTGTGTTCGAAATTTTTGTGAAATAGTAAATGAGAACAGCAGATGCAATTGAAAGCGTCTTGCTTGGAAACATCGCATGGAATTAAAGGATGTGTTATCTTGATTTTACCTTAATTTACCTGAAACGATTTTTTTTAATCAATAAACAATGACAGACGGAATTAATAGCAGTAAGGCTCCTGAGCCAGTGGGTTTGTATCCTCACGCAAAACGTGTTGGGAATATGTTGTATTTAAGTGGTGTTGGACCACGGGAACGCGGAACAAAAAAGATTCCCGGAGTAGAATTGAATGATTTGGGTGAAATTGTGAGTTATGACATTGAAACCCAAGTTCGCAGTGTGTTTCAAAATGTACGTTGGATTTTAGAAGATGCCGGCAGTAGTTGGGATAAAATTGTAGATGTTACTGTATTCTTAACAAACATGAAGGATGATTTTCCAGCCTATAACAAATTATGGGCGGAGTATTTTTCTGAAAATCCACCGTGCAGAACAACCTTGGAAATTAACTGCTTGCCAACCCCCATTGCCATTGAATTGAAGGTTTTAGCAACCATCGACTAGTTCAATTGGGTGAATAATCATCCTTTTGGCAGAGAATAATGATTCAATTTCTATGGTGGTTTGCGTTTCTATCGGGGGGTGTGATTTAATTAATAGGAGGAATTATTGGTCTTTGAAACAATTCAACGAAATTGCTTATTCTTGGTATTTCTAGGTACTTATTCTTGGTATTATCAGGTGCTTATTCTCTTGGATGTAGCTGGTGAATTTTCTTTAATTTTTCAAAAGAATTTTTGGTATAAACTTGGGTTGCGCTCAAATTAGCATGGCCTAGAATGTCTTTTATCGCTAAAAGGTTGGCTCCATTGTTGAGCATGTGGGTAGCGAATGAATGTCTTAGTACGTGGGGAGATGTTTTGGAAGCATGTGAAAACAACTTTAGGTACTTATTTACAAGTCGGTATACATAAATGGGATAAAGCGCTTCTCCGTTGGTTCGTTGAAATAGGAATTTGGTTTTGATAGGGTTGCTAGTACTGGCATTTTGCTGGGCATTGCCATTGCTTTTTAATTCTATTTTTGGGTTTTGGTTCGCGAATTGGTGGTTGGAAAGATAGTCCTTAAGCATGTCACTGGTTTCGGGGTGTATGGGAATTAATCTTTCTTTGTTGCGTTTTCCCAGTACTTTTAGCGATCCGCGGTAGAAGTCGATATCTGACACCTTTAAATTGATTAACTCGCTTAGTCGCATGCCTGTTGTATAAAAAAGCAGCAGTAGGAGTCGGTCTCTGTCTCCGTTTTCTTGCTCATTCCAAGGGAAGCGATTAAAGAGATTCATTAAATCGGTGGCTGGAATATCTTTTACCAGAGTTTTAGGCATCTTCGGAAGCAGGACTTTGGCCATGGGATCTGAAGTTAAAATTCCGTGTTTACGCATGAATTTGAACCAACCGCGTATGGAAGAAATTTTACGATGTACGGATCTGGGGGTGAGGTTTTCTTCCAGCATTTGAGCCATAAAGGAACGAATAATGCTTGATTTAATTTGTTTTGGATCTTCGATAGCTTCTCCTTCCAAGAATAGTAAAAATTGCGTTAAATCCAACTGATACGCTGTGACGGTATGAATGGACATCCGTTTTGTTTTCTCTAAATAAACCAAGTATTGCTGGGAGAGTTGCTTTAGCAGTGATTCTTGGTTGTTCATTGAAATTTAGAGGAGGTGATATTGCTCAAAGTAAAAGAAAAAAGCCATCCAAAGGATGGCTTTTTATATACATAAAATGTGACTGTACAGGTAATTATCCTACAACCTCTTGAGATTGCATTTTCTGGCGATAAGCGGCACGAATTTTCTGCATACGCTTGGTAATACAGGGTTTTTCGAAGGCTTGACGAGAGCGTAATTCTTTAACAACGCCAGTTTTTTCAAACTTTTTCTTGTACTTCTTTAGTGCTTTTTCCAGAGAGTCGCTTTCTTTAACGTTTATAATCAGCATTATACTTTCTTTTTTTAGGGTTACAAAGATAATTTTTTACTTTTTATTTTCCAAAATAAAATTACGCTTTTAGTACGTTTCGGCTAATTACTAATTTTTGGATTTCGCTTGTGCCTTCACCAATGGTGCACAACTTACAGTCACGGTAGAATTTCTCTACAGGGAAATCTTTCGTATATCCGTATCCACCGAAAATTTGAACGGCTTCATTGGCGCATTTTACACTAACTTCAGACGCATAGTATTTTGCCATTGCGGAAACCTTTGTAACGCTTTTTCCTTTGTTTTTTAGGTCGGCAGCTTCCAATGTTAATAATTCGGCTGCTTCGATTTGGGTAGCCATATCGGCCAGTTTAAAACCGATTGCTTGGAAGTTGGCAATGGGTTTACCAAATTGTTCGCGTTCTTTTGCGTATTTAATACTTGCTTCGTAGGCTCCTTTGGCAATTCCTAAGGATAGGGCGGCAATTGAAATTCTACCACCATCTAAAATTTTCATTGCCTGAATAAATCCATCCCCAATATTTCCAAGGATATTACTTTCGTGTACGCGGCAATCTTCGAAAATCATTTCGGCGGTTTCGCTGGCGCGCATTCCTAATTTATTTTCCTTTTTACCCCCTCGGAAACCTGGAGTTCCACGTTCTACAACAAAGGCAGTGATTCCATGTGAATCCAATAAATCCCCAGTTCTAGCAAGAACCACGGCTACGTTGCCGGAAATGCCATGTGTAATCCAGTTTTTAGCCCCGTTAAGCACCCAATGATCTCCGTCTTTTTTAGCTACCACTTGCATTCGTAATGCGTCAGAACCTGTGTTTGCTTCTGTAAGTCCCCATGCACCAATCCATTCTCCAGTGGCTAATTTTGGTAACCAGCGCTTCTTTTGTTCCTCATTAGCAAATTGCAAAATGTGACCGGTACATAAACTGTTGTGAGCGGCCATGCTTAATGCAACGGAACCGCAAACTTTGCCTAATTCTTCAATTGCGGCTACGTATTCGAAGTAAGACAGTCCTGAACCACCGTATTCTTCGGGAACCAAAACTCCTAATAATCCCAATTCCCCTAAACCTTTCATGGTGTCTATTGGGAATTCCTGACTTTCATCCCAAATCATCACATTGGGTCTGATGTGTTTTTCTGCGAAATCTCTCACAGTGTTACGCACCATTTGTACGCTTTCGTTCTCGGCAAAGTTCATCATACTTATAGCGAAACAAATTTACGCCCAGAGGGTTTGAAAATTCAACAAAATCAGTTAAATCGTCGTTAATCTTCATTGTTTTTCGACAAATAGGGCAATAATTTTTGTAAATGGTATGCAGGTATGCCTTGAATTAATAATAGTTCTGCAGCAGTTGGTTGAGGATGGGTCTGATAATAGGCGAAAATAATTTTGGCATATTGGGTGCCGATGTAAGGATGTTGATATAGTTCTTTCCAGGTGGATTGACTTGATATTTTCCGATTAATTCCAAGTGGGGATATGGGCTTGAGTTTTTTGATTGCCATAATCTTTATAAAAGTATCCAGTTTGGGTATTTCTTGTATTTGGTAAATGTTTTGAAATCCCCCCAGTCTGTCGCGGTATTTTTTGATGCTGTACCAGTGTTTTCTTGAAAATCCAGGAATATTAAACCATTGAAGACTGTCGTTTGGGTTGAAATTAGCAATTTGCGGTGACTGATTTTCGTATGTTTCTAGTAACTCCGATTGGATTTGGGCAGAATCTTTTTGCAATTTTTGCAACAGTGTATTGCGATTTTTTTGCGATTCACCCCAAAGGATTTGCAATAATTCGTAAGCCATTTTTGCGGAAATGGGTTTGTTTTTTGCTTGGTAATTACTGAGAGTAGTTGGATTTGAAGTAAAGCTGTAATCACGATTTTTATTATTTCCAAGGAATTTGTTGTTTCCGTTTTCTTGAATAAGTAAGCGATTGTGATTTTTATTTTTGTTGTAACTGGTTGATTTTCTTTGATTATTGTTGCTGTTCCAATGAATAGAAGTGGAGGAAGAACGATGGTGGCAATTTTTGATAAAAACAATTGTGGCGACCGAGGCCGCCACAATGAATAGGTATTGAAAAGGTTTTTTTCGCATTGGTTTCATTGCCCTATGGCAACAACCAAATTATGCGAAGGCTGCTAATTTTTCTTGGCGATATTCGCCAGCATCCAATTTGGATTTGATTGATTTAAATGCGTTAAGGGTGTATTCAACATCCTCCAAACTGTGAACTGCAGTAGGAATCAATCGTAACATGATTACGCCTTTTGGTACAACGGGATATACTACTATACTACAGAAAATATTATAGTTCTCGCGTAGGTCGTGAGTTAGGTGCGTAGCTTCGGGGATTGTTCCGTTTAGCAATACGGGTGTAACAGGGGTTGTAGTTATACCAATGTTAAAACCTGCTTCACGCAATCCGTTTTGCAATGCATTTACGATGGTCCAGAGTTTTTCTTTCAATTCTGGACGGGTTCTGATTAATTCCAAACGTTTCAATGAACCAATTACCAAAGGCATAGGTAATGCTTTGGCATAAATCTGAGAACGCAAGTTGTATCGTAAGAATTTAATTACGTGTGGCTCAGAGGCAATAAATGCACCAATACCCGCCATCGACTTAGCAAAGGTGGAGAAAATAATATCTACTCCATCGGTGCAATCTTGTTCTTCGGCAGTTCCGGCACCTTTTTTACCCATGGTTCCGAATCCGTGGGCATCGTCAACAAATAAACGGAAGTTATATTTGGATTTAAGTGCTGCGATTTCTTTTAATTTACCTTGAGATCCGCTCATTCCGAAAACGCCCTCGGTGATCACTAAAATACCACCACCGGTTTGTTCTACTAATTTGGTAGCACGCTTTAGCTGTTGTTCTAAGCTTTCTACGTTGTTGTGAGCAAATACAAATCGTTTACCCATATGCAAACGAACCCCATCAATGATACATGCATGCGACTCGGCATCGTACACAATAACGTCGTGTCTATCTACCAAAGCATCGATCGCACTCAATACCCCTTGATAGCCAAAGTTCAATAGGATTGCTTCGGGTTTGCCAACAAATGCAGCCAACTCTTGCTCTAATTGTTCATGGTAGTTTGAGTTACCGCTCATCATGCGGGCTCCCATCGGGTAAGCCATGCCAAATTGTTTCGCAGCATCTGCATCGGCCTGCATTACTTCGGGATGATTTGCCAAACCTAAGTAGTTGTTCAAACTCCAATTGAGTCGTTCTCTACCGCGGAAAACCATTTTTGGACCAATAGGTCCTTCTAATTTGGGGAAAGTGTAGTAACCGTGAGCGTCATCGGCGTGCATTCCCAAAGGACCCATCCGATCGTGAAGTTTCTCAAAAATATCTTTCATGATGTAGTGGCGTAACGTATTTGTTACTGCAAAATTAGCAAGATTTTGTGTTTATTACGTTCCGATGATAAAAACACAAGGAGATTTGCCCAAAATAATGTTCATTTTTTTCCAATCGGACAAGGTTTTTGTTTTAATCCATTCGTCATCGGTATGAAGTTGATAGCCAATGCACAATGCGGTTTGTGGTGGGAATTGCTTGATTAATCCTTGAAAAAATTTATCGGAACGATAGGGGGCTTCGATGAAAATATGGCTGTGATTTTTTGGGTAATTTTTAAGTAATGTAGATAACAACTGTTTCTGTAGGTCGTCTTTCACCGGAGGATATCCATGAAAAGTAAAAGATTGCCCGTTTAATCCGCTGCCTGCTAGCGTTAATAATAGTGAGTTTGGACCCGGGATAACCTGTACATTCCAATTTCTTGTTTGCGCAAATTTTACCGCTAAATTTCCGGGATCCGCGATACAAGGCATTCCGGCTTCGGAGCAAAGTCCAAGTATTCCGGTAGGATGCAACTGAGACCACTGTGATAATTGCTGTTCAAGCTCTTTTTGCGAAGTGTGCTCATTGAGTTCAATAATCGTTAGTTCGGGAATGTTGATTCCCAATTTTAATGACGATAAAAATCGTCTTAAGGTCCTCGCTTCTTCGGCCACCCAGGTTGAGATGGATTGTATTTCTTTCAGGTATTCATCGGTAAGCATCCAGGCATTGCTGCGCTCGCCGATAGGTAAAGGAAACAGGATTAATTGGGGCTTTGTAGTTGTGATTATTGGATTGCTATCCTGATTATTAGGGGTAGATTCCATGATTGTTGATAACGGCGGTTTATTCTTTGGTACGTTGATTTGAACACTAAGCAGGTTCAAACTTAGACGAAAATTTATGGAATTCTGTCAAGAGATTGTCAACAGTTGGGGTTGGGGCGAACACTATGCGTACTTTTGCATTGTGAGTTTTGTAAATAAACTAAAAGAGCGCTGGAAAGTGCAAAGTGCCACTCAGGTTTGGCTGATTTTATTGGTGTTTGCGCTTACTGGTTTTTCGGTAATGTTTTTAAAGCGGATATTTCGTTCTTGGCCTATCCACGAAGCGTGGTGGTTTGACATGGCGTATTATATATTGATTCTACCAATTTACAATCTGCTGTTGTTGATTTACGGAGCGATTTTCGGGCAAGCAAGGTATTTTTGGGAATTTGAAAAACGCTTTTTCGCACGTATTGTTTCTTTGTTTAGCGGTAAAAAATAATTGTTTATGGCAATCACACAAGAAAGTGTATTAGCGGCTTTGTCGCATGTGGATGACCCCGATTTAAAGAAAGATTTAGTAACCCTGAATATGATTCAGGATTTGGAAATTGGAGATTCTATTTCGTTCACCTTGGTATTAACTACACCCGCATGTCCGATGAAAGATATGCTGGTGAATGCTTGTAAGACAGCCATTAGAGTGATGGTTGATCCTCAGATTGCAGTGAATATCGCGGTGAGTTCTCAAGTGCAGCGGAGTTTACAAGGGGATCAAATATTGCCTGGGGTGAAACACGTAATTGCGGTTGCTTCGGGTAAAGGTGGTGTTGGAAAGAGTACACTCAGTGCGGGGTTGGCATTTTCTTTGGCTCATTTGGGCGCAAAAGTGGGGTACCTAGATGCGGATATTTACGGTCCATCTGCCCCAACTATTTTTGGAACCACGGAAGCGCCCCACATGGTGCAACGCGGTGATAAGCAAATTATGGTTCCCGTAGAGGTGCATGGTATGAAAATGCTCAGCATTGGTTTGATGACTGCTCGTGGGCAAGCCGTGGTTTGGCGCGGACCCATGGTAGCATCGGCCTTCAAGCAGTTTGTGCAAGATGCGGCTTGGGACGACTTGGATTATTTAATCATCGATTTGCCTCCCGGAACGGGTGATGTTCAGTTAAGTTTGGTTCAAACGGTGCCTTTAACGGGCGTTGTGTTAGTAACTACACCCCAGGAGGTAGCATTGAGCGATGCACGCAGGGCTTTGGGTATGTTTTCGATGGAGCAAATTGCCAAACCGTTGTTAGGGGTGGTGGAAAATATGAGTTACTTTACTCCCGATGATGCTCCGGATAAAAAATATCGTTTGTTTGGGGAAGGCGGCGGAAAACAAATTAGCGACGAATATGGACTGCCATTTTTAGGAGAAATTCCGCTGAATCCCCAGTTGATGTCGGCCATGGATACAGGAAATATTCATCCCGATTCGCCGTTATTGCAACCGTTCCATGCAGTAGCTGCTGCGGTAGCTCAGCAGGTGAGTATTTTGCAATCGAAGTAGTTTTTGGGTTACTTCGCGAAAACAATCGCGGGTGCTAAGATCTTGGTTTTGTGGTTGTTGTCCATAAGTATTTGGTGGGCATTTACGGACCTTCGGGGCGGATACTATGCTACTATTTTTTGGACTTATCCTTGTGTTATGGTATATTTGTATTTCGAATAATTTCATGAGTACTACCGTAGATTTAGAAACTCTTACCCACAAAATAGAAGAGGTGTTGAATACCGTTAGGCCCTATTTGCAGGCCGATGGAGGAGACGTAGAGGTGGTAGAAGTATCTGAGGGACGTGATGTATTGTTGAAATTAACCGGCAATTGTAGCTCATGCAGTATGAGTGAAATGACGATGACTGCCGGAATTGAAGAGAGTTTACGGAGAGCCATTCCTGACCTTGGGAAAATTCAAGCCGTTAAATAATCAACGATGGGCTGGAGGTGGTCCATAACCAAGGAGTCTGTAACCTCTGAGAACATCGATCCAGGTTTCTTTATACAGTTATTGGGTATTCCTCTGATTGCGTATGTCCTAACTACTTTATTAATTCAAATTCAAATCGATTGCTTGCCGTTATGGGTAACAGGTTCTGTAGTAAATCCGAATAATTGGGAGTTTAATTTTGAGAACTTGCCATCGTGGATGGTTGATAGCTTCACAAATTCTGACAAGGGGCGTTTTGAAGATAAGGGGCCGATCGGAGCACAATCGCAGTTTGATCGGTTTGGATTGAATTTGCATCTTACTTTATTCTTAGGGGCTGTGTTGATTGTCTACTCTTGGGATTTAATCATGGATATTCTGACATGGGAAAAATTTGGAAAAGGCATTGATCAGAGCTTGTTTGTACCCGCTATTTTGCTGTTGATCGCAGGATTTGCTACCGTCGGATTTCCTTGGATTGCATGGATTTTGTTTAGCGAAGATGCTTCTGCGGGTCCTTTTGGATTGCGGTCTATAGTTAATTGGTTTTTTCGAGATTGGGGTGTGGTTTTATTGATATTCGTGGCATTGTATGGATTTTTTGCTAGCAAGAAAATTCCCTTTTTGGCGATGATTTCGCCGATGATTATAGCCGTTTCGATTACTCTATTATTGTTTATGCCTCGTGAGGTAGGATTTTGGTGGTTTGGAGAATTTGGTTGGGAAAACGAAGCCCAAAAAATAACGGGGGGATTTCAATGGTGTACCGATGTTCAGGAATGGCGAACCCAAGGATTGATGCTGTATTTTATTGGGTTCTTTATGATGAATGTGTTGTTGATTCAGCAATTGGAAAAATCGAAGGATCGGATTTCCAATTCTCCCAATGTGTGGTTGCTGTTTGCTGTGGATTTTCGGGATAAGAAATTATCGTATCGACAAGAAGAACCGGAACTGTCAATCTTCCCCAAGTTTTGGTGGGTTCCCTATTTTTGGTTGCTAATTTCGGTGGTGCTGATATTGGTGGGCTTAAGTTATTTGGTGCAGGGCGATAATTTGTTGGAGGACCATACCGTCAATTTCTGGGAGTTAAGAAATTTGAATTTGTATTTCGAACGGTATGCCTTCCGTGCTATGGGGCTTGGGGTGTATTACGGATTGCTTCTGTTATTTCAATCGGCGATACAATGGAATCGGATTTACCGGTTGTTGGTAGAATCCGGTTTGCTGATATTGGTCTTGTAGGGCGTTGGTAACTTTATTTCATAAGAGGCAGTTGTGGACTGGAAGGAATCATGATATATCCCTGGGGGTAAAATCGATTGTTTTTTGTGTGATTTTATGAGTTCTCCTTGGGATATATTGTTCGTTATTTAATGGTTCTTCAACTATTTTACTGGGATTCGTCTCGGTTATCGTATTCATACGGCATGACACATTCCCCCATGATTATGGGTTCTATTTTTTCGATTTGTTGAATTTTTGGTTTACCTAAAATGCGAGACTGTTTATCGACCTTTTTAAGGTTTTTGATTTGATTGGTTTCTTCCCCCAACGTATCCACTACAGCTATGGTATCACCCAAGAGAATTTTCCCTTTGGTGGTTTCCGATGTTCCCAGCGTATCCACTACAGCTGTGGTATCGCCCAAGAGAATTTCTCCTTTGGTGGTTTCCGAATTACAGGAAGAGACTCCAATTCCTAGAACTAAAACTAGGATGTTGGCAAAATGAAGCAATTGTATGGGTGGTTTCGGATTGGAGGTTGTGTGGTTGGTTGCAGATGGGAATATGGATTGCTCCCAAGTTTTCGTGGGGGTGGTAGATTCGGTTTTTTGTATGAGTTGTTCGGATTTAAATCGACCGCAAATTTTTTCGGTTTTTGGTTTGTTGAAAAATTGCAAGATTTCTGAATCGGACATTTCGCTAAAATCGATGACAATTTTTTCACAAGAATTGCAAAATCTACCTTGTTTTTCTGGGGTCATACGATTCCAATCTTCGTGGCAGGGGTTTTCGATAGCGATACTAATTTTTTTCATGATTCTCCGATTTTTTGGGAGCGTAATACGCTATCGAAGGAAAAGGTAAACGACGATTTGAATTTTTGTCTGGGAAATTACGAAATACGAATTGGCAGACAGAGGATTGCTCTCGTTTTACTTAGGATTTTCAGGAAGAGACATCTTTTCGAAATGGGAAAAGATTGGGTAGAGGAATGGGTGTTATATTCTTCCGTTCATGCCTTGAGTCCAATGTTCTTGGCATCGGGCTTGGTAGATATCGGTATGACCTACAGCAATTTGTGTTTCGATTCCCGGTTCGCGGTAGGTGAAATTTGCGGGTGCACCACAGACATGGCATTTGGCAGATACTTGGATTTTCTGGGTAGCGATTCGTTTTAAATCGGCCATCGGACCGAAGTCTTGATTAAGGTAATCTTTATCTAGTCCAGCGGCAACCACACGAATTCCATTCATCATCAGTTCGGAAACAGCATGTACGATATAGGGTCCAAAGAACTGAATTTCGTCTATGTACACTTCTTTAATCAGTTCGTTGCATAATGGGTATAATTCTTCGGCTTTATTAATGCGATGTGCAACCATCTGTAATCCGCTGTGAGCGTTGATATTGTTGGGGTTGTAGCGTTTGTCGAGTAGGGGTTTAACGGCGATTTTTTCGTCGTACCCAACTTCGCTTTCGTTGTACAATCCGATCAATTTCGTGGTTTTACCAGCGAACATACAGCCATAAATGAGAATAAATTCCCGCATGAAATACTTGTTGTTTTACTAATTTTACCACCAACCATGGAACTTCAAAAGAAATCCATCGATGCATTGCTGGAATCGGTGGCAATATTACGTCAGGAACTCCAAAACAACCAAGATTCGGAGAAAGAAATCGAGCTATTGGGTGAATTGAAATTGCTTTCGGCCAGAATTTACATTGAATCTGATTTGACGGTTATGTCGATGTTGCCTGAAATGACCGAAGATTTATCCGATTCGTTGGGTGAATTGGGAGGTGAATCTTTGGAAGAGGAGTATTTGGAAGAGCGTTCCGAGGAGTTATTTGAGGCAGAAAATCCGGTGGAATTCAAGTTGGCCGATAACGACGAGAATTTGTTGTTAGAAGAGGAAGTAGTGACTGTTGCAGAAGAGGCTGAAACTGAGTTGGATGTGTCATCGGTGATTTCATCGAAGGAAGAGGTTGTGGAGGCTAATGAAATGGAAGAAGATGTGGAGGCTAAGGAAATAGAAGAGGTTGTGGCGCCCAAAGAAGAGATACCGTTACAGCAAGATTTATTTTTTGCTGCGGTACCTGTGTTGGGTGGGCAAAAAAATAGTAGTTCGATTCAGGAAGAGTTGGCGAAAAATGCCAATGAGGAAGATCTTGTTGCAAAAATCGCAAATATCGACTTTGATTCTCCGGAATTTAAGCTTCCGGAATTTGAGTTGCCAGAATTTGAGTTGCCCAAGGAGGGTGTTTCGGATTCTGAGGTTTCAACGATAGTAACGCCCGTGGTGGAAGAATCTGTGGCAGAGGTGGTTGCTCCACCGGTTGAGGTGGTTCCAGCCGTGGCAGAAATTGTAACGCCCGTGGTGGAAGATGTTCCTGCGGTTGAGGTGGTTCCAGCCGTGGCAGAAATTGTATCGCCCGTGGTAGAAGTTGTTCCACAAGCTGAATTTGTATCTCCTCCAATGGAGGTTGAATCGCTGCAAGTTGAGGCCGTTTCTCCGTTTGCGGAGGTGGAAGAATCTGTGGCAGAGGTGGTTGTTCCGCCGGTTGAGGTTATTCCTTCGGTGGAAGAGGTATCGCTGCCAGTTGAGGTTGTGTTACCGGCCGTAGATGTGGTTGTTCCGCCGGTTGAGGTAGTTTCTCCTCCAATATCGGCCATCAATACTGTAACAGACAGTCCGGTAGATTCTAGTAGTTCGGTGCAATTGAACGAAAATGGGGAACTGCCTCCGCCCGCGTTATCGGGAATGAATGTGGAGGCCATTGTGAATCAAATGCCTATTTCTCGTCGATTTGAATTTGCCAATTTGCTATTTGGGGGTGATATTCAGAGAATGGGTACGTTTATACACGAATTACTTCAAGCTCCAACTGGAAGTGGCCGAATGGATGTTTACGAGCGTTGGTATGATGAAAATAACTGGCGACGTAGAGACGAGGCTGCTTCCGACATGCTACGATTGATAAAGCGAATTTTCCCAAGTTAGTGCATGGTTGGGTCTGAGTAAATCGGACTGAAACTATGCGAAATACCTTGGTGAAACAACAGTTATTGGGATTTTATCGATCTCATTTTTTCTTCCTCCCGTTGTTGGGATTGCTTACCGGGTACTTGGTATTTGCATTCTTGTTGGGCAGTGAAATTGCTATCGACTATTGGTCTGTTTGGGTATGGGTAGTGCCGGTTATTTTACTCTTTTCTACACTAGTATGGGCAATAATCCAATATCGAAAAAGGAAAGAAGATTCTTCAACGTGGATTTATCGGTGGATTCGTTCGACAATTATTTATCTCTTGCATGTTTGTATTGGTGCTTGGGTATTGCCGCCGGAATTGCCTAGCAATCGATTGGGTGAAGTAGCTGTGGAGCCTGAATTTTTGCAGGGTCTCGATTCTGGTCATTTTGTAGTGGTAGATTGTGTGGATTCGGTGTCGAAGGAGGCTCGAATTAACGGTAGGTTTTGGGTGAAAATTACTCGATGGAGGAAGGATTCAGAGCCATGGGTAGGTCCTTTTGATCGTTGTGTTATGCCGATTTCTGTATTGAGTGAGTTTGAATTCAGTGGTATTCCAGAGGATACGGATTGGCGCACGATTTTTGGGTCTAAAGGATATTATGGTAGGTTAACTTGGCCGATAAAAAGACAGGAGGATGATCAAGGTTTCAGAGGAATGGTAGCGGAAAGTGATGGATTCAGGTGGATTGGTGCGGAAGGGAATACGGGGAATGCCTGGCGGATGGATCATCGCGATTTGGAGATAGGTTGGAAGGATTATTTATCAAGGAATGGGTTGTTTGATTTGCGCTTGCGGTGTTTGGACTGGATGAAAACGCAATTACACAAGCATCTGTCTTTGAAGTCTTCTTCGATGGCAATTGCCTTATTGATTGGCGAAACGCGGGAAGTGGATTCAGAAACGGTAAAAGCGTTTGGAGTTGGCGGATTGATGCATGTCTTGGCGGTATCGGGTATGCATGTAGCCTTGGTTATGGGTGCCATTTTGTGGGTGATTACGGGTTTTGGTAGCTGGCCTCGGCCTAATAAGGTGTCGCTACTTGTTTTGATGGTTATGGGTTGGTTTTATGCCATACTTACGGGTGGCAGTGCAGCGGTTGTGCGAGCGATGTTATCGGCATCGTGGATGTGGCTGGCTAAGTATTGGGTAAGAAAACGCGTTTCGAGTTTGCATGTTTGGCTGGGGTGTGCTTATGTACAACTATTGCTTCAGCCCTATTCGATGTATAATTTAGGGTTTGTATTAAGTTATTTAGCGGTACTTTCATTGCTGATTTTTTATCCCATTTTACGGGATTTTTGGTTGATGAAAACAGAGAATTTCAGGAGTGAAAGTAGGATGGGACGTTGGATGAGTAGGGTAGTTGGTGCTAAGAGAATGGATGCGGGTTGGCAGCTGTTATTGGGTTCGGTAGCAATGAACATTGCCGCTACTTTGTTTACATTTCCTTTGATAATGTGTGGTTTTGGTACCTTCCCGGTTTGGTTTTTGCCAGTGAATTTGCTGTTAGTTCCGTTATTTACGATATTGTTATATGGGGCTTTGATTGTGTTACTATTGGGTTGGATTCCGGTGGTGGGAAATGGGTTGGGGACGGTTGTGGATCGATTGTTTTCGTGGGTTCTCGGGAAGTTGTTGTTTGTGTTGGATTTGCCTTTTTCTCAATTATTTTCATACGATTGGGAATGGGTGTCGGCCTGTTTTGTTTTTGTACTGATAGCATGGATTAGTTGGTGTTTGTGGCTAGAGGTTCGGTTTGGCAATAGGGTTGGAACACTGTGGTTGATTTCCATGGGGTTGATTTTGGCAACGGGTTTTTGGATTGAGCAAAATCGTGTTCGTTGGGTGGGGAGTAATGAATATTTTAAAGGTAAATTGGGAGGCAAAGAGTTTTGGGCGTATAAACGGAAAGAGATATTGGTGATTACGGTGAGGAAGAAGGAATGGTTGGGGGAATCTGGTGGTTACAGGGAAAGGCGTAAGGATAGCGATAGTACTTGGTTGATACGCTGGGGAAGGACGGTTGAAAACAGGAGGAAATGGGAAAGCAGGTTGGAAAAAAGTACAGAAAAGTACCGAATACAGCGGGGTATTGAGGTAGTGAAGGTTCGGTGGTGAGACGATGCAGGGTTGGGGAGGAATGCGGTATGGTAGTGAGGTAATATTGATTTGTTGTGAGGCGATACGGTGCGGTGTTGAATTGATAAAGTATGTTAGTGAGGTGATAAATTTCGGTGATGGTGTAATTCAGCGTGGTGGGGAAGCGAAATAGTATTTTCATTACTTCAGTAGAATTATGGGTGAACTTCAGGGGCTGTAAGGGTGAAGTTATAACTTGGGATGGTGGAAGTTGACTATGGGTGGGATTAGGTATGTATTTTAGAAGTACGGAATTTGGATTGTACCTTTGTGAAATGTCTGTGTTGAATTTTTTTGTTGAAGACAGAATTGCTTGGATTGTGATGAGTAGGCCGGAGAAGCGCAATGCGTTGAGTATTGAATTAATTGAGGGGATGACGGAAGCGTTTTTGTTGGCCAATGCGAGGGAGGATGTACGGGTGATTGTGTTAAAATCCTCGGATAAACCTTTTTGTGCGGGGGCGGATTTGCAGTATTTGACACAGTTGCGCAACAACAGTTTGGAGGAGAACGAAGAGGATTCTCAGCGATTGCGCAGGATGTTTGATGCGATGTATCATTCTCCGAAGTTGGTAATCACGCAGGTGGAGGGTCCGGCCTTGGCCGGGGGATGCGGTTTAGCTACTCTGTCTGATTTGTGTTTTGCCACTCCGGAAGCGAGTTTTGGATATACGGAGGTGAAGATTGGATTTATTCCGGCGTTGGTGATGGTGTATTTGGCAGAGAAAATTGGTGGCGGTGCTATACGGGATTTATTGTTAACCGGAAGAATATTGGATGCCACGGAGGCGAAGGAAATGGGATTGGTGCAGCGGATAGTAAGTTCTGAGGAGATAGATGAGGCAGTGGGTGCGGTGGCGCGGGGATGTGCCGAAGGCACATCCGGGGCGGCAGTTTCCACGGTAAAAGAAATGCTCAGACAAATACCCTCTATGCATCGTGATCAAGCCCTGGACTATGCCGCCCGCATGAATGCTCATGCCCGCGCCACCCCAGACTGCATCAAAGGAATCGATGCCTTTTTAAATAAACAAAAACTTACCTGGTAATTACAAATGGTTCATATAATCGATACGCATTGTCACCTTTATTCCGATAAATTCAACGAAGACAGACCTCAGGCCATTGAAAGAGCATTAAAAGCGGGAGTAAAGCAGATTTTGTTGCCGAATATCGACCTCGATTCAATCCCCGGATTGCATCAATTGATGCTGGATTATCCAAACCAATGTTATGGCATGATGGGCCTGCATCCTTGTGATGTAAAAGCAGATTATGAGAGTGTATTAACCCAAATGTTCGATTTGTTTTCCAGTCATAAATATGTGGCCGTGGGTGAAATGGGTATGGATTTGTATTGGGATAAAACTACCGAAGAAATCCAGAAGCAGGCATTTTTATTGCAGGCTGAATTTGCTTTGGCTCATAAATTGCCGCTTGCAATACATACCCGAAATGCAACACAGCAGACCATTCAATTATTAAAACAATTTAAAGGTAAAGGATTAACCGGGGTGTTCCACTGCTTCTCTGAAAGCTACGAACTGGCTCAGGAAATTTTAAAATTGGAAGGCTTTTATTTGGGTATTGGCGGTGTTCTTACTTATAAAAATGCAGGCTTGCCCGAAGTGCTTTCTCAAATAGGATTGGAACATCTAATACTAGAAACGGATTCGCCCTATTTACCCCCTGTACCCCATCGTGGTAGTAGGAATGAACCCTCCTATACCTTGTTGGTGGCCCAAAAACTGGCTGAGGTAAAATCAGTTTCGTTGCAAGAAGTGGCCAAAACCACTACCCAAAATGCAATTAACCTGTTTAATTTGCCTCTTTCGTATAAGGCTGAATTATAAATAGTGAATAGTTAGCCTATTTTTATTCGCTATTCTCGTATTTAACTTATAAGTTAGATTTTCTGGTGTTCAGCTGATTAAGTTAGCCGATAAATTATCTAAGATCAATTGGTTGTATAATTTGTCTATTTTAAATTTAATTAAATCGGAACTTGAATAACTGAGATTCAAGTTACTGGTTACAGAAAAAAATTTCCGTGACTTAAGTCACACTCGATACCAACGGATACTGCGAACTTCGCTGTTCATGTTTGGTGTTCGTAACCTAGTATTGGTAATTGGTACCTTGTTTTTTAGTTATAATCACTTGCAGGGGCAAGATCATCCCTACGTTCACCCCAACGAACGAGTAAACCTAGATTCTAATTCCATAAGCGCTAAGGTGAAGCCAAAGTCGTTGCAGGATTTTTTGCGGTCGGGGAACTTTTTCGGACATGCCCGATGGTATAGCATGGTCACCAACAATGCATCCAATTATTCCGATTATTTCGCTAATGCAATAGGCGTTGGCATAGGGTACGAAACGGGCGTTTATCAAAATTTTCAGTTGGGAATTAGTGGTTATGCCATTTATGATGTGTATTCGTCGGATTTAACCAAAATTGATCAACTTTCCAATCAGCCCAATCGCTATGAAGTGGGATTGTTTGATGTATTAAATCCGGGGAATCACGACGATTTGGATCGCTTGGAAGATTTGTACATTAAATACTCGTTGCCATCCAAGGGTTTAATCGTAAAAGCGGGTAAACAACATATACGAACCCCATTTTTAAACCCACAGGACGGAAGGATGCGACCTACCTTGGTTCAAGGGATTTTAGCAGAAAAAAAACTCGGGAAAAACGGATTGTTGCAGTTGGGTGCGATTGATCGAATTTCGCCACGGAGCACGGTACGATGGTTTTCGGTAGGGCACTCTGTAGGCCTATACGGTGTGGGCGTGAATCCCGATGGTTCTAGGTCACAATATTCCGGTAACCTACCGCATTCTTCAGTTTTGTACGCAGGATATACGGTAAAAACCAACCGTGGAAATCTGATGTTATGGTCGCAAACGGTGTACAGTATTTTCCAAACGTATTTAACCCAGTGGGATGGAAAAATGGGAAACAAGGATCGCGCTTGGATCTATGGAATTCAAGGGATACATCAACATTCTTTGGGAAATGGAGGTAACATAGATATCAATAAAGCGTACTTTCAGCCCAATAATAGCAGTTTTGTCTTTGGGGTTCGATTGGGAAAACAGTTGAGTGAGAAACAGAAAATTACACTCAATGGAACTCGAATTACCAGCCACGGAAGATACTTGATGCCCAGAGAATGGGGTAGAGATCCGTTTTATACCTTTATGCCCCGGGAACGAAACGAAGGTTATGGGGATGTTTGGGCGATGAATGCGTTGTATAGCTATGGATTTACTGAAATGCCTCTGAAAATTGATGTTGGAATAGGTAGGTATAAACTCCCCAACATCTATAATTTCGAATTAAATAAATATGGTTTTCCGGCGTATTATCAAGCCAATTTGGATGTTCGATACAGCATGGAAGATTTTTTCAAGGGCTTGGAGATTCAGTTTTTGATAGTTTTGAAACAAGCCATCGAACAACAAGGATATTTGCCGAAATTCGAGATTAATAAGGTTAATTTAACCCATTATAACTTAATATTGAATTATCACTTCTAAACAAAATACTAGCCTATGGCTGAAAATTACAATAGCAATCTTTCCAATAACGAATCAAATAATACCGTAAATTCAAATGAGGAGAAATCCCATTTACCCGGTTGCTCATGCTGTAAACCCAATCGAAGAGGGTTTATTAAACAACTGGGAGCAGTAGGTTTGGGCTTAGGAGCTGCACCTTCTTTGGTGCATGGTTTATCGAGTTTGGATCCATCGGCCGGGAACACGAACCAATCCTTATCGGTCTCGCCGGGAATTCCCATGGATGCTTCGCATGCCCCATCGGACGAATCGGTATTGGCGTCAATCAAGAAATCATCGACCCTGAAATCCGGTAAAGCACAACACTTTACGCTGCTACATACTGCCGATATTCATGGGCAATTGTACGTTCATGATGAATTTTTTTTAGAAAACGGCAAACCCGTGTACAAGCGTAGAGGTGGTATGGCGCATTTGAAAACCATGATTAATGAAATCAGAAATGAAAATCCAGGGAATACCTTGGTGATTGATGGCGGCGATTGTTTTCAGGGCTCCGGGGTGGCAGCTTTGAGTCAAGGGAAAGCGATTGTGCCGTTAATCAATAATATCGGATACGATTTGATGCTTCCAGGGAATTGGGAGGTGGTTTACGGAAAAGATTTGATGATGCGCGATTTGGGTGGCTACCATGCAGCCAAAGTATGTGCCAATATGTATCACGATGTGCCGGGTTCGGATAATAAAGATTCACTGTATCCGCCGTATTGGACAACCCGTGTTGCTGGCGTGAAAATTGGTTTTGTAGGGTATAACGATCCGCTCACGCCTAAGCGTCAATCCCCGGCGTACAGCTACGGTATCAAGTTTACTGACCCCGCCGAAAACGCACAGAAATTGATTAAATATTTGCGCGATTACGAGCAATGCAGTATGGTGTTTTTGGTGACTCACATGGGCTTGGCACAACAAGTAGATTTGTCCAACAAACCCTATGTAGAGGGGGCAGATTATATTTTAGGGGCCGATACCCACGAACGGGTGAGAAAACCGATCGAAGGGAAATATTCCAAGGTTACAGAGCCGGGCGCATTCGCTTCTTTCTTGGGTAAGTTGGATATTGTGGTAGAAAACGGGATTGTAAAAGAACATCATTATGAGTTGATGGATGTTGATCCTACACGGTATGCTGCCGATGCGGAAATGGAAGTCTTGGTTGAACAGGTAAGAACACCGTATAAAAAGCAGTTGGATACAGTTATCGGCGTAACAAAAACTCCGTTGGTGCGATATTATGTATTGGAAACACCCATGGACAATATGATTACCGATGCTTTAATGTGGAAACTGAAGCCGGATATTGCCCTGAGCAATGGATTTCGGTTCTGTCCGCCCTTGTTACCGGATCCAAAAACGGGCAAGGCCGAAATTACGGAAGAATATTTGTGGAGTATGTTACCCGTAGATTCCGAAGCAAAAAAAGCCATGGTATCGGGTAAGCAGTTATGGGATTGGTTGGAAAAGGAATTGGAAAATGTCTTTGCGGTGGACCCTGCTAAACGTTTTGGTGGTTGGGTGGTGCGATTTAAAGGTATGGAAGTGAATTTCACATCGGCGAAACCCAAAGGCAGTAGAATTAATTGGATTAAAGTGAAAGGGAAGAAGTTGGATTTGCAAAAGCTATATAGCATTGTTGCCTGCGAAAGAGAAGGAGATCCAGTTGATACGTTGTGCCGATTGGAAAAAGTGCAAAATCCGCAAAAACTAAATGTAACCTTGCACCAAATCATGAAAGATTATTTACAAGTAAATTCCCCGGTTTCACCCAAGATAGAAGGCAGAATTACTTGTACCGATAAGCCCATCACGTTGCTATCACAATTGGAAGGGTATGATTACGATTTCCGTTAAAGCAATAATGGAATATATTTTCAAGTGTGATATAAGTCACTGAAGGCTAAACGCATTTAGTACAATTTTGAAGTTTCCATAGTTAATAAAATAATTTAAATGCATACATCTTTGTTCGTTTTACAACTGCTACAAACGGCTGTTCCGATGGATACAGTTACTACCTTAGTTTCTGATTCAAATACTACAGAGATTGCCGCTCAGGTTTCTACATCCGTGGGCGATTCCGGCCTTACTTGGCTAACGATTTTTGGTTATGTAGGTGCCTTGTTGATGGGGCTGTCTTTGGGGCTGATTGGTGGCGGAGGTTCTATTTTAACGGTTCCAATTTTGGTAAAATTATTTGCCATTCCATCGGTGTTGTCTACGGCCTATTCGTTGTTTGTGGTGGGGTTAACCAGTTTGGTGGGTTCGGTTAGTCATATAAGAATGGGCAATGTGCATTGGAGAACGGCGTTGGTGTTTGGTGCGCCGAGTATAGTAACCGTTTTGTTGACACGGAAATATGTGATGCCAAACATTCCCGATTTGTTGTTTACGGTAGGTGGGTTTGAATTTACTAAAGCGGTGGCAGTGTTAATTCTGTTTGCTATTTTGATGGTGGCGGCATCGTATTCCATGATCAAACCTTCAAAAACATCGGAGAATATAGACAGTGCTGGCGATGCCAATTTCAATTATCCGTTGATTTTAGGAGAAGGATTGTTGGTGGGGTTTGTTACGGGTTTGGTGGGTGCCGGGGGTGGTTTTTTAATTATCCCGGTGCTGGTATTGATGGCCAAACTTTCCATGAAACAGGCGGTGGGTACATCGTTAATTATCATTGCTAGTAAATCATTAATTGGATTTTTCGGGGGCGATTTAAAAGCGGGAAATACCATCGATTGGCAGTTTTTATTAATCTTTTCGTCGATTGCGGTGGTGGGTATTCTTGTTGGAAGTCAGTTGAGTAAAAAGATTCCTGGCAGTAAGTTGAAGCCGGCCTTTGGTTGGATGGTGTTATTGTTGGGGATTTACATGATTTTGGATACGTTGGGAGTATTTGGAGGAGCGGCAGGCGGACATTAATTTTGAGGAAACAGTATTATGCAAAACGTTGAACGATTGGTTCGGTCCATAAACTCGTTGATGATCCTAATTGGCATATTGTTAATTACAGTTTTAAGTATGGGGATTTGGATATTGGTTGGAGGAAATGGTACCAATTCAAATCCAGCGACTGTAGATTCTGCGGCGTTGTTATTAACCGATGGTGACGGCACGGTAGGATTGCCGGCTTTGGATAAATCAGAAGGTATGTGGACACCCCCATCGGACGAAGAATTAAATAAATTGCCCAATGCCGAATTAATTAAATACGGTAAAGAACTCATTGCGAAGACATCGTTGTATTTGGGTCCAAAAGGAAGTGTGGCTAAGCTAACCAACGGGATGAATTGCCAAAATTGCCATTTAAACGCCGGTACTCAGCCTTGGGGGAACAATTATGCTGCCGTAGCATCTACGTATCCGAAATATCGCGGTAGAAGTGGAAGTATGGAGGATATTTACAAGCGGGTAGCAGATTGTTTTGAACGTTCGTTGAATGGCACTGCGCCGGTGAAGGGAAGCAAAGAGATGGAGGCAATTGTTGCCTACATAAACTTTGTAGGAAGCAATGTGAAAAAAGGCGAGAAGCCCAAAGGTACGGGCATTTACGAATTGGCATTTTTGGATAGAGCAGCAAGTCCTGAAAAAGGTAAAAAATTGTACGAAACCAAATGCGTAAGTTGTCATCAATCCGATGGAGCTGGTGTGTTAGCCGCTGATGGGAAATCCTACACATACCCGCCATTATGGGGTAAAAACAGCTATAACCACGGTGCTGGATTGTATCGGTTGTCGCGTTTTGCAGGATATATCAAAGCCAATATGCCTCAGGGGGCAACCTATTTGCAGCCACAATTAACGGACGAAGAAGCTTGGGATATCGCGGCCTATGTAAACAACATGCCAAGACCTGCCAAAGATTTGAGTAAAGATTGGCCGAAAATTGAAGAAAAAACATTTGATCATCCCTTTGGGCCGTTTGCTGATCCATTTTCCGAGGAACAGCACAAATTTGGACCATTTAAACCTATCAAAGACGCAAAAAAAGCAATAGCAAAAAAATAATAATATGAATATAGAACAAATTTACACGGGATGTTTAGCGCAAGGCGCTTATTACATTCACAGCCAAGGAGAAGCGATAATCATCGATCCCTTGCGTGAAGTGCAGCCGTATTTGGATCGATTGGCCAAAGACGGGGTGACGTTGAAATATATCTTTGAAACCCATTTTCATGCTGATTTTGTGAGTGGACATTTAGATTTAAGCAAGAAAACAGGGGCTCCCATCGTTTATGGACCCACGGCAAAACCCGATTTTGAGTGTTTAATCGCCGAAGATAATCAGGAGTTTAAAGTTGGAAATATTACCTTGAAGGTATTGCATACTCCAGGTCATACCATGGAAAGTACTTGCTTTTTATTGTTAGACGAACAGGGTAATCCACACAGTTTGTTCAGTGGTGATACCTTGTTTTTGGGCGATGTGGGCAGACCCGATTTAGCGCAAAAAGCAGCCGATATGACCCAAGAGCAGCTGGCGGGTATGTTGTATGATTCCTTGATGAATAAAATCATGCCGTTGCCAAACGAAGTAATGGTTTATCCAGCTCATGGCGCCGGCTCGGCTTGCGGTAAAAACATGATGAAAGAAACCATGGATTCATTGGGGCACCAAAAAGAGATGAATTATGCGTTGAACCAACCTAGCAAAGAAGCATTTATAGAGGCTGTATTGGATGGTTTGTTGCCACCACCTGCTTATTTTCCCATGAATGTGGCGATGAATAAAAAAGGGTATAGCTCGTTTGACGATGTATTGAATAACGGAATGCGTGCTCTAACTGCTGAAGAATTTGAGGTGGCTGTTGAGTCAACCGAAGCGGTTATGTTGGATACTCGTTCTGCCGCTGATTTTGCGAAAGGTCATATTCCACGAAGCATTAACATCGGAATTGATGGTCAATTTGCTCCTTGGGTGGGCTCGGTAATTGGCGATGTGAAAACTCCCATTTTATTAATTACCGCTGAAGGTAGAGAAGAAGAAGTGGTAACGCGATTGAGTAGAGTAGGGTTTGATAATTTGATGGGTCATTTGCAAGGTGGATTTGCTGGATGGACCGCAGCTGGAAAAGAGGTTGATACCGTAAACAGAATTTCGGCGGAGACCTTTGCATCTGAAGTGAATATTGGAACTTCCATAGTGGTGGATGTAAGAAAAGAAAGCGAGTACCGCGCCGAACACGTAGAAGATGCCTACAACAAGCCGTTGGATTTTATCAACGACTGGTTCGCTGGCGTAGGAAATGATGGCGAATTTTATATGCACTGTGCAGGTGGATACCGCAGTATGATCGCAGCTTCTATTTTAAAAGCCCGCGGAATACACAATTTCAAAGAGGTTGAAGGTGGTTTCGGTGCAATTGCTAAAACATCGGCGCCTAAAACAGATTTCGTTTGTCAGAGTAAACTAGTAAAATCGTAAACTATGATAGAATTTATTTCGCAACCCTGGCCCTGGTATGTGGCGGGGATTCTCATCGGACTAACAGTTCCAACGTTGTTGTTGTTGGGGAATAAGTCGTTTGGGATTTCCAGTTCACTTCGACATATCTGCGCGGCATGCATTCCGGCAAAGATTCCGTTTTTTCAATACGATTGGAAGCGCGAATCTTGGAATTTGTTCTTTGTAGGGGGTGTTTTAATTGGAGGATTTGTTGCGGCTACATTCTTAACCAATCCCAACGATGTGGTGGTGGCCGAAAAAACGCACGATCAATTATTTGCACTGGGAATAAAAGATTTTGGAGGATTGATGCCTGAAGATCTGTTTTCCTGGGAGAGTTTGGCAACATTACGCGGACTCGTATTTATGGTTTTGGGTGGATTCTTAGTAGGTTTTGGAACCCGATACGCGGGTGGCTGTACTTCGGGCCATGCGATCATGGGTATTAGTAACTTACAATGGCCATCGGTGATTGCAACCTGTTGTTTCATGGTAGGTGGATTCTTGATGACCTGGTTTGGATTGCCGTTTTTATTAAATTTATAAGGAGAAAATAGAATGAGTAAGCATACAGAAAACTTAGAGCAAACGGGTACCGCTTGTGTAAACCAATCGGAAATTACGAAACCCTGGTATTCCAATATTAAATATGCCTTGGTGGGTATATTGTTTGGGATCGTTTTTGTGAAGGCCGAGATTGTGAGTTGGTTTAGAATTCAGGAAATGTTCCGATTGGATTCTTTCCACATGTACGGTGTGATTGGAACTGCTATCGCCGTGGGGATGTTGTCTTTGCAAATTATTAAACGAAAGAAAATCAAATCGATAGACGGAGAGCTGATTGAGGTTCACGATAAGAAATTTGATAAAGGACAGATTTACGGCGGTTTGATGTTTGGATTGGGATGGGCCTTAACCGGCGCTTGTCCAGGTCCATTATTTGCACAAATTGGAGCAGGATTTACCGTGGTGATGATTACCTTTTTAAGTGCTGTTTTTGGAACTTGGGTGTACGGAAAGTTTAGTGATAAACTCCCACACTAATTCTCATTTCTTTGAGCGTTGTGGTGTTTCTTTTTGGAAAATCAGCGCTTCATTGTTTGGGGATAGATGGAGATAGAATACGAAACTGGGTTGAATTTATCATTCAGCCCATTTTTTTTGCTAGGTGACACAAGTTACTTTTCAGCTGGAAGTTCTGTGGTTGTTTTGTATCATAAAATAATACAATCATGAGTACAATAAAATCGTTAGTAAAAGAACAAGGCGCAACAGTAATTGATGTAAGACAGAGTTGGGAATATTCCGATGGTCACGTAGAAGGAGCCTTGAATATTCCATTGGATGAGATTCCCAATAGAGTATCCGATATTAAAGCAATGCACCAGCCAGTAATTGTGTATTGCAGAAGCGGCAGCAGAAGTGGAATGGCGGCTGGAATCTTGCAGCAAATGGGATTAGAGACGGTAATTAATGGCGGTGGTTTGGGGGATATGCAAATCCAATTGATGTAAGGTAGTTTGTATGCAGAATTTGTGGTATACGTTAACCCATCACTGGAATTTCGCTCGTGTAGTGAGATTGTTGATTGGTTTGTTAATTTTGTGGCAATCGATATTGAATCATGACGGTTTGATGATTTCGATGGCTGTTTTCTTTACGTCCATGGCTTTGTTTACCACGGGGTGCTGCGGAGTAGGGAATTGCGCAACGGATATCGACAAAACCGAACAAGAAACAAAAACAATACAATATGAAGAAATTAAATAAAATTGGTAGCCTGCTATTGGCTATAGGTCTTGCAGGTGTTGCTATGGCTGGTTGTGGGACATCAACGGTAAGTAAGAAGTCCGATGACGTAAATTCAACGGTTAGTGCCAGTGGAAATACAGAAACCGGAAATGTTGCGAATGCAAATGCATCCGAATCCGCAACGGAACAGAAACCTGCAGTTGCTGGAAAAACCATTATAGTGGATGTTAGAACTGTGGAAGAATGGAATGGCGATGGTCATGCCGATTGCACAATTAATATTCCTCTGCAAGAATTTGAACAGCGTATGGCCGAATTAAAAGGATACGGAAAAGTGGTTTTGGTTTGCAGAAGCGGTGGAAGAGCCGGAAAGGCCAAAGAGATGTTGGAGTCTTCTGGGTATTCCAATGTAGAGAATTTAGGGCCTTGGCAAAATGTGAAATGCCAATGATGAAATTCCAGTAGGTTCCATTTTAATTTCCCAAGGGATTTATGTGTGGTCCTAAATAAGATTAACATGTGCCGTCCTAAACAAGATTAACATGTGTGGTCCTCCCCCAAAAAATTGGTACAGCAAAACAAAGGCGAGTCTTCCCGGCTCGCCTATGTTTTTAGTTTACCCTGAGGTTTTTTGTATATTTGTATTACGTTGAAGCATCGGATTTTTCTTTGGATTTGTGTTTTTGCACTAACCCCCGTCAAGGGCTTTTTAGGGCTTGGCAAGTTGATGCATCATTATATCGAACACAAAGAGAAAAAGTCGGATTTAGGGGTTGTGGAGTTTTTATACATCCATTATGGATCTGAAATGCACGAAAAGGATGGTCACCCACAAACGGATCATCAATTACCCTTTCTAACGTTAGATGCAATATCGTTGTTGCCCAATTTAACCATCGGAGCTTCATCTTGCTCATTGATTCAGGATATCGGTTTTTTTCAAGAATTTGATTCTCCTATTACCCCCAATTTTGAGGGGTTGACCGGTGTTTGCAGCGATATTTGGCAACCTCCCAAGTTGGGATAATGCCTCGATAACTGCCACGGAAAGTTTCATTAACGTTAAGAGTTCCGAATGTTGTATTTTGATATCGCTCAATGTGCAATATGGTGTCTCGTTAGTATCCTAACATGAACCCTAAGATGGTTAGGATGTAGAATCTAAATCGTTGGTTGTTAATTCAAGAAATTCCAAATCTAGGATTTCTTTGGTTTAAAAAATTCTAATGAACATTTAATGGAAGTGGTGAGTCTTCTCGAAAAAATCACAAAAAATCATGTTAAAAAAAATAATTTCTTACAGTGTAACGAATAAGTTAATAATTGCTTTTGGTGTATTAGCACTAATCATTGGGGGTGTTTGGCAGTTGACGAAACTCCCCATTGATGCGGTGCCCGATATTACAGACAACCAAGTTCAGGTAATTACGGTGGTTCCGTCGTTGGGTGCACCGGATGTAGAACGATTAATAACCATACCCATCGAACAAGGGACGAGAAACATTGGAGGGTTGCACAGTATGCGCAGTTTTTCTCGTTTCGGTTTGTCGATTGTAACCTTGGTGTTCGATGAAGATGTGGATGTTTATTGGGCTCGACAACAAGTTTCCGAGCGATTGGTTGTAGTTCAACAACAGCTGCCTCCGGGATTGGCAGTGCCCAGCATGGCTCCAATAACTACAGGTTTGGGAGAGATTTATCAGTATGTTTTACGACCTGCACCGGGGTATGATGTTCGATATTCTCCCACGGAGCTACGGACTTTGCAGGATTTTGTGGTACGAAGACAACTGCGGGGTGTTCAAGGTGTAGCAGATGTTTCAAGTTATGGTGGTTTCCAAAAGCAATATGAGGTTGCATTAAATCCTGATAAAATGCGGCAGTTGCATATTGGTTTGAATGATGTTTTTACGGCGTTACAACAAGAAAACAATAATGCCGGTGGTACCTATATCGAAAAAGGTATGCAAGCATTGTTCATTCGAACCGAAGGGTTGTTGAAGTCCATACCTGAAATAGAAAATATCGTTATAAAACGTTTTTCTGGTTCCCAAATTATCACCGTTAAGGATATTGCTACTGTTCAGGAAGGTAAAGCTACACGGTATGGTGCTTTGTGTTATAACGACCAAGGGGAAGTAGCAGGTGCAGTTGTAATGATGGTGAAAGGGGGTAATTCCAGTGAAGTTATTAAAAACGTTAAAATTAAGATTGCTGAAATTCAGCAAATGTTACCCAAAGGAGTGATCATAGAGCCGTTTTTGGACCGTACAAAGATGGTGAATAATGCAATTTCAACCGTTGAGAAAAATTTAGCAGAGGGCGCCTTGATTGTTGTATTTGTATTGGTGTTGGTCCTTGGGAATTTGCGCGCTGGATTAATCGTTGCCTCCGTAATTCCCTTAGCCATGTTATTTGCGGTTATCATGATGAATTTATTTGGAGTTAGTGGGAATTTAATGAGTTTAGGGGCCTTGGATTTTGGATTAATTATAGACGGTGCTGTGATCATCGTGGAATCGATATTACATCAGTTATGGAAACGAGATTTGTTGGGAACCTATTCCAAAGAGCAACGTGAAGGATTAGTGGTGGATAATGCTGGAAAAATGATGAACAGTGCAGTGTTTGGGCAGTTGATTATTTTGGTGGTGTACTTGCCGATTTTTTCCTTGCAAGGAATTGAGGGTAAGATGTTTACACCGATGGCTCAGACCGTGGCATTTGCTTTGGTGGGCGCATTTTTACTGTCTTTAACCTATGTTCCCATGATGTGCAGTAAGTTCATTCCGTTAATTCCTGGGAAATTTCAAGCCAAGAGCGAGCAAGTAATTCATGCGGTGGAATTATGGTTTATACCTAGGCTTCGTTGGGCAATGCATCATTTTAAATCGTTGATTTCTGTAGCGATAGTCTTGCTGATTATTTCCATTTATGGGCTTATGCAGTTGGGCGGTGAGTTTATCCCAGAGTTGGAAGAGGGTGACTTTGCTGCCGATACCCGAATTCTTACTGGAAGTAGTGTAAAAGCTACGGTGGAGGCTACTCAACGTGCATCGGAATTATTATTAAAATCGTATCCTGAAATTGAGAAAATCGTAACAAAAATTGGAAACGGAGAGATTCCCACAGATCCAATGCCGATGGAAGCTAGCGATTTAATGATTATTTTGAAAGATAAGAAGGAATGGACATCGGCGGATAATTATGATGATCTAGCGGAAAAAATGAGCAAAACGGTTTCGGTAATTCCGGGATTGTCGATTGGTTTTCAATATCCTGTACAAATGCGATTTAACGAGTTAATGACAGGTGCTAAGCAGGATGTAGTTTGTAAAGTATATGGAGATAATATGGATACATTAGCCAAAATCGCAAAAGTTATTGGTCATAATGTTTCAAGTATTGACGGGGCGAAAGATATCTACGTAGAACAAGTAGTTGGACAACCGCAAGTATTAGTTACCCTAAATCGGGATAAAATGAAAATCATGGGACTTCGAACCGATGAAATTAATAAATTGGTGGAAGCTTCTTTTTCTGGAGCCGTTGCGGGTAAGATTTATGAGGGCGAACGGCCGTTCGACTTAGTAGTTCGTATTGATGAAGTTAATCGAAATTCGGTGGAGGATATACGGGAAATGCCTATCACATTGGATAATGGGGATGTTATTCCATTATCCTCAGTGGCCGAGGTAAAACTTATCAATGGCCCCAATCAAATACAACGTGAAAATGCACAACGTAGAATCATGATTGGATTTAATGTTCGGGGAAGGGATGTAGAATCGGTGGTGAAGGATCTGCAATTAAAGTTAAAGAAGTTTGCATTGCCTACAGGGTATTGGATTCAATACGGAGGTAGTTTTGAGAATTTGCAACGCGCAAGAACCCGCTTAATGCTCGCTATTCCTGCTGCTTTGTTGCTGATTTGTATACTGTTGTATTTTGCTTTTAATTCGATTGCCATCGCCGTTTTGGTGTTTTCGGCAATTCCACTTTCTTTAATCGGTGGAATTGTGGGATTGGTGCTCCGCGATATGCCATTTTCTATATCGGCCGGTATTGGTATGATTGCCTTGTTTGGGGTAGCTGTGTTAAATGGAATCGTATTGGTTGCTGAGTTTAAACGGCAAGAACTGGAAAATCCTAATTTGGATAGAGAATCATTAATTATTCAAAGTACAGCGAAACGTTTACGACCGGTATTGATGACGGCCTTGGTAGCGGCACTTGGATTTTTGCCAATGGCATTAAGCACTGGTGCGGGCGCAGAGGTTCAAAAACCATTAGCCACCGTGGTAATTGGCGGGCTTATTACGGCTACTTTATTAACGCTGTTGCTACTTCCTTCGATGTATTTGCGCATATCAATAAGGAATTCATCAAGAAAGGGATCCAATGGTGGAAATTCGGAATCTGCGAATACTTCTTCTGCCGTTTCAATAGGGTTATTAATCATTTCTATGGGTTTCTGTTCCACAGGATTTGCTGCTGCAAAGGAATTTGGTGTTTCGCAACAGATAGAAAAAAGTTTAAAGGTTGGTGTAACGGAGGATAGTCTAATGTTGGGGCTAACGGATATGCGAGATGTTAAACGATTGGATTTATCATCGGCTTTAACTATCGGAAAAGCGAATAATAAAGGTTTGCAAGTTGCGCAATGGAAAGAAAAGGCGGGTTTGGAACAAGGTAGTTATAAGATATCCGCCCCCTCCGCGTCAATTACTTCGGATTTGGGGCAGGTAAATTCATGGTATGGCGATCAAAAATATGGTATTAATCAGACTTTATTTCTGCCAGGATGGTACCGCGCCGATTATCAACGCAGACAGCAAATTTCAGCGGAGTTTTCGAGAGAAAAGGAACTCATTGAATTGCGATGGGAAATCGGAGTGAAACAACTGTATCGAAAGTTAGAATTGGCACAATGGCAAATTCAGATGTTGAATTCCTTGGTTGGATTTAGTGAGTTGACCCTGCAGAAAATGCGCGATCGATTGCAATTGGGGGATGTTAGTCAAATGGATTTTAATCAAATGCAAAATGTACACGAGCAATTGATGATGCAGCGATCTAATTTTCTAACACAGTTGGTTAGCGATGCAATACATTTGGGTTGGTTGTTGGGTGAATCTTCGGCAGTAATTCCTGCTGAATTCAATGCAATGCCTACCAAATCAGAGAATAATTTGCCTCAAATTTATCTGGATGCTCAATTACAAAGATTGGTAAATTCTGTAATTGACCAAAATAATGATAAGTTCAATGCGGCTTCCGAAAACAGTCACCCATGGCTGCGCTTAGAATTAGCTAGAGCAGAACGCATGGATTGGGAATGGCGACAAGCAAAGTCGATGTTATATCCACAAGTTCAAGTGGGGTTTGTGAAGCAGAGTTTTCAGGGATTTATTCAGTTGCCTCAAGGGGATGTGTTTTATGATAAAAAACCCCAATTTTCGCAATGGCAAATTGGATTACAAGTACCATTGTTTACTACTTCCGTTCGGCAAGAAGCGAACTCAAAGCAATCCTTATGGAAGGCACAAATTTTACAAGCCGAGTACACAAAATCTGAAATAGATGCGGAATACAATAAATTGAATCAGCAAAAAATCAATTTAATCGGACAATTGGATAGATACCAAAACACATTGTTGCCGAATTCTGTGCAAAGTTTTGATATTGCTAATTTCCAATTATCGGTAGGCGCGATTTCGGTGTTTCAGTGGGAATTGTTGGTTCGTGGATTAACACAAAATTATTTGGATTACTTTGGATCTATTCAAGATTTGTCTTTTACACAGTTAATGTTAACGTATTATAAATCAAATTAATAAAAATGAAAATGTTCAATATAAAAAATGGTTGTCTGGTATTGCTAAGTATTGTAATACTGCAGGCGTGCGGCAATAAAGAAGCGATGAATGTTACTTCGGAAAGTCATTCTAAATCCGAAGATTCAATGGATTTAGGGATTGTATTGTCTGATTCGCAGCAAAGAGTAGCCAAGATTAAATTGGCGAATATGGAGCAGCAAAAATTAGGTGGTTCAATACGGTTGGTTGGCGAAGTGGTTGCGGCACCAACTGGGTTTGAATCGGTAGTGGTACCGGTAGGCGGGATTATCCAATCCATTAAAGTAAAACCCGGGGATCAAGTGAAGTTGGGTCAAGTATTGTTTACTTTAGCCGGTTCCTCTGTGATAGAATGGCAGGAGCAATACTTAGAATCGGCCCAACAATTGAAGTTGATGCAAAGCAATTGGGAGAGAGACAAACAGTTGTTTGAAAAGAGAGCGATCAGTGAGAGGCAATGGCAGGAATCCCAATCTCAATTTCAAATAGCGGATTCGAAATACAAGGCTTTTAAAGCGAAATTGGCTTTGTTAGGAATATCTACTACTACGATGGGGAATGGTAATATTCAGTCTGTAGTTAGTATGCGATCTCCTGCGGATGGAATGGTGGAAAAGGTGGCTTTGAATCAAGGAGATTTTGCAAATTCGGATGCAGTGGTTATTCGACTTACAAAACCATCGGCTCAACAATGGGTTATTCGAGCTTTACCGCAGGATGTAGATATGTTATCGGTAGGGAATCGTTGCGTTTGCACTTTTGTAAATGGAAAGTCTGTAGAAACAAAAATTAGTTCAATGGCTTCGGAATTGGGTGCCAATAACTTAATAAATGTTTATGTTCAGTCGATCTTAGGAAAGGGATGGACGCCTCGATTTGGCAGTAGCTTTTCGGCTCAAGTATATCTAAATGATCAACAAAATTGGGTATTGCCTACTGCTGCAGTGATTGAATCGGATGGAAAAAAATATTGCTTTGTTTCTGTAAAATCCGGAGTGTTTCGTTTGACAGAAATTGAAACCTTGGGTTCGGCTGATGGATTTTGGATTATTAAAAAGCCATTAAACGATAAAGTTGTAATGGAAGGTGCTTATTGGATTTGGATGCAAATGAATCAGTCTGAAGAGTAGACGGTGTTTCAAAAAGAGGTTGTCTGGGATGTGTTTATTGGTGGGCTTATTGAGTTTTTTTGGCCAGAAGTTCCCAAGACCAAACTCCCAGTTTATGAAGGCGATATCGCAGTGCAACGCCCAAACACCCTAAGCCGTACACAGCCGAATTTTTGAGATTAATGGAACTGGCTTCTGGGAAATATTTGGTAGGGCAACTCACTTCACCAATTACGTAGCCGGCATTAACCGCCTGCGCCATGATTTGATTATCGAATAAGAAGTTGTTGGAGTTTAGTTCCCAGAGCGTATTCTCCAACACTTCTTTGGAAAAAGCTCGGTAGCCAGTATGGTATTCGCTAACATGTTGACCCATCAACAGGTTTTCAACCCAGGTGAGGATTCGGTTGGACAGGTATTTTATCATAGGCATTCCTCCTTTCAAAGCGCCAACCCCCAAAATTCTAGATCCTAAAACCACGGGGTATAATCCGGTAGCTACCATATGTGCCATGGCCGGTATTAGTTTGGGCGTGTATTGGTAATCGGGGTGTAACATGATGATGATATCGGCATTTAATTCCAGTGCTTTTCGGTAACAAGTCTTTTGATTTCCGCCGTATCCCAGATTTTTTTCGTGTTTTATTCGATGTTTAATCCCTAATTTTTCACCTAATTCTAAGGTTTCATCGCCTCCTGCATCGTCAACCAAAACTACATCATCCACAACATCCATGGGGATTTCCCGGTAGGTGCGCTCTAATGTTAAGGCCGCATTGTAGGCAGGAAGAACCACCACAACTTTTTTCCCATGAATCATTGGGCGAAAATAACCAAGGATAAGGGTAAATTTGCAAGTGCTCAGAAAGCATGTTTTATTATCATGGAAATTAGTTTCAATTTATTGCGGTTAGCAACTCTGAAAATTTCTGAGGGATTGGGACTGATTTTTTTCTGTTGGTTATTATGGCTACCGCAGCAACTTGTTGCTCAAGCAGCGGAAATTAACATGCCAGAAGGAAGTTTGCCCATGTTGAATTTTATTCAGTATGGAGATTCTGCTAAAATAACCCAGTGGAATGAGCGGCGGCGGCAGTCTGAAATGCAAGGAATGCCATTGCAAATATTGCATATTGGGGATTCCCATATCCAAAGTGGAGCATTGTCATTGGTGGCGCGAAAGCAGTTACAGCAGGTTTTTGGCTATGGAGGATTGGGGTTAACTTTTCCTTATGCGGCTGCCAAGACGTATACTCCTCGAGGCCACAAAACTCGGTTCACAGGAAAGTTTAATTTCGCTAAGAGTTTCACATTACCTCCCAAATTGCCGTTAGGATTGTTGGGTGCAACGGTACAAACTTCGGATCCAACGGCGAAATTGCGATTTTTAAATTTGCCCCCGGCGCCGGTTAATACTAAATTTATGGTAGAGGTTTGGGCCGATGGCTCTGATTCCATGTTTCAACTTCAAGTTTGGGATGGAAAGGTTTGGAAGTCGATGGATGCGGTTCAACATTCTCCGTTTTATACTCAGGAAGTTGCAACTGAAGGTAATCGTGTATTATCAGATACCACAACCGATGCTGTGGAATTAGTGAATGCAGAATTGCCAATATCTACCATATTTTTTGAGGATTGGAAAGTGTATCGATGTGTAATTACTGCCTCGGATTCCGTTGTTATTCGATTTCAAAAATTAGACGAAAAGCAACGTCAAATTGAAATTTACGGTGTAAATATATACGCAGTTTCAAACTTGGGTGCAGATACAGGAGCGAAAGTTGCTCAGCCGTCTGGGCTGCTCTATCATTCGGTGGGCATGGGCGGAGCTCGGTTTGAGTCCTTGTTGTACGAGTCCTTACTTCCTCAGCAGTTACAATACTTGAATCCACAACTGGTAATCTTGGATTTTGGCACCAACGACATCGCTCCGTTATCGGTATATCCCGATAAGTTGCGGGAGCAAATCGAAATGTCTGTGGATATCGTACAACATGCATTGCCGAATGCATTGGTAATGTTGGTAACGCCGATGGATATGGAATTTAAAGGGAAAAAAGTGGTTCATACCTATCCTTTGGCGGAAGAAATCAAAGAAATTGCTCAACAAAAAGGTTGTTTGTTGTGGAATTACTATTGGATAACTGGGGCAAAAGGCTCGCTTTCACGTTGGCAATTGGATAAGAAAGTTTCCTCGGACGGAATACATATGACAGAGCCGGGATATTGGTTAAAAGGAAATCTATTGGCAACGTCTGTATTGGAGTTGTTGTCTAGCGCGAATACGGGTAATTTGCCGCAACAGCGGTGGTTAAATGAGGATTCTGTTTGGCTGGTTTGGAATGGTATTTTATCAGAAAAACAGCGCAGGAATTCCAATGCAGTAACCTTGAAACCTGTCGCTAAGCCTGCATCTATTCAGACCAAAAAAGATGGTGCGGGTGTGGCATCTACTTCCAAAAGTTTCCCGGAAAAAAATCAACCTGTAAAAACCGCAGCTGCTAATATTGAAACTGCTAAAAATAATCCTTTAATAAGTGGTCCAACTAATAGCAATCCGGTAAGAAATTCTCCGATTAAAACCTCTCCATTTATTAATCCTCAAGCTGCGGTACTGCCTTCAAAAAATCAAGTATCCACTGCTTCTCAAGAACGAAATAAATCCAAAGTGGTGGAGAAGAAAATGCGCCACACGGTGAAGCCGGGGGAGGATATATTTGATATAGCTTTTGAATTTGGGGTAACCGTTGCTCAAATTAAAAAATGGAATGGATTAAATTCCAATAATTTACAAGCGGGAAAGGTAATTGTTATTGTAAAATCCGCACCGGTAGGTCCTCGTCGATAATTTTATTTAGGAATCGAAAAAAATTGTACATTCGTTTTGATTTACCCTAGCCTTTAAGCAAACGTTAAACCCCATTGAAAATAGATAGATGATGTTGCAACGAATTAATTCGGGATTGATTTTTGGGATATCGGCGATATATCCAATATTTATTCAGGCTCAAACTGTGGCTGCAGTAGGTGGAAAATCGGCTACAAATGCCAGTGCTACCAAGAATTTAGTGATATATTCATTGACGGAGGACAAGCATTCAACGGTAGATAAAAAGTTTATTTTACAAGAAATTAAGGGGGAATTACCCGTTGTAGTTTGCAATACGAAACCCGAGGTTGCCGCCGCTATCAATAACTATTTGTATGAATCCCTGGTAGCCGATGAGTTAGACGGTGTTTATGGAGATGAAGAAATAGATGAGTCATTGGTGTCGCCTGAATTGGGAACTACACCATCGTTGGATTCTTCAACTGCGGATATCAGCAACACGGATTTAACCATTACGGGAGAATTAGATTTTTATGGAATTTTAGGAAACAAAACCTTGTTGGGGTTAACTGTTTTTTATGAAACGAAGCTGGTAACAGGATCCGTTAAAAATCCATTGTACGTAGAGCGAAATCACTATTTGTTTGATGCTTCTACGGGCGAAGCAATATCGTTTGATTTATTGTCGAAGTTGCTCAATGTAACTCCAGACGTATTGCAGCAACGTATTTCATCGGCATATCGTTTTGCGGTGGATGAAGCGCTAAAACAGCCTTGTTTGGTTGAGAATACAGATATGGCAGGATTGTTGAAATTGAATCAACAACTGAGAAAATCTGATTTTTTAGCCGACGAGTTTGTACGTTCCATTCCTGTTTATTTGCGTGGAAATTCGGTAGTATTTGATAGGCCCGTATTGCCCGATGCCTATAAAGCCTGTGACCCTATGGGGATTGTAATGGAAATCAACCCTAAGTAGTTGCTTTAAATCAACCCGTTGATTATCATAAAATAATCGACCAAAATTACGGGTAATTTCCTCGGCACTGCTTACATTTGATTTATGGATCTTTCATTAATTATTATTTCAGTTTCTGTATTATTGGTATTGGCCTTGTCCATTACAACCGTTCAACAAGGTACTGTTTACGTAATCACCATGTTTGGTAAATACCAGCGAATTATGGGACCCGGTTTGAACTTCAAAATTCCATTTTTAGAAGTGGTTTACAGAAAAGTTTCGGTACAAAATCGTTCTATCGAATTGGATTTTCAGGCGATTACACAGGACCAAGCAAACGTTTATTTTAAGGCGATGTTGCTGTATTCTGTTTTTGATAACCAGGAGCAAACTATCAAGAATGTGGCCTTTAAATTTGTGAATGACCGTGATTTTATGACGGCGTTGATTCGTACAATTGAGGGTTCGGTACGTGGTTTTGTGGCTACAAAAAAGCAAGCTGAAATATTATCGTTAAGAAAGGAAATAGTAGAATCTGTAAAAGACAGCATTGATAGTGTTTTAGAGAGTTGGGGATACCACTTATTGGATTTGCAATTAAACGATATCACTTTTGATGATGTTATTACGAAATCGATGGCTCAGGTGGTGGCTTCTTCCAACTTGAAAGCTGCAGCAGAGAACGAAGGTCAAGCCTTGCTGATTACCAAAACAAAAGCCGCAGAAGCGGAAGGGAATGCTATAAAAATTTCGGCCGAAGCAGAAAAAATTGCGGCACAATTGCGCGGTGAAGGGGTGGCTTTGTTTAGAAAAGAAGTTGCTAAAGGTCTCAGTGATGCGGCAACGCAAATGCAAGGTGCAAATTTAGATTCTTCCTTTTTGTTGTTCAGTATGTGGACCGAAGCCATTAAGAATTTTGCTTCCGAGGGAAGTGGTAATGTTATTTTCTTGGATGGTTCTACCGAAGGAATGAATAAAACCATGAAGCAGATGATGGCAATGATGGCATCGGACGAGTTGGATTTAACGGATAAGAAAACTAAGAAATAAGTGAATTCAGGCTGGTTTTATTGGCCAAATTTTATAGGAGAAGAGACGGCCACACAGTGGCTGCAATCGTTACGAGCCGATACGCATTGGGAGCAGGGTAGTTTGCGAATGTATGGCAAAGAAATACCTTTCCCCAGACTGATGGCATGGTATGGAGAGGAAGGTACAGCCTACCGATTCTCTGGGAAAACCTATCAGCCTCAAGGATTTACTTCCTTGCTATCAAACATAAAAGAGACCATCGAAACAAAAATTCTCCACCATTCGGAACTTTCAGTGCATTTGCCAACTGTGGGATTTAATTCCGTATTGCTAAATTGGTATCGGCAGGGACAAGATTCTATGAGTTGGCACGCGGATGACGAAATCGAATTAGGGCCTCAACCCTTGATTGCTTCGCTTAGTTTAGGCGCTCCCAGGTGGTTTCATTTTAAACCCAAAGTTAGGAGTGCTGAAAACGAGCGCTTGCGTTACGACGAGGTGTTTGGTCGGGAATCTCATTCTAATTTGGCTGGATGGAATTCTAGGATAGATTTATTTGGAGAGGATGTATCTCAGCCCGTTTCTTCAACCCAGAAAATTCTGTTGGAGCATGGTTCGTTGTTGCTAATGTTTGGGAATTCACAACGCGATTATGTTCATGCCTTGCCAAAAACGAAGAAATTTATATCGGATCGAATCAATCTTACATTTCGGACAATTTTCCCTTAGGTGATTAAACTACTTTCGCATGGGATTCAATGTTGACGTTTTGTTAAGTAAGAAAATCAATACAATGTATTTGCGGATAGTACTAGGTTATGTGTTGTTTGTACAATGCTCTTCGCTGTTTTCTCAATCGGTTTCAGATAAAAATATTCAGTCCTATTTGGATTCTGCTAAACGAGAATGTTTGCGTTATCAACCCAAAGATTCTGGAGGGATTATCGGTCTGCCATTTCCGTATTACTCCCCAAGTCCCGGTAAGGACGCTATGTTTTCCGAGTTGTATTATTGGGATTGTTTTTTTACTAATCGATACGGATTACTGAGCAGCAGAAGTGAGGAAGATTTGAAAATGGCCGTAAATCAAGTAGATAATTTTATACACTTGGTAAATCAATTTGGGTATGTACCCAATGCCAATCGTTTTTCCATGTTAAATCGAAGTCAACCTCCGTTTTTGTCGTTAATGGTAAGGGATGTTTTCGAACGAACAGGGGATATAAACTGGTTGGGGACCGCGGTAGTTGCCTTGGAAAGGGAATATCAATTTTGGATGCAAAACCGTATGGACTCCTTTCTTTTTGGATCTCGGTGGGTGGCGTTGAATCACTATGGGCATCATGCTAAGGATTCGTATTTGAAACACTTTTATGTTGTTGTAATTCAGCGTTTACGACGGAATATGGATTCTTCTGTGAAATTGGCTACGGCTGATCCATCGTACATTAATATTTCGAAATTGGATTCCTTGAAGCAAGCTGCCCACTGGTTGGCAGAGGCAGAAAGTGGTTGGGATTTTACGCCTAGATTTTCGGGTAGGTGTAACGATTTCTTTCCGGTTGACCTAAATGCCATACTGGCTGATTACGAAAGAAATTTGCATTGGATGTATGCGCAGCTGCTGCCCTTTGAAACGGTTGAATTTGAGAAAGTGAGAATTGAACAACGAATGTTGGATTTGGAAAAGGCTGGTGCAAAAAGAATTCAGGCGATGAAATTGTTGATGTGGAATAAAGAAATGGGAGTGTATTACGATTTTGACAAACTGCGGGGTACGCAATCAACTTATTTAACTGCGGCCTCGTTTTTCCCTGTTTGGCTGGGTGTAGGTACTCAGAAGGGATTGTTTGTACGAAACAGTAAATCGTTAAGAATCACAAATAAATCGGCTGAGACCTTATTGAAACTGCTATCAGATGATTGTTTGATGCCTATGGAGAAACCGGAAGTGTTTACCTACCGTACCCAATGGAATTATGGAAATGTTTGGCCCCCGTTTCAAGCCATAGCGGTTGAATCCATTAGAGCCAATTTTCCAGACCGTTATTCGTTTTGGGCTTCAGTAATTGCTACCTCTTTCTGTGGGAAGGTTGAGGTGGAATTTGATAGGGTGGGGCAGTTAAAGGAAAAATATGGAATTGGTTCGTACAATAGCACAGAAGAATACGCAACCCCCGCGATGATGGGTTGGACATCCGCTGTTTATCGATACTTGAAATTTACGGGTTATTGATGTCGTAAATACCATAATATTCAGTAATTTCGAATAAGAAATCATGCTTTCAAGTAAATCGTTAGGAGTCTTTTTATTGAGACCAATTTTTAATGGGGGACTCGTTCGTCGATTTGTGTTTTTTGCATGGTTTTGGTTGATGGTACAGGGGTTTTCTTCCAATTTATTGGCTCAACCTTGTGGTAATTCCAATACGATTGGCGGGTATCCCCTACCCAAAAAGTGTTTTGAGATCGTAAGTGTATTGGTGGATGCCTGCGATGGTTCTAACGAAGGTCAGAATGAAATGATTCGATTGGTCATTGGGAGTAAGACGGTAGCGCCAGGATTGATAACAGTTCCTGTATTTAAAACCGGCAGAGTGAATTGGGGTGATGGGGCGCAGAATCAATTTTTAGGTTTTAGCGAAGGAAATTCTTCGTTAAAGTCCAAAATTGATAAACTAAATAATCGTATTGCAGCTGCTGGCAACTGCGGATTTCTAATTTTTGTACCCAATTCCGGTAGAATTCCACAACGATCCCAGGCTTTAATTATTACATCGGAATCGTTTAATCCGGATGCACAGGATTTTTCAGATTTGCAGGATACGCTGTATGTAATCGTTCAGAAATCTGGAAACACCGCGGGTCATTTCGTTAATTTTGGTACGGCGGCCAATAGACAATTTATTTTGGGGTATAATGGAGATTGCGCCGACACGGTAGAATATGATCGCGGAAATTTGGTTAAAATTAACGGAGTAAAAGGAAGCGAAGACGGTGCCGTAGTAGATTTTGATTTTGACGGGAATACTACTTATACAAACTATGGATGTAGGGTGCCAGCCCCGAAGATTACGGTTGATATTACTCCACTATCAGCTGTTCCTTGTGGAGTAACCCAATTCAATCTCAAAGGAATGGTTAAAGGCAGTAATTGTTTTCAGTGGAAACTTGAAAATGCGAGCTTTGGGTATTTCGATAAATCCACAGAACTTAGCACTAAATTAACGGTTAAACCCAGTTATTCTGGAAAGTTAAAGGTTGTTTTACAGGCTTGGGGCAATTGTGCTATCCCCGTAACCGATACCTTGGTGATTGATATTCAAACCACACCCACATCGGATTTTACCATTGATTCCTCAGCCAAACCAATATATTGTTTTCAACGAAAAGATATAGGTGGAGTTCAATGGAAATGGAGCGGGGGTAATTTTATAAGAGATTCTGCTATTACTGCAATTTCCTGGTGCGATTCTTTTGCCGAAGGTAAACACAGGATTTGTTTACTTGTTACCGGTAGTTCGGGTTGTAAGGATACACAATGCTATGAATTTACGGTAACTAAGGAGCCAGTTACTCCTAAAGAACCGTATCTAAATTTAGCCAATGTCTTTACCCCAGGGGATCCAAAAGATGGGAAAAACGATGTGTGGCGCTTTCCCCATCACGGTGTTAAAGCGTTTTCCGTTAGTGTCTATAACCGTTGGGGTCAATTGGTGTATCAATCATCCAATCCCAACGATGCTTGGAATGGGAAAGTCATGAATACGGGCGCTGATTTACCCGCTGGAACCTATGTTTACACCTTGTCCTACCAATTGGAAAATAGCGCTGATATCGTTAAAAATAATGGGGTAGTAACCCTTATTCGCTGATTGATTGCTATACAGGATTTTTCGATTGTATTACGTTTACAGTGTTTTAGAAAGAAAACCCAAGAAGTCAGACTTTAAATCAGTATAGATTTTTGTAAAGGTTGCCATCTGTTCTCTTAATTCTGTATGGTCTTCGGTTTTCCGATGATCGGTTGCTACGTTGTTTGCTTCTGCCAAGTCAGCAATAGATTTTTCGTAATGATGAATCATCGATTTTAATTCGTCGATTACTTCTTTGTGACGAATAAACTGATTTTGAAAATGCTCTACTTGTTGCATAACCTCTAATTTGCTATTGGCTACAGCAACTTCTTCTAGTCGATGTTTGTATGTATTCAATTCGTCGATTACAAAGTCGAGTTGAGCGTTAAATTCACGGTGTTCTGCGTGTAATTCGTGTAGGTATTTCGTTGTACTTTCCATGAGTTCAAAGTTCTAGAAAGGCTAACAGTTATAGTCTGATAACGCTCAGTCTGCACCATGATTTTTATCAGCATAAACATAGTAATTGCTTAGGTCTTGATAGGAAAATTCGCATGACAAATATCATATCTAATCTTTAGTGCAGATGGTAGATTTGTATGTGTTTAATTATCAATGAATATGAAGTTTACATCAAACATGGGTAAAACAGATCGTACATTACGGTTAATGGTAGCTTTTGTAATAGGGGTTTTGTATTATTTAGATAAAATAGATGGGCCTATGGGAAATACCTTATTATTATTGGCAATTGTTTTCGCCCTAACTGCATTTGTTCGTTTTTGTCCCTTGTATGTTCCATTTAAAATGGATACGAGAGAAGATAAGAGCGATAATTAGGGGTTGTACGATTCTGTCTCATGAACCATCGCTGAGATGGGTTGTTAAATTGGGGTGGCTTCCCCAGATTTCGTGGTTGTTTGGTTTAAACGGGATATCCGATTAACGGATCATGCTGCGATATCGTGGGCGCTAAAGCAGGGCGCCCCTGTATTGTTTTTATACATTCACGAACCTTCGGTGTTTAAATCGGCACATTATAGCCTCCGACATGAACGTTTTGTTTGGGAAGGAGTAAAAGATGTTCAAGAGTATTTGGAAGGGATTGGAGGGCGATTTTATTCGGTTGAGTCCGAAGTGTTGGATGTATTTGAACTCCTATTTTCCTTAAACAAACGATTTTGTGTGGTTAGTCAGCAGGAAATCGGCATGGAAATAACGTATGCCAGGGACAGGCAGATGGAGCATTGGTTTTCTGACCGAGGAATTCGCTGGTATGAGTTTCCGTATTCCGGAATACGCAGGGGGTTAAAGGATCGAAAAGACTTCAATACCTACTGGTATGGATACATGGCTCAACCTCTTGATAATCCATCGTTTGAATCGGTTCAATGGTGGATAAATGAAGACTGGGAGCAGTGGTGGAAAGCCAATGGCTTTAACGAGGTAGGTAAGGAGATTGGAATTGTTCAATCCGGAGGGTATAAAAATGCGCGGCGCTATGTGCAGTCATTTTTTAAGAGTCGTATTGCTCAATACATGCAGAGTATTTCAAAGCCCGAATTGGCAAGAGTAAATTGCAGTAGATTGAGTGCTTATTTGGCTTGGGGGCACATCAGTTTAAGGGAAGTGTATCAATGGCAAGCAATTGAATCTAAGTCAACACAATGGAAAAGAAATTTTACGCAGTTTGCTTCTCGTTTGCGTTGGAGGGAGCATTTCATTCAAAAGTTTGAAAGTCAGTGTAGCATGGAATTTTTACCCATTAATTCGGGGTATCGAGATTGGCAATTTAACAATGATGAGACCCATATTGAGGCTTGGAGAGTGGGGAAAACAGGGATACCGTTAATAGATGCTTGTATGCTTAGTTTGATAACTACGGGCTATTTGAATTTTAGAATGCGAGCCATGTTGGTTAGTTTTCTTACGCATTATTTAAATGAGAGTTGGGAAGTGGCGGCGGAACATTTATCCAAACAGTTTTTGGATTTCGAGCCAGGAATTCATTTTCCACAGATTCAAATGCAGGCAGGATTCACAGGTACCAATACGCTGAGAATATACAATCCAACCAAACAAGCAGAAGACCATGACCCGGAGGGTTCTTTTATTAAGCAATGGATTCCTGCGTTAGCACAAGTTCCCGTGCCAAAACTGTTTGAACCATGGACGTTAACGCCAGCGGAGCAGACCTGGTATCAAGTGGAAATAGGGAAAGATTATCCCAAACCCATTATTGATTTGAAAACATCCTATACTGAAGCCAAAGATCGTTTATGGGGTTGGCGTAAAAAAAAGGAAGTGCAAGAGGATTCTCAGCGCGTTTTAAAGCGTTTATCCTTACCCAAGCGGAAACGTAAAGAGATTTGATGTTATCTTAAATTTCAATTTGGGCACATCGGTCCATACTTTAATATAAAGCTGCTGTGAAGTCAGTTAAACGAAAAAATCCCCCACCGGTTGGTGAGGGATTTTTTAATATTTCAAAAAAGTGGAAACTATCTCTAGAATAGATAATGTAATTAAAATGTACGAACAGGTCTTACATTAATTTTACTCGTCCGAGCATAAGGACGACTGCTTGAGTTTCCTCTGCTAAACACAAAACAGATTGCACTTTCAGGAGTTACATGGTTTGTGGATGTCCAATAGGCTGTCTGTAAAAATCCACCTAAATTTTGGTTGAATAGATTATCGTTACAAGCTTGTAATTCGTCTTTAGTTGGAAGGCGCCAATCGGTGAAATCATAATTAGGTCCTTTAACTACCATGTCGTCTACGGCTTTCTTTGCATCTGCCCAGGTCATTTGTTGAGGTAGGTCTTGTCCAGCTACAATCAAACCGGATTTTCCATCGGTATTCAATTTTACAATAATCCCACCTAAATATTCTTGTCCTACAGCCAAGGGCTTAGCCGTAGTAGAAGTAGTTGTATTGGGTTTACTCGTGTTTGGTTTAACGGTGCTCCCGGTGGATGAACTTTTAGGGGTTGACGTAGGTTTTGCTACGGTAGTACCTGCATTTGGTTGTTGAGAAGTGGTAGCGGTTCCTGGCTTAGTAGTTTGTGCCGTAGAAATTGTTGACCACAATAAACCCAATCCGAGGGTTAACATTGTTTTTGTTTGTATTTTCATATGAATTTTCACTTTAAGTGCAATTAACATACCAAAAATCAAAAAAACCATGCCTAAAATTTGGTATTTTAAAATTCAATTACTTCTCCAGAAGTCTTATTTAATAATTAATATAGGTTGTTGATAGTCTCTACAATTCGTAAGGGTATATAAACCTGCATCTAAGTTGTTTATTGGAAGTTGAATGAAGGATAAACCTGATGTATTAGCAGTTGTGTAAACCAACGACCCATGAGCCGTATACAAATACAATGGCAAATTTTTTACTTGGGAATCGATGATGTTGTTGAAGCGAATATATGGGTTTTCAAAACTCAAACATTGGAGTTTCGGTTTGCTTTCATTTTTTAGATTGTAAAGGTTATTTGGGGTTTTAATGTCAAAATCGTAGAACGAAAGGGAATCGCTTATCACTTTATTTACCGTATTGATAATTTGGTTCTTTTGTTGGGTGTTTAAAACCTGAAGTTGAATATTGGAATTTAATTGTTTGGAAAATAAGGTAGCATACAGTGTTGCTGCCGCTACTATGGATCCTTGTATCGATGGATGACTCCCATCACCGGAATACAATTGCAAGTTGGTTGTGTCTCTAAGGTCGCGCCACACGGAGGCAATGGGTGCCGCTTTGCATTTGTTGTCTTTGGCCATTTGCTGGTATCGCTGCCGCAGTAATTCGTTCATTCCCTGAAAGGTGCAAACGGGCTCCCAATTGGGGCAATTTTGAGCGTCTCCATTCTCTCTACCCCATGTAGTGTAGAAAACAATTTTGCATTTTGGGTTGATTGCTCGGATGGAGTCTACCAATAATTTCGCATAGGGAAAACACATGGATTGCACTTGGGATAGGGGAAAGGACGGAATCTGACTTTGTTCCTGAAGAATAACGGCATCGTATTGACCATTTCTTAGTTCGGTAAATAAATCGATAGCAAGGCTATGTTGGCTGAAAGAAGTTCCACCGGGAGCCCGTGTATTTACATCAAATGTATCGCCATGGGCAGCTCCAATAAATTGGGTTATTCCGGCTAAATCGTTATAGGCGGTGTAACTGTTGCCGATAAAGTAGACTTTCTTGATTGCTTGTCCTTGGGCGATGCTAATACAGCCCCAAAAAAGTAAGCTATAGGTGAATGTGTTTTTACAAGTGAATGAACGTGTTAACTGACGAAGATTTTGAATGATGTTCATGGAAGATTCTGAAATAACTTAACGATGATTATATGTACCAAGACGGTGAGAAATTGCGGTTTGTTGCTTTAACTATGTTGAAAATTCAAGGTTACCGATTATTTCCAGCGGAGTTCTACTTTGTAACGACCGAGCTCCTTTGGCGATGGATTGTTCCCATGTTCGTCGTTAGTGGCAATAAAAAATAAATAAATATTCCGATTTATATTTTTGAGAGGGATTGTTTTTTGGTTGCTTTCAACGTAGATCTTATCAACGGTTTTTGTTCCTATCACTATGTTCCCATTTACTTGTACATCTTTGTCAAATCGGTGCCAATTCAAGGTGCTATCGTAAAATAAATAGGAATAAGATTCATCGTCTATCTCCATGTCTCTATCCGTATTGAAATTCTCTTCAACCCTTGTAAAGTTGCTCATAGTGTGAAGCCCTTTGATTTCTTGATTGTCTTTTAAACGGAAATAGGTGGGTTTGAACGACGAATGGAAATAGATACCATTCAGATTATTCAGGGTAATTCTCAACTGAAATTGCTTTTTTTCTAGCAGGGCAATATGGTTTTCTATCGGTATTACTTTGTTGTTTTGTAAGATTTCTACCTTAAATATGGGCGTATTTTGACTTGCAAAGCTCAGCAATATAATGGCCGATGCAGCCAATAGAGTATTATAAATAAATTTCATAGGGTTGATATAGCATGGATGAGTTGGGTTTCTTTCACAATAATAAATCTAATGTCGTTGATTTGCTATTGGTTATGGATGTTATTTATTGAGATGCGTTTAGCAGGCTTTTGACTTGGATGCCCACCGAAGAGTCAGCTAACCTGGGAGAGGCATTGAGTAAATTGGTAGCATTTTCGCCCGCAATTTGCATGAGAGCTACCGGAGGTGCAGATGCCAATGAATTGTGTTAAAGTCGTCACTTGTATAGTTAAGGCCCCAAAAATGTAAAATGAAACACTTTTTGCATCTTAAAAGTGTGTTTTATTACATTATTGGTTAGTTAAGTTGTATTTTTGTTTGTAAAATTGGAATGGATAGATTTGCGTATCAAAAATTGCTTGACTGGAAAAATAAGTCAAATCGTTTGCCATTGATTATACAGGGTGCCAGACAGGTGGGAAAAACTTGGCTTATGAAGGAATTCGGTAGAATTGAATATAAGCATACTGCGTATTTTAATTTTGAATCGTCGATTGAATTACAGAACATTTTTAAATCTGGTTTTAATATTTCAAGAATTATTAAATCGCTGGAAATATTGTATGGCAATGAAATCAGCCCCGATAATACCTTGATTATTTTTGATGAGGTTCAATCGTGTCCAGAGGCCTTAACTGCATTAAAGTATTTTCAAGAAAATGCGCCAAATTTTCATGTATTTGCTGCTGGTTCTTTATTGGGCGTAGCAATACATCAAGGAGTTTCGTTTCCGGTTGGAAAAGTTGAATTATTTACACTGTATCCCTTAACGTTTCATGAATATCTGCAGGCTGTCGGTGAAATTTCTTTATTAAGGGCAATAATCCAAAATGATCATGAAATTCTGAAATCTTTCCATGGTTTATTAACCGAACATTTTAAAAAATACCTCTATGTAGGTGGTATGCCTGCGGTCGTAAGTAAATTTGCTAGTAACGCTGATTTGCTGTCAGTGAGAGAATTACAATTGCAAATTTTAGCATCATATGAAAATGACTTCTCAAAGCATGCACCCATATCTCAACTTCCAAGAATTAGAATGATTTGGCAATCCATTGTAAGTCAACTGGCTAAAGAAAATTCTAAATTCATTTATAGTTTGATTCGTAAGGGAAGTCGCGCAAAAGAGTTTGAATTGGCTATTGAGTGGTTATCCAACGCAGGGCTCATTCATAAAGTCAATCGAATTAATAAATCGGGAATGCCCATTACTGCGTATGCCGATTGGAATGACTTTAAATTGTATTTACATGATGTTGGTTTACTAGGCGCATTGGCTAGTTTGCCGGCTAACGTAATTCTTGAAGGAAATCGTGTTTTTGAGGAATTTAAGGGAGTTTTATCTGAACAATTCATTTGTCAGCAAATAGTATCTCAAAGCTTGCAGCCGTTTTATTGGTCTCCCGATGAGGGAAGGTCAGAAGTGGATTTCATTATTCAAAAATCGGATCAAATTATACCGATTGAAGTTAAGTCCTCCGAAAATTTAAAGTCACGAAGTTTAAGAGTCTATTACGACAAATACCTTCCCAAAGAATGCATACGAACTTCACTTTCACCCTACATTCTTCAAGCTTGGATGAAAAATATACCCATGTATTCCTTTCAACAATGGGTCATTAGCAATACGTAGTAACTTAAATACTCTGTGTTTTGAGGTATGTTTGACTTTCTAGGGACTCTGTGGTGCGCTATTCTTCAGGGGTATAGAAATTGAGTAATTTTAATCTTTAATCACTTTTATAACTGCTTTCTTGCCATCGGAGATGATGTTGACTATATAGATTCCTGGGGATTCTGTGATGGAAAGGTTGATTTTTTGCGAATTGTAAAAAGATTGATTTTTAACGACTTTTCCCCTAATATCTGAAATTGAAATTTCCGATTGACCTCAGATTTAAAAAAAACAAAAATGCCCCGAATCGGGGCATTAAGTTGCAGAGAGGAAGGGATTCGAACCCTCGATACGCTTTTGGCATATACACACTTTCCAGGCGTGCTCCTTCGACCGCTCGGACACCTCTCTAAACGGGCTGCAAATATACGGAATTAGTGGTTTAAAACCAATCTAATCTTACGTATCTGAATCGCCTATCGGGAATCGTTTATAGTGAATATTAGGCATTTCGCTGCCTTTCGCGTTGAATTTTACTATCTGCGTCTTCGGTCACGTCGATTTTCGCGTCTGTCTCTTACATCCTCTCGTCTGTCCCGTACGTCTTCTCTTTTATCTCTTATATCCTCGCGTTTGTCCCTAGGTCCTCCTTGAAACCTATCATCTCGGATATCTTCTCGTCTGTCTCTGATGTCTTCACGCTTGTCTCTAACATCTTCTCGTCGATCTCTTTTGTTTTCAATTCTGTCTCTTCTGTTAGGTCTTGGTCTCTGATGTTGATCGTTTTGATCTAATGACCTGCATTCAGTTGCCGATAATGATGCAAATACCATTAGGCCGCTGCTAATAAATACGATTACCTTTTTCATAATAATTGCTTTTACTCTTACAGACAAAAAAATACCTCCCAAGTTTAATGAGATTTTCGTGGATAGACAAAACCACGTGTCTAATCGATGAAAATTGTAACGGCTTTGATGTTATCGAACCGGCACCCAAGCCCCGTTGATATATACAAATCCTGCAATTTCCATGACTTCTTGGTCGTTGATAATGATTGAGTTAATCATACTATAAATTTAACGCATGATATATCTAAAAGTTTTAGAATGAGTTAATTGAATGTTAAATTTAAGTGAATTGCGATTTGGGTAATTGCAATTGGGGTAAAGTTATTGTCCTCGAAAATTCACAAAAGAGTATCAGTTAACGGGCTGTGAAAACCCTATGAAACACTTACTTTGTTGCCGACTCTAAGGACTTAACCATGGATGGCCAAGAGAATTTTTCCTTGAAGATTTTCATGTTTTCCGACATTCGTTGTAAAACACCGGGTTTGAAAATTTCTCGGATTTGATGAACCATGCAATCGGGATTGGGTTGACCAATAAGTCCTGTTTCTCCATGAGGTACTAATTCTGTTAGCCCACCCACATCGGTCACAATCATCGGTTTGTTAAAGTGGTAGGCTATCTGTGAAACGCCACTTTGGGTAGCACTTCGATAGGGCTGAATCACTACATCGCAAGCAGAAAAATAGTATTTTACCTCGTTGTTTGGGATGAATTCCGTGTGCATTATCACCTTATCTTCCAAGTGATTATCTCTTATGATGATGTCATATGCGTTGCGATCTTCATAAAATTCACCGGCAACCAGGATTCTAACGTCTTTCATGTCTTGAATCTTGACTGCGGCTTCCAGCAAAATATCCAAGCCTTTGTAATGTCTGATAAAACCAAAAAAAAGTAAATAGGTAAGTTCTGGATCCAATTTTAAATGCGCACAAGCCTCTTCTTTGCTGCTTGCCTCTCCGAAATTATCATACAGTGGATGCGGGTGATACAAGCTTGGGATATTCTTCACCCCGGGATATTGAATTAGGTCTTGTTGTACCTTCTGACTCATCGCCACGGCACCGTCGAGAATAGGTAGGAAATACCTACTAAAGGGTTTGTCGATGATTCTTTTTTCGTGAGGGTAAATATTATCGGTAATTGCAATTACTTGGGTGTGATTGTTTTGTTTTACGATTCTAGCGAACGTGCCAAAACAAGGACCAAAAAAGGGCATCCACCATCGGAATATAATTACATCCGGCTTCAGTTTCTTGTATTTGAGCCCAACCTTTATCCAATTTAATGGATTAATAGAATTCAAAGCAACATCTATGTCTAAGTCTACCGGCTTGTCATCGGTTGAAAATTGGGATTGGCCGGGGAATAAAAATCCCGGGTATTGCAAAGAAAATGTGAGAATGCTAACCCGGTTGTTGATGGATAATTCCTTGGCGAGTCGCTCGTTATACGTTGACAAACCGCCTCGTAAAGGGTGGGCCGGGCCAACGATTACGATGTGTTTGTTTATAAAGTCCACGTTTTGATTAACTGGCTGGTTGATTGGTGGTTTCGGCGATGTTGTATTGGTTTCTTTCGGGATTACTTCGAGCAATTAACTCGCCTAAAAATCCTGCTAGGAATAATTGGGTTCCAATTATCATGGTGACCAAGCCAATGTAAAAAATAGGGGAACTTGTAACCAGGGGTGCGGGTTTGTTTTGGATTACGTAGATGAGCTTTTCAACTAAAATCCATAATGCCATCACGGAACCGAGCAAGAAGCTGAGCACACCCATTAATCCAAAGAAATGCATGGGTTTTTTGCCGAATTTCGACATGAAAAACAGGCTCATCAAATCCAGGAATCCGTTCACAAATCGATTCATTCCAAATTTGGAACTTCCGTATTTGCGGGCTTGGTGAACCACCACTTTTTCCCCGATTTTAGGGAATCCCGCCCATTTGGCTATCACCGGAATGTATCGATGCATTTCGCCGTATACCTCAATGTTTTTAACCACTTCATGGTGGTAGGCTTTCAATCCGCAATTGAAATCATGCAATTCCAAATCACTGATTTTTCGGGTAGCCCAGTTGAAAAGTTTCGTTGGGATGGTTTTGGATAGAGGATCGTAACGTTTTTTCTTCCAGCCACTCACAACGTGGTATCCTTCCTCTACAATCATTTTGTATAGATCAGGGATTTCGTCTGGTGAGTCTTGTAAGTCGGCATCCATGGTGATGACTACTTCGCCGTTTGATTGTGCAAAACCAACATTCAGTGCAGCACTTTTGCCATAGTTTTGTCGGAATTTGAATCCTCGAACATTGCTGTTTTTCGCCGATAAATCATGGATGATTTTCCACGAATTATCTGTACTGCCATCGTCTAAAAACAATACCTCAAAGGATAATTGATGGGCGGAGCATACCCGTGCTATCCAATCGTGCAATTCTGGAAGGGATTCTTCCTCGTTAAACAGTGGGACAACTACGGAAATATTGTACATGTTGTTGCAAATTAAGGGAAAGCCGAGGTAAAGACGAAATTTTTAGTTTGTGTGTTGTCGAATTTCTAACTTTTATAAAGTAATTAGGTGCGGATCTAATGATCGATTATAGATGATTTAGTATAAACGTGATTAATTTAGTTGAACGTTTATAATATAGTTAAACGAGAATTATTTACAGTTACATCGAGGTTATCTATTGCCAAATCCAATAATTTCTCGAACTTCTCGCATCGTTTTTTGCGCATTTTTCCTGGCTTTTTCGGCGCCGAATGCTGCAATTTCATTCAGGAGATTTTCATTGCCTAGCATTGTATTAATTTTATCACGAAGGGGTGCAATAAAATGTTCCATGTCGTTGGCCAGTTGTTTTTTTAGATCGCCATACCGAATAGCTCCTTGTTTGTGTTGGTCTTCGAAAAATTGAATGGTATCTGAGGTGCTGACCAAGGCCATCAAATCGAAGAGGTTCTGCACGGCACTGCTTTTAGGTGTTCCGGCTTCTTGAGGCCCGCTATCCGTAACGGCGCGCATAATTTTTTTATTTAAAACATCGGCCTCTTCGTTGAGGTAAATGCTATCGGCTTCGCCAGCACTTTTGCTCATTTTCCCTGAATCGGTAAGGCCTGGAACGCGAATTAGATTTTCGCCTAAGGAAACCGCTTGGGGTTCGGGGAAATATTCGCAATTGTACAATCGATTAAATCGGTTAGCAAAGGTTCTAGACATCTCCAAGTGCTGTTCTTGATCTTTACCTACCGGAACTTTTACGCCACGATGCAGCAATATATCGGCCGCCATTAAAACCGGGTAGGTAAGTAATCCTGCGTTGATATTGTTGGGCTGGGTTCTGGCTTTTTCTTTGAAGGATGTAACTCGTTCTAATTCGCCCAAATACGCATTCATATTAAGAAATAGATAGAGTTCTGCTGTTTCTGGGACATCGCTTTGGAGGTAGATGGTGCATTTTTCGGGATCCAAACCTAAGGCAATGTATTCCGCTAATACGCGTTTTACAGATCCTTTTAAATCTTCGGGGGTAGGATGCGTGGTTAGGGAATGATAATCGGCGATAAAAAAGTAAGAATCAAATTGTTCTTGTAGAATAAGAAAGTTCTTAAATGCGCCGAAATAGTTGCCTAAATGCAACTTGCCGGTTGGGCGGATTCCGCTTACAACTACCTCTTTCATGGTGCAAAAATACGATGGATTTCAACTTGCGAGTAATTCGTTGCGATTATTGCAAAAGTTTCTTGGTTAAGAATTGCAAATAGCGAGGTATTTTTGCGGTATGCCACAGCGGATACAACTGAAGTTTTCACCCCAAGAATTGAATAATGCAGATTGGGTGGATGAGCAGTTTAAACGGGCGGTGGGAATGGATGCTGCCAAAGAAAGTGCAACGGTGGTTTGGAGGAAAAAGTCATTGGATGCCCGTGGCAAGGTTCCCTATTTTTTGGTTTCGGCCGATGTGTATTTTGCGGATGAATTGCCTGAGATTAGTCAAGGATTTGTGTTGCAAAATGTATCTGCGGCGAACAGGGTGGTTCATATTATTGGTGCCGGACCTGCAGGGTTGTTTGCCGCCTTGGCATTGATTGAATTGGGAATTAAGCCAATAATCATAGAACGCGGTAAAGAAGTTCGGGATAGACGAAGGGACTTGGCCAAAATGAATAAAGAATTGGTGGTGAATCCTGAATCCAATTACTGTTTTGGGGAAGGAGGTGCAGGTACGTATTCTGATGGTAAGTTGTATACGCGCAGTAATAAACGTGGTCCGGTGGATAAGGTGCTGCGCTGTTTGATTGATCATGGAGCCCCCGAGGCAATTTCGTGGGAAGCGCATCCGCATATCGGAACCAATAAATTACCGCAGCTAGTAGAGGGTATTCGAAATACAATCCGCGATTGCGGGGGAGAGGTGCGGTTTAATAGTAAGTTGGTGGATTTGGAACTGGAGCCGGGAAATGGAAAGATTAAGAAGTTGAAAATTGAGCAGTTTTCGGAAGATGCTCAGTTGCTAAATGTATCTGAATCTGCCGCAACAACTTATTGGGAAGCTTGCGAGCATTTGATTTTAGCAACGGGCCATTCGGCTCGAGATATTTTTGAATTACTGGCCGATAAAGGCATTGTTATTGAGTCGAAACCTTTTGCCTTGGGGGTTCGACTTGAGCATCCCCAAGCATTGATAGACTCTATTCAATATAAATGTGATTTACGGGGAGATTATTTGCCGCCGAGTTCGTACAGTTTGGTGGAGCAAATACAAGGTAGAGGGGTGTTTTCGTTTTGTATGTGTCCGGGCGGAATTATTGCCCCAGCAGCAACGGATGTTGGAGAAGTGGTAGTAAATGGATGGAGTCCAAGTAAGAGAAATGGTCCTTTTGCCAATAGCGGATATGTAGTTGGCGTGGACGATCAAGATTTTGCTCCGTTTGCAAAGCACGGTGAATTGCGTGCCTTGAGATATCAACAATCGGTTGAGCGCTGTGCCTTTGTGGCTACGGGTAGCCTTGTAGCGCCGGCTCAACGAATGGAGGACTTCATTCAGCAACGAAATTCCACGGATTTGCCAGTAAACTCGTATTTGCCTGGCTTGAAATCGGTGAATTTAAATTCGGTATTGCCATTGGCGATACATCAACGAATTCGTGAATCTTTGGTGGTATTGGGTAAGAAAATGCGAGGTTTTAGGACGAATGAGGCAATTTTGGTGGGGGTAGAAAGTAGGACCAGCAGTCCGGTGCGAATTCCAAGGGATACCGATAGTTTGCAGCATCCGCAATATAATAATCTTTACCCTTGTGGTGAAGGAGCAGGGTATGCCGGAGGGATAATGAGTGCGGCACTGGATGGGATGCGTGTGGCACAAGCCGCGGCTAAATAACCTAAGATTTTTTTGTTGTTGTAAGTCAATACCACCCATTAGGGGGTGCGTAAAATTACCTGTTTAGCTAAATTATCTGTTTAAGGTTTTGCTGCCGAGTTGAATGGCATGGCTATATTAGGCCGATATAAATCTTATTTATTATATAGTTATTTTTATTTTCCATAGTAAAAAAATATTTTTTGTCTTGTTTTTGTCATTGAAAAATATCTACTAATGATTTTCGTAGTATTTCTTTAATGTCCTTGAAGATATTGATAATTTCAGTATTTGCAATGTCATAAATATTTCTTTTCATAGATAGTTGTAAGTAAGATTTCGATATTGCGATAATTAATAAAGCACATAAAAATGCTATTATTAAATGTAATTATTAAATACAAAAATACTATAACACATATGAAACAAAATTACAATTTCTCACACTGGAAAACTTTCATTCGAGGGGGCTTTCTGGCTGCAGCTGCATTGTTTGCGGGCTCAGTTAGCGCTCAGTTGAATGGTAGTTACACCATCAATTCGGGCACAGCCACGGGCGGCACGAATTACCAAACTTGGGCTGCTTTTGCCACAGACATTACAACCAAAGGTGTTAGTGGTAAGGTAACGGTGACGGTTCAAACGGACGTGACTACTTCCACTCAAACGGTTTTGTCTGCAATTTCGGGAGCGAGTTCTACGAACACCATTACCATTGATGGGGGCAGTAAAATGCTTTCATATAGTGGAAGTTACGAAGTTCTTTCCTTTACCGGTGCTGATTATGTGACTATTAAAAATTTAACAATCAGACATACAAGCACATCGACTTTAAGTTCTGGTATTCGTTTTTCTAGTGGATCGGATTACAATACTATCGATAATTGTATCATCGAATTCACCGGTATGACCTCTTATGGTAGTTCCAGTGCATACATATACTTTAGCCAATCACAGGGTAGCCCTTCTTCGGCTACATCTACCTCGCCTGGTAGATACAATACGGTAAGTAACTGTACTATGCGTACTACCGGTAGTAATGCTGCTGGACCCTACTTTGGTATTGCGGTAAATGGTAATACGAGTACATACAGTGGTACAGCCGATAATAATAGTTTCTTGAAGAACACCATCCAAAACTACTATTACTATGCCGTTTATAACTATTATACCAATGGTAATCAGTTTATTGATAACGATATTTCTCGTTCAAATGCAACAAGTAGTTCTCCTGTGAGTACCAGTTTGTATGGTATTTATTCGTATTACACCTATAGTACAAACCGTTCTACTACCTACAAGAACAACAACTTTCATGATTTGCCTTATTTGAATGCATCGAGCAGTTCAACCACCAATTACATAGCTTACTTCTATGGATTATATGCTTTTTACAATTACGGTAATACCTCGAACACAAGTATTCCTTTCTTAGTTGAGGGAAATACCTTCAAGAACGTAATGGTGTATTATTATTCTTACACCTTCTACATGTATTACGATTATATCGTGAATTTAAAGGGGAATACCATTGATAATTTACGTTGTTATTCATCAGGTTATAGCTGCTATCCTTTTTATGTGAACTATGGTTCTGATTATAATATTACTTTCAATAAAGTAATCAATTCACGTTTTGGTGAAGCTGGAACGGGTTACGCATATACTTTCTATTTGTACTATATCTACAATACGTATAGAACAAGAAACTTGTTTGAAGATAACATTATCGAAAATAACTGGTCTGGTTATTACTTCTATGCAACCCAATTCTATTATTATTCCTCTTGGTCTATTAATAGAAACCGAATTGTTAAAAATAATACCGCATCCAACCAGGGGTATTTCTATGGATTGTATATTTATTATTTGTATAATGTGGATGTAACATCCAATGTTATTGCCGATAACGTTGGTTATTATGGGAACTACAATGTCTATACCTATAACTATAATTCCGGGTATAAGGCTAACTTTAGACAGAATACGTTAATTTCCGATTATTCTAGTTACTCATACCATTTTACCTATGGATGGGTTATACAAGAAACTCAATCGGGTTTAACGTTCGATGGGAATATTACGCAGATTTCTAGCAATTACTATGCGTATTGTGCCTATTTGTATAATAATACTAGTACCAATATTACTTCGTGCGATTATAATAGTTTCTATTTTCCAACCATGGTAAATCAGGCATGGTGTTATGGTACCTCAGGATATTCTGACTACACTAGTTGGAACAATAATACCAACGCCAAATTTAATAACTATACCAATCCCAATTTCCGCGATCGTGCCAATGGGGATTATCGCAGTAACTGTTTTGAAACGCAAAACAATGTTCCAACTGTGGCTTTGGTGCCGATGGATCAAAAGCTTAAGAATCGTCAGGTAGGTTCTTCGGACCGCGGTGCGTATGAGGATTCAATGGATGTTGCAGTTGTTAGAAGTGGATATTCTGTTCCTTCCCAAGTTTGCGCAGGATACGAAAGCAATTCGGATATTACCATCAAGAATACCTACACCGATACCATTTATAATTTCTATGTTGCTTATTCCATAAATGGTGGTACTCCGTATCGTCAGTTGGTAACCAATAAAATTCTACCTGGGGATTCGTTAAAAGTGGTGTTTACTCAGCCCATTACCTTGTCGGTTGCCGGAAATACCACGGTTAAAATTTATTTAGATATTAACGATGACTATCAGAAGAATAATTCAATTTCTGTTACCACCTTTGTTAAACCTGCACCGGGTGGAGGAAAGTATATCTTCAGTAACAAGACTACTTCTCCAAATAATGCAGTGTACCAATTAAGCAGACCGTTTGACGTAACCGTAGTAAATGTACCTGTGTACTACAACGTACCTGCTCCTCGTATTTACAACAACTCTTCTTTTGGTTCGGCTTTACCATCCAGCTGGTATGCAAGCGTTCAAGCGTACACTAAAGCTGGTAAAATGGTTTCTGGTGCAACACTTACTAATCCTAGCGGCGCTACCGATTTGGAGGTTAAGTTTGAAACCAGCGATGCTACTTTGGAAGATTCAACATTGACCATCGTATTGAAAGTGAGCGACTTAAACAACGGTTGTGATACCTTTATTAAGCGTAACATCTTGATTTTCCCATCCGCAACTCCTGATTTTAAATTCCCAAGCAAGATTTGTGATGGTACAGCGGTATTGTTTGAAAACAAATCTAGCATTAAAGCGAGCGCTGCATTAGAATACTTCTGGAACTTCGGAACCGGTGCTGCAGCGGATACTTCCAATGCTCCTGAGCCTGTATTCCAATTCCCTAAGAGCGGTAAATACGATGTGGTTTTAACTGCTAAGACCATGCCTTATGGATTTATCTTTACCAAGAAGATTCAAGTAACGGTAAACGATATCCCAACGGTTGACTTTAACAAGGAAAACGCATGTTTGGGTCAAGACATTAAATTCACGAGTGTAATTAAGCCAAGTTCTGCCACTGCAAATTGGGATTTTGGTAACGGTGTAACTAAGACCGGTACAAACGTAACGTATCAGTATCCAAAAGCAGGTTCATATAATGTTAAATTAACTGCGGATTTGAATGGTTGCGTAGCGGAACAGTCTGCTCGTGTGTATCAGTTTGAAACTCCAACTGCTGGGTTCAACTTGAAATCTGGTATTTGCGATAACGATATGTTCTCTTTCACCAATACTTCATCTATCGGTGGTGGATTGATTGGTAGCTATTGGGATTTTAACGACAATGGAAGCGTAAGCACCGATGATAACCCAACCTATACTTTCTCTTCAGCGGGTAAGAAGACCGTGAAGTTGACCGTAAAATCTGAGTTTGGTTGCGAAGCAATTTCTACCAAAGAAGTAGAAGTACGCGAGAGTCCAAAAGTAAGCTTCACGCACACACCAGCATGTTCTATCACTCCAACAGAGTTTGTAAACACCACCAACGATGTATCCGGAACCGTAGCTAACTACAACTGGAACATGGGCGATGGCACGGTGAAGACCAGCAAAGACTATACGCATACTTGGAGCAGCTTAGGACCAAAGACCGTAACCTTAACGGTTAAATTGAACAACGGTTGTGAGAACAAAATCAGCAAAGAGTTGAACGTATTGACACAGCCAAAAGCAGCGTTTGCCGCAGCGGATGTATGCGCCGGCGATCCAGTAATCTTCGTAAACAATACCACCTGGCCTGATGGAAAAATCAGCTACGTATGGGATTTCGGAGATGGAACCTTCAGCGGAAGTTCAGATCCAAGCAAAAACTACAACGTAAAACAGACTACAACCTACAA
>JACCDO011080513.1_pt1 | contig 79849 bp, 74 predicted proteins | sample 7446101 | NCBI WGS metagenome assembly JACCDO01 (sample SAMN15323440, study PRJNA562643) | freshwater metagenome | isolation source: river surface water | place: USA:Blue River Watershed | collected 2017-08-16
TATTTATTTATTTATTTATTTATTTATTTATTTATTTATTTATTTATTTATTTATTTATTTATTTATTTATTTATTTATTTATTTATTTATTTATTTATTTATTTTAATAACAAAAAATATCCACATTTTTAATTTCAGTTGATAATTCACTTATACCGGTTTTAATTGAAATAAACAACACGTAAAGCATACAAGTAAACTACACAAGTATGTTTTTGCGCATCCTGAGTCATCAAACGATGGATATTCACTTTCAAATGTTTTATCATTGTTATTATTATGATTATAATTATTATTGTTAGTTCTTCCGCTAACATGATCATCGAAATTTACATAATAGTTATTATCTTGTGCTTGTCCATAAGATTTCATGGTATGGTATGTATATGGTCGACTCATATCTTTTACGATAACTGGTATCGATGACGGATGCGTCGGTATTCTATTTTGTCGAGCAAAATGTTGATCACATGTTATTACTTCATCGTTTTTAACTGCATAAATATATTTAGTATCTGTATACAAGTTTTGTAAACGCCAAGGTTCTATATTATTCATTTCAGTATTATTATCATTATTTTCATTTATACCGTGCATTTGATTAATATTATCATCATTATCATTTATATTCTCATATTTTACTTGATTATACTCATAACTCATGAAATTTTCAACTTAGCCGCTATACTATACTATATGAATATATTATTTTATTTTTAAATTTTTTTATTTAATCAATCAAATGAAAACAACCAAATACCAACCAAGTATGAATGAATACATTTTAGTCAAGTTAACCAACGGAACTTAAATCAGAGTCATCATCATCATAACGATGTCCGTACTCTCGATTTGATTCCGTACTTGAACGATACGGTTCCTCTTCTCGACCATTATTATACATGTGTATCGTTTGCTCATCGTCTTCACGATCATTACGGTAATCGTAGTTAACATTTATTTGTCGGCGACACATCGGACAAGTTGAATGCGAATCAAACCATCGAAGTAAGCTGTACGGATTAAAATTGTGTTTACAATTATTAATTTGCATTACGGAATCAATTAACTCAAATGGTACTTGAGATATAGGACAAATGTCGTTCAGCGGTTCTGATATTGTGCAATACGGAATAATTCTTGTTTGTTGCTGGATAGCATCATAACTCAGGGGGCCGTTTTCTTGTGCTTGTCCTTGTCCTTGTTGAGAACGCGTAAATTCTCTATCAATAATTTGAGTATAATAAACCAGCGTGTCATTTAATCGTGGTGTATCCAATAAATTCAACATTAAACGACTTGCGGTTGTTAGTGGCGCTAAAGCTGGAGCCGGTGGTAAAGGTGTTGGTTCGACGGGTAATATGGGAGACAAAGAGTTCAACTGTTGCTGTTGTTGCTGCAGTTGTTGTTGTCGCTGTTGTCGTAACTGTTGCCAAGTTTGAGTGCTCCAAGATGAAGGACGTGGCGGCGGTGAACTGTCGGGTGACATAACTGGAACTGGCACTTCTAATGTGGCGGTTGTCGTTGTTCCACGAGTAGACGTAGTGGGAACACTTGAAGTTGCATTTGTGGACTGTGTTCTTCTTGGCGGACCAATTGCAACCGGAAGCCTATATCTAACAAATGTGGAAGAAAATGGGGGTGTCGGTAGTGACGATTGCGTAATATTTGATTCTGAAACTGGCTCTTGTTGTGGCTCTTGTTGTGGCTCTTGTTGTGGCTCTTGTTGTGGCTCTTGTTGTGACCGTTGTAAACCAAACCGTCTTATGTGAGGTTCTCGAGAGTCTCTCTCTTGAGACGTTTCCAAACGAGTTGTTAAACGCACAGGAGTGGGTATTTGAAGTGGCGACATCGATGCCGAAGAGCTTGATGGCAGTGTTGAACGAAAATGAAGCGTCGGTCGAATTGGCGTATTTGGAAGTTGTGTTTCTCTTCGAATTAAATTTACTGGTGTTTCAAGAATCGGCTCAGACTCGGGCTCTGTTTGCTCAGACTCGGGCTCTGTTTGCACAGACTCGGGTTGTGTTGTAACCGCCGTTCTCTCAACCCTGCTTAACGGCTGAGAAAAAGAATTTCTTGTAAAATTTCTAAATATTTGACTATTAATCGATCTTGTTAGACCGGTTTCAAATGTCATATAACCACTTAATATTTCTCTCGTTGCATTAATGTATGAATGCACCAGACTTAAATACACCTCTTCAGAGGAATTTAAGTTAGAGTTTGAACGATTCGAAATGTCGCTATTCATATTTTTTATATATGTATATATATGTATATATATATATATGAATATTGTTTATGTAATAATGTTATATATTAAATACTAAAATATTATTACAATTTGAAAATGGAAAAATAAATAAAATAATAATATAAACATAATATAAAATAATGTCAAACACTACTTTTAAGAAATATAATATTGGAAGTCCAAAACGCATTCCTCTAAAAAAAAGATCAATTCTAAAAAAGTATAATATTGGTCCTCCTAGAAGGCCGTCCTATGAAATGGAATTAACGGATGTAGTTCCTTCTACTATCAAATTTAGCACACCAAAAGCGAAAAACACTAACGAAGAAATCAAAAAAGTAACACCGAGAACTGCAGCATGGGACGAATGGGCAAAAAAAGGTGAAACTGGAATCATTTATGAACATGAAGAAGACGATGATGACATATTCGCCAAACAAAAAAGAGTAAAACTGGGGATTCGTTCCCCAAAAGAACACACTGGATTTGAAAAAGTACAAACCAAATTTATGAAAGAAGCATATAAAAAAAAACCACTTAGCGATATCATTGACCAAGTCGAAGAAGAAGAATGGGATAAAAAAGAAGATGATCCCGGTGGTGTAATAGAAGAAATAGAAGAAAGAGGAAAAGGAAGTCGTATACGTCGTAATCGAAGAAGTCGTAACCAAAGAAGTCGAAGAAGTCGAAGAAGTCGAAGAAGTCAAAGAAAAAGTCGAAGGTTTTCAAAACGGTAACGTAAATAATCGATTTATTGATATATTTTTTTGAAACGTATTAAAGAATAAACAATCATATAATATATTTACAATATTTACAAGAATGGATCACGAGTCTCTACATGCGCGTGATAACAATCATGAAAAATATAAAAACAAGGGATTGACTGGACTCGCAAATTTGGGAAACACGTGTTTTATTAACGCATTACTTCAAATTATCTCTCACACTTATGAATTAAACGATTTACTCGATTGTAGCGAGTACAAAAAAAAACTGAATGATTGTCCGGATTCCAAATTGTTACTTTCATGGGACGAGCTACGACTACTCATGTGGAGTGAAAATTGCACCATTTCTCCGGGCGGATTTATTCATGATATTCGAACTATATCAAAAAAAAAAAATAACAGCATGTTTGCTTCCATGTCACAAAACGACATGCCCGAATTTCTAACATTTTTATTTGATATTTTTCATAATGCTCTAAAACGGAAAGTTTCGATGACGATTGACGGTCGTCCAAAAAATAAAAAGGACAAAATGGCAAAGTTATGTTTTGAAATGATAAAAAAATCATACACGGAAAGTTATTCTGAAATATTTAAAATGTTTTATGGTATTCAGGTGTCGACGCTTCTACCGGAAAATCCTAAGAGTCAGTATGATTATCTGAGTATACGACCCGAACCATTTATGATTATCAGTTTACCAATTCCAGCTCACAATGCATTGAACAAATCAAGTGAGAATGAATGCATAACTTTAATGGAGTGTTTTGATTTAAACTGCGAGAGAGAATTTTTAGATGGAGATAATGCCTGGTTTAATGAAAGTTTAGGAGTGAAACAAAATGTTCATAAACGGTTGGTGTATTGGAGTTTACCAGATGTTATGATTTTAGATATTAAACGTTTTGAATTCAACGAAACCACATTTTCATTTGTAAAAAATCAGACAGCAATTAAAATTCCGGTTGAAAATGTCGATTTTTCAAAGTATGTAGAAGGATACAATAAAGAAAGTTATGTGTATGACTTGTACGGCATTTGCAACCACCACGGTGATGAAAATTTTGGACATTATACATCTACCGTGAAAACGGCAAATTCAAAATGGTATAATTTCAATGATACAAATGTTAAGGAAGTACCCATTATCAAAAGTGAAATCATCGGAAACACGCCATACTGTCTATTTTATAGGAAAAAAAATAAACAACAAGTCAAAAAATAATTTAGATTTTATGAGTATTTTTTCGAGAGACAGAGAGAAAAATAATAATATAAAAATAATATTATATTATTATAATTAATTTAATTCATTTTATTTTATAGTAACATTTATATTTGTTTGTAAATATTCTATTCATATAATATATATTTCATTCATTTTATTTTACGTCATTTATATAAAACATCATGGATTTAACTTATAATTCTATTAGCGGTATGAATGTTGATCCTACCGTTTATTTAAAAGAAATCGCAACAAAAAATGGGAAACAAGATAGCGAATTGCGAGCTGATACAAAAATATACCTACTTATTATCCTTGTTGTTATTATTGTCATTTACGGAATCCTTTTCGCAACTTTAGGCGGAGGTGGAGGTTCACAAGGTCAAGGTCAAGGCGCCGCAGCTGGCTCGGCGACAAGTATTACACTCAAGTTTTTTGAAGTGATGTTATGGTCTGTTTTTATCATTTTAATTTTATTAAATGGATTTCAGTATTTTTTCAATGTCAATTTGACAACTCGGTTCATCAATTTTTTTACAGAAAATCCTAAACTTGAGATTACAATGGATGTTCCTCAAGATGAACCCGTCCAAGAACTCAAAATAAAAAAAGAAGTGTTTAATATTCCTGATAATACGTACACGTACGATGACGCAAAAGCAGTCTGTGCGGCATATGGCGCTGAACTTGCAAATTACGATCAGATTGAAAATGCATATAAATCAGGTGGCGAATGGTGCAACTATGGCTGGTCTGATAAACAAATGGCGCTCTTCCCCACACAAAAAGAAACATGGGACAAACTTCAAAAAATTAAGGGACATGAACACGATTGCGGCCGGCCAGGCATTAATGGAGGATTCATCGACAATAAAAATATTCAATTTGGTGTTAACTGTTACGGTTATAAACCGCTGATCACTGCCGCTGAAACGGATAGAATGCAGAGTGCACCAATATTCCCTCAAAGCATGAGAGACATTGAACATCAAAAACGAGTAGACTACTGGAAAAAACGAATTCCTGAAATCATGCTTTCACCATTCAGTCGTTCAAGTTGGTCCATTCTTTAAATAGCCGTCGCTTTGGTTTTTAGTCGCGTCTTCGTTTACTTCTTGTTCTTCTTTTTTGGAACACCTTTTCAACGTCTTTATGTTTTACAAAGTGTTGTTTTTTAGTTGTGCTCGTTCTTCGCAAGTGAGGGGCCATCTCTATTACGGAAATTACATTTGGTCCATGTCCGGTCTCAGATACACTTTTTATAGATCCGGGCTCGGATACATTTTTTATAAGAGAGTCATATAATTCATCATCAATTTCATTTGAAGAAATTTCAATCGGATCTTCCAAATGACAATTTGTATGACCAGTTCCTGATGATAAAGACGGCATAATTACAAGTTCAATATTTTCACCACCAATATCATCGTCATAATTATTTTCCATCACACTAGCATAAACAAGTTTTTTATTTAGATCAATTTTTGTTGCATTGTAATCATTCGCATTTTTATTTTTGTCTTCGTTATCATCATCTCTATCAAAATGAAGACGTTGTAGCAAAAGCAAACCAACCGGAATTCCAGAATCTTCATTATAAATATTTCGATCAGCGCCGCCTCCTTCTTGTTTTCCTTTTTTTTTTGATTTTCCATTCAAAATTTTACTTATTCTATATCCACCACTTGAAATGTTGTTTCCATTGATTGTATACACCAAATCCTTCGCTGCGTGAAACGAAACCGGCATATAATGAACGAAGATATTATGTTATATTTTATAATAATAATAATATAATATATTTATTTAATATTTTATTATTGATTATTTGAAATCTATATTAATTTTATTTAAAAATAATTCATGAATATTATTATATTATATTTAATAAAATAATAACGAATGCAACACAATATACAATATGTTCATCCATACTACAACCCGCATGTTCAACAAAATCCAATTATTGCAACCGCACCACCGTTAAATGATTTTACCACAAGCACATATCAACCACCTCCAAATTACCCACTAAGTCACCCAAGTCATGTAAATCACATGTACATTCAACAGCCGCATCCACTGCATCTTTATTCCGATACTCCTTATAATGTTCATCATATGAACCCCGTGGAACAATACAATCGAGAAATGGAAATACGAAAAAAACAACAAGAAGATGACTGTTTTTGTCTTGGATTACTTGTCATATGTTGTTGTTGTTTAAATTAACACTCGACGCTCGAGAAACCAAACCAATATAATTATATTTTAATTAATTATTATAATATCTTTTTATTTCTTGATTTATTTTAATCTCTCGTTTTTCTTTGATATATTTTAAAATATGTTGGACCTGAGATTTATTGGGTATCAAATCGTTCAGACACTGTTCAACAAAAGTTAGAGACAGTGGATTTGTAGTTTTTGTCTCTACGAAACGCAATTTTCCATCTGGCAACGAGAGAGACGTGTTTAATATTTTTTTATGATTTACAGTCGTCATTATTGACGTTTCTAAATCATTTTTTAAATCTCTCGACGTTTTTAGCTCCGTATTTATTTTTTTAATCTTATTATCTAATTCTACCCACTTTTGAATTTGTTTATCAAATAATGTTAATCCAGATGTCGATGACGCAGATCCGGCGGGCAAAGATGTCATTGCGTTTGCGTTTGTTGAAGTCATTGCGTTTTATTTTATTTTTTTTAAAAGAAGAGAAAGATAGAGAGAAATAGAAAGAACAAATAAAATAAAATATATAATATATGAAATATATTTTATTTATAAAAAATCCTAAAATCCCATCTCTATATATTTTATAATCCTATGAATGCATAACAGATTGATATAACCACGGTAATGCTTCACGAGCAGGAATGCTAACAAGCGTTAAAGCACATAAAATAAAATTTGAACCAAGGCATCGATCTGCTTCTGCTACTGCCGAATTAATAAACCGTTCAATTACAGTCAAGTTAATATTGATAATATTTTCATGAGACAAGTAAATATAAAATTGATGCGTCGCCCAACCCAAAACATAATGAGGAAATGGGTCACCGTAAGGCGGATAAATAGTTCTTCGCATTTGTGGAGAAAGTTCTGCCCTATAGTTCCAAATATCAATAAGCTCTCTCAAAAAAGTAATATGCTGATTGTATGTTAAGGATGTAAACCAGTCGGGATCTGAGTAATGACCGAGTGCGTTTATAATTTGGAACAGTCCCAATACGTGCTGACGAAATCTTTGTTGTGGCGTAAGAACATCTTGTGGCAGCGCTATATTCATACCCATGTTTACATTTGCGCTATTATCACCTTCTTCAACGTAATTGTTATTGTCGTATTCATGGCTATTATTATTATTATTATTATTATCAAATAATATATTATTATTTATCATCTGATTTCGAGTCATTTTTTTATTTTTTGTAATACCACGCTTCCTACTTAAAATTCGATCCAGTTTAATTATTTTTAAAATATCGCGAATGACATGATGTGGAATCTTGTTTCTGTTATACGGATTATTTGATTCATTGAAAATGAGTCTTCGATTTAGCGCATATTCATTTTCGACACCATTGTCGCTGAGTATCAAATTATAAATGGATGCAATGTCAAAACCATAATAACATGATTTATTCAAATTCGATTTTTCATCATCGTCGGCTCTTATTTCTTCATAACTGAAAAATTGTTGATTTGGAATGTCGCGTATCGGGTCAAGCGAATAAAAATCGGTTTCATTTATACAAATCTCTCTATCATTGAGAGCAGGACCTCTCAACTTGTTCAATTTTCGACGCAAAAAACGATTGAATTTTAGTTGGATTTTTATACAATGAAATGAGTAGTTATAAAATTGATATACGTTTTGTCTTAATTCGTTTTTTGTTCCGGTCAATTTTATTTTTTTATAATCGAAATCTCTCTGAATAATGGCGCACATTTCTTTTAATTCCGCAACTTTGTAATCTGCGAATTTTTCATGTTCAAGAATTTTATAATTATGAAATGAAATTTCGCTCGGTTTCAGTTTTTCACATTTCGTTTTCGTTTTATTATTTTTAGTTTTTATAACCGGCTCTTTATCAGGATTAGCAGGATCTATTTTTATATTTTCAATTGTTTCTATTTTTGGTTTTTTTATGATGACCTTTCTTATTTTTTTTGGTGGAAATATCAGTTGTGAATGCGATTCTAATGGTTCTGACATTTTTATAATCAAATAAATGATAAATAATTAAATAATATATGTAAAAATCGTTTCGTAAATCTACATTATATATATATTATTTTTCTATATCAATTCAACAATTTGTTTTTATTATTAAATATAAACTAATGTTGCATTTCCATTCACTCCTTTTGATCCTGCACCACCACCTGAAGAACCACTACCTTGAGTGGTAACTCCACTAGTAATGTAACTTGTATTTATGTATCCGGATCCACCACCACCTGCAGACCCAGGATTTGAACCAGCTCCACCACCACCACCCCAATAACCTCCACCACCACCACCACCACCCCCGTCACCACTTGTTCCTGGACTTCCGCCTTGTAATGCTGAACCAGCGGATGAACCTGCTGCAGAACTAGCAGCTCCACCTGCAACTTGTGTACCTCCACCACCACCCGTATCAACTCCATTTGCACCAGCTGCGCCAGAGGAACCACCGCCTGCACCACCATTTCTACTTATTCCCTCATATGCACCACCACCACCACCTCCTGCAATCAAAACAGAATTTGCTTGTGAAACAGATGTTATAAATAATCCACTATATCCTCCTCCTTGTCCTCCGAATCCTTGTGTTCCACAAAGACCGCCTCCTCCTATTACAGTTGGTCCTGGACCAGCTCCTGGGCCTTGGTAATTTCCTCCTTCTCCTATTAACATGAAATATGTATTTGATGAAAGTAATGTTATATTTCCAGTGCTTCTACCTCCATTTCCTCCTACCGAAGTTCCTTCATTTCCACCCCCCCCTCCAGCACCATTAATGGTTAGTCCTGCATTTCCATAACCATTTGTTATTGTAATTGTGTATTGTCCAATACTGTTGAATGAGTATGAAAATCCAGGTGCGAAAGTTGAAGTAGTACTTGATGATGAAGGAGTAACAATTGTAATTTGCGCGTATATTGCAAATGATTGCCATGTTGTTCCATTATAAAATTCAGGAAACCCGGTTGTAGTATTATACCGCATCATACCAGTAACTGCAGGACTTGGTCGTCCATTTGGTCCAGTTGTTCCTCCAACCGGCATCATGAAATAATTATAAACTACCTCTTTTGTATTTGCATCATAATTCAAAAAATTATCATAACTCGTATTAGGATTGCGAATGGGAGCGACAAAACATGTTCCAGTTGTTCCCGTATTCAGTGCTGATCCGGAAGCATTAATTACGATGGAATTTGCGCTCTGTCCAGTATTTCCTGCACGATATCCGATTGCGATCGCATTTTGACCTTGTCCCGTTTGTCCGGCTTCCTGGCCTATCGCAATTGCATTGAGACCTTGTCCGGTACCTGTTTGACCCGCATTTCGACCGAGTGTTATATTCGTGCTTCCAACAGTCCAGGTCGCCGGACTTGCACTTGCATTCCAGTACAAATAATCTCCGGTGAATGTTCCCGTAGGTCCAAATGTTCCAGTTGCTCCCGTTGGTCCCGTTGCACCTGTCACACCTGTTGGCCCCGTAAAACCTGTTGGACCTGTTGCGCCGGTTACGCCCGTGGGTCCGAGTTGTGTATTCATTACTTGTGTAACTGTTAAAATAACAGAAGGAATACCCGGAGTTGCTGGAACAACTGGAGGCGTTGATGCTGGTGCTGCTGTTAATTGAATAGCTCCGTCGCTACTGTACCAAGCAATTTGAAGATACTCGTTTGCGCTCATACTTAACACAAAATTCCATGCAGGCACTTCCAAACTAGAACTAGAAGAACCACTTGATGCTATTTTAGTATCAGTATATACCACATTTGTTCCATTTTTTACTAACCAAATATTTACTATACTTGAACCACCGCCCGATACCTTTTCAAGTTGTGCCGAAAATTGAACATTATAAACACCTGGAAATTGTGTAACGATGTGAGTCAAATTTCCGGATGCATCATTTTGAATAATTACACCGTTATTTTCTGCAGTGGTGTTTAGCTTCATAAAGTTTGGATTAGATGGACCCGTTACTCCAATATTTAATTGTGTTGTTGTGTCGTAAAATGAACCATAATATCCAAGAGCTCCGCCAGCACCAGTTGGTCCCGCAATGCCTGTTGCTCCCGTTTGTCCAGTTGCTCCAGTTGCTCCCGTTACTCCTGTTGCTCCCGTTTGTCCAGTTGCTCCCGTTACTCCTGTTGCTCCCGTTGGTCCCGTCACTCCTGTTGGTCCCGTCACTCCTGTCGCACCAGTTTGTCCTGTTGCTCCCGTTACTCCTGTCGCACCAGTTACTCCTGTCGCACCAGTTTGTCCTGTTGCTCCTGTTGGTCCTGTTGGTAATGTTCCCCACTCCACACCAAGAGGAGCAGATGAATTCGTGATCAAAACCAAACCATCTGCTCCTACTAGTAATTCTTCTGTATTTACGCCGTTACCCACAAGCATACTTCCAAGAGCAGTCGCACCTTTTATTTGAAGGTTGTCTCCCGTGTCTCCAATTTGAAGTGCTGCAAAATTGCCTTGATACACTTTTCCTGTTTCAATACTAACCGCACCAATATTATCAAAATCAGTTGCTGATTGATTACCTGCCGAATTTCCTACTGCTAAAACTTGTTGTAGATTTTGAGTGGCGCCTGGACCTGTGGGACCCGTGTGTCCAGTTGGACCTGTGTGACCTGTAGGTCCTGTTACGCCGGTTGCTCCCGTATGTCCAGTTGGACCTGTTTCACCTTGAATGCCCGTGTGACCGGTCGGACCAGTGGCACCCGTTTCACCTTGAATACCTTGAGCACCCGTGGGACCTGTCGGACCCGTTTCACCTTGAATGCCCGTGTGACCGGTCGGACCCGTTTCTCCTTGAATGCCTTGAGCACCCGTATGTCCAGTTGGACCCGTTTCTCCTTGAATGCCTTGAGCTCCCGTATGTCCAGTTGGACCTGTCTCACCTTGAATACCAGTTGGTCCGATTGGTCCTGTTGCACCTGTTGAACCCATTACACCTTCAGACCCCCCACAACCATCACAACAATCAACATATTTATAAAGATTACTATAAGATGACATTAAAATATAAAAATAACAATAAAGTATAATGAATGTATATTAGATTTTAATTTTATTATTTTTTCAAATAATTAATTTTAATTTTAGCAGTTTTTAAATAAATAATTTGTAACACGAAATGAATTAAATTATAAATTATAATAATTTATAATTTATTTACAGTATATAATAATAGATATTCTTTTAAAACGTTGTATCAATGATTATTAACTCAGTTGGATCAAATATATCGTACACGCTAAAAGTATGTGCAGCTGTATCAGCTGTAGGAATATTAATTAAATATGGGTTAAATACCAATATCGCATCACTTGTTGGACTAGGACTTGTTGGATTATCCCTCTTTGGCGCAATGCTAATGGTGCTAAAATTTTATTATAGCACAGGGTCAGGAAATTCGTTCTTTAGCGGAGCAGTCTTACCAAGTTTAATTCAACTGCTTTTAATATGCGGAGTTGTTGCAACACTAATGTATCAAACCATTACTACTAGCGCGCAAAATATAACATCTAGCGAGTATGACACATTTACCACAATTTCTACTTCTCTCACACTGATGCAAATCTTTATTACATTTTATTACTTGTTTTTAAATATGAAATGTTTAAGCGGTGAAGCGTGTAATATAACAGATCGAGATAAAATAACCAGCATTGGAATCATGTATTTAAATATAATATTAACACTACTCAATTTTTGCGCGCTTGGAATTGTTCAAGTCATTCTTACTAAATTTTACATTTGTTAAAAAAATCAACACAATAAGATAAATTTAAATGTAATTCCAATTTCTTTTTCATTTTCCCAAATTCCAGATATTTTCAATACAATATTACATTCATCCAAGTTCTTATCGATGTCATCAAATAATTTAATACTACAAGACCTTAACTGTGTTGTTAAATTATAAACCGGACATTTTTCGTGTTTTTTATATATTTTTAAAATTTGGCAATATCGTTCAAGAATTGCAACTTCTAGATCACAAATCTTTAAAATTATTTCTTTGTGTGAGTGCAAGTCGTACATAATTACGCTTTTATTAAAAGATTTAAAAATAGTAACACCGTTTAAATACATGGGAATCATTAAACCGGTTAAAGATGTATCATCGTCTGAATAAATAATGCGAATAAAATAACTGTCGTTCATTATCGCATTTTGTACTGGTTCAGTAAAGTGTATGTTTTCGACATTGATAATAGGTGTATTATTATTATAGTTTGCAACCTCTTCATCATCATAACAATCCTCTTCTTCGACTGTTGGTTTAAATACTAAATTCATATATATAATATTTTATAATTTTTATAAACTTATACTATATAAACATCATTGTTTTATATATATTTTTTATATATAAATAATTAATTGTATACACGATTTAATAGATATAATAATTATTTTTACAACATTAACATTTCGTAAAAATAATATTAAATATATATCAAAAAACATTGTAATAGTAAAACTAATGAAGCACTTGCATCATTTCGATGACTACATACAAAAACATAAAAAACAATCCATGCATCCCAAATTAAATAGTCTATATTCAAAATTTCCAACCACCCTTCGTGATTTTAAAAATCTAATTTTTTATGGACCGAATGGAGTCGGAAAGTATACACAAGTGTTGTCGTGTATTCAAAAATACAGTCCAAGTGAATTAAAATATGAAAAAAGACTAACCATTATTTATGACAAAGAAGAGTACCTTATAAAAATGAGCGATATTCACTTTGAAGTTGACATGGCTTTACTTGGATGCAATGCAAAATTGCTTTGGAACGAAATATATACACAAATCACCGATGTTGTTATTTCATCTTTATCTCATAATCAAATGGGAATTATCGTGTGTAGTAATTTTCATAAAATAAATAGTGAATTACTAGATAATTTTTACAGTTATATGCAAGGTTTAAATTCTATGCGTTTCAAATATATCATCATTACAGAACATGTTGGCTTTATTCCAGATAATATATTAAACACGTGCAAAGTAATTCATGTCCCAAAACCAACAAGTACGAATTATAATAAATGTTTATTAAAAAATAATGAATATGATAATTTAAAATTAAAAAATTGTGCTCATATTACCCCCCATATGTCAGAAATGTTACTTATCGAAATGGGTAAAAAAAAACAAAGCTGTTCGTCGTTATCATTATTAAATCAATATTCTCAACCCCATGAAAAATTATGTAATAATATACTTGAAAGTATAAAAAATCCAGACAATATATCATTTTTATCAATTAGAGAAATGCTTTATGATATTCTTGTATACAATTATGAATTGGGGGAATGTATATGGTTCATCATAAACAATTTAATAAGAGAAAAATATATAAATATCATGAATTTATCAAATATTCTGATTCATACGTATACTTCATTTCAATATTATAATAATAATTATAGACCAATTTACCACTTAGAAAATTATATATATAACTTAATAACAAACATTCATAACTATGAAATCACGGATGCGGAGTAATGAAGAAATCATAAAAATCAAAACATATCAAACTGTTCTAGGATTGCTGCCTAATAAAAAATACACAGTAAATGATTTAAAGAAACAATATAGGATTGCGGCTTTGAAACATCACCCCGATAAGCATTTTAATTCTAATGAATCTACCGCAAAATTTAAAGAAATAAATGAAGCATACTTGTACCTGCATGGCGTGTATTCGACCGACACAGAAACGGCCTTTAAACATAGTCATAGTAATGATAATGAATGTGATAATGAAAATGATAATGAATATGAATACTGTTATTCTAAACTATTTTCAAAATTTGTAAATTCACTCATGAATAAACTTTCAAAAACACAAATTGCGGGTCTCCATATTGTCATACAAATACTTATGAACAAGTGTACAACATTAACATCCTCCGTTTTTAACAACATGGATTGCGAATCGCTGCTATTTATACATGATTTAATTTTAAAATATTCAACTATTTTAGAAATTGGTACAGACCGGTTGAAAATGATACACGAACTCATAAAGAAGAAATTACAAGAACACGATATTATCATTATTCAACCCACTATTTCTGAACTTTTTAGTGAAAACAACATTCAAATCATAGAACACGAAAACAAAATATACTATGTTCCATTATGGCACACGGAGTTATATTACGAACTGAATAATGGTGTCGAGACAAAAAAACAACGAGAACTTGTTGTAAAATGCATTCCAAGTTTGCCGGAACACATTTATATTGATGAAATAAATAACATTTATATCCATGTAAGAACGCGGGTCGAAAATGTATTTAATCAAACCAAATTAACCATTATGGTTACAGAGTCGATATCATTTGATATTCCGGTGAACACGTTAACATTTAAAACACACCAGACAATTGTATTAAAACATTGCGGAATTCCCATGATAAACACGGAAAACATATATGACGTTTCAGAAAAAATGAATATAGTTGTTCATTTAGAAATAATAATATGAATAATATGAATAAATAATATGTATAAATAATATGTATAATGTATAATTAAGATATGAAAAATAATATTCAAATTGCAATTTTATTTGTCATTATTAATTTTTGTGTTGCATATGTATCTGACAATGTTTTGAATGACTTGTCGAGACATTCGAAAATAAAAACATTTAAATCGCTTTTACCCTACTTTAAGAAAAAAACAATTGTTGGCGCTGGAATTTATGCTGGATTAACTGTAGCAATTGCAACAATCATAGTAATGATGTTGTATAAAATTATTTTCAACACATATTTACCAGACACCAAATCATTAACCCGTTCTTTTAGTGTATTTATGATGTATTTTATTTTTTTTGTTATAGCATATGTTATTGGTTATGCGCTGGATGTTTTCATCTATAAAATGAATATATTTGATAATTTACAACCATTTTATAATGAAGTAGGTGCCGGAAATGGTGGAGCTGTTTCATTTTTATTTTCCCTTGTTGTAAGTTTTGTTGTATTGAAACTGGTAATTTATTTGACACATTAAGATGAAATTCAGATAAAATAATAAATAGAATCACGTACGTCATCCATCATCATAACATAACATAAGGTAAAATGTATTCATCGGAATATTCTATCTTCTTTCCAGTTATATTCGTTCTTATTTTTTCTTTTACAAACTTTGTATCACAACAACCACAATGATCCATGTTTGCCCAGTACACTTTTCTTGACTGAACCATAACATCATATTCCGGTTTCCAACGACCCATTATGAGATCGTTGTTTCGAGCTTTATGCATCGATGAAACATGGTTTCCAAACGATCGAATCATACCTTTAAATGTTGAGATCAACATACGACTGAATTGAATGCTCTGCGCTTATTATTGGTTTTTTATTTTTGTTTATAAAAAATCAATTTTTATGTAATAAAAAATAATAATCTAATAAATTTAACTTACTGGCCTAATACATTTCCTTTTTATATCTTTGACACCAAAATCCGTCGCTTTTTTGATACCACTCCAATTTATCAGCATAATCCGCCCACCATTCCCCATTTTTCATCACCCAGCCAATATCTCTCGTCGTTTCTTTGAATCCGCCACCAATACAATTTATATAATTTTTATTCATGTATTGCTTCATCAAGATAGTAATTAATATTTAACTGCCGTCCTTAAGTATATAGTATATGTAGTATATGTATAAAAACTAAATTTTTAATATCTTTATAAATATAATTAACACATAATGGAAGATCACTATACTTGCGATGAAGAAAATGAATTTTTAGCAAGTTTCTCTCGAAATGTAAGTATTCAAAACGAATACACTTCGTGTCATTGTAGTTCAAGTTGTATTCGAAATGAAATTACCAGTTTAAAAACTAAAATCGATAGAATAGAAGAAAAGCTTGACGCCATATTGCAAAAGATGGATACTACTATTATAAAAAACTGTGATAAAATGGGTGAACATATTGACTTTGTAAATAACGTTTATGACACTGTAAAGGTTCCGTTGCATTATATTTCAAATAAAGTCCAAAGAATGATTGGCGGAACAAGTGTAAATATGAATACAAATACAAATACATCGAAAAATTTAGAGTATATCATCAATGACGGTGAAAATGCGAATCACGCGAGTGAAGATGAATACTTATTTACAGAAAATGACTGAAACTGAATGATAATATCATTGTTTGTTGTCTATATTTAATCAATTTCTCTCTTATCTCTCTACATTTTGGATTTCACAATCTATTATAAAGTTGAAAGTTGACACAATCCAACTGTTAAATACCAATGCGTACTGTCAGAAAAGAAATATAGAGAGATAGAGAGAAAATGAATAATTGTTTTTATTTATTCGAAATATAAAATATAATAAAAATCATTTTAATTTATATAGTTTGAACAGGATTACCGAGAACTATACCTAATCCACTATACGTTCCGCCATTATTGATAATAATTCCTCCTCTATTAAAAATAGCTTGAGGGTTACGATTAAAAACTAATTTTCCTGTATTAATAAAGACTGCACCATTATTGCTAATTTTGCCATTATTTGTAAATGAATTTTTTGTTACGAATGTTCCACCGTTAAAAAATTCTCCATTATTCGTAAAGTTATAAGATGTTATATAAGTATAACTTCTATCACTGCCCAAATATTGTGTTGGACCAATTGTAACATCTTTGTTTATAATCCATACACTTGAATCTGAAGGCACTTGCGTTGCTATGTCTTGTATATTAATTGTGTCAGGGTAATCATTCGTATTGGTATTAGAGTTAGAGTTAGGTTTTGGTCTAGGTCTTGTTAACACTACTCTTGGTCTTCGCTGATGCCTTGTAAGTGGGACTCGATTTAGCCGTGACATAATTTGCTTAATATAATTTTTAATATATATATACATATATTAAAAAATTCAAATAATAAATTATAAAAATCATTTTTAATTTAAAAAACAATTAAAAATTAAAATTGATTTTTTTTATTATTACAATTAGAAATTATTACAATTAGAACACCAGAACACCAGCCAAAACGCCAGTCCATTCAAAATGTCTACCGCGACAGGAAATCATTACAATAACGACAACGCAATGAATGAAAATGGAAATACAGTTACTTTGGATTTGCGCGTTTCGTGCGAGACATTTTGGAAATATGAAATGAAATACACAGTTAATCGCGACGAATATGTAGACAATGATAACAATAATATAAATAGAAACGGAGATGGATGCTGTCATGAAAAAAAAACGGCCGTATTTTCAAGATTGGAAAGAGAGCTATGTGATGCAATGATTGCACATATTCATGAAGATTTACTACTCAATGGACAAGAAGATCTGGTTCAAAAATTGTCCGAAGTTTCAAGCAAATTTCACATTCACGGTCATACAACGCGTTCTCTATTATACCATCAGTCGAATGCTCCTCATGCTGATCACGGCGGTTTAATCTATATTTGCAGCCATTGCTAAAAACATATGAAACTTATGACTGAAATGATTTAATACTTAGACCGGGATTTAGACCTAGACTTAGATCGGGATTTAGACCTAGACTTAGATCGGGATTTAGACCTAGACTTAGATTTGCGTGAATATTTTTTTGCACTTCTTCCTTTTCCTCGTCGCTGCTGTCGTTTTCTACTGCGACCACCCATCATTGCGTTTTGACCCTTTAAAGATGCGAGGTCATAGTTTTGTTTCACATACAAATTATGTGCTTGTTTTGCCAAAGAGTTGCCTGCTCTATCGAACGAATCGCCACCGCTTAATGATTCAGGATTAAGTCCAGACATTTTACCGCCAGTTTGACCGGTTGATGAACTACAAGCGGTGCACTCGCTACTTCCTCCCTTAATGCTTCGTCCTCGTCCTCTTCCTCTTTTTGCCATTTTATATATTTTATTATATATATATATATATATATAATAATAATAATTTTTTTTAAAAAGGAAAATAAATAATAAATAATTTAATTCGCATTTGATTGTAAAACTTGTGAAACCTGTGAAATATAATTGTTACGCAATAATAAAATAAATATTCCTAAAACTAAAAAAAAACTAATGAGTAAAAATAAAACAGACAAATAAATGTATGGATATATTTCTTGTAAAATAAGTTGAATTACTGGTTTGAATAATTGTTTCAGCTCATTTTTTACGTCTTCGCGCTTTATAATGTCTAAACAATAATCAATTGCTTTGTTTTTAAAATGGTTGTTCATATTTGATTCAGACGATGAAACCATCCTTTAATAAAATAGGTATATTATTACCATCATACGTGATTATTATTTATTTATTAAAACGTAAACGCAATATTTTTTTTTATTAAATTTTTCATTGTTTTTGACTGCAATTTGATACCTTAATATTATTTTTTTCCAACTTAAAAAAATAATTAAAGTTTTTAAATAAATATATAAAAACTATTTTTGATCTATATTATATTATTTTTAACAAATTATATAAATTATAAAACAAAATGGAAAATGTATCTATTTTATCTTATGACGACAAAGAATTAAATTTACATACAAATATCACTCTCTCTATGCCGTCAAGCGTGCAAGGTGGGTCTTATTTTACAAAAATACATTATGCAAAACGTCCGCTATACATGCAGTCTCCTAAATGCATTTCAAAGCAAGGAATTGTTTTGGTTGGAAAGAAAATGTATATCGAGCTTGTTATTTCCAATGAAAAAGATAGTGAATTCATATCTTTTCTTGAGAATATTGAAAAAACGTGCATTGATATTATTTTTGAAAAAAGACACATTTGGTTTACAGATGAATTAGAAAAAACAGACATTGAAGCTGCGTTTGCGTCTATTATTAAATCATATAAACACGGAACCAGCCATGTACTTAAACTAAACATTAACAACATGAGTAGTCATACAAAACACGGCATTGGAATTGGCGGACTTCAAACATGCTTTGTTTTTGATGAAGATAATAACACATTAAAGTTTGAGGACGTAAAACCGGAAACACCGCTCATAACAATTATTGAGTTTGAAGGTATTAAATTTACACAAAAAAGCTTTCAATTTGAGATGAATGCTCGTCAGATATTAATGATTGACGAAAAACCGATTTTCAATTCATGTCTAATAAGACCGAAAAAAAATAACGAACAAAATGAAATCAATGAAAAAACCAATGACAGTCATAGAGGCAACATGGAACAAATGGATGTTGCTCTTGTTCCTGAACCTGATCCCGATGTTACAATTGTTGAAACACATTCCGAAAACGTAAAGAAACCAGAACCAGAAGAACCGGAATACGCAGAAAGTATAAAGAACGAAGAATGTTTAGGAGATTTAGAATTAAAACAGGAAAAAGAAGAAGAAGTAATAAAAGAAATAAATACAGGATCTGAAAATAATACAGTGATTCAAAACACAATGGATGTTGAAACACAGCCAGAAAACAATAGTGAAGGTGAACTTGAACTTGTTGAAATAAATTTAGATGCTCCTCAAGAATTTGATCCTGGTTTTGAAAAGATGAAACTGCAGAATGCAAACGAAGTGTATTATAAAATGTATAAAGAAGCAAAAGAAAAGGCAAAATCTGCAAAGAAAATTGCAGTTGAGGCATATTTGGCCGCAGAAGAAATTAAATTTACATATAATTTGGTTGATAATGAAAGTGATAGTGACAATAGCGATAGTAGCGACGACAACAGCGACAATGGTGAAAATGCTAGTGAATTTGAAGAAAATGAAAATGACGACGATGGCAAAAATGAAAAAGAATGAAAATGAAAAAATAAAAAAGATTAAGACAATTTTAGAAGAATAAATAAAAACACATGATGATTGAATTATTTAGCCATTTTATGAATTAAATAAATATAAAATTATAAAAATATTTTATCATTTAATTTATATAATATATAATATAATTAATAATGCTTGAAAAATTACAACAATACATGAAAAGCCATCAAGTGCTTACGATTATTGCATCGGTTGTGTTAGTTTGGGCCATTTACAATTATTCAGGAAATAAATCGATGTTTCCGGAGTACATGTCCACTTCCACCAGTTCTGGATCCAATAGAAGAAACAGAGGAGCCGGTCGAAACGGGTCTGGCCCCGGTGTTCCAATGCCGGTTGACGATAGTTCTGTTTACAACCAACTGGACTCTGTTGCCGCATCTTCTTCCAGCAGCATTGGTCTTCCTCCCAACTGTTCCGGCCAACCCAACATTAACCCCGCCGATCTTTTACCCAAAGATAACAACAGCTCTTGGAACCTGAAACCGATGGGTTCAGGTGACTTTCTCGGCGTGAACCTTTTGAATGCCGGTTACTTGATCGGCGTCGATACTGTAGGAAGCTCTTTGCGAAATGCCAATTTGCAGGTTCGCTCCGAACCCCCCAACCCCCAACTTCAAGTTAGCCCTTGGATGAACACTACTATTGAACCCGATCCTTTCCGTGCTCCTCTTGAAATTGGCTGTGGACCCAAACCATGCTCTAAATAAAATAAACCAAATAAAAAGTAAAAAATATTAGAAAAAGCATCCACCAATTCTCTCTTGTTACACATTTTTTATTTATGAAATCATTTATAAATAAAAATATTATATTTTAGTATATACCTGTTACTTTATTCGCAATACTTACTTATTTACTCTATAATACATATTCATTCATTTTTATTTTATGGAAGAATCATCATCAGCATCGTCAATAGACGCATTTGAAACACCTGCACCCAGTTCTTTTGGTGATTCAAGCGGAGGGCCCATTGAAGAGTCCAGTTATAGCATATGGTCTGTAATATCATTTATACTTATTATTTTAATTATATGGGTTCTCATTTTTAATTTTTTTAATTTAGGCAAAATAACAGACTGGATCGAATCCTTCTTGAAATTCATCGGCTATTCCACCGGCGAAACCATAAAGACAACAGCCAGTGTCAGCGCGGCAGGTATTACTGGCAGCACAAACGCGGCAGCCGGAACACTGGTAGGAGGCGTTGGTCTTTTAGAAAAAGGGCTGAACTTAACACCTGAAGAAAAAGCGCGTGCACAAAATCAAACGCAAGCGCAAGCTACCGCACTGAATCCACCGCCGCTTAACCCGAACGATGTTCAAAAAACGGAAGAGTCTGCGATTTTATCGAAAGGGTTGGCAAATTTAAAACGAATGGCGCCGCCACTACCGGATGACGCAACCAGTGTGACGCAAACCGGCGGACGTTCCAAATCTGGATTCTGCTATATTGGCGAAGACCGCGGATTTAGAAGCTGCATTCGAGTGGGCGAAAATGATCAGTGTATGTCTGGAGACATTTTTCCAACAATGGACATTTGTATTAATCCCAATTTAAGAGCGTAAATACTAAAATACTAATGTGCATTTATTTAATTACTCGGTTTATACAAGATATATATGTATTGATACTCGCGCTGACTTTTAATTAAGTCGTACTGCCCCAACATTGTAAATCCGGCATCTTTGGCTTCACTAATAATTATTTTTTGTCCGGACATTCGCAGAGACCTTATATTTTTTCGCACTTTTCCGCGACGATCCTTCATGGTTTCTGTAATTGTAACAATGTCGCTTCTAGTGTTTGCAGTATCTTCATGCACCTTTTCCTTGTTATTATCATTTTGCTCTTGTTGCCCCTCATCAAATTCGAACTTGCTCTTATAATCGAATCCTTCAAACACAACATCGGATGTAGTAATCCGCTTCTTAGCAACCGACTGTGGAGAGACCAGCGTAAATGGTTTGGCGGCAGGCACAATTGGATCAAACATGTGACGGTTCACCAAATGCAATACAAGGTAGCCGCCGGGTTTTAACCAGTGGTAACAATTATAAAACAGGGTGCGACGATCCTTAATATAATAAATTGCAAAATCAAGCAATAAAATTGCTGTAGCGTATTCAGAAGAAAAACTCATAAAATCCAACGGATCGCCCTGGATGAATCTACAATTTGGATGCCGTTTCGATGCATAATCTACCATTGCCTTGGACTTATCCATGCCGATGACATTGCATCCGCAGCTTTGTTGAAGTGCCGATGTGTAGCTTCCCGTTTTTGAACCAATTTCAATGACAACATCTTTTGAAGTTGGGTGTACTTCATTTAAAATAATTCCCACCTCATAAGAGTTGTACAATTTTTTATAAAACAGCTCATCATAAATTCCTACATAAAACGGGTCTTCAAAAACTTCATCATTTTGTTTCAGTATAAACCGGGACTCCTGTTCAAACCCTTCGACATTGGTTTTATACAATGTATTGAAAAAATCAACCACCCATATTACAATGATTGCAACTGCTAAAAATATTATAAGAGTTGCCCAACACGGCATACCGTTTATCTTTGCTGCAAGTTCATCGATAAACTTTTTATTTTCCGATAAAATAACAGCATTGGAGTTCATTTTTAAATTTAAATAAATAAAAATAATATGTTAAATATGTTATATTTATATATTATTTTTATTTTATAGATACAAATAATACAAATAATACAAATAATTATTTTAATTTTATAGATACAAATAAATTTAAATAGTATTAAAAATAATTTATAAATACATAATTTTCATTCATTGATTCGTTTATGGCAAAATTCGACGGAGAGATTAATGATGTTCGACTCATTACAGAATTTAAAGGAACTACCTTTTCAAAATATAAAAAATCAGATGTTAGAAGTGAACTTATCAAATGCATTATTGACGGAAAAATAGAACCAGCGTGTAACTGGAGCTCCGAGTTCATTTGCGCAGGACAATTTCTTGATTTGTGGGACATTATTTTAACCATGGTCGGAAAACACATTCATTTAGCAAATCCAAAACTGCCCATATACGTTGAAATGCGTTATGATGTGTTTAAACAAATCATGTCTGGCGGATATGTCGGAAGCGAACTTTCTCTCCGAAATAACCAGAAAATTCGCAACCTGTTTGCAGAAATCATTTGTGTGCTGTGCTTGTCCAATAAAAAACACAGTTTTCAAACCGTGGACATTCGAAAAGATGAATATGAAATAACAACGCTATCCACAAAACTGAAAGCTCCGAATGTAGAATATGTGAACCAAGTGTTCCAAAAGGACGACCCTAAGGAGCTGTTCATTGCTTTGAATGAGTTTGCATACCATATTTCAAATGATTCTAAAAACAACTTGTTGGCATGTTATTGGCTGGAATGGATACTTGAATTTAACACCGTGTGTAAAAATAAAAAGGAACCGTGCAAATGCGCACGACGAGCGTCCATGCCTGTGGAAGACAAACATCAGCTCGACCCTGTGTGGATTTTGTGGGAAATTATTTTAAACCATGTCAACGGACCACATTTTAATTTACCGAAAAAAGCCGTGATCATAAAAGTAATCAATAGTTTATTACACTTGTATTGCATTCGTTTTACTCCTGGGTCAAAAAGAAAACGACGATATTTGCTTTATTTTGCAATCTCTCTCATTACCGAATCCTACTCTACAGATAAAGAAATTATTACCGCGCAAAATAAAGACATTATTGAAGTTGTTACGCAAAAAATAAATTCAGTGTATAAACAAATAAAAAAAAATGAAATTGCGCCTGCAACTGATTATTTAATGCACAATGTAAATCGAAGCGATTTAGAAAAAACAATTGAGAAAATTGAAAAACTCAACAACTTACAGTTTATAGCAAAAAAATAATTATAAAAATATTTATAGGTATAAAATTATTTATAGGTATAAAAATAATAAAAAGAATATTCATATTATAATAGTTAAACCAACTAAAATTTAAAAAAAAAATCATTGAATCTATACGCATAAATAAAAATGTCTACTTCTAGAACCTTGGTTGCACCTGCATCACCTTCTCAAAAAAAATGGTATGAAGATGACCCTGTCGTTGTAGAAGAACGACAAAGCCAGTTTAGTCGAGCCGGCGTTGGATTTGACGCCATTCAAGTGAAGACACAAGACTTGTATGAAATTGGAGTTCTTAAACTGTTTATCGAAACGGAAATAATGAAAAGCAATTCGGGCGCTTTTGAACCCGGTTTTAAAGAGTTATATAAAGATTTACTTTTTACATCGGATATTGAATTTAGCGAAACTGGATTTGTTTCTGGATCACTGGAAAATGATAAAAAGAAAATTTTTTTAAACCGATCCGAATTTACGAACTATTTGCTTCGTCTTCCGAAACCGATTTCTGACACAGTAACACCATTGGATGAAAAACAAGATATGAATGCATACAAGTATTTACAAGTGATCGGTACTGAACTTCAAGATAAAATATTATTTTTGTGCGATCGTTTCATTCAAGAATATAATCAGCAATACAGACAAAATGCAAACGACATTTCGCGAATACAAAAAGAAATAAACGATTTAAAACGTTTAATAGGACCAGGTGTTAACGCAGGCGATATTCAGAGCCGTATGAATGAAAAAGATAAAGAATTGGTCAAGGCAAAAAATATAAAAATTCAACTTGAAACAAAACGCACCAACTATAAAAATGCCTGCATGGTTCTCTCTAATTCTACAAGACGAAGTCAATACAATGCATCGCTTCTTACCGCTTACCCGGCTTTAAAAAATGACGCGTCTTCCTATTCCACTGTCATGATTGACTGGTTTAAATTTAAACAAAATGGATCCAACTTTTTCAAGCAGGTTTGCGGAATGTATAAACCGATCATTCCAAACAACATGCTGACTACACGACAGAATATACTTATTTCATTGCAAGAAATAGCCACAAAACTTGGAAACATATTTCGACCGATTTTTGAGTCTTATTTTTTCAAAGAACTTACTACAAATTTTATGCGTTATATGAGAATGATACCAAATAATACGTATTCGAGTTATTTATTTGAACTATCCAATGAGGTTACCCGGCGCAACGATCCTTCAAAATTTTCATGGTTGAATATCAATACCATGTTTTCAAAAATAATAAACGAAACACAATTTGCAAACAATTTCGATAAAATAGAACTCGAGAGATTGCAATCCGTATCACAACTCATGGCAAATTTTAGCAGCGAAATTCTAACATTTTTTTCTTTATTTAAATTTGAAAAAAGTATGAATATATTTAACTCAAAACCAAATGATAATAAGAATGTATATGAGCGCGCAGAACAAGATGACGATTTTTTCAAACGTGCAGAAAATATAAACATGTTGTTTCAAAATGTGTATTACTTGAGAAATATTTTAGAAATGATTTCAAATGAATTACGTCGAGTTGCAGGTTTAGCCGGTATTACACCTCAACAACTTGCCGTTGTAACGCAGTTAGAAACACAACTCAACGGCATGATTCAAACGATTGTTAATGTTTTGTTTCCTACACTAAATGTTTATCAAGTGAACGTTCAAAGATATGATTACGACACTCTTCTTGGAGATGCATCACATTCAGGATTTGTTGAAAATATATTTTCAGGTAAAATTGCACTCATTTCACATTTTCATAAAAACAATAAATTTTTGGTGTCATCGGACTTCATTCAAAATAGTCCAGTTACCATTACAATTCCCGATGGAAATTATACACTGGAAACGCTTTCATCCGTAATTGAAAGTGAGCTATGTAACAGTTGTAAATGGTCAAGACAAATGAATTATGATACTAAAATGTTGTGGAGGTGCAAGTATGATAATAAAAATTTCTTACGACTCGGTTTATATTTTCCAGTAAATAATATGAATAATTATCCAAATATACCGTGGTCTTATATTTTTATATTATCAAGCATATCAAATACTGGCAGGCGTGAATATACATTTCGCATACCAAGTGGTGAATATAAAAATATACGCCAAGTGGTAGATAATATGCAAAATACAATAAATGATATTATAACCAAGACAAATGAGTATGTTCGACAATTCCAAAGCATATTCGCAATAACACTTGAACTTAATCCTGCGACAAACACAGAGTGCGTAAAGTTTACACTACAAAAAAAAACACCAAGTGACCCAAATGAAGACTTGAGAATTGTACTTAAGGCTCCAGATCGCCGCCTTGAAAATCAAGATTTGGCACAATTGCTGAGTAAAGACAATACACCTGGTTTTGTTCCAGCAGATATTGTTGTCTTATTAAATAATAGTGTTAATGATTCAACATTAATACAAGTTGATAATATAAATCCAAATTCAGAAAAAATATTAACGAGGTCTCCGTCCAATTTACAACTTTCAAAAACAATAACGATTGATACTGCAACAATGATTGATGGAGAGAGATATGACGCGTCTGATCTTTTCGGAATACGTCGCCAAGCAAATCAAGCAAATGAATCACTCCAACTTTATCCAGATATCATAAGAAACACTTTATCTATTTCAAATGATCATTACAAAGGTTTACGCATGTGCTTCAATCGAGGTGTTAATATTATCTTCCAGCCTTGTATTTTTTTATCTATAATTTTAAATTCACAACTTGAATTAGTACCACCAAATGTGATTAATAATAATATAATTGATTTCGGAATACTGGATTTTACAAGTAAACGCATCAACGATGATGTAACATTTATTCCGGTGAATATGAAAGAAATTGAAAAAAAAGTAAACGCAGTTGAAGTTCAAAATGTTTTTAAAAGTGACATTCTTGAAAAAACGGGCATTTACATGAGTAACCGTCTTCTTAATCCAAAGGTGCCGGTCATTACTCCGGTTGACATTTTAAACAGCATTTTATATAGATACCCATGTATCCCATCTTCTCATGTAAAACGCATTCTAAAAGAAGGGTCTCAGGAGTTTGACGAATTTATTGAACAGCGTGTAAATATTCCCGAATTTAATGCTGTTATTTGTTTAGGTAAAGGGGAAAAAGGGCAAATGCCATCACTTACGTTTAAAAACATTCTTAAAAAATCGCTGATGTATGATGAAAGTGATGATCGACGAAATAAGTTGTTTTGCGATTTACATTATGCGTTATGCGGACCTGTTTATGCCGATGTAAACCCCAGTCGAGAAATAAATCAACTGACAATTCTTGACGAGTTTTCTTTTGATATGAATCGACCAAATGTGTCCATGCCTGGAGTTCTGCCGCTTGAGAATGTTTATCGTCCATTTAGCGCGAAAGGAATAACACCATTTTACGATTATGAAAAAGAATATTATAAATATTTAATTTATGGCGAATACACTATTAAATCAGATAGAGGTGATAGTTATACTTTAGGATGTGTTAAATATTATGATCCAGGTAGCAAGATTGGACCCGGACATGACTTGAATGCATCCGAATTATACGATGTAATAATAACATTAAATGATAATTTCGTATCTTCAACGATACATAAAATGATATGGTTACCAAGTGATCAAGAACATCGTGTTGACAGATTTATTATTATTGGAGAATTTGAGAATATAACCTATTTGGATAAATATAAAAATTTAGTCGATAACAAAGATTATCGTTCAAATCAAAAATATAGGTTTTGGTCATTTGCACACACGTATCCTACTCCTACTTCTCCACCAGTTCGATCTTATTTTTCTGTCAATCCATATATTGAAAGTACGAATTATCGTCGTTTAGATCACCGAATCCGAGATATTTTAACCATTGACGACATTCATTACACGTTCAACGTTGTAATTACAATAAATGACCAAGGAGAAGCCTTTATATTTATACCATACACAAATGCAGGAGTCGTCCGTCCGAATCCAGTGCCAAATGATAGAGATTCAACGGGAATAGAGGTAAATTATAAACTCTCGTGCAGTGCAATAAGTATGAATAAATCGCTACAAAAAATATGTAAGTCTCATCGCTTTTATCGTATTATGGAAAATAAGTATCCTAATGCCGCAAATCCTATAATAAACGTGTATGCAAGAAGTAAAATTGCTAATTCTCAAATAGAATATAACGACTTGCAAGGTCGAAATCCAAACAGTAGAAACCATTTACTTTGGTTGGGTTTAAAGGAAAAAACAACAGCTCGTAAAATATTATCATGCAAACGAATTGACATAGCAACACTTTCTACTTTTGATTTAAATTTACCCATTACATTTGAAGATGGAGATTCAATTGAAAACATTAGAGTGGATATTAATAACCCGGAAATTGTAACTGTATTTGGAAAGTTCAAGGCAACAGTATCAGATGCGATGAATGTAAAACCAAAAAAGGTAATTCAAAACGTTATGGCCATTTATACAAATTTGCAAAATGCGCAACAAAATGATTCAACGTATGGAAATCCGGCAACCTACTCACTTGAATACGATAATTTTAAAGGTATTTCTATCAATGAAAACGAAGAATTTGTATCATTTTATTCTTGTGTTGATGGTCTAATTCCGGCTTCTATTGACAAGGGCACAATGCAACAAAATATTGGCATTTTAACAGTCAAAAAAACGCAAACGAGCGAACCTGTTATCATCGGATTTCATAATGCTGCACTATCAACAATGTCTGACAAATCAACCGTAAAAGAGGGTGCGAAACAGGTTCCATTTACACTTTGTTATGATTATAATATGTGTGCCGATAGTTTAAAAATAGTATACAACGAATTTGCGCGCCCTCCTGTTCCGCCTGAAACAAAAATAGAAAAGAGTGTATTTAATCCTGTGACGTTTTATACGTCGTATATGGATAGAGAAGAAGGGTCAAATAATCATTTTTGTAAGGGAATTTACGCACTCGTTCATGCAAAAAATCCGTTGCAGTTTTTTTCTTCATCGTCGAGTTTGCACGTGTTAAATACGTGGGGAATTGATTTAAGCAGTAATGAAACACTTTTTTATAAACGACTGTATGAAGCCAGTAGAACAAGCGCCACAGTATTTCAATTTAACATAAAGGCGTATGAAAAATATATGAATGATATTGTAGACACGATTCTGGGTAGTGCAAAGGCGTATTACGAAGACAAAATAAAGTCAACTTTTTACACATACGGAACCATTGACGGAAAACCGCCCATCGTATTCAAACGAGATAGCAAGACGAACCAAAACATCATTGTTGGAGGTGGGAAAGAAGAAGATGCAAAACAAATGCTGCTTGCAACAGAGTATGTTGTAAATGAGGACACACAAAAAAGTGATTTAAAAAATAGAAAAAATGTAATCCGCAAAAAAATGATTGAGATTCGCATTCCAGATATTATGTTGAGCGATTATTATACAGGCGTTCTTACAGAACCAAATAGAAAAAATGTAAGAATGATATTTGTTAATGCTGTTTTCAACTATGTAAAACAACTCGTTGATATAACTATAAAACAAAATGAAGAGGTTACAAAAAATAAAGGCGCGGACAACAATGTCATCATCCTGGACGATTATCATGTCGTACTTTGTTCTAAAAATGAGACGATTCGAAACCGGTTTAATGAGTTAAAGGCTCTCGATACATATGCGTCAGCCGATTATTTAACTCTTTCGGGTGATGTCTTTGACTTTGAATTACCGTCTTCTTCTCATCAAGGTGAGAAACAAGTTATTGTCGTGAACGAGTGGAACGACAAGGGATGCATTGGAGACTATGGCGCATACGCTTATTCTGATGCTGCTGCCGCTACCGCTGCACTCACCCCCAATCAAATGATGGTTTCAAAAAGCAGGCAACTAATCGCGGAAGCCACCGCAGAAAAAGAAGCAACTATAAAAAGTGTTCCAAAGAATCCAAATAGCGCCTTTTTATTAAACCCCTTTTTTTCATATTATACGCTGGATCCTTCCAAATGGACGGGAATTCAGTCTTTGAAGGCAGGCGAAAGTAGTGGTAATCGCGACCAAGTTCAAGCTGGTGGTGCATTATCGCTTTATCCCAGATCCAGCTATGGTATTCCAGATCCTTATTTTTTACAGGGACAGCGACAAGCACAAGCACCATTTGGAGCATTTAATCCATATGAACAAGGATACGGATACGGATATGGTCAGCCAAGAAATTATTATGGCCAGATTGATAATGGCGCTGATGAAGTAATAAAAATGAAAAGGAAAGTGCTCGAGTCAACGGACGTTCCATCAAAAAATTTGAAAAAGATCAACATCCAAACTATGCAAACAGATACGCGCTTCAAAAAAATCGTGCTATGGCTATTCGATTCCAGAGAGAATAAAATGTTAATGGTAAAAACATTGATCGGAAATAAAGTGGTCTTGTCACTTCCCGTTCAAAATCAACAAGTTGGCACAATTCGCGCAAGCGGTTATTCCCTGTTGCAACAACTCTGCAGGCGTTTATTCAATCAATCCGACATTATACAAAAATGGACGCTGGAGGTTTCATATGCATACAATGATGACGCAAATACGGACACCATTGGCATTTTTATATACAGTGCGAAATCATACGACTTACCAAGACCGACGCTTGAACTTATTTATGTAAATATGCAGGCAGTTTTAAATTTAACGAAGGGATCCATGATTGTAAAAAAGGGGTCACAACAAACGGACGAAAGTCAGCTGGAGATTAATTCGCGAGACGTTGCGCTTGTCGGCGAAGTGTTCCGTGTTGTTCCATTAATACAAGGCGGAATCATATCGTCAACGTCGAAAGAGTTTAATCAAATTGTTGCCAACTTGGTAAGTAAAGTACCGCATCAACATGTACGATCATTGATTTCGGAAAAAAAACGCGGAGAGAATGTGGAAAAAAACGTACAATTTTTAATCAATTTATTTTTTTCTCAAAACAGCATCTTCCTTGTACGAGGCCAATTGAAATATTATATTTATTCTTCCCAACGAAGTTGTAAAATTTTTACCATTGTAAAACAGCCTGGATACGACGACGACAGTTATTTGACTTGTTTGAAACTGTTTTTACAATCGGAATATGATTACAAACAAAAATTAAGCACATTTCGTGTGGGTTGTTCTATGAAGAAGAAACTCATTGCAGATAATTTTTCAAACGTGTGGGACAGCTTTTGGAACGACCTCATTGAATCACAAGAACAAGCTAAAGGTGCAAAACAGATTGAAACTGAAATTGGAAATACGGAAACTGGCGAAGGCGAAGAGGGAGAAGCAGCGGAAACGGAACCTCAAGAACAAGTAAAAGAAGATGCAGTTAGTGCTCCCGTTTGTTTGAAAAGCGCTTTAACCACATGTAAAAAAATGTATGATGTACAAGAAGACTGGAATGCGTCAAGTTATTATCCGCTGGCATATGATGGCGTTTCTTACACACTGGATCCAAATGAAAACCCGTATGGATTCAATAATGAATACTATTATAACTTGGACAATCTTCATATAAATGGAGATAACACAGTTTATTATGGGTTCAAGTGTATGAAATATAATGGTGATTCTAAAAATCCAATTTTATATTTGGGAGGTAAAATAAATTACACAGGACGTGTAATGTCGGCACTCTATGAAATGTCGTTACTTACAAAAAAAATAAAACCTATACTTATTGCAAATGTCGACAGTGAAATTTTGTGCATTGACATGGTTGGAAATAAACATGTAATCATTGGTGGAAATTTCGATAATGTGTTAAAAAATGTTGACGATCCTCCCACCCAAACGAGAACAAGTGTCCCTCTCGTTATTATGAACATCGAAACATATAACGTAACAGTTCTTTATGATAATAATCCGGAAGTAGCGCTACCAAGAATTGTTGACATGACCGACAATACAAGCATAAACAAAGTATGCATTTGTAAAAATAGAAGAGTCATTGATGAAACACAAAAAACGTCTTATTATGAATATGTTGGGCTTTTTGGAGGTGATATAAAAATTGAAACAGCGGGTGCAGGCGCAGACCCAAATATAGTGAACCTTGGATGCGTAGTGATAAGAGTTCCAATCGATGATTCGAATCCAAACTTTCAACTGTCTGCAAGAATGTACTGCATTGACTCAAAGGTGCAAAACGGAATCGGTACTGTAGCTGATATTATACCTGGCTTAAGATTAATTTCATTATCAAGAGATCAAACTGTAAGTGTAACTTCAATTATTTGTAGTGAAGAGGAAGATGATGAGAGAGGAAAAGAAGATGGAGATGCAAGCGCAAGTGCAGCTGCAGCTGCAAACACGTTGAATACAACTACATTTTATGTTGGAGGATATTTCAATGCATTCAGTTATATGGATCATGTTGAACTTGAGCAGGCAAAGGCGGCCGTTGTCCCAGGAGGACCAAGAGTCGATGAAAATTTGTTTATAAAACGCGATATGTGTAATTCTATATTGAAATTAACAATAATAACCAACTATAATACTGCTGCAACCGATTATCGACACAAGTGTGTGTTTCAACCAATTGAAACAAATGCAAACAAGAACAATATTATTTTTAATGCATCTCTCGCATTGTATAAAAAAGATTCGTCTTCACAACAATTTTTACTGGCATTTACTGCATTTGTCGATCAAACAACAAATCCTGCTGCTGCTCATCTAAATAACAGTGTATTAATAACAACGTTGAATGTGTTTGATTTAAAAACGAAATTAAATACGCAGGTGATGATTCCAGTTCCAAATTTACGAGTCACCAGAGATATGACTCCTATTTTAAAAATGCAATATGATTATCAGTGCATTGCAGTTGTGCAAGATGTGTCTTCAAAAAAATATATAGCTCTTATGAGTTATACGATAAACGAATGGGCATACTCATTTACTTGTGAATTGAATATGGAAGCTCCTCTTAAAGTAATAGAGTCCAAATGCAACTACGAAGTGGTAACAAGTCGTCATAACTCGGTTACTGACATGTGTGGCATTGAAAATCAAAATGGAAACCAAATCGATCTTTACGTTGCTCATGAAAATATTGGTATTGAGATGAATAGACCAGAAGATCAAATTTTATACCCATTAACAGTGAAATCAAATTATCAGCAGATTGGAAATTGGAACATGGGTTTTATAAATGGTGACTCTGAATCTGAATCTGAAACTAAAATATTTTTTCGATTTATTGATTCGTTAATCGAACTAAATAAAATATTCAAGGAATATCCATCATTAATGCTATTTCTTCAAAATATAGACTATCGAGAAAAAAATCAAAAAATAACCACCAGCGTTTTAGAAAAAATGTATTTTGACTTACAAGAAAAAACTACACTGGATGATGCTGTGAATGTAATTATGCAACCAAAAGTAATAAACTTACAATACTCGTGTAATAATGTATTTATAACATTAACTCTTATGTTGCAAGTTTGGAATGTTGCAACAAATGCATCGAGTCACTTTAACGACAGCGGAAATGTCAATCTTTTCAACCATATAAAGTTTTTTTATGACAATTTGATATTTTTATTGCTATATTCAGGCTGTATCAATTTAGCACAGAACCTGTGTGACAATTATGTGACTCTTGTTTTAAGCGATGCCAATAATAGCGAAGAAGATGATGTTGAACTGACACGAGATAATTGGAAAGAAAAATTTTTGAATACGTTTAACACATTTGACACAAATTCTACATTTAAAACATTTTTTAATGAAAAAACTGCATTTATAGATCAACTGGTATTGAATCAAAACATTGTAATTTGTAGCAATCCGGAAACGTATACCGGAGTTGCATATATGAAACGTCGAATCGATAAAAACTTGGAAATGTCGACATCTGAGACGAAACAAAAAGCATTACAGAATAAATTATATAAAAGCAATGAAGCATTTTTTGATGCGAATGATGATTTTTTTACAACAAATTTGGCGAGCGATTCTATTAACACGATTGACCAGATCAATTTCTGCAGTTTTTATAAATTTAAACGACTACAGGAGGATGGCGTTACTCCATTTAGAACAAATTTTGGAGGCATGATCGATACAACCATTTACGCATCTATAAATATTGATTCGAGTAAAAATTTTGAATCTTCAAAAGTATTCGAGTTTCTAAAATCCATTATTGCTTACTTTAAACGACTACCATCTGCCGCACCTATTGTAGAGACTGGAATTGGTGGTCCAATTCAACGAATTATTTTTGGAGGAAATTTTGGATGCAACTTGTTGCATGATGCTCAAGTGTGTGCTCAATTTGCAAAAAATGGGATGAAGGTATATACACGACCAAACAATTCGAATGCATTTACAAGTGTTACAAACAGTTCAGGAAATCACATGTTCGTAGTAGATGCAAGTCTGATGAGTTTGTCTTCTTCTTCTTCTTCTTTATCAGGAGGAGGTACAGAAAAAGCAAAAAAATGTATAACAATTGGAGAACCCATACAAACGAGTCATGATTATGTTAAGGAGCAACAGAATATAAAGTTTATTATTTTAAACAACAAGAGAAAAACGAAACGCTGTTATAAATAAATAAAGTGTATAAAATATTATATAAAATACAATAAAAATATGAAATAAAACAAGTATAAATTTAAAAAATAAAATAAATAAAAATTTTTAAAAGGACATAACATATGAAAAATGAATAATACTGCTAATAGTAGTTTAGAAAAATCAACTACCGTTGTCACCGCATATTATCGTATAAAATCCAAACACGATCCGCAAAAATACGAGGAATGGATGCATAATTTGTTAGTCAATGTAGGCAAATCATGTAAAATGGTTATATTTACATCACCGGAACTAGTGCATTATATTGAAAATATTTGTGAAAAAAATAAAAAAGGTGCAACATTTACGGTGATATCCATCGAAATAAAAGATCTAAAAATAGCACAATACTATTCGAAAAATGTGTGGTGGAAACAGTATTCACTCGACCCTCAAAAAGCTTGCCGAAGAACAGTTGGATGTTATTTGATATGGAATTCAAAAATATGGTTTATGAATCAAGCAATTGAGAGAAACATATATGGAAGTGATAAGTATATATGGACGGATATTGGAAGCTTTAGAAACAATGATTCCGCTGTTTGTGCGTCTATTCTTGAGAAATTTCCGCTGTATGAACGAATATCAAACGACAAAATAGATATTATGTTGATTCGTCCCTATTTGCCGCATGAAATGAATCAAATTGTATTCTTTAACACAGTACATTTGGGTGGAATTTTTGGTGGCGGAGTTAATGCCGTTCGTCAACTATACAAACTTTTTTATGAGTCGCTTCATTTTTATTTAACCAACAATCACTTTGCAGGCTGCGACCAACAAATTTTGTCGACTTGTTATATGCGCAATCCAAAACTGTTTCATCTTATTCAAAAAAAAAATCCAAACGATTTGTGGAATGAGTGGTTTTATTTATACAAATATTGGAATGATCCAAATTGTATTTATAATTATACCATGTAGTCATCATCATGTAACTATAATTAAATTATTATACCGCCATCAATTACACTATGTAAATTATAAATTGATTTTTTAAATTTATAATTTGATATTATTAGCGTTTCGGTTTTTATTTACAAACATGGCAAGACAATTGCTCACTTTTTCAATACTTGGACTCGTTTTCGACAAACTGCAAGAGCAACAGCAACAGCAACCGCAACAGCAACAACAACAGCAACAGCAACAGCAACTACAAGAGAAAGAAGAGAAAAAAACAGTTGTAAAAAAAAAGTTGATAATTAAGCCGAAAGTTTCTCATGTTTCTGATTCTGTTGACGCGGTTGTTCCAATTCCGAAAAATCAAATACAAGATTCATCACAAGAAACAAAAGAAACTGATCATTCAAAAACAAAAACAAAAATAGTAATAAAGATAAGAAAACCAACATACAAGAATAAAACTGACATTGCACCACCCGCAACAGTTTATTGCAGTGTCCAAAAAAATGATATTTACCCGACACCCCCTCCAAACTGTTGTCGATTCTTTATTGAAAATAGACATTGCTTCCTTCGTCAACGCGACAATGCATGTATTTGTCCAAAGTTAAGAACTGTCATTGGTTTTTGGAATGAAAAAGTCGGAAAAGACTGCAAACTTTTACCCATTGAAGATGAAACTGTATATGAAGAAGCATCAACTGTGGATCCTCCAAGCCAAACCGCCCCACTTCCAACATCGCCGAAAAAAATTGACACAGTTACAACAGAGTCGCCATCAAAAATTAGTAACTGTAAGCACAGTGTGTCTAAACCAAAAAACGTTTCAGATGCACAACGAGCGCGCATTGCATCTGAACCGGTTGCTCTTCTTCGTGAAAAACTTGCGAAACAATACGGTATTGCTAAAAAAAACTAAACCATTTCCAAGATGTTGTTTCTTGATTTCCCTGGTTTTGATGCTGTGAATCTTGTTGTTGGAGTCCATTCTTTTCAATGCACTCGTCGCATTTGAAAACTGGATCATTTACACTTTTTTTTAAAACAAGTTTTGATTGTTTACAAATACTACATGAAAATGTTTTAATGTTGTTATTTTGATTTTGGTCTAATGTTGTTGCGTTATGATTGTAACCATACACATCATACGCATCATAATGGTCATAGTACTCGCTCATTCTAATTTTTTAATTTATAATACGATATAATATTTATATTATTTTATTTATATTATTTTATTTATATTATTTTATTTATATTATTTTATTTATATTATTTTATTTTTTATTATTTTATATTTTTTATTTTTAATAAAAAAATAAAAAATATAAATTGAATAATTTAAAACTATAATATTATTTTGTAGATTTGTTCGTTCATATCAAACATCCATCCATCAATAATGCCCTCTAAAGTTGCTTCTGCATCCGCCAAAGGTAAAGGTAAGAAAGGAAATAAAAAATCAACAGCATCCAGTGCAATGGTCGCTCAACAGTCATCGCAGGGCCGAGCATCCATCCCACAGACATGCAAACTCAATATCGATCAAGTTTTGAATTGTTCTGGAGGATACGTATGGAAACTCAGCACAATTGAACATGTCAATCGCTATCTCGTGTTGGGTGGCGCAAAAGACATGGGAAATTATTACAAGCAAGCCGATGAAGTCAGTCACGAGTGTGCTCTATCCGTATTACAAATGATCCGCAGTCCAGATCCATCACAGTTCGTTCAATTATGCGAACTTTTGAAAGCAGTTTCACTTGGCGGACGTGCTCCCAAACAAGAACCCGTCCTGCTTTCTGTGGCCGCCGCAATTGTATTTGCAAAAACTCCCAATGAAAAAGAGATTGCATTTGAAACTGCAAAAGCATGCATTCGTATTCCCACACACATGTTCATGCTTGCCGGTTTTGTTCGCGACTTGTCGATGGCCAAGCCGACAAACAAAGGAAAAGGATGGGGAACTGGATTCAGAAGAACCATGGCGCACTACTACCTTTCACACACGGGGCGAGAATTGGCGTTTCACATGACAAAGTACCAAAATCGTGAAGGGTGGACGCACGCTGACATGATTCGAATGCTCCACATCAATCCTTCGAGTCTTGCCGATGATGGTGCGCGCCTCATGTTCGACTATGTCATGATGAAATACGCCCGCAAACCAAAAGTGCCTTCTGAAAAAACGCTGGAAACTCTTGCCTCGCAAAAAGTCGTTGTTGCACCCAACCCATTCAAACCTCTCACAAAAGCAGAATTCGTTGAAAAACTGAATGCAATTTCTACACCCCCAATTCCCACCTCTGCTTCCATCGCTGTTGTTGTTCCTCCTGCCGCTGCCACCGCACAAAAACCCGGCGCTCAAACAGTTGCTTCAAAAGTTGCAGGATTCGTCTCGGCACTAACATCGGTAATGCCCTCATCCTCCTCATCTGCTGTTGCCACTACTACCGCTCAAGCAAAGCCCGCCGAAGACGACACATTTGTTGTGATTTCAGGAGAAGATGATGAAGGCGTGTCGAGTCAACAAAAGAAAATGTCATCGCAGTCACAACTTCAACAAGTCGCATTCCTTTTGAAGCATTTGCATGCACTTCACGAAGCCGGAGAAAAGAAAGACATTCCGCTCGCATGCGCGCTCATTCGTTCTGGTCGATTGGTTCGCGAGCATGTTCCGACCACATTGTTTGGAAGCAAGGAAATTTGGTTGACACTACTTGAAACCATGCCTCTTGAGGCACTTCTACGAAATCTCGGAAAACTCACTCAAATTGGAGTGGCTGCAGAGAAGCACAGGGAAATCGTAGCGCGTCTTGTAAACCAAACAGAAGTGTTGAAGGCGCGCATTCATCCGATCAAAGTGCTTATTGCTTCCAAAGTGTACACCAACGGTTGTGGTGACAGTGGGTCACTCACATGGACTCCAAACACTTACATTGGAGTTGCACTGACAGACCTTTTCAGAATCTCGTATGGGGCAGTGACACCCACGGGCAAAAGAATCATGCTTGGGATTGATGTGAGCGGAAGTATGAGCACACCGGTTCTCGGTTCCAAAGTGTTGACTTGTCGTGACGCATCCATCGCAATGGCACTTCTCTACCTTGAAACTGAAACAAATGTGAGTGCGGTTGCATTCTCCAATACACTCACTGACCTGCTTGCGCCTTCATCAAAAAATCGGCTGACACGCGGGATGACGCTTCAACAAGCTCTTGCAGCAACAAATGGAATGGCATTCAGTAGTACAGATTGTGTTCTTCCCATTCATCATGCCATCAAACACAACCTTCTCATTGATGCGTTCATCATTCTTACAGACAATGAAACCTATGCACCCAACGAGCATCCGCAAAATGCACTGGTAAGGTACCGCGAACTCACAGGAATCACAGCAAAACTCATTGTACTTGGAATGACCGGAAACTGTTTCACAATTGCAGACCCGACAGACAGAAACACGCTCAACCTTGCCGGGTTCGACACATCCACTCCTGAAATTGCATCCATGTTCATGCGCGGTGAAATTTAATGCCATGAAACACTAATATGAAATAAAAATAAAAAATATAAAAGTAAAACATTTAGTAAAAATGAAAAAAATATTTAGTAAAAATACATGGTTAACAGTCCTTGCAATAATGCAAAAATAATCATTGTAATAATTATTTTTTTCCAGTCAATTATTGTCGGATTTGAAAACTCAAATTCCGTATTTGATGTTTTCCCAATATTGTAGTGAATCACGTTTTCAATAATATTAACAATTGCAAAAACAATAAACGATATGATAAATAAATGGAACATATTTTTTCCATGGTACAGCTTGTATAATGTTTCAAACATAATGTAACGGCTATGTGATATATTTTTATTTTTTTATTTTTATAATTATAAAATAATTTAAAATATAATATTTGTTTATAATATAATATTTTAATTTTAAATTTAGTATAAAAATGGGATCGGCTGCGTCAAAAAAAGAAACTTCGCCTATGGCACCACTATCATCATCATCAGAGTCGACATCTCTTATTCCCTCTGGAATGGGTGGTGCCAAGCGTAGTGCCAAGCGTAGTGCAAATCGTAGTGCCAAGCGTAGTGCAAATCGTAGTGCCAGGCGTAGTGCAAAGCGTAAGAATAAACGCGGAATGACAGGTGGTTCATCGTGTGTAAAAATGACAGGTGGTCGACATAAAGGAAAACGCCATAGTCGTTCTCGTGGTCGCGGTCGTCGTTAACAAAAAATAATCGCTAAAACTTCCTGGATGGATGATACTGGAATAAATACAACCGATTTCACTTCATCTTTTGTTCCATTTTTATCCATAAAATCATTAAAGTCTTTGATATTGTCTTTAGGAAAAATGAAGGTTGTTACACCTCCATTTATCCCGCCCATTATTTTCAAATCTAATCCGCCAATTGCAGTCACACTTCCTTGTAAGTTAATCTCTCCAGTAATTGCGATGGTATTGTTTATTTTTTTACCTGTTAAAATACTGTAAATAACACATGTGATTGCTGTTCCGGCAGACGGACCGTCCTTCGGTGTAGCACCTTCAGGGCAATGAATGTGAATTCCTTGCATTTTCGTTTTTGAAAATTTTTCCAAATTTCCCTCCACCTCAGCTTCCGTCAATAATGACCATGCCAGCGTTTTTGCGACATTCATACTCTCCTTCATAACGTCACCCTGCATACCAGTAAGTTTCAAATCAAAAAATCGATCGCACGGAAAAAGATGTGCTTCAATCGGAATAATACCGCCTTGTCCCGCCGCATTTGCCCAAAGTCCGTTGATTACACCCGCGCATGAGTTTGCAGGTATTTTTTGAATACGAACTTCATGTCGCTCTTTCAAAAATTTCAGTTTGATTTCATCATTTGTTAACGTAATCGGAAGTTCCTGAATACATGTTTTATTATGAATGTGTTGAATGTTGATCTCTCCAACAATCTCAAATAAAAGCTCTTTTAATTTTCGGACACCAGGCTCACACGTGTAGCGTTCAATAATATATTTTATATTTTTTTCACTGAAATGAATTACATTTTTATTAAGACCCATCTTTTTATACATTTCCGGAAGTAAGTAGTCGGTACAAATGGTTACCTTCTCGTCCAGCGTCATATGTTTAAATTTAATTCGGTGAATTCGATCAAGGAGAATTCTATCTACCGCTTCAGGATTATTATATGAAAAAATAAAGAGAGCTTTAGATAAGTCCAAGTCAATGCCACTAAAATATTTGTCTTGAAAACAGTCATTTTGCGTTGAATCAATTAAATGTGTTAAAATACCAACAATTTCACGCCCATGTTCTGTGTTACTTATTTTATCCAACTCATCGATAAATATAATCGGGTTCATGCACTTCTTATCCATTAAAACGTCAACAATTTTTCCCCACGTGGATCCAACATACGTATAATTGTGTCCTTCTAAAGTGCTCCCGTTACTAGACCCACCCATTGCGATGAATGCAAACGGACGACTCTCTCCATTTTCATTAGTTAAACACTTTGCAAGCCCGTATTTTGCCAAACTCGTTTTACCAACACCCGGCGGCCCTTCAAACCCAAAACAGTAACCGCTCGTTTCTCCACTTATCCACTGTCCAATAATGCGTTCAATTTGACGTTTTGCGGATGCGTGTCCATACACCGCAGAGTCCAATGTGGTGCGCACATTTTTAATGTAGTTTCCAATATTTTCAACAGTTTGTAAAACTTCAACTACCCCAGATTGAAGCTCTCTTATGTTTGTTATAGGTGTTTTGTGTTCAAATACATTTTCAGAGACGATGTCCTTAACTAAGTCTTCTACATCTTCAATCATTTTTATGTTGGCATCATCACTTGCTTTGATTTTTTTAAAAGAAGCAAAACCGCATACTTTATATAACTCTTTCATATACGTATTAATATTTAATTTTATACATGCCAATGTTTTATTGTGTAACAATGGTTCTACATTTTCTTCACTATCTGAATGGTTTTGAGTTGATATAACCAACTTGTGTTTTTTTATAAACGTTTTTATTTTTTGTAAAATTACTGTTAGTTCGTGTTTTTTTCGTTGTTTTTCATCCAATATTTCTTTAATAAAATTATTCATATAAAACAATCCAATTGTCTCTATGTTTTCATTTATTTGAATGCACAAATTCTTTATTTCTACAATGCTATTATTACTATTACTCTTCTTGTCACTATTGTAAATGTTGTAAGAAGAATCGTCTGATGGCGACGGATTCATTATTTTTATTAATGCGTGCATATCATTATTGTTGCAGATGTTTATGTAGATATCTTTTATTTTGTTAACTTCTTCTATTACATTTTCTTTTACGTAAACTCCAAACGGTATCTTTAATAATCCTTCGAGATATTGTCGCGCCTTTGTGGTTGTATCATCCGCTTTTGATTTGATTTCGCGCAGTTTTACCATTGCCTTCTCTTTCACTGCATCAGTTGCTTTTAGTAAACATATTTGTTGTTCTAATGTCATGCTTCCAGATTCATATTTTGATACCGCATTCGTATACGAAACCGTTTGTTTCATAACGTCTTTGAAATGTTGCTTTACATTCCATGGTAAACTATTAAAGAGAACAATTTGATCATTCGATTCCACTTGAGGACTCAGCTCATTTGACAACATGTCATACAATAAATAACATAAATATCGAATATCGTGTTCATTCGACTTTAACATAAACTGAATAATAGTTGAACGTTGAGAATATAAGTCTGTATTCATAAACTCTTTGATTAATTGAGACGTTTGTTTTTGCTTACTGGTATTAATAAAATTTATCATTGATAAATATTTTGAATAAATTTCGTCATTTGAAAATACAAGTAAGTCTTTTAGTATAAGTGATTTCATGTATTTAGTAAATGACTCTGTCATAAATTCTGGATCTTTGGGAACATTTTTCCATACATCTGTCAATTTATTTGTTATAAAATGTTGAGAACTGCATTCTAAAAACACATTATCAACAATACCTCCAATAATTAATGTTTTTTGTTCAACATAATTATGAATCGCTACTTTTATTCCAAAAACTCTACTAGCAAATATTTTACTTGTTCTTGCCATATCAAAACAATCTAAATTTACTGACTTTTCTACAATAACAAAATCTTCTACAATTTTGTTTTTTTGAATTAATTTATCACTTGTTGCACTTTTTTTATCATTCTTCCAACTTAATGACTTGAAATTTATTGGATGAAAAAATGTTTTTAAAACTTCATATTTATCATGGTCCCATTCTTTTCCTGTCCCTGTCCCATTTCCATTCACGCTTGCAGTTGCATTTATATTTTTTATATAGTTATTTCCAAATGTCAATTGAAGTAAATCATCTATATTTTGAGTTCCATAGTTTCTAAAAATAGAAGATAATTCACCCTTTATTAAATTTATTTCGTCTACAATTTCCGATATTGATTTTATATGAACATCACTTTCGAGCAACTCTAAATTTTTATATATTTTTTCCATGTATTGAACTGACATGTTTATGTCATTTGATGTCAAAATATCCATTACTTTATAGTTGTGATGTGACAAGATACTGCGCTCTATCACTTGTTTTAAATATTTAATATCGTTTAAACATTCTTTCTTTTCATCATTTTTAATAAAATTTTCATCATTTCTTTCTTTTGCTAAACAATTTTGATTGGTAATTTTTATTTTTTCATTCTTTTCATGAAATTTATTATCATTCTTAATTTTTATTTTCATATATGGTTACTTTTTATTAATATTTTATCTATTTATCTAATTTATATTTTTTTTATAAAATATATATATATTTTAAACGGTTTAATGAATGTATGTTATATTATTATTTTATTTTTTTCTTAATAATATATTCAAAGTTATTAAAGAAGTATGACTACATATATATAACAACCCCTGCCAAGAATCACAACAAGATAAAACAATATGGGAATACCATCTTATTTTTTACAAATTGTAAAAAAATATAAAAACATTATAAAAAATACTACACATTTATGTGGAACCGTTGATCATTTTTATGCCGACTGTAATGGCATTATATATGATGTAATACGACACATTCCTTTTACAAATAAAACAGTTGATGCATATGAAACAGAAGTTATAGATGCTGTGTGTATTAAAATCCAGTCTTATATTGATGCATTTCAACCTAAAGACCGAGTCATCATTGCGTTTGACGGTGTGGCACCAGTTGCCAAGTTAAACCAGCAGCGCGAACGACGTTACAAATCGTGGCTGACAGGTGAGCTTCAAAAACGCATCGAAAAACGAGACGCATCTAAAAAAACGAAGTCTGAAAATGTTGAAACTTCAACATTTTGGAACACAAGTTCCATCACACCCGGAACCGCATTTATGAAAAAACTCAACTCGCATGTCACGGATCATTTCAAGTCAAATTCAAAAATACTTGTTTCTACGAGCGATGTTTGTGGAGAAGGTGAGCATAAAATGTTTCAGTACATTCGAAATTTTCCTGATGAACACAAACATAAAACCACAATCATTTATGGACTCGATGCTGATTTAATCATGCTCTGTCTAAACCATTTGCATATTTCTGAACGCATCTTCTTGTATCGAGAAACGCCCGAATTTATAAAGTCGGTCGACAATACATTGGACCAAGCCGCTGATTACTACATTGACATTCCAGAACTCGCGCAGTCCATAATAAAATACATGAACGGAATGCATTATCAACAGGATCAAGTAAGTGCAAAAATCGAGTTTCAAAGTGAAAAATGTAGAATATTCGATTATATATTCATATGTTTCATGTTGGGAAACGACTTTATGCCGCATTTTCCCGCACTCAATATACGAACTGGTGCAATCGATACCCTGCTTGCCGCATATCGTCAAACCATTGGCGTTGATCAAGGCGAATACATTATTTGCTCGGATTATAAAATAAATTGGGTAAACTATAAACGATTCATTGAATATTTAGCGGACCGAGAAGACGAACTCGTCCAAAAGGAATACAAGCGCCGTGATCGAATGCAACAGCTTCAGGCCATGCACTCAAGTGGGTATAAAGGTGGTACTAGTAGCTGCAATGATATTGTGAGCGAATGGACAGATGCAGAGCTTCCAGCAAGTATGGACGAATTCAATATGTGTCCCATGAAATACAGAGAAAAAGAAAAATACATAAATCCGTTTGCACAAGGTTGGGAGCATCGATATTACGAGACACTATTTCATATGAAAATTACGGCATCGGCGTGTAAAAACATTTGTTTAAACTACTTGGAAGGCATGGAGTGGACATTCAAATATTATTCGTCCGGGTGTATTGACTGGAGATGGTGTTACAAGTATAATTATCCCCCACTTTTAAAAGACTTGTGTCAGTTTATTCCGGATACTCCGTATCACGATTTCTTACAAGTGGTGGAACCGGCGCCAATTCGAGACGTTGTTCAGCTGTGCTACGTTCTTCCGAAACCCAGCTTGCATTTAATTCCGCGCCAAGTTCTTGAAAATCTGTCAAAACATCCAAATTTTAGTTCCATGTATGCCACAAATCATCATATGAATTGGTCATTTTGTAAATTTTTCTGGGAGTGTCATACCGAAATGCCACAACTCGATATTTGCGAGTTAGAAGAGATTTGTTCTACTTGCTGAATGAATCTTTTAGTTGAGTTAACATTTAATTTATTACACTTTATTATTACATATTTAAATATTTAGTCGTTAATATTATTTTAAATATTTTATTCGAAATTATATATAAATATAAAATTATTAATATTTATATATAAATATTATTCAGAATTTAATGTCCGCACCAGAAGTAGCGTCACGCGTTGTACAATTTACGGGAAATCGAGAAGTGTTTTTTCAACTTTTAAAGATCAATCCCGGTGTTTTCGTATTCAAGTTTAGCGCGGAATGGTGTTCACCTTGTAAAGCCATTAAGAAATATATTGATGATGTTTCGCTTGTTCTTCCAAATAATGAAACAATCTTCATTTATAATGTGGATGTCGACGAATGTTTTGACCTTTACGCCTACTTGAAACAGAAAAAAATGGTATCCGGAATACCTGCTCTTTTGGCATATAAAAAGGATAACACGTACTTTGTTCCTGATGCTTCGATTTCGGGAACAAGTCAAGCTGATTTAGAGCACTTTTTTAATACGTGTTTAAAAATGTTATAATGTAATTTATAACAACGTAACAACAAAGTAAGCGACTAACCAACCAAGCACCGAATAAAATTGATCTCCAGCACTGTTTATCCACGAGTCAGCATGCGCTTTTCCACCAGGCCATAGTTTCACTTTTCGAATGTAGTAAATACCTGTTTCTGTATTTTCTACTAGTTCAAAAATTAAATGAAAAATAAACCATGTTATCAGCGAAACATTCCAATAGTAAACCACAACGCCCGATGCAAAATGGAGCAACGAAAACTTGTCTGTAAAATGAATGCCCATAAATTTTATAACAGCTTTATATAATTGCTATAAAATAAATTATAAAATTATAATCACAATCACATCACTTTTTTATTTCAATATTTCACCATTTTTATACACATTGCATTTGAATTTTTGGTTTGCAGGACGAGAACATATTTCCGCATTTGCAGGCGCATTGTAATACAAAAAGGATGGCTTATTTGCCATAAGAATAGACGTGGAGAGAATGCCCACACCAGCTCCAATCATGGTGCTTAAAAGAATAGCGTACCCGTTCGTGCACTCGTTGCTCAACATTGTCACACTATCAATAATATAAAATATCAAGACAATGGTCAATATATTGTAATTCATTGAATTGTAAAACATGGGAACAGCTAAATACACAAAAATAAATGCTAAAACGGCGCTGTTCATCGATGAATTTGCATACGATGTACCGGGAATGTTGAAGACGTTACATATTGGATTCGTAGGAGTTACCAACTTCTCACCAAAGGTTGCAAAACAAATAAAATAAATGATAATCAACGTAAATAGCGCGGCGAGGTATATAATTCCTTTGATGTCTGAATTTGAAATACTAAGCAGCACTAGAAATGCAGAGAGAATGAGAGAACTGGAAACGGAAATAATTTTAAAAATATTTGATAAATTAATGTCAATCACCGCCATTTAATTTTTATAAAATATATAAAAGTCTATTCGTGTATATATTGATGTAATATAATTAATTTGTAAAAAATCATATTTACTTTTTTATGTTTTCATTACGGACTAAATTTAGAACCGTTGACCATTAACCATTTTTTCAAATCCACTATTGTAGTTGACCTATGAAACGAATTTGTCATTAACTTTACATTATGGTCGGACTTTGTCAATACGATAAAAAAATTAGAAATAACATTCCTCGTTACTGCACTGCTATATTTCGAGACAAATTCATCAAATGTAAAAATCTTTTTTCTGTTTCGAATGTTTACCTTATTATGAAAATGAATAAAATACATGCATAATTCCTTCTTATTTGTTATTTTAGATTTATCTAAATGCTTTAATTCTTGTCTGGCGTGTTCGGCACATTCCGGACATGGAAGATTATTACAAATTGATACAAAATGATCAATAAGTTGATCTTTTAATTCATTAAAGTGATTTGGCTTTAGTTTATACGAAAGTGTGTGAAAAAAATACCATATTGCAGGACCCCATACACTTTTTGCCACCATCGTTATAAAGTTGTTATTTATTTTTACTTTTTATTTTTTTTTTGGGTATTTATAAATTTATAAATATAAATAAATAAAATATATTTTTAAAGAATTTAAACCGTATACATTATCATTTAATACAATCAACACACTTTTTGTATTACACACAGACATAAACACATAAACAGTACAACATTAAAATGCAATCAAAAAATTATGTTATTGACGGAGATGCAGATGGTATGATGGAATCTGATTTTTTTACTCAACTAAAAAGCATGATGTCTTCGACAAGTCGTAACGATAATACAAGCGATAATAAAATAGAAGATGAAGACAATTGCTGCTTGTTGACAAAGGAGTCACTTCATCATATTCACATTGTTCTAGAATGCGGACACAAGTTTAACTATATCCCAATTTATCGAGAGATTATTGCACAAAAAACAACAGGACCGTCGTCTTACTACAATCAAACTTCATTAAAAAAAAATGAAATCAAATGTCCCTATTGCAGAAATGTTCAAGGGAAACTGTTACCGTATTTACAGTATGATGGAGTAAAAAAAATGCACAGCGTAAACTATCCTGAAAAAATGTCAATGACAAGCCAACCTTGTGCGTATTTTGTCACAGGTATGCATTCAAAAAAAACTAAAAAAAATACTTCGTGTAAAGACTCTGCAATCGAGTGCTATAATGGAACATATGTTTGCAAAAAACACTATGAATTGTCTCTTTCATCACCATCACCGCTTCTTAACACGGTTGTTGAATCGTCACCGTCACCAACATCACCTACATCATTGTCCTCTAAATGCGGTGTAATCTTACGCTACGGAAAAAATAAAGGCACTCCTTGTTCAAATCCATCATCATGTCGCGTCCATAAAAAAAACTAGACATGTATGTCTATATACAGTTTATAACCTTAATGTTTAAACAATTTATACAAAAAATAAAATAATAAATTATAAAAAATACATAGAAATATTATTTTATTATTATATAGTATAAGTTATACAACAATATAAGTTAAAACGATATCCGGATTTTTTAATAGCTTTCTGACAACTATCACAAATAATGCATATTATGAAAATGTAGCCGAAAAAGTAAATAATATAGCGCACTATATTTCTGAAACAGGTAGTTACATTCGCGGAAATAAAGGCCAAAACTACAATAATAATAATAGTAATAATATGAATAATACAAACATGTTACATTTGAATCATAGTATCGATTATGAACCTGTTATGCTAGTTCGAATGCGGTCTAATTCCATTTTTTCAAATACATCCAATGACGATGACTATGAATACGATATAACACCGGTTTCAATGAATTCTCACCTCACACAGTACATGAATCGTCATGAAACATACGAGTATAGTGATTGGAATCACTATGGAATTTTACCATCTCCGAAATATTTTGATAAATTAAATGAAACGATATGCAGTTTATGCGGAAAAGACGATCAAAATGCATTACATTATAAATATTTTAGCGGATGCACATGTGAAAGTGAGAAATTAGGTTTCAATATATGTTGTTCGTGCAAGATGAAATTCAATCTCGTCATTAAAAAACGAGCCGAATTAATATGGGATTTATTAGCTAATAAAAATATAACATATGTATGGGCTCCAAGAACTCGACGTGACCCTTTAACAAACCAACGAATTTATCACGGATCATACACATATGAAAAGTGGCAACCCATGTCAACCTACGTTAGTTATATGACAGACAATACGAAGGGGTGTCCTGGCGTCGAAAATACACCTTTTATTTTGTGTTCAACAGAAAACCCATACGAACAAACTATTACTAAGCTAATTCCTGTAATCGATATATTAAAATCTAATTATAATGCTTGTGTAACCGGCAAATATGACACATCATATGATCCAAATATAGATGACCCAGTCAACACGTTGGAACTACCGCCTGACGCTAAAATTTTTTTATATTATTAATTCATCTACTATTCACAAAAATCATTTTATAGTTTTTGGTATCGGGTATAATGTCCCGTATTTTATAAACGGGGCCTCTTGAGCCAAACCATTTACTTGGACATATTATTAATTTATTTGGATTTGAATTTATGTATGATGCCCACCAACTGTAACTGCTGTTCGCAATAATGTTATGGTGACATGCAGACATTAGCCAAAAACTGTATTCATCATCCTGGTTTGTAACAATGTACTTATTCACGAGACTTTGAAACAGGGGCTCACTTTGAATATAGTCAACATCATCTGAAAAAATTAAAAATATGCTTTTTTCTTTCGAAAAGTGAGATATTGCCTCCTCATAATATGCGAGATCAAGATTCAAATGAATGTCCGAAAGCGCCAAATAATCGGTTCGCCGAACATGTATGGATACAAAATTCAGTTCTTCAATTATTTTTGATGGCCGCAAATCAGACTCATTTTTAACAGTTGTCATGTGTTTCAATAAACACTCTGTCAAAAAATTGTCAATTTCATCTTTGTAAGGATTGTATAACATGTTTATAAACTCGGATTTATATGCATCGAAATACTTGTAGGATTGAAAATATCCATAAATACAACTATGATTTCGCCCGCCAAGAATAATCGAGTCATAAAAAAAATATGGCTCTCGAAATGTTATTCCGCTTTTTCGATGATTCACACAATCAATATCAAATTTTTCAAACATTTTATAGTATTGCATCATTCTTCGTTTACTGTCTCTCCACGTGCTTGCATTGCAATAAAAACGCATCTTGACCTTATATTTTTTAGATAGCGCAAAACAAGTCGCAATAATAAATAAAAGATTTCCTAGTCCACCCATCAAGTGTGCCGTTATCTCTTTTTGTTCTTGCATTTTATTTGTTTTTTATTTATATTTATATCGATGCTTGGATGTTTTATTATTATACGTATAAATCATCTTTTAAATATTAATTATAAAAATGATTTTAAAGATTACGTGCGATTTCATTTTATAAGAATCAACTATATAAAATGGTCAATTGCGTGATCGGTCTGTGCGTTTACAATAATGAACGCGGTTTACCAAGCGTTTTATCAAACATTGTTACAATCTCTCGATCAAAACTTTTTGATAAACTTACAGTAGTTGCATTTTATGATGCATCGGCAGATAAATCATATTCTATATTAGATTCGTTTAAAAAACGACACCTTGTTTTAAATGGCGGGGAACCCGAAAATATAGAAACTGTTATTATTACAAATAATAAAAAGGAATTTCGAATGAACTTTGGAAACGCAAGTAGGGTGATGGATAAATCAAGAACCATGCGAATCGCTCATGCACGCAATGAAATTCTAAACTATATGCGCTTGGCGCAAATGCGCGGCGACACGAGTCATTATTTTATTATGATGGACAGCAATGAATACGCATGCGTTGGACAAATTAACATTGATACATTGCGCGACGCTTTACAGCGCTCACACGAATGGGATAGCATATCATTCGACAGAGAAGCAGGATACTACGACTATTGGGCACTTTCATTTAATCCACACATTTACAGTTTTTATCACATGCAAAATCAAAGCGAGGTATTAAATAAAATGGTTACTAGTTTTGCGAAAAAATTAAATGAGTCGCGCGAAACACGTAGTCTGATACCGGTATACTCGGCATTTAACGGATTTGCTATTTATAAAACTCACATGTTTTTGAACTGCACCTATAGTTCATTTATTCACATTCACTTGTTTCCAAAGGAACTGCTTCCCGCTAAATTACGAAACTATTTTAAAAATGACTGTGAACACAGAAAATTCCACTTGGAAGCAATTAAAAAAAATGGCGCTAAAATCATGGTAAGTCCTTTATCCATATTTTATAAACTATCTATTCCAAATCCAAGTTTGCGCGGTCCTGCATAAATGTGTGTGTGTGTGTGTGTGTGCGTGTGTGCTTCGTTATTCAGACCTTGTCCTTTTAATTAAATCATTGATCCCTTCTTCAAAATCAATCGTTATTTTCCATCCAAGCGCTTTCAGTTTACTGTTGCTAATATAGTAACGTTGGTCATTAAATGGCCGATCTTCGATGTATTCAATAAATTCATGATAATTTTCACTGTTTTTTATTTTTTTTATAAGTAGTGCGGCTACTTCTAAAATACTGTATTCCATATTTTCATCACAACCAATATTATAAATCTCTCCAATTTTTCCGCATTCAATAATGGTTATAAATGCGTGAGCAGTGTCTTGTACGTGTAAAAATGCACGCTTGCAACTACCATTTTGTATGGTAACCTTTAAACCGCTGGTAAGCTGTTTTATAAATTTGGGTATCACTTTTTCTGGATACTGGTTTGGTCCATACACATTATTTCCACGAGTAATTATTATCGGCATTTTAAAAGAATGATAGTATGCCTGTGCCAGCAATTCTGCACTCGCTTTTGTCGCCGCATACGGATTAGTAGGACATAAAATTGATTTTTCGGTTTTTATTCCTGCGTCTTCATTTTCTCCATACACTTCGTCTGTAGAAACATGAATAAATTTTTCAAGGGTTGGACAGTGTAGCCTAACCGTTTCTAATAAATTGTGCGTTCCAACAACATTATCTTGCGTATATGTCAGAGCATCCGTAAACGACGTTTGAACATGAGACTGCGCCGCAAAATGAACAACGTGAGTAATCGCATTCGTTTTAAATACATATGTCAACAAATCTAAACTTCTCAAATTACCGTGTATAAATGTATATCGACTTACATCTTTTCTTATTTCGGGTTTTATATTTTCTGTTTCATTTGCACAATAATAAAGTGCATCAAAATTTATGAGTTTTATATTTTTATATTTGAAATAAATATTATTTATAAAGTGCGAACCAATGAATCCAGCACCTCCCGTAACAAATAGAATAGCACCATCTTTCAATGCATTCTCGTTGCACATGTCAGATTTACAAACATTTGTTGTCTCAATTGTACACTCGTTTGATTTTGATGGACTTGCAGCACCCTTCATCGTGCTATTATACTTTTGAATTGTATCCTCAACCGCGGCTTTAATATGGCGTACTTCGGGAGCAAACTTTTCCAAAACACTTGTGTCCAGCCAGTTGTTCGAGCGATCACACTTTAGAATTGTCCGCTGTTCTTCAATGCTAAAATTTTTCCAAGTAAAATTTGGATCTACATATTTCTGATACATTTCTAATATTTCATTGTGCGAAATTACACCTGGATTCGTTAAATTTACAGTGCCTTTCATACCCGCATTCATCATTCTTAATACAATCGGCAGCAACTCGTCAAGAACGGACATGGAATTCGGAACTGAACATATTTTTGAATACGAAAGTATTTTGGTAATAAAGTTACGAGGGTTTTCTTCAGAAACAATCGGCATTCGAATCCGTAAATTCAATGCATCCAACTGGTGCATCAGACGATCGGTAAAACCTTTCACAATGGAATACGAAGAACCAAAAAAATTCGGAACATCATTTTCGTCAAATTTATGTTCATCCATAATTCCCCGTTCCGATATTTCTGCCGTATTCGAATAATTGAATATACACCCGGTTCCCAGATAAGTGTAGTGGATGCGTCGTTCCTTGCATGCTAACGCCAGACTAACCGGAGAAAATAAGTTATCTTTCACATTTTCAACCAATTTTCCCGGATTTTCTAAATAATCAATTGTTGGATAAATCTTGTTGTCTATAATTCCATGCGTTCTTCCAATGAGCGAAATCACGTGAGTCGGTAAAACGTTGTCAAGTTCTAATTGCAACGATGTTGTGTCATCAACACGAACAGTTCCCAAAACGTAATTTATATTATTTTTTTTCAGAATAGTAACAAACTGATTCCCAATCCAACCCGCATGACCATATACCAATACTTTCATCATTTACTGTTGTTGTTATTATTTGCGTTGTCTACATACTTATATTAAACAATATTTGTTTAAGTAACTATTCAAAAAAATAAAATATACATATACATATACATATTACCTCCAAACGAATTTATATTTATTAAAATAATGAATTCAAATTTTTTATTTTTAACTCATGGAAGAAATAAAAAAAATAAAATTAAAAGAACACTCCATAATATTAATCATATTCATAATAACAATAATAATAATATTCATAATTTATCGTTAAATAAAAATAAGTGGATAGTGATATTAACAACTGCAGTCAACATAAATAACGAAAGCGAATATAGAAAAAAATTATATAAAAAACAAATATCGAATTGGTTACATCATACCAACCATTATATTTATGTTATCGAAAGCACAGGTGTAGCTTTAAATATAACACATGAAAGATTAAAATATGTTTCGTTTTATCTTCCTAAATTGGCATCTTCAAGTCAAAGTGAGGCAGTTAGCATTCTACATATACTAAATAATATAAAAAATGATCCAGTTTACATGGAATGCACTCACATACTAAAAGTAACTGGTAGATACTTTTTACAAAATATTAATAATGTTTTAAATAACAGCATTCAAGGCTTGGACGTGTACCTTCAACACCACTTTAATCATAATATTCATTCCCAAAATACAGAATATTTCGGCATACGAAAAACTCTATTGGAAAAATTTTTATTAACCGTTGTAAAAGAAGGGCTCATAGAACACAAATTTTATGAATTCATTGTAAAAAATAAGTTAAGTTTTGCGCGCATAGGTCCATTTATAAATAATATTGCAAGAGGAGGAGATAAACAACTCATTCGTTATTTATAAACATATTATTGCCATCCATACGTCCATACGTCCATACGTCCATATTATAATATTTGAGAAAGTTTTTCTATTTGCTCCTTTGTCAACTTGTCCGGATAAACAACCTTGAAAATAATAGTCAGATTGCCAATTCCGCCATTCACGTCCTTCATTCCAAGTCGTTGTATTGTTTTCGATATACCATCTTTCATAACCGTTCCATCTTTATGCTGTAAGTGGAACGTTTTTCCGTTTATATGTTGAATTGAAAACTCCAGCCCGCAAAGTGACTCTTTTAATGATATTTCTTTCTCTAAAATCAAATCTAGTCCATTTCTTTGAAACAAGTCATGTGGCTTTACATTAACTGTAATGTGAACCATTTCACCATTTGGGATACTAGTAACTATAATTTCTTTATCATTTATCCCCGCAGGTATGCAAACACAAACACATTGTTTCCCAAGGTTTACCATATAGTTTTCAATCCCGTGATATGCATCTTCAAGAGTAATATGCACATCATTTTTTTCAAACGCATGTTGTTGATGATTTTCTTGCCGGTGTTGTCGAACCCCGGGAACATCGGACTCCATCTGTTCCGGATGAATAATGTGAATACCCATACCCATTGGCATAGGCATAGGCATAGGCATCGGCATTCCATTACCAAATTTTATAAATGATGAAATTCCTGGAAAATTTCCAAATTCATGAAAGTTATTAAACTGTTGCTGCTGAGGTTGCTGCTGCGATCCAAATATCATATTAAAAATGTCAAAAGGATTTATATTCATGTCAAACGGCGTTGACCCCCCCGCCATGCCATTGTTACCTCTAAATCCCATATCATACATGGCTCGTTTATTTTCATCCGATAATGTTTCATACGCATTTGCAAGTTGTTTAAATTTTACGGTAGATTCTTCGTTGTTTCCATTCTTGTCAGGATGGTAAATCATTGATAGTCTTCGATATGCTTTTTTTATTTCTTCGAATGATGCATCTCTGTTCACTTGTAACAATTTATAATAATCTTCTTCTTCATCATGGGTCTTATTTTTTTTATCAGTACGCCCGCTGCTCGAAAAGTTAAAGTTCATATATGTTTTTTATATTTTGTTTTATAGTTATTTTTTATCTGGCAAAGTCAAAAATGAAAATAATATAATTATTTAAAAGTAAATTATATTAAATACTACTTGCATCATTTTAAATAGATATACATCTAAATTTTAAATATAATTATATTATTTATTTTTATTTTAATAGCAATTAATGACTCATATAAATAATAATATTGAAGGTGCTCATTCTTTTCACTCCCCATTTATTAGTAAGTATCAGCCCAATGATTTAAATGACTTTCAACAGTTAGATGAAAAAACAATAAAACTTTTAAAATCGTTAATTCATCTTAATAACTTAAATGTGCTAATTGTGGGAGATACGGGAACCGGGAAAACTTCAATTATTAAATCTATAATAAAAGAGTACTATGAAAGTCAAAATAACTATTATCACGAAAATGTTCTTGTTTTAAATAGTTTAAAAGAACAAGGCATTCAATACTACAGAAACGATTTAAAAATATTTTGTCAAACCTGTAGCTTAGTTAAAAATAAAAAAAAAATTATTCTTCTTGATGATATTGATTTAATTAATGAACAAAATCAACAAGTTTTTAGAAATTATATGGATAAATATAAGCACAATGTTAATTTTATATCATCTTGCACAAACATTCAAAAAGTAATTGATAGTTTACAATCCAGAACAATTGTTGTTAAAATACATCCAATTACAAACCATTGTTTAGAGCAAATTATGAAAAAAATATCTATAAATGAAACACTTTATTTTTCATATGAATCTGAAAAAAATTTATTAGACATTTGTAATAACTCAATAAGAATTTTATTAAACTATTTGGAAAAAATAAAAATATTAAATTTACATAAAAATATAACACATTCAACCTCGACCGCTCCATTAGAAGTTGAATTTATTCGTAAGCTTTCAACAAATATTAGTTATGTCTTATTTGATGAATATACAAATTTCATTTTAAAAAATAGAATAATAGACTCTATACATATATTTAATAAGTTATATCATGAAGGATATTCGGTTATGGATATACTAGATAACTATTTTACTTACGTAAAAATAACAACTCTACTTGATGAAGAAATAAAATATAAACTTACAATTCTAATATGCAAATATATTATTCATTTTCACAATATTCACGAAGATGAAATAGAGTTGGCGTTTTTTACAAATAACTTTATTAAATTAGTTCATATAACATAAATAAAATCAAAACATATTTTTTAATAAGTAACAAAATAAATTATTTTTATATATTAAGATATTACACGCCTTTATTTGCTTTCATTGGTACCTATTTTATAATATATTATTAATTTATTATACACTCTGGTTGTTGGTTGTTGGTTGTATTAAAAAATAAATTATGTCTCAACTTTTTATAAAAAGCGTACCAATAAATATTTTATTTGACTTTTTAGAAAAAATTAATTGTGTTAAAACAGAAAATTATTATATTGTAGATGTTACTGCGTATAAAAGATCAGTATATTTAAATGTGTTACAACCATTTTTACTAGAATTAAAAGAATATTACTATTTATCTAAACACAGTTATATTAATAATGAAAATATGAACCATAATAGATTCAATACAGTGATTCGACAAATTTGCAACTTTACAAATACTCATTATACAAAGGGATTAAGGAAAGGTCAATTAAAATATAGCGTTGTATATAATATATATTTTTTACAGCCGTCACCATAATAAATGACATTGACATTGTATGTGTGCACAAACGACTCTAAATATGCCCTATTGAACGCACCAGTTGACCGGGAGGACCGTTCCATCCACTCTGCATTGTCATCATGGACCCATCCACAACATACAGTAGCGTTGTTATGATTCCAACTGTTTTTCCCATCAAGTCTTTAATCCCCATTGTTATTTTTTGAAACTCTATCAACATGTTCAAAAACACGCTAAAAATTCCCGTTACAATCCCGCTGATTGAATCCCGAATATAACTAAACATGTTTCTAAAATTGTTCAAACTACCGCTCATGTCGCCTAAACTTCCGGCTGTTACTGATGTCATGTAGTTCACCGGTTCAAGCAAGTATCCCATGTAGTCACTCTGCATATTTTGAATACAGTATGTGAAATTTTCAGAAGTATCGTGTCCAAACATGCTGGCAAATGGCATAACTGTTGGATTACATCGATATAAAGACCAGTGATCCTGTATATATTTTGTTCCGATCACTAAAAATGAAAGCACATACAGTCCAATGAATACAATAATAATAAATATTGCTGATAATAAATCACTCGTTTTCATATAATTATACCTTGATTTTCACCCTTACTACATATATCTAATATTATTATTCTATTTTTTTATTATAATAATATTTCAAAAATTTATATAACTTATTATTTATAAATTTTTTTAGCTTTATGTTATACGGATGCGGGTTTTGACACTTGACTATCATATGCAGAATATGCTAAAGTTTGAGCATGATTTCCCGCAAGCTGATTTATAATACCAATCCCTGTTGGACTTGCCTGTCGAAATGACGGTATCGTCAACTTGTCACCATTATTTACAGTAGAACCACCATGCAATGATGTATTTCTAAATCTCATTTTTCGTGACTTCTTTCTTAAAATACTCCGTCTAAATTTTTTTGAAAACCGCTTTTTCATTACTGATTTTCTACTATATTTTTTCGATTTTTTATTTTTATTTTTTTTATTTTTTCCACCGCCGATTTTCCCTCTAGAAATATTAACAAGACTATGCTGGTATTCGTTTCGCGCGGCACCTGCTTGTAGTGCAGTTTTACTAGGGTTTGAATCATTAACATGATGTGAAATCACATATTTATTACTATCCAATACATTGGATGGACTTACAGGCGACGAAGTCGTTGACATTTTATTTCACTAAATATTATATATAAACTGTATATATATATAATATGTAATTAAAATTTTTATTCATAACTATCGTTTATATATTTTGATTCGTAACCTATTTAGAATATTATTATTAATTCATATTATTAATATTATTATTAATTCATAATAAAATGAATCCTGCAGAGAGAATCCAACTTGAAAAAATGATTCAAGCCAATGGTGCCGTCGACAACACCGAGACAATTCGCACTTTAAAGCACAGTGACCGAATCAAAGATGATATTCTAACCATGGTCAAGCTCAAAAAAGATTACCAGCGTTTGTCTCAATCTAATCCCGTCCAATTCGATAACCTTTGCGTATCTCGGTGCTCCTTTCTCTTCAATAATTATACCGATATTTTCAATCGCTTGAAAAAAGATGAACTTGATTTAAACATCATGGGCCAACTCCTCGTGCTTCTAAAAATGATCGAAGATGAAAAGATTGACCAACACACTGCATCATTTGAAGTGGGAAAATTGCTGAAAAGCATTTACATTGACAGTGCTCTTAAAAAATCGCAGCATCTCGACGAAAAACATAAACATCACGGTAACGGCGGTAGTAAACATTTACCCGATAAAAAGATATCATGGGCAGAATATAAAAAAACAATGTTGTAAACTATTTTAATTTTATCAGTTTATTAACAATTTTTTATAATATTTAATTATTTATAAAAAATTGAATTGCTTTTATAAATAATTAAATGCGTAACATAACATAACATATAGGATATAAAATAATGGAACAACCACCAACCGCAAGCGATAATGAATGTGGAATAATATTTCATCCATTAACTGAAATTAAAAATTTTAATGATTTAAATTTATCAAAATATAATGAACGTTTAATACAACAATGCATTATGGACTTGTTTGTAAATCCAAGAAAGACATTGTACGAATGGTCTTGTTTAACAGAACAAACAAATCATACTAAAATAGGATATACAGGACAACATTTAGCATCAGTTGTATTGAATATAAAGGGTTGTAAGACTGGTGCAAGAGGAAACGACTGTATAGATGGAACAGAAGTTAAATCATGCAGTAGAGTTGACCAAAGCGATAAATGTGATAGATGTAAAATAAATATATTAAGATTAGATAAATTATGTCCCAATTGTAATAAAGATGATAAAATAATAAGAAATAATGATTCAAAGTGGTTATTAACTATCCGAAGTGAAGAAGAATTAAATTCTTATTTACAATTAGATAGATTATTACTTATTATAGAGGAGTATCCCGAGTTTGATAAACAAAATTATAATGATATTAGCATCACGATATATGAAATATATCCAAAGAAAGATATTTGTAGTAATTTTTCAAAACTTATTAAAAGTTATTTTTCAGAAATATATTCACCCAATCTAGAAAAAAATCCTAAAAAAGTCCCTGCTCCCAAAAACCTTTGGCCACATTCATTTCAGTTTCATATGTGTAATCCTTTTGAAATATTTAAATGTCATATAAAAAATTATTTAACAGAACCAACCATAAATATTATAAAATTTATTAAACCAGATCAACCGCGAAAAATAAAAGACATTGCAAAAATGCCAATTTCTTTGTTAAATTCAAATGAAAAAAAATGTATAACTGTAACTGATGGATACGTATCCATTGAAGATAAATTAAAATTACAGTTAAGATAAATTTATACTGTTAAAATATTCTGCTGACATCTCCATTCCAATATAATTTCTTTTTAATTTTATACAACTCTTTATAGTGTTTCCAGAACCTAAAAACGGGTCTAAAATTAAATCACCTTCATTAGAACTCGCTTTTATGATTCTATCTAAAAGTTTTTGTGGTTTTTGTGTTGGATGAATTCTATTTTCTTCGTAAAAATTTATATCACTCCATACATCAGTTAGTCCCATTTCTATATTAAACGTAAATTTGACATCATCGTAAGGAATATTAAATTGTAAAATGTCTTGAAGTTTATTCCAATAAAATTCGGTTGGAATTTGTTTACATACATTATTTCCAGTATAAATTGACCACATTCCACCACCATTTGTCTTGCAACCTAATTGTGTGTTAATTTCTAATGACGTTTTACCCATTTTTTTTTGTTTCATTTTCAAGTATTTTTTTATATTATGATAGTTATCTTTTACAAAATAAAGTAAATGTTCTGTTGTATTGGGAAATATAGTATATGTTGTTGTTTTCCTTCCCCCGATACTCCTTATACCTTTATCTATTGTAATTGATTGTTTAAATTGAAAACCGTATTTTTCTAAAATGGGAATTTGTTTATATAGCATTCTCCAATATCCAAATAAATATAAAGCAGAGTTATTTTTTGAAACTCTTGAAACTTCAACAACAACTTGTTCAAACCATGCCAGGTAATCTATTTCATTTTTCCACGAATGATCCCATTTTTCATTGACAACTTTGTAATATGGTGGGTCTAATATTGTCAAAGTAACTATTTTGTCATTGTACGTTTTTAATCTAGCTATACAATCATCATTGAATATCTTGTTAATTTCTTGATTCGGGGTATTGTTTATTAACTCGTTGTATAATCTCTCCAGATCATCATCTTCTTTTTCTACTTTTTCAATACTTGTGTTTTTTTTTTCAGAGTCACAAAAATCATCATTATCGTCTAAATCGTCTTCTATCATAAAATTAGTTGTTTTTTTAAGATTATGACTATTGATAAGATCAATTAGTTCATCTTTCTTTTTGGTTTTGTATTTTTTAATTCCAAGTTCTTCACACTTTTCTAAAAGTTCGAGTTTTGACATTTTTGTTACATTCATTTCTTCAATAATACAGGTCAGGTTATACTATACTACATTAATGTAAGTGATATTGTTTAATTCAATTTTTTTATAATTTATATGAAAAAAAAATATAGCGCCAAATGGCAACCTTACAATAACTTGATAAATTGATATAAACATTGTTAGTTATAGATTTTATTAATAAATATATGTTTTTTAAATAAAATGATTGAATTTGTTATTCTCTCTATACTCACATCATTACAATTCTTTTTCATCGCACCGCTTCTCATCGGCCACTTGTTTCGCATCCAAGGTTACAAAATTACAGACCAAACCGAATGTAATACGCTCATAAAAAAGCTTAACATAAAACGTTCCACATTCATTCAAAATGAAAAACCATTTGGATTTTTTTATGGAAAATGGTTTTTCGGTTACATATGTTCACAAGAGTCTTCAACGCAGCAAAATAACGGTCAAATCATGTATATTATTATACAACGCACACGTTTTGAAGGTATAAAAAAGTGTAGTGAAGTTGAAATCAATGAAACTGGAGAACAAGTCGATCAAAAAATTATAAAAATACGCGAACGGCGCGGTAACCCGTGGTGGTGGGAATATACGGAACGTCAATATAATGCCACAAAATATTTACAAAAAGAACCTCGAGATTATCAATCCGAAATTATCAAGGACATGCTCTCGATTGTGTACAACAAAGCTTCGAAAAGTGGGACGTTTTTTGTTTATGGCGAACCGGGAACCGGCAAGTCGCTGCTCACACTTCTTTTAGCAAAACAAATTGGCGCATATTATTGCGATTCTTGGAAACCCACGGATCCAGGCGACACTTTATCCCGTGTTTATAGCGCCATCTCTCCAGATGAAGAAAAACCGCTGGTTCTCGTTTTAGAAGAATGCGATAAAATTTTATTCGACGTTCTCGATGGTAAAATTGTCCAACACAAACACATTCTCATTCAAGTTCGAGAGAAAAGTGATTGGAATGGAATGCTTGATAAAGTTACCGACCTAGGATTTTACCCGCACACCATTCTTATTTTAACGTCAAACATATATCTCGATAAAATCAACGAAAGAGATAAATCTTTGTTAAGAAAAGGAAGAATCGATAAGGCGTATCACATTTCTTTATAAACGCATGAATCATTATAAAATTATAAAAATATTCAATCCATTATTTTGGCATACCAAGCCATTCCAAAAAAGAAGGCGCAAAAGCAAATCCTATAAATAACATCATGAAGATCGCTGGTTCTGACATAGTTGGGTTTGTCACGTTGTTTAATTTATCGAAATATACATCCACCTTTTCAATTTTTATATTTCTATATAAATAAATTATATTTTATTATTTATTTAGATTTTTTTATCATCTGAATATAACATTGGCTCACATGTCGATTCGCTATGACTCAATATTTTACAATGAAAATAATAATAATAATAATAATCAACATAATCGTATAAAGGAGAGAATGTCTCCGACGGCGCTCACATATATCACTCGACTAAAACAACACGTTCCAAATATCAACATTCACTTTTTTGGGAGTGTTACAAATTTCACATTTTTCGAAAATAGTAGTGACGTTGACTGCTGTATTATTTATCCCGATGAACACGCAAAAAATAAAGTAGTTCAGTTCATTACTGAAGATTCATTACAATTCGATATCAAACGTATCACGTTTCAACAAGTAAAGCTCAGTCACCCAAAATATCCAGATGAATTTGGAGATGTTTACTGTATTTTTTTCAACGATGGAAGTAAAATCGATTTCAACCTTGTTCCAAACAAAATAGGGCCCATTTTGTCACTACAACACAACATGAACGTCATTTTTTTAACCGTGTTATATATTCTGAAGTGGCTTTTTTACTATGCACACCTCATTTCAAAGGAAGCATTCATTTATATGAAAGCAAACCTTTTTAAAATGTATCATTACGTATACAATATTTCCGTATTTCGATCCGAAAAACAGATTATTAAAAATACATAAGAGTTCAGTCGATCATACGATGCGATGCATTATAAACGATACTGTGCCGGCGTTCTTAAAGAAAGCGTCCGTGCCATCTCGTCCCGATAACAATCAAATGCCAGCGTAAAGCTAAAATCATTACTAAAATCAACAAGTGTTCCATCATGGTACCTGAATTTCACTTTAATTTTACTCAAACGTTCCAACGGCGGAAAAAATGTGGTCAAATTTTGTATTAATCCGTTTCGCGAATCAAAATATTGCGTATTCGGACATCCGAGTATCGGTATCTTTGCAAAAAAAGAATTCACCATGCCGTTATACGTGTTGTTCGTTAATCCATTTGTATTATGCGGATATGCTCTCAGTTCATCCGCTTGATTACATTTATCCAGCTCCATGTAAAAATTCGTTTCTCCTATCACGTTGATTTTATTCGGCGCATTTATAAATTGACCAGCACTTAACCAGTTATAATTCGGATCCGCACTATTTAAATACGTCAACTTTAGAAAGGTTGCATCTGTTATTGAAAGTGAAGAATACTTTTTCTTTTCAAATCCCAAATAATATGGAAGCCCCCATTTTCCGTCTTGGCATAATGGAGTAGTTGCACCCTTACTTGAAGCGTTTGATAACCAGTATTGTGACCCGCCTTGTGAACATTTCACATCATATTCAATAATCGCATCAAAAAGTAATTCAAAAGGCTCTATTTTATTTCCAAATTGTAATTTTTGAGTCACTTCGTTATATACAACAATGAAACCACTGTATCCTGATCCTGTCGAAGAATTTAATTTATTCGTTAGTTCATTTGCGAGCTGTCTTGGCGTATAAAATCCTTCTGTAATTGTAAGCTCGATAGGAGAACCTGAAACTCCGACCGAAAATAAAAATTTCGTGTTAAAGTAATTATTTTTAAATGTATAATTATTCGACGGAAAATTACATTCCACAAGACGAATTGTCTCTACATTCAATAACTGTTGCGGCAACATAATTTCAAATTGTGCGCGATTTTTCCACTGACACTGATCTCGATCTTCCGATGAAATGGATACCAATTTACGATCCAGCATGTACGTCTGCTGTCTTGCAACTAGCGGATGTTCTGTATTTGTATTAAACATTCTTTTCTTATATTTTTCTTATACTTAGTATAACATATTTAAATATTTTTAATTTGAAATGCAAAAGTTAATTAAAATTATTATATTGTATGTATGTTGTATTGATTTTAACTTTTTTTTGTTTTCATTTTTTTTTTCATTTTTGTATTTATTGACATTAAAAACATAAATTGAAAACTTGAAATCTATTCTTAAAATCATCATGCAACGTATCAATTACAAGTCAAATACAATCAATTATAATGGCCGCAACTACCGCTACTACTAAACAATCAACTACTGCTCCCTCAAATCAGGCAATGATTCAGGGTCACCTCTTCAATCCGAATACCGACACAAAATATTCAAAATGCAAAATCAACTCAACTGGAGGTAAGAGTGTTGGAATCTATAACTCTCAGACAGGTCAATCGCTCTACATCGGAACACCGCTCCTCATGACTTGGGGACTTCAGCAGTACACGGATGACAAGACCGGCAAGGTTTCTTATGAAATGTCACTTCAGTTCCCAAATGATGACTTTGACAATGATGAAACGCGTGGATTTTTGATGGCAATGACTGCTCTCGAAGCCAAACTCAAGGCCGATGCACTCACAAATTCAAAGGATTGGTTCGCAAAACCAAAGATGACTCCTGATGCAATTGACGCCCTGTTCACTCCCATTCTCAAGTACCCCACAGACAAGGCGACATGTGAAAAGGACATGTCAAAGAAGCCATCTATGCGAATCAAAGTACCCTTCTGGCAAGGAAAATGGGAAGGCGTCGAAATCTATGATGCCGACAGAAACTGCATCTTTCCTTGCAGTGATCCAAACGTTTCTCCTATGGACATCATCACAAAGTTGTCACACATAAAGACAATGATTCAATGTGGCGGAATTTGGTTTGCAAACGGAAAATTCGGAGTCACTTGGCGCTTTGTTCAAGGCATGATTCAGCCTCGTCTTTCCATGCGCGGAAAATGCCACTTGTCGCTCACTTCATCTGAATGTGGTTCCGATTCACAGAAATCAATTCAAAACGATCATCACGTGGAAGAACAAGAATTTGTCCAGCAGAAGCAACAGCAGTTCACTACAGAGACTGCCGACTCTGATGATGATGGCGGCCATGAAGAAGAGGAGGACGATTGCGTTCCTTCCCGCGTGCAATCTGTTCCAGTGGTGGCTGTAACTCCTCCTGCTGCTACTGCTGCTGTCGCCGAACCTCAAAAGAAGAAGATTGTCAAGAAGGTTACAGGTGCTTAATGATGATGATGTTGATGCTGTTGGATATTGTGTGCCTCTAATGTAATATAACATGTAATATATGCAATAAGAGTAAAATAAAAAAAAGATAAAAATGAAAAAATAAAAATATTTTTTTTTATTTGCCAATATTAAAACAAATAAATTATATTATGTTTAGAAGTAAATCATTCAACTCAAATAAAAATATAAGTGTGTCACAATTGAAAGATGTAAAAGCTTATTCAAACGAATGTTCAACATTTAAAAAAAATACAGATCCGCGTTACCAAAAGGTTATTCAACATGTCCAAACTATGAATTCAGTTGTTGTTCACGATATTTCTATATCTGGAGAAGGTAACTATGGTTTGTATTCCATTTTAACCGAATTAACGTTTTTACGATTATGCATGGAAAATGACTTGTATCATCCCCATTTATATCGATGGAGTGTAGGTGTTTCAATCGGTTCTGTTATTATTGTGCTTATATTAAATGCAAGATACTTATATGAGTGTCATTCCAAAAAAATTGCAGTTGACTACTTGCAAGCAGTTGAAGACTTTTTAGATTTTGATAATGTTAGAAAAATATTTTATAACTTGGGTAAAGATAAGACACTCGGAGATTTCGCACCCGTCCTATTCTTTAAAAATTTATTTTCTAATGGCGCTTTATGTAGTAGAGAAGCTCTCGTAGAACTAATACAAGCAAACCATAAAAATTTTAATTTCGATAATAGTAAAAAATACTTTGAAAGTGAAGATTACTATAACTGGTTAGATTCAAATGAAAATCTAAATAATGTTTTTATTGTTTGTTACGCAGAAAAAAAAACACGAATGGTAGTTTTCACCGGAAATGAAAAACGATTCGAAAATCCAACTACTTTTATTAAATATGAAAAATTATCATATACCAATATTATTAACTCAGTATTGTGTTCGTCAGCGGTTTTACTGTTGTATCCTCAACCAAAGATCAATAATGGTGACGGTTTAGCAATTGACGGCGCACGCATCGCAGAAATAAGTCAAATCGTTCATTCACATATACTTACAAATGTGTCGTTCATATTACCAGACAATTTACTCTTTACACCCATTCTATTATTTTTTAATATTACGCCACGAAATAATGATAATTTTTTAATTATTATAAATAAAAGAAATATACAATACTCGTATGAAGATTTATTAACATTCAAACAATATAAAAATCCACTTATAAACGCAATTTCATCACAACTATCAGTCAATGAGCGTCTTATATTCAATGCAAATACCAACGTTCCTTTAACTGCATTATTCTTATCACAGCCACTTATTAAAGAATTTTCAATCAATAATGTAAATAAAATTTTTCTTTCATCATTAAACAATATTCAAAATACCTTGCAAAAAAATATAAACTTGATAAGAAATAGTATAATAAACTATAGACGCATACCTACAAATTTAATTACAGAAAAAGAGTTTAATTTAAAAGGCGATATTTTCGGCGTAAAAAAAGAATTTAAAACATATGAAAATTTTAGTAGAATTTATGCCAACTATAAAAAAGTTACATCAAATTTGATTACAAGTAATTATTTATACGGTTACAGCCAGGGCTCTGTTATAGAATTACTAGATAAAGATTATAAAAAGCAAGTGGACGAAAATGGAAATAATATCCTACTCACAATAAATATTTTGTATACGGATGTATTTATTCGGACTCCGTATCAAAGTAATGAAAATTTTGATTTAGATTTATTATTAAATAAAGATACAAAATTTCTTAATTCATTACTTGGTATGGGCTTCCTTTCAGGAAACTCAACTTTTGATATGCACGTGAAACAGTCATTGTACACTGTAAATAAACAAAATGTCAAATCTGCGGTTTTACAAGAAGTTGCAAAAGAAATTGAACCAATTGTTATCGAATCAGTTAATTCATTTTTAGGATCGGCATATACAGATAGAAACATCCCATTCTAATATCACACCATTCTCTTTCTTTCAATATTTATAATTTCAAATTGAAAACATTGAAAGGTATTAAACAGTTTACTATATTTATTCGTATATATTTCATTCGTATCCCTATTTTGTATTTATTTTTGTTTGCTGTAAAAACAATGTCTTGTTATGTTCGTAAAAAAAAAATAAACCCACCTCGTTCTGCCGCATCAATATCTTCTTCATTGTCTCAATTCGTAAAAGTTCCCATACACACACTTTTGATTGTTGAATCGCCGGCGAAATGTTCCACAATTTCAAAACTATTGGGTCCCGGTTATCGCTGTATCGCAACAATGGGGCACATGCGCCATCTTGACGGCTTGGATTCTATCGATATTAAAAATAATTATAAACTAAATTTTACAATTATGGAATCAAAAAAAACTCAAATTAAAAAAATCCAAGCCGAAATAAAACTTGCGGCAAAAATTGTCGTCGCAACTGACGATGATCGTGAAGGCGAATCAATCGCATGGCACATTTGCGATCTGTTCCATTTACCACTCGATACAACAGAGAGAATTATTTTTCACGAAATTACAAAAGATGCACTGGAATATGCCATACAACATCCAAGACGCATAAACATGAGCGTCGTTTATTCCGCCCACGCCCGTCAAATCTTGGATTTGCTCATTGGATATAAAATCTCTCCGTTTTTGTGGAAACATCTCGGCACATCATCGGACAAAACATTATCTGCGGGTCGTTGCCAAACGCCTGCTTTGCGCATTGTTTATGATAACGAACTAGAGAGAGTAGAGAGATTACATAAATTAAATAAAAATGAAAATAAGAATAATAAGAACAATAGCGAAAATGAAAAAAACATTGAATATTCTGCGTCTTATTCTGTAATCGGATATTTTACAAAGTTTAATTTACCATTCTCTCTAACTTCACAATTCGAAACTCAAAAAATAAAGCATCTTGATGCTTTTTTGAATGCCTCCATTCACGATGATACGCGGTTTATTTTCAAACGCGACGACAAAATGAAACCGTCCATTCACGTATCAAAATCTCCTGAACCTTTTACAACCAGCCGTCTACAACAAGTGGCAAGCAACGAACTCTCATTCTCTCCCTCTGAAACCATGGAAATATGTCAAACCTTGTATGAACGCGGATACGTCACATATATTCGAACCACCGGGAAAAGCTATAGTACCGATTTTATAAACCGCAGCGCATTCCCTTTCATTCAAGATAAATGGGGACCCGAATACATAAACCCAAACATAATAACGCGTATCGAAAACGATACAGCGGCACATGAAGCTATACGACCCACCGACGTTATGCGTTTCACATTAACCGGCGACTATCATCCGAGAGAACAAAAAATGTATAAATTAATTTGGAAAAATACGGTTGAAAGTTGTATGTCGGATTATGCCTATTCATCTCTCGAAACCGTTGTTGAAACAAATATTTTACTGTGCCCGGAACATATGGGTGGTCATGGATATTACACATTTTCACATACATGTATAAAACCGATTTTTTATGGATGGAAAGCCGTCCAATATTTAACGGGTGAACAGCTAGAACAACGCGATCTCAGTGCTATGGACTATTTGCTAAATATGAGAAATCTCTCGGAAGTTTCATGCAATAAAATTGAAACAAAAGTTGTATTTTCTTCATGCGGTTTACCGTCGCACTATACAGAAGCACGCCTCATTCAGTCCCTTGAAGAAAAGGAAATTGGTCGCCCGTCCACGTTTTCCACAATTATTGAAAAAATAAAAGAACGCGATTATGTAAAAAAAGGCGGCGTCAAAGGTGAAAGCATCGAATGTGTAGAACACACTGTTTTATTTCCAGAAAAGAAAATATACCAAATTAGAATCAAGAGAGAGTTCGGAAATGAAAAAAATAAATTATGTATTACATCTCTTGGTAAGTCCATATGCAATTTTCTAGTATCACATTTCCCTGTCATTTTTTCATATGAGTATACAAAGCGAATGGAAGCTGAACTTGACAACATTGCATCTCAAAATTCTGAGTCGGAATTAGGACCAATTGAACAATTAAAAAGACTTTGCGATGATTGTTGTAGAGAGATTAGAGAGAATATTCATAAATACAATTCGGAATTACAAAATAAAGAAAAAATAGAAAATATAATTGTAAATAATGACGACAATGAAAAACATAATTATTCAGTCGATTCCGTTGGTGAACACGTCGTTGGAACATTTGGTGGATTTGATATTCTATTTAAAAATGGACGATTTGGTAAATACATTATATGGGGTAAAGATGGAATCCATCGAAAATCAATTGAAAAAACACATTTACAAAATAAAAATATTGCTTCAATTTCTCTCGATGAGCTCGTACGCTTTATTGAAAATAATTCTACTCCCGAAAATTCAAGTGATACAGTTCAGTCATTGGAAGGAACGATCCGCGTTATAAATGATGACGTCAGTATTCGATCTGGCAAATATGGAAACTATATTTTTTATAAAACGCCGAAAATGAAGAAGCCCAAATTCATTTCTCTCAAAAACTTTAACAAAAATATTTATACATGTTCTGAAATCGAATTGATTGCGCTCATAAAATAAATTTTTTTTTGTAAAAAATCTATATATAATATTATTTTTCATTTTTATAACATTTTTATAACATTTTTATAACATTTTTATAACATTTTTATAACATTTTTATAACATTCTTATAACATTTTTATAAAATAACATTTATTATCATGTTATTTTATAAAAAATATAAATAATAATTGACAATATATAATATATATTGAAAGCTACTTAAAAAGACACTGCTAATATGAGTATAATCAGATAAAATGGTTAAGACATCCAAAACTTCCACTGCCGCCGCTTCGGTCGAATCTTCCACTCCTGCTGTTACCGCTACTGTTTCTGACGTTGCTCCCAAGAGGCTTCCCAAGCCCAAGAGTGTTGCAACTGTAGAGACTTCTGTCCAGTCTGTTTCTGTTCCCGAGAATGTTGTAGTTACCGATGCCACTGTTTCGACTTCTTCTTCTTCTCCCGACACATCTGCTCTTTTGAGTATGTATGCCGACTATTCTAATAAACTTCAAGCTGCTCATGCGACTTGGACTGCTTTGCGCAGCGAGTTCCGTCTCCTCGAGCGTCAGACTGCTCGCGAACTCAAGAATGCTCAAAAGGCGTCCCAGAAGAAGAAGCGCAAGGTCGGAAATCGTGCTCCCTCTGGTTTCGTAAAACCCACTTTGATTTCCAATGAGCTGGCCGGATTTCTTGGCAAGCCCGAGGGTTCTGAGATGGCTCGTACTGATGTTACTCGTGAAATCAACAAGTATATTCGCACCAACAATCTTCAAGACAAGGAGAATGGTCGCAAGATCAATCCTGACAAGAAGCTGACCTCTCTTCTCAAGTTGAAGAAAGGTGACGAGTTGACTTACTTTAACCTTCAGCGTTACATGTCTCCTCACTTTGCCAAGGCTTCTTCGTCATCTTCTGTAAGCTCTGATGTTGTTTCCTCTACTTCTTCATAAATATTAATTTGTGTATAAAAACCCGTAAAAAGTAAAAACCCGTAAAAAATAAAAACCTGTAAAAAGTAAAAACCCGTAAAAAAGAAACCTATAAAAAACCATAAACAAAACAAAATAAAAAATTTCATATGATGTGTATGAAATTTTTTTAAAAAAATTATAATAACTATATATATATTATATACATTAAAATAACTTAAATATAATGAAAACATTTAGTCAACTAATACGGGGGTTAGTATACACTGCGTTTAAAGAATTAAATGAGGAGTGTGATCTTAATGCGTACGTTAATTCAGCTAAAAATACAGTTTTAGTATTTGCAAACAATAATCCACATTTTACAATTGCATTATGGTCAACTTCTAAAATTAAACACGACATAAAGGGATTCAAGGATTACATAAAAAATGAAATACAAAAAGAATTAGGCAAACCTTCTTATGCAAGCTTATATTTAGCATGTTTAGGTAATGGGATTGCATTTAGTGAAGTGGGCTTGTTTAACATTAAAGTGAAATCGTTTTTAGATGATAACACCTTTTCTTTCTATGCAACTCGAGAAGGGTTCGCATTTTTTGAAAAATTAAATAAAGGTAAAGTTACGGTTGAAAAAGTTGTAGCTTTAGAAATTCCAGAAGGAGATATAAGACCAAGACCATTGGGTGTGCCGATGCCGATAACGGTAACTGAAACCGCAACCACTGCAACCGAACCAACAGTTCCAACTTTACCGATCAACTTTAATAATTTTATTCAAAGAATCGGGGGAGAAACATCGTTGTCTAGGACCGATTCCAATTTTTCTTATTCAGACGACATTTGTGTTTTTGTTTTTGATACGGGAATAGAACGACATCCATTACTTAATATTAACGAAGAATTAAGTAGAGATTTTACCGATACAACTAGAATTAGAAGAAGTGGTGAAGCAGTAAAAGTGAATGGAATAGATGAAGATCCGTCTTCGCGTTTTAGAACCGGATGGAGTGTAGATTCAAATAATATTGATCGCGTGACGTTAAGTGGCCACGGAACCCATGTTGCAGGAACAATTGGAGCAAAAGATGGAAGATTTGCTGTTGCGCCAGGTATTCCGGTTATTGCTTACAAGATTTTACCAGGCAATAATGAAACGGCACTTACAGCTCTTGAATATCTTTCTAAATTTAAAAAAAATAATCCATCTAAAAAAATAATTGTAAACGCGTCAATTGGTTTTCCTTTATCTGATACACAATTAAACAGTGGTGTAATGTTGGCACACGAAAAAAAAATGAATACAATGAGTTCTACACAAAATATAACCTTTGTTGTAGCAGCAGGAAATGATTTGATTGATGCATCAAGGCTTAGTCCTGCCAGAGTTGATAGTGCAATTACAGTTGGATCTTACAATAATACTATAACTCCAAATCAAATTTCAAATTTTTCAAATTTTGGTCAATGTGTAGATATTTTATCTCCAGGTAACAGAATATTTAGCACATGGCTTGCTAATGGATTTAGAGCACTTAATGGAACCAGTATGGCAACTCCCATTGTAGCTGGGGCAATCGTAAACATGTTAACAGTTGAAGCTGGAAACTTAACACCTCAGCAAATAAAACAGAGGTTACAAGATGACGCCATAAATAGTTTTCAAAGTAGAAATAACGCGGAGATTCGACTACCCGTTCAATATAGAGGAGATTGTCCTGAAACGAATAACATATGCACATTTCCACCAACGTTTCCTTATAGTGTATATGTTGGCAAGCATACTGTTACTAAAATCGTTCAAAATTATTAATAAAGCACTTTATAGGTTGCCCATGTCGTAATTGCAAAAAGGGTTCCGCCCCACAATGTGTCCACAATCGCCGTTGACCATGCATATTTTGTAAACATCGCCAAGTTGGTCATATCAAATGTTCCATATAAAAATATTCCTAGCAAAAATGCATCAAACACCGGTTTACGCTGAGAAATGATAAAATAGTATAGCACGCCAATAACGCATACATAAGAAAGTAGTGCGCCATAAATATTTAGCTCTAAAGGCGATTTCTGAATGAGTTGCACATTTTTTTGAAATGTGGTCATTCCAATATTATATAAATAAAAAATGTCCACGGTCAACAGTATGACCGACGATGTTATAAATGGAATAAACCGTCGAAACATTAAATATATTTTTGTTTTTATATTATTATAATATTAAAATATAATATAATATTAAATAATTCTTGTCAATTCATTTCATATTATATATTTATTTTTATTATAAGTTAATGTTTACTTCAATTCAATCAAATTTTATTTTCAAATACGTGTTTCTACAGCATCCGGAAGAACAAAATATGACGTACCTTGAACATTTAAAACATGCGTGCTATTACGGGATACAAGCACTCGGTTGTTCCATCATATTTATAGTTCATGGGTTTGTACCGTGCTTATTTGAGAAAACGGGTTCTGCCATGTTGGAACAATTGAATGAACAGTTACATGGAAATAATATGAAAAAAGATTCAGATAAAGAAAAAATAAATTAAATTCTTTTTCTATCATCCATCATTCCATCACATTTTCGAATTATCATAAAATGACAAGTAACTAAGTTGAATGCGGTTTTCACGCTGTTTTTTGGCTTTTTCTAAAATTTCCATCGCATTCTTGATTTCCAGTTCACTTATGATCTTATCATCATTTGTATCAATTGAACTTTGTAGTTTCTTAAATTTTTCCGGCAACATGCAAAATCGACTCTTGTCATTAAACACGTAATCCGATAAGATAACAAATGTGGCGGTAAGCGTTAATGCCACATAAATGTTTCGTGTTCCCATCCACGCAATCGTAAATATTAAAAACTCTTTGGTAATCGCATATTTTAAATAGGATTCGGCAGACGGACTCAAATTTAACTGAATGTATCTTGACCCTATGTTTAACGTGAGCATCATTATCCCCGCAAAAAACATATTTGTATTTAACGAATTAATGTACTCGTGCATTTGATTCAACATGATTTACCTAATTATTTATTTTATGACAACTATATATATCATTATAAAATAAAAAATAATAATACAACATTTTATTTTTTATTCTTTTGACCTTTTTATTAAAGTGTAAAAATTGATTTTTTATAAAGCACGCCAATTATACAATAAACAACAAGACATCCAAAAGTCGTATCGAATGAACACTTCTAATAATGCAAACCCAAAAAACTTAAATAATTCCTTAACTTCTGAGTCTGGATTTAAAATACGACAACTATGGAAAGATTTTTGCAGTTGGATTCGAGGGCATGAAAACTTATACCAATGCTTACTAAAAATAAAAAAGTTTATACTCAAAAATGCATTTCTACTATTCTGTCTTCTATTATTAGCATATCAACGTTTGGATATTGGAAATATCTACTTTGTACTATTATTCTATTTTGTAACTCTTATGATAATCCACTAATTAAGAGGTATCGCAACGTCTGCATAATAACTATAGTCATTCTTTTTTAGAAGTTGCACATCTACCCTTTCTTCATTCGCACCTTCTTTTTTTTCACGCGACGTTTCTTCTCGTACCTCTTGCAGTTCTACCAACGGCATTGGCACCAGTGGAGACGGATAATACTTGTAATACAATATTTGTGTTGTTGATATAATCGTTGTCGTCCATGATATAATTACATACCACATTTGATAATAAATACAATAAATCGACCAAATAATTCCAGCTGAAAGGCGCATCCATAAAAAATGTGACGATATGTCGTCAGCTTTTTTTAATTTGTGAGTTCTCCACATTTGAGGCACATTATATAATATACTCAACACATTGCCAATATTTACAATAATCGTCATGAATAATTCAACACTCGGATTTTCATTATTTGTTTTCCCGCTACAATCTCCCATCTTGTTATATTTCATAATCGTTTTCTTTTTAATATTTTATCGTTATTTATTTAATTATTAGAATTATCTCTCTTCTCTCTATAAATGAAGTGTACAAGTGAAAATATTATAAAATGTGTTTGTATCTTGCGTTGCAAAATTACCTTACATATTTTCCAGCTCTCACAAATGAATCCACAACAAAAATCACAAACACTCCCAAAAAACAGTACAAAATCAACTCTTCGGTTACACTTCCTGTTTTTTCATCTTGCTGATCTTCAAGCATCTGTATAATGTGATTCATCTTTTGCATCAAATCGTCTCTTGACCCAGGCGACACACTTGACTCGACATTATTTTGCTCATGTCGGTATGAAAGAGGAACATATTGTTGATAGTACTGCGATGCATATGTGCTCGGTAAATTTTCAAAATTCTCTCGTGTTACTACATCATCATCATTATTATTATTATTATTGTTACTGTTTTGACCACCTTCATAATTCATGGGTTGATAATCTGCTAAATCTGTTTCCGATTCGTCCATTCCGCTCGTTCCATCGTCTCCGCCACTTTGCACATGGTTTATATTTTTAACCGCACTTAATTTGCTCATAAAATTTGCTACACGTGATGGCGGAGACTCTACGCCTTGCTGTTGTTTTTCTTGTTGTGCTAAAGGGCGCTTGATAGTTTTTCTAAGCGGCATTTTTTTTTCTGCTCCACCTCCACCTCCCCCCCCTCTTCCTCTATTTTGATTCTGGTTTTGACTTTGCGTTATTCGAATATTTGTATTTATATTATTTGTTTCCCCAGAATCATCATTATTATACGGTGATGCATATTGTGCTAAAGACATCGTTCTATTCTCCTATAAAAAATTGAGATTTTATTTTGAAAAACATACGGAAAATAAATATATATTTATTTTATATTCTATTCAAATATTCTATTTATATCTTACTTTCTCTTAAATGTATTTTACTTAATATTCTAAATAAATTTAATCTATTTTATGATGTACTTGTAATTATTCTCTCTGCATTATCTTCTTCAAAACCTTCTCTACTCCGTTGAACCAACTCCACAAATGCGTATGGAACATCATGTACACTACCGTCATTAAATGTATACTTTATTGGTTCTGATATGCTTGCCGTTTGTATCAATCGTTTATCTCTAGATACTTTATATAATCCACCCTCGTAATTCATTTTTATACCAGCTTTTATGCACGCTTCCGTAGCCAACTCAATGTCGTTAACCTCTAACGCTAAATGATTAATATGTCCTTCAAATAATACCGTCCACGCTAAATATGAATTTATGCCATTTATTTTTTCATATTCATCATAACTATTTATGTGTGGAATAGTTTCTCCTATATATCTACTTAAAAATATTCTTGGAATTTTATTATTTTCATTATCGTCTTTGTACCATCTTGCTACTGCGTTATATTTATTAAATGTATATACTTCGGGTTTTAATGTATACGGTTCGTTCATACGCTTCTCTTTTAGAAATCTAAATGCGGCATGATCGACTTTACCTTTATAATTAGAGCCAATAACATTTACAACTTTATAAAACGATGGTGTCGCTAATAAATAATTTTTAACAAGACAAGTAAGACTCATTGAATTGAATTAAAATAAATATTTATATAATTATAATATCTATTTTATTTTCTAACCTTAACTTATTATTTATACAATCTATATCTATATTTATATTATTTAGTTTAGTTTTAAATATGAAAAACATTTTTCATGATGTAAAGGAATTAATGATTTCAAATATAAATCATCGCAAGTCATTCATTGCGCAACTCGTCATTATTTTTATTTTGGCGTGCGCTTACTTTCAACAATCTTATCGACTCCAATATTATTACAACACATTTTTAGGTCGAATTCTTATTATCTTCATCTTGATATTAAGTTGTAACTATCGATACATGTTTGTCACGATTTCACTTATCATATGCATTTTTTTTATTTCTGTTAAAACATACGAAGGATTCAGTTTAACTGATGTTGATTCCATTTCAAGTAGCATCAAATCCAACTTGCCTGCATCCATGGTATCGCTACCGCCAAATCCCACGCCTCAAAATATTTACGACTATTTGAATAAACAAGTATGTGCTGCCGGAAATGCAGACATTTATAAACAAATTATAGAATCACCTTCTTCATCCGACGACGCCAAAGTGCTTGCAACCAATGCATTCGGTTTCAATGCTGCAATGTGTAAATCCGGCGCCCCCTTCTACCAACAACCACAAGCACTTTTCGACGACTTTAAGAATAGTTGCAGTCCAACTTTAACTGGTCAAGATAAAAAAATGGCGGATCTCGCATCTTCCATTAGTGCCGATCCTAATTCTGTAAACACATTTAGCGCCCCGCTTGTTGCCATTGCAAAATGGTTTTCTACAACCCGTAGCGCCATTTGCGGTGCTGCAGCAACAAGTGCAAGCGCCTCCTCTACTGTCACTTCCACTCCTTCAAATGATACTTCTGCTGCTACTGCTAGTGCTGCGAAATCATGAGTTGTAAAAAAATAAACAAATAAATGCAAATTATTCTTTTTAATATTTTTCACATGAATTATATTAAAAATAATATACAATTATATTACAATAAACAAGTAGACTAACTAGAATAATAAAATGATCAATGAATTTATAATTGCCGGTTTTTTTATATTTGCCATTGGAAGTTTTTGCATTAAACAAAAATATTATGAAGATGCGATGAAAAAACATAAATCGTCATACAAACCACTTCTCGATGACAGTTTTTCAGAGAGAGTTGTATAAATTGCATCCAGCGAAATCACTCTTCTACCTTGTCAATATAAATCTCCTTTCCTATCGTCTTGATTAACCGCTTTTCACTCGTCTCAGGTATCGGGGTACAAACGTGATTCAGCGTTGTTACAAATTTATCCCTCTTGTCATCATTGGTTTTTAGTTCGGGGTCGGAATCTCTCCACTCTTTTAATGTGTACATTTGTTTTTTCGAAAGTGCATCAATTGATCCCTTTAACTTTATATTCCCATCATCCTTTTCCCACTTCTCCTCGTCTTTTATATACATGACATCCCGCTTCTGATCCGTGCAATGAATTGGACGTTTATACACATCCAACTCTTTGAGTCCTCGCAGCATAATCGTGCTGACACTTTCTTCTAAACTCTTGTCACGAGTTATTTCTAAATCGTCAAACGTAATCTTGAGAGATTTGATAAAATCGCCCATATTGATCGCATCCTTGCACTGCTCATTCAAAAATATATTGATATTGAATTTTTGCTTAATATTGTTCGTCGTCGTAATCGTACTTGAACCGTTTGTATTAATTTGACGCATCATCTCCTTCAACATGTTATTCTGCTCCTTCATAAACGCTTTCATGGATTCATTGTCCTTCAAAAGTTGAATAATAATCTCGTCTTTTTCTTTTTCTGGTATCGCAATCGCACTACTTGCACTACTTATCAACTCCGTGGGTTCCACTGATAATGATTCAACATTCTTATCTTTACATTCTTCTTTGTCTATTGTTTTCGATACAGTTTTATTTTGTTTATTAGTTCCGTATATTTTACATTGTTTATGTTGTTGTTGTTGTACTTTGCATTTATGGCGGTGTTTACAGAGTCCTGACATATTTTTATAAACGTTTCCACACGCATTGCATTTGTATTCTTTTTTTCCTGGTTCCACTTTTTCGGGTTCAGAAATAGTTTTTACATTTTCAATCTTTATATTTTTTTTATACTCGATTATTTTTTCTATTTCTTCAACCATATTCTTATGTTTACGCGTGCTTACATGTTGGTCCATATGTTTTTTTTGAGAACATTCATAATGACAATAACTACATTTATAATTATTATTATTATTTTGAATATGTTCTCCATCTTTTACATTCATTTGCATTTCACTTTCACACAGTGCTTCTGTTACTTCTGTTGCATTATAGAATGTGTCATAATGATACTTCTCTCTCAATAAAACATCACTATATGTTTTACATTCGTTGTATTTTTCTATTTCTTTGATCTTCCAACATTTCCATCCTCCATTGTTATTTATAACATCAAACATTTCTAAATATCGAATTTCCGATTGTTTTTTTAATACATGTTTTCTCTGCACCATATTCGTCGTATGACCTATAAATATTTTTTTTATATCTGGATTAATACAATAAACCTTGTAAAAAATCATATTTCCATAATCTATTTTAATTTTTGGCATTACCTTTTTATTTTAACCTTATTTATTATATCTATACCTTTATTTATATCTAAATACTTTATTATTTTATTTAATATAATATTCGAATATAATTTCAAATATATTTTATAAGTTTTTTCCTTTATACATTATCCACTCATTATCCATTTTTTTCTCACATTATCCATTTTTTTCTCACATTATCTATAAATATTTATTATTAGAAAAATATAAAAATAATAATAAAAATTGCCATTTCTCCCCAAAAAATCGATATTTCATTTTTTTTTTTATGAATTTTGCATTTTTTGGGGAACAATTGGTAATTCACAATTTTTTAATCCTAATTTATTTTATCTTAATAAATTTTTTGCTCTTTTTATCTTATATAATCCATAAATATCTTATTTGAGTCATTTTTATATTGAAAAGTTCCTATAAAGTTGTCCAAATGTTGTCCAAAGTTGTCCAAAAGTTTTCCATCCAATCCCAAAAAATCTCAAAAAAATCCGAAAAATCTCGAAAAAATCTGATTTTTTTACTTTTTTTCTTATGGTCTCAGCGATCATTTGACAAAAAGTGATAATACCATTTATCATGTAAAAACTGTAAAAAAAGAGTTCAAAAAAAATGTCAAAAAAAAGTGATTTTCATTTTTGCAAACTTTTTTTTTAAAATCGTTTTTGGACATTTTTTTATGTCCAATTTCAAAAATAAAAAAAAAGTTTTGAAAACTCCGATTTTTTCCATTTTTTTAATGTTTTTTTATTATTGAAAAATTATCATTTATCCTCCCAA